>OMDJ01000001.1_pt1 | contig 334395 bp, 324 predicted proteins | sample 1645211 | NCBI WGS metagenome assembly OMDJ01 (sample SAMEA103958142, study PRJEB25191) | human gut metagenome | biome: human-associated habitat [ENVO:00009003]; feature: intestine environment [ENVO:2100002]; material: feces | place: Germany | collected 2013/2015 | reverse complement strand
ACTTAACCCAACATCTCACGACACGAGCTGACGACAACCATGCACCACCTGTCTTTGTGCCCCGAAGGGAATTCCTATCTCTAGGAACGTCACTCGATGTCAAGACCTGGTAAGGTTCTTCGCGTTGCTTCGAATTAAACCACATACTCCACTGCTTGTGCGGGCCCCCGTCAATTCCTTTGAGTTTCAACCTTGCGGTCGTACTCCCCAGGTGGATTACTTATTGTGTTAACTCCGGCACGGAAAGGTTCAACTCCCCACACCTAGTAATCATCGTTTACGGCGTGGACTACCAGGGTATCTAATCCTGTTTGCTCCCCACGCTTTCGAGCCTCAGCGTCAGTAAAGGCCCAGCAAGCCGCCTTCGCCACTGGTGTTCCTCCTAATATCTACGCATTTCACCGCTACACTAGGAATTCCGCTTGCCTCTGCCTCACTCAAGAACTACAGTTTCAAAAGCAGGTTATGGGTTAAGCCCATAATTTTCACTTCTGACTTGCAGTCCCGCCTGCACTCCCTTTACACCCAGTAATTCCGGACAACGCTCGCCACCTACGTATTACCGCGGCTGCTGGCACGTAGTTAGCCGTGGCTTTCTAAACAGCTACCGTCATTATCGTCACTGTCCACAGAGGTTTACAATCCGAAAACCTTCTTCCCTCACGCGGCATCGCTGGATCAGGGTTTCCCCCATTGTCCAATATCCCCCACTGCTGCCTCCCGTAGGAGTCTGGGCCGTGTCTCAGTCCCAATGTGGCCGATCAACCTCTCAGTCCGGCTACTGATCGTCGACTTGGTGGGCCGTTACCTCACCAACTATCTAATCAGACGCGAGCCCATCTTTCAGCGGATTGCTCCTTTGATATTCAAACGATGCCGTTCGAATATGTTATGCGGTATTAGCAGTCGTTTCCAACTGTTGTCCCCCTCTGAAAGGCAGGTTGCTCACGTGTTACTCACCCGTCCGCCGCTGATCATGAGAGCAAGCTCTCAATCTCCGCTCGACTTGCATGTGTTAGGCGTGCCGCCAGCGTTCGTCCTGAGCCAGGATCAAACTCTTTAAAGTTTGTATCAAAACAGCTTTCGCTGTTCTAATCTTGGTTCAGATAAACGCTAACGTTAATTTAATTAACGCAATCTGTGTTTATCCAGAATTTTACTTGTTTCTCAACTTCGGCATTTCTACCAAAGAATCGACAAGGTAATGTTAATTCGTTCTGTATTGTTCAATTTTCAAGGAGCTTTTCTTAACTCTGTCGTTCCGATCTCTCAGACGACTTTGTTATTATATCACATCTTTTCGAGTTTGTCAAGAGGTTTTTCAAACTTTTTTCAAAGTTTTTTGAACTTTCTTGTCAAACTTTCAAGAAGCGACCTTCTTTTCGAAAGCTTATTTATTATATCACATTCTCTCGAGTTTGTCAAGAGGTTTTCAAAACTTTTTTCAAAGTTTTTTGAACTTTTCTGTGATTTTTTAAGTTTTCGTGCCCTCATCTCTGACGGCTTATATATTATATCACCTTTTCCTGCGAAAGTCAACCCTTTTTCGCAATTTTTTTTGATTTTTTTCGAATATGTAACATATATGCACAACATTCAACCCTGAAGCAAACTTTTACAACACTTTGCCCATATCCAAACTCAGTTTGTCCGTTTTTCTCCTTTTAATCAGTGCTTTTCCACAAACAACTAATTCTTTTTTATATAATGTGCCGTATTTGTCCATTTCCTACTGTTCTTTTTCCCCTTTTTATGTTATAGTATTTATGTATTCTTTTTTACTATATAAGAGGTATTATTCTATGAAACGCAAATTAATAATGTCCGCGGCACTTCTTCTATCCGTATCCAGCCTTTCCGGCTGTTTCTTCTTCCCTGCTGAGGAAGAGCTCCTTGATCCCCCGACAGTTGCCGTTGAGGATATAGCATATTCCACCTACACCGCCAAGCAGAAAACCATCGAGGACAAGATAACCGCAACCGGCTATGTCGTATGCAAGACCCAGTTCAATGCCGGATTCCCGGAAAGCGGCGGCACAATAAAGACGATCTATGTCACCGCAGGTCAGTTCGTGGAGAAGGGCGACCTGCTGGCGGAGCTGGACACCGGCGATCTTCCCTATTTATATGAACAGCAGCAGCTGATAGTTGAAAAAGCTCAGCTTGCCTATAACCGCACCGGTTCTGCGGACGACCGCCTGACCCTGGAGATGGAGCAGAACACCCTGGACGAATACCAGCGCCGCCTGAACCAGTCCCGTATCTACGCAGGAATGTCCGGGCAGGTATGCTATATCCAGAGTCTGAATCCCGGCGACGCCGTGACCGCCTATAAGACTATAGTAAAGATAATCGACCCCACGCAGCTTTCGGTACAGTACTCATCGTCCCAGCTTAAGTCCTTTCCTCTCGGCGAGGAGGTGACGATAACCGTTGACGGCGAGGATTTCCCGGGCTATGTCGCAAAGACTCCCACCAACACCACTGAAGGAGTTTACGACGACTTCCCGGATATCCTGGGCAACACGGATTCCATCTGGTGCGAGTTCACCGGGGATCAGCCGAGCTTCCTCACGGTAGGAATGACTGCGGACATCACCGCCGTATTCGCCGCCCACGAGAACGCTGTGGTGATATCCAAAACGCTTGTCAAGACTGACGGCGACCGCAGCTACGTTTCCATACTGGACGAAAACGACAACAAGATTGACGTTGACGTCACCGTGGGAATAACCAATGCCACCGAAGCGGAGATACTCACCGGGCTGAAAGCCGGCGACCGCGTAGTTGTACGCTGATGGGGGTATAGACATTGCTTACTTTATTATTCAGAAAAATGCGGAGCACACGCTGGATGGTGCTCTGCCTGTTCATCGGATTCCTGCTTGCCGCCGGAATGATGAGCACCGTGCCCATTTACATGGACTCCTCCCTGCAGCGTATACTTATAAAGGACATGCAGGCTTACCAGAATGAAACCGGGCTTTATCCCGGCGAATACATCGTGACAAGCTCGATATCCGTGAAGGATTCCAACGAGCAGCGCCGCTCAACGGTTCAGGCGATGAACGACCTGGTAAACGACCGCACCTCCAGGATAAATATCCCCCAGGCGAACAGCAAGACTATCGTCATAGACGGATTCATGTACCTCATCACCGGAAAGACCGCCAGGGTAAAGGTGACGGGCATGACAGGGCTTGCGGACCATGCGGAGCTTATCCAGGGCAGGATGTACGAGCCGGGGCAGCAGCCGGATGGCTCCTTTGAGATAGTGTGCAACGAGGAGTGCCTCAAGACCCTGGGTGTTTCCTGCGGCGGCACCTATCAGCTCCAGAACAGCTTCTTCAACGCCGCAGAGCCGATAACCGTCACCGTTGTGGGAGTATTCCAGCAGTCCAGCGAAACGGACAGCTACTGGTCGGAAACGATGGAGAATTACCTCAACGCGCTGTTCATGGATTACGACACTCTCCTGGGTGATTACCTCAGCACGGGACTCACGACTCTCAGCAGTGCGGAGTGCCGCTATTCCTTCGACTATCAGAAGATGGACCTGAACGACCTCAGCTCCATCACCAAGGCAATAGAAGCCGACCGCCAGGTATATTCCGATGCCGGAATGAGCTTCTCCATGGGTATAAGCGATATTCTGTCGGAATACGCGGTGCGTGCGGCGAATCTGAAATCCATGCTGTGGATACTCCAGATACCCACCATCGTAATGCTGGCGTTCTACCTGTTCATGGTATCCCAGCTGAACGTCGAGCAGGAAAAGAACGAGATTGCCGTATTCAAGAGCCGCGGCGCGTCCTCAAAGCAGATATTCGCGATATACGCGATGGAAGCCGGCGTCCTGGGGCTTGCAACGTTCATCATCGCCCCCTTCATCGGGCTGCTCCTGTGTAACTTCCTGGGCGTATCCAACGGCTTCCTGGAGTTCGTCAACCGGACGGGGCTTTCCGCGAAGCTCACCCTGGACGCGTTCATATACGCGCTCATTGCGATAGTGATATTCTTTGTCACCACCATGCTGCCGATAATCCCGGCGTCCAAGCTCTCCATCGTGAAATACAAGCAGAGCAAGGCGAAGGTCGTGAAGATGGCACTGTGGGAGAAGCTGTGCATAGATATCCTGCTGATCGCCGGTTCGCTTGTGTGGTATTTTCTCACCGCGCGCAGCATAAAGCGCCTTTTCGCGGACGGAACTTACGTCAGCGACGGGACGATAAATCCGCTGTATTTCGTGTTCTCCACCATGTTCATCATGGGTGCGGGGCTTCTGTTCATCAGGATCTACCCCTACCTGCTCCGCCTTATCTACTATATAGGTAAGCGGTTCTGGTCAGTGCCGCAGTATATTGCGATAACCTCCGTGGCACGTTCCCAGGGCGGCAGGGAGCGATTCCTCATGCTGTTTCTGTCCGTGACGTTCGCACTGGGAATATTCTCTGCGAACACCGCCCGGGCGATAAACAACAGCCGCTCCGACCGTATCTACTACAACACCGGCGCAGACGTGGTAATAGACGCCTACTGGCGGCTGGAAAGCGTGGAGGACGACACCAGCTACGTTGAGATAGACATGGACGACTACGAGAATCTCGCCGGAGTGGAAACCGCCACCCGTGTGCTGCGCACTGACGCCAAGGCGACCAGCGGCGCGGTGCAGTCCAACAACGTGGATCTGATGGCGATAGAGCCGGGCAAATTCTCCCAGACAGCCTGGTTCCGGAACGACCTGCTGCCCGTCCACTGGTGGAACTACTGCTCCGCCCTTGTGGATTTCAAGCCCGGCGTACTTGCCTCCAGCAGCTGGGAACAGAAGGGCGTGCAGCTCGGCGATGTGATCTCTGTGAAGATCGGCGGCAACGACTACGTTGATCTCACCGTGCTGGCATTCGTGGACTACTGGCCGGGGATAAACCCCAGCGAAGCGGTAGTACTTGACGACCGCACCGGCGAAACCGGCGTCCGGGATTTTCTTGTGTGCAACTACAACTACCTGCGCCGCGTAACTGAGCTTCAGCCTTACCAGATATGGCTGAAAATGCAGGACGGTGCGACGAGCGAAGCTCTCTACGCGGATATTGAAGCAAAGCACCTTAAATTACAGCGCGTGATCGACAGCAGCCAGCTGCTCATCGAGGAAAAAACGGACCCGGAGCTTCAGGGAATGAACGGCGCGCTCACACTGGGATTCGTGGTAATCATGCTGATGACGGTCATCGGATTCCTCATCTACTGGATAATCTCGATCAGATCGCGCACATTGCAGTTCGGCGTGCTCCGGGCGATGGGCGTGACCTTCCGGGAGGTAATATCGACCCTGGGCTGGGAACAGCTGCTGGTGAGCCTTGTGTCCATCGCCATGGGATTCGTGATCGGCGGTATTGCCAGCGATATGTTCGTTCCGATGTTCCGCACCATGTATGACGCGGCTGACCAGGTACCGCCGTTCCGGGTACACGGGGACGCCGGGGACTACATAAAGATGTATGTGATCATTGCGGTAATGCTCATCGGCGGATTCCTGGTGCTTGGAAGCATAATACGCAAGATAAACATCAACAAGGCGCTGAAACTCGGCGAAGACTGACGATTGATCCGGAATGCGGAATTCGGGATTATTGTATCGTCTGCGGCGATAATATCAAAAGGGGCGGAGAATCAATCTCCGCCCTTTTCATCTATAACCGACTGCTTTTTCAGGCCTCCGCAGTCGGCGTACCCACCGTCAGTCCGCTGCCGGTATAGATATTCACCCAGTAGTATTCCATCATCTCCAGCGCAGTAACGCTGAAATCACTGTTTTTCGCCGCCTCGACCGCCATCGTGGAATCTATCGTCCAGCCGTCTGCTATCGCCTGCCGGATCGCCGCAAGCCACTGCTTCTGTAGTTCCAGACCGTTGCACAGCTCCTGGTGCTTCTCGCTCAGCGAATCCGGCGGATTCAGCGCCATGATCGCGTTCAGCGGCTTCTCAGCACGGTCGAGTGCCGCGCTCAGCTGGGACGCGTCGCTTGCGGAGCCAAGCTCCGACTGCGCCGAAACATCGTCCGACAGGGCGAGGTATTCCCGGATATTATCCGTCAGCTTCTCATAGTATTTCTCCTCGGTCAGCTGCCCCGAGCAGCCGGAAACCGCCAGCATAAGCGCCGCCAGCACCAGGGCAATAATCTTTCTAGCCATTTTCCCTCCAAATCTCCGTAAAATCAGCCGTTACTTCAATTCCAGTCCATCTTCCTTCATTCGGATAATCAGAGCCACCGCCGCGGAATTGAACGACTTCTCGAACACGGAGTCCCTCAGCTCATCAAGTTTTTCTTCCGTTGCGGACCTGTCGTCTGCCACCTGCGCTGCTATGTCGCACCAGTTCTTGTTGCCGCTTATTTTCTCCATCATCTCGCTGTGCTGCGCGCTGTATTTTTCCGGCGGAGCCAGCTTCTCTATGGCTTCCAGGCTGCTCCGGGCGGATATCGCGGAAGTTTTCACCTTGTCCCAGTCGCAGTCCCCGCTGCCGCCGTCCTGGATTTTCGAGAATTCCGATGAAATCACCCTCACGTCAGTGAGAAATGAGCAGTAGCTGTCAAAGAACCTGTCACAGTATTCCTGCTCCGACAGCGCCCCGGAGCACCCCGAAACCATGATCGTCAGCGCCGCCAGTATTACCGCCAGTATTTTCTTCATATATAATTACCCCCGGACATCGGTATAAAAAACCACGCTGATATACACATAGTTATACCAGCGTGGGATTATCCAATTTGTTTATCTATCAGAGTTTCTCGATCCAGCCCATGTCGTCCGGAATCTTACCGTACTGCATTCCGGTCATAGTGTCGTAGAGCTTCTGGGTGATCGGGCCGATCTTACCGCCGCCAATCTCCATGATCTTGTCGCCCCACTTGAGGTGACCTACAGGGGAAACAACAGCCGCGGTACCGGTGCCGAATACCTCGTCCAGCTTGCCTGCGTCGTAAGCGTCAGCGACCTCCTGGATAGTGATACGGCGCTCGGAAACCTTCATGCCCCACTTCCTGCACAGCTCAAGGGCGGACTTTCTGGTGATACCGGAAAGAATGCTGCCCTGGAGGGACGGAGTAACTACCTCGCCGTCGATAACGAACATGATGTTCATTGCGCCGACTTCCTCTATGTACTTACGCTCAACGCCATCGAGCCACAGTACCTGGGAGTAGTTCTGCTTGTGAGCCTCGTCCTGACCTGCAAGGGAAGCAGCGTAGTTGCCGCCGGTCTTTGTGAAGCCCATACCGCCTCTTACTGCGCGGACGTAGTTAGTTTCAACGTAGATATTTACAGGGTTGATGCCTGTGCTGTAGTAAGCGCCGGAGGGGCTCATGATGATCATGAAGTAGTACTTCTCGCCGGGGCGTACGCCGAGGAACGGGTCAGCCGCGAAGATGAACGGACGGATATACAGGGAAGCGCCGTCGATATGCGGAACCCAGTCCTTGTCGATCTCAACGAGCTTGTGAAGTGCCTCGAGGGCGTCCTTCTCGTTGATCTGGGGGATAACCAGACGCTCAGCGGAAACGTTCATTCTCTTGAAGTTCTCTTCGGGACGGAAGAACTGAATATCTCCGGAGGGAGTCCTGTAGGCTTTCATGCCCTCAAAGATCTCCTGACCATAGTGGAGGACCATAGCAGACGGCATAAGTTCGATAGGACCGTAGGGCACGATTCGTGCGTCATGCCAGCCCTGACCAGCGTCATAGTCCATGATGAACATGTGGTCGGTGAAGATATGGCCGAAGCCCAGCTTGGTTTCGTCGGCAGGCTTCTGCTTGGGATTTGTCGTTTTTTCGATTCTGATATCCATGATAGTGTATCCTTTCCTGCATGGTCCGTAAGCGGAACATGCGATTTATATACATATATATTATATCACTATTCACGCCGCTTGTAAATATTATTTTTGCATTTTTTCTCATTAATGCAATTTTAGCATAACTGCTCCGGCAAAATATACGCCGGTGAAATAAATGTGCAATAACTCCAGCCGGAAAAGTTGACAGAGTATTCCCAGGGTGTTATAATTAATGGAGTACAATAATGCGACAGAGAGGTACCAAATGAGCACAGAAACTGAAAAAGCCGACCAGATAGACAAGGCGGTACACAAGGACATAAAACAGCGCCGCAGCGGATTTCGCAAGTTCATCGGCGACATGCTGAACATGCACGATGGAATGATGAGCTACGAGGAAATAGATGAGATGATGCTGGAGAACACAGTGATCCACGGTCCCAACATGTGGATACTGTGCCTGGCTGCGCTGATAGCCTCCATAGGGCTGAACATGAACTCCACCGCGGTGATAATCGGCGCGATGCTGATATCTCCGCTGATGAGCGGAATCATGACGATGGGATATTCCCTCGCGGTAAGGGATCTGCGGCTGCTCCGCCGGGCGCTGATACGCTTCTGTACGCAGGTCGTTATCAGCCTGATAAGCTCCACGGTGTATTTTCTGATAACTCCGCTGGATACCCCCACCGCCGAGATGATAGCCCGGACAAGCCCCACCATCTGGGACGTACTCATCGCCCTCTTCGGAGGAATCGCCGGCGCCATCGGCAACACCCGTGAGAAAAAGGGCAACGTTATCCCCGGCGTGGCGATTGCAACCGCGCTTATGCCGCCGCTCTGCACCGCCGGTTATGGTATCGCCTCCGGGCAACCCTCGTTCTTCCTGGGCGCGTTCTACCTGTTCCTGATAAATACGCTGTTCATCTCGCTCTCGACAATGATCGTCACGATGATGCTGCGCGTGCCCTACCACCGCAATCTCAGCGAAAAGAAGCAGAAAAAGATCAACCTCGCCATCGCCGCAATAACGATAGTCGCCGCCGTCCCCAGCGTATTCTTCGGCGCGACCACCGTAGTCAGCTCCGTGATGGACAACAACATCTCCAGCTACCTTAACAACGAGTTCGTGTTCTCCGGGACCACGGTGGTGAAATCCAGCGCCGACAAGAGCGCGCGCACCGTATCCGTATCCCTGGTAGGCACGCCGATATCCGACGACGTCATCGCCATGCTCCAGATGGAAATGCCGAAATACGGGCTTGACGGCTACACGCTGAACGTCACCCAGAACCAGATGATAGACCTCCCCGAGGACGCGGACAACACCGACAAGATAACCATAGCCCTCCAGGAGAACCACATAAACGAACTGGAAAGCCAGCTTGCGGAGCAGGAGCAGACGATAAGCTCCCTGCAAAGCGAGAACTCCACCCTCAGGAACACGATAGACCACACGGACGTTGCGAAAAAGGCGGCGAAGGTATTCCCGGAGCTGACCAATATCCGCTGCGGCAGCCTCACCGATTCCAACGGCAATTACGAAGTTCTGATAGCGGATTCCGACTCCACGGACGAAGCGCTGACCGCGCACATCAGGAACTGGCTCGCCGCCGAAACGGACTCCGACCGCTGCGAGGTCTACATAACCGTTAACACTCCGGAGTTGACCCAGGAAACCGCCGACAGCACGGAAGAGATACCCACCGAAGAGTAATATGGAAAACATAATTATTTTGATCCGTAAAGCGCAATACCATGAAGCCAAAGCGTTGTTCGACCAGCTTTCCCGGGCAGAACAAAGAGATCTGCTGATCGAAGAAGCAAGCCTGACTGACAGCATATGTGTATTAGGATTCGCAGAATACCTCATATCTCTGGATAATACAAGTTATAACCACATGCTTGCAGCCGAAGTACTGATACAGATGTGCTGGCTGACAGGCGCGTACAATATCGCATTTTATCATGCAAGGGAAATGTATCGTATAAATCCAAATACAGACGCCAAAAAGTTCCTGCTATTTTTCTATGGGCTGCCGGAGAAAATCATGCCGGAGGAATATGCCCTGGAGATCGCAAAAGATATTCTCCGCACAGACCCGGACTATGAACCTGCAAAAAACATAATACAAAAGTGCAAATAATAAAAGGGCTGCGAGATCTCGCAGCCCAGAGCCCGTCGAAAAATCCCCTAAAGGGGCTTTTCCGCCGAAACATCTCAGCTGCGCGCACGGTTTAGCGGCAAAGCCGCTAAACCGCACACTTGCTGAGATATAAGTGTTTTTTGCCCCGGGGGACCCGTGGCAAAAAACGTATTTTAAAAGCCTGCTTCGCAGGCAAATTTCACTTTTTCGACAAACTGGGGGCTGCGAGATCTCGCAGCCCATATCTTTTATTTAAATCCATCGCCGAAGGCGACACCATAATTCCGGATCATGAATTACTAATTCCGAATTGCCTGTCAGCCGTTGCCCTCTTCAAGGACGTAGATATCAACCTGAACAGCGCCCCATGCGCAGCTGTCGTAGTAGTGATCCTCCCTGTTGCCGAAGTAGAGGTCGATCGCTACGGTGCCGTCCATCAGGGCAATACCGGTATCCGCCGCAACTGCGTAGCCGTAGACCCTGCTGCCGTTCTGGGCAACGATGTACAGCTTGCTTCCGTAGGGGATAACGTTCGGATTCACCGCGCAGGTGCCGATCTCTGCCTTTCTTCCGCTGGCGGTGTAGGCGCCGCGGCCGGCGGTATAGGCTGTCGCCTTGCCGGAGATAACGCGGGTGTATTCCTGCGGAATTCCGTCCACCAGGGTGAGCGCGTCGGAGTCCTCCATCTTGGAGTAAGGAACAGCCAGCGCCGTTCCTCTCTCGACCACCTCGGTGACAGGCTGCTCGGTGACCTCGTCGCTGATAAGCTCCTGGCTGGTCAGCTTTCCGTCAACGTACTTCTCCTTGACGGTGTAGACTCTCTTCCCGGGTACGCCGGGGGTTATCACAGCGTCGGTGCCGATGGCACGGTTGGTGTTGTCGATGTATTCAGTATCATAGGCGATCTCGGAGGAATTCTCTCGGGTGACGTATTCCACACGGGTGATAACGATGTCCATTCCCTCGTATACGCTGTCCGTAAGGGGACATGACACCTCGTCGAATTCGCCCAGGGTAACGCCTGCCTTGTCGAGTATCTCTCCGACAGTTCCGTCGATAACGGAAACCGTCCTTGTTTCGCCGTCCACGCTGACGTTCACGTCAAATGCGCGGTAGATGGTGATGTAAGCGGTGTTGCTGCTGGTAGCCTCATAGGACACCTTGTCGTTAGTGCCCAACTGATAGCTTGCCATTCTGAGTATTGCATAGACATCGGTTTCAGATGTCATCAGCTCTTTTGTTACGCCGTTGTCCGTGATGTAGACTCTGTCCCTGAGATAGATAGAGCCTGTCATGACCGCTACCATGAAGATCGTGGCAGCGAAGATTGCAGCCTTTACGAGCCTGCCTCTGAAAATAAGGCGGTTCATCTTGGCGTTGATTATCTGCGGTTTCATATTTGCCTCCTGAGCAGTTACCCATGCCGTCCCGGCAATCGTCCCGTTTCCGGGTGTAACTTCCGTACAGCGTCGGACTTTGGGGAAAGTCCTCGGCTGGAGCAAACGCACTGTCCCCAACAGAGCATTGCATGATCTCGAAGCCGTGTATATATCTTTCGGCTTTCGCAGTGATATTTGCGCGCACAGCAAAGCTGTTGCCGCCGCACTCCTGCGGCAGTGCTTGTATTATAGCCCTTTTCTTCGTCAATGTCAAACGAACTCCAACAGTCATTTTTGTGTACTTTTCACAAATCCCTTTTGTAACCATTTTGTAATCAATCGGTCACAGCCCGGTAAAATGTAAATAAATGTATATTAATCGCTTTCTTTTTGTAATATTCACTAAAAATCAATTTTGAAAATCCGCCGTCATTTTTGCTGAAAATCAACAGCATTTTTCAAAGTTTGATTGTGCACATTCCACATAAAAACAGATGTTATTTTTTTTACATACACATTGAATTTTACATAAGAATGCGCCCTGAGGAATAAAAGGGGGTGACAAAAGCGAGCATATATGATATAATATCTGTAGATAAAAATGCCTCGCATATGAGTTTGCCGCCGCGAACTCACGCATTATATTTATATAGTATATAGGGAAAGGAAAAATCGGAGCATGAATTATGAGAAATCCTGCGGCGCAGTGGTCTACCGCAAGCGCCACGGGAATACCGAAATTCTGCTGATAAAGCACGTCAGATCCGGCTGCTGGTCATTCCCGAAGGGTCACATGGAGCCCGGGGAAACGGAGATCCAGACCGCGATCCGCGAAATCAAGGAGGAAACCAACATCGACGTTTCCGTGGACGATACCGCATTCAGGGAGGTTATCGTGTTCAATCCGCGCCGGGATATCACCAAGGAAGTGGTGTACTTCCTCGCCCGGGCGCTGACTTTCGACTGCGAGAAGCAGGAAAGCGAGATCGCCGAAGTGCGCTGGTTCGAGATAGGTCAGGCGCTGACAGTCCTCGCCTACGACAACGACAGGGTGCTGGTGAACAAGGCGAAAAGCTTCCTGGCGATGACCAAAATCTAGTCAGCGTGTCATGAATTATTTTTGCAGAATCTTTGAATCCTGCAACCTTTTTCTCTCTTGAATTGTTTTACAAGTAGAACGGCAGAAATTGCCGGATATGTTATATAATCAAGGGAGGTTTTATCATGAAAAAAAGAATTCTCGCGCTGTCAATGGCGGCGGTCACCGCACTGACTTCCACAAGCATTGTCGCCTTCGCTGACAACGAGAACAGCGAAGCCCTCGCGGCGGCGATAACCCTGGCAAAGAGCCGTATCGACATTCCAGAGGAACTCACGGAATTCACCTACAGCGTATCCAACCAGAATCTCAAGACCGTATTCTACCTGACCTGGTCCACGCCGCGCAGCACAGCCCTGTACAAGAGCGCCGACGTAACTGTATGCGGCGACCTTATCCTGAGCTACAGAGCCCCGACGGACTGGAGCAAGGATAATTCCAACCACTTCGCGAAGCTCACCGGCGACCAGCTCTACAAGAAGGCGAAGGCGCAGCTTAAGAAGATCGACCCTTCCATCTACAACATACTCTCCATCGACCGCGACAGCCTGAATATAAGCCTGTACGGAAGCCGCGCTTCGTTCAGTGTGGTACGCACCAGGAACGGGATCCCGGTCCAGAACGACAGCGGCAGGATAGTCATTGACAAGGACACCGGCGAACTAATCAGCTTCAATCTGAACTGGCACCAGAATGCCTCCTTCCAGAACGCGAAGAACGCCATCTCCGAGGACAAGGCAAAGGAAGCCTACGCCGATATGATCGGGCTGTATCCGCAGTATGAGTTCGACTACGACTACGAAACCGGAATCCTCACCCCCACCATCGTATACCGCCAGTCAGATTACGGCGAGATCAACGCCTTCACCGGAAAGAAGAGCGACTTTTACGCCGACGGATATTACGATGAAAACGAAGACTCCGTAATGGAAGAAACCGAGGAAGCTGCCGACAACGACAAGGGCAACCCCAGCACCGGCGGCGGATTCACCCCGGCTGAGAAGGACGAGATCACCAAGAATCTCCCCTACGGCAGCAAGGACGCCGTGATAAAGCTGCTCAAGGAGAACGAGTGGTTCACCTATTACGACGACATGACCCTGCGCAGCTACGATTCCTACAGCACCGATCTCAACGGCAAAAAGACCTATATCTATTCAGCGATATTCACGGACGAGAACTGGGACGAGGACGAAATATACTGGGACGAGGAGTACTGCTCCGCTGAAGCTATATTTGATGAACCCGAGCCCAACACCGCTGTAAGCGCAGACTCCGACAGCGACAAGATATCCCACACCGTAAGCATTTCCGTCAACGCGGAAACCGGAGAAGTGCTCGCATACACCTACAGCGACAGCAATCTCGGCATGACCACCTTCGATTACGACATGGCAGCGGCTGACGCAAAGGCCAAGAAGATAGCCTCCACTTTCGCCGGCGACAAGTATGGCGCATACGCCGACAACTACACCTCCGACGCCATCGGCTGGATCGACGCCGGCGTAAACAAGCAGATATACATGGGCAGCTGCCACAGCTGGACAAGATACGAGAACGGCATTAAGGTAAGCGGCGACGACATCGTTGTATCTTTCAACAAGGATATGCTCCTGACCGACTACCACCTCGACTACACCGACATTGCCCTGCCCTCCCCCAAGGGAATGCTGACCGAGAAGCAGGCGATGAAGAAGTTCTGGGAGAACAACGACCTCAACCTGTACTACCTCGCAAAGGTAAACAAGAAAAAGACCAAGACCGTGCTGGTATACGGCACTGACTACAGCGTATACATCGACGCATTCACCGGCGAGCCGGTTTACCAGTGGCAGACACGCAAGGGCAAGAACGACTTCTCCGGCATCACCGACAAGAAGCTCCTCAAGATGGCGCAGAAACTGGACGATCACGGAATACTGATCTCCGAGGAAAAGTTCAGCCAGGACGACGCCGTGACCTACTCCGTTTTCGAGAGCGTCACGAGTATGTACACCTCCACTCCTAATTCCGAGGAACGCAAGATGACCCGCAGCGCTGCCCTGATCGCATACACGCGCAGCCTATGCGGCGACGATGTTGCCAAGATAAAGGGAATCTACAAGTCCCCGTTCAGCGACATCAGCGACGATAATCCCCGGGTAGGATACTACGCCATCGCATACGGCATGGGCGTATTCACCGAGAAGAAGCTCGACCCCACAGCGTACTTCACCTACGGCGACCTCATCAAAATGATCTATGCGGTCTACTCCGCATAATAAGCGCTTCTGAATAACAGGAGGGGCTGCAACTTAATGCAGCCCCTTTTTCTTATAATCCACTGTACAATTGCGCGAAAAAGTGCTATAATAAAATAAAAAAACACGACCCCCAAAGGAGGAACCGCCATGGAGCCAGACAGCAGAAGAGTAAGCCTTACAAAGCCATCACACCGCGCGCCGGAGCCGGCTTCCGGATGGAGCGACCCCTCCACCGGGGAGATATACCCCTCCGGGGTTCCCCGGGAAGTCCCCCGTCCCACCCCGGGATTCCGCTCCGGCAGTCCGGCAGGGACCACCGGGAGTATTCCGCGCCCGGCAGAAACGCCGGCGTATTCCGGGACAAAATTCTGCTCCTGCTGCGGTCAGGCACTGGCGGCGACCGCGGTAGTCTGCCCCTGCTGCGGAAGCCAGACCGGAGATATCCGTGCGGTAATGCCGCCCCCAGTGGTGGTGAACAACTACATCAACACCGCCAATGTTTCCGCGAATACCGGCAGCGCGCCGTCCGCACCCTCTGCGGAACCAAAAAACAAGTGGATAACATTCGTTCTGTGCCTGATGTTCGGATACCTGGGCGCCCACAAATTCTACGAGGGAAAGATAGGCATGGGTATCCTGTACCTGTTCACCGGCGGACTTTTCTACATCGGCATAATTATCGACATGATAGTTGCCCTCACAAGACCCACGACCTACTATCCTTAAACCCGAAACCCGGCGCAATGCCGGGTTTTTCTGCATAATTCCACTGGTGATGATATAACAATTTGTATTTTCCTGTCACATGTAAACTCTTAGCGAAATCTTAACAGTAAATCCGTTGACATTTTATAGGTGAAGTGATATACTTTTAGTATACAAAGCAGGTCAGATTCCAAAACATAAAAAGGAGAAACAGATGTGGAAGATCACCGAAAAGACCGTCACCACTGAGGACGGCGAAAGTTTAACCAGCTATGGAGTCACCTCAGGAGAATGCACCGTTGATGACATAACCCCCAGTCAGCCAGCGATAATGCATTTTCTGGACATGCTCAACAAGTACGAAGCCTCCCCCGGGCACATCTACGAGCTTGTTGAGAATCTCCTCGCGGAGATCTAGGGCAATACCCCATTACGGGCTGCACAGGTTGCAGCCCGGTTTTCTTTTACATAAAAAGGGCGGAGATTTCTCTCCGCCCCCAGTTTGTCGAAAAAGTGAAATTTGCCTGCGAAGCAGGCTTTTAAAATACGTTTTTTGCCACGGGTCCCCCGGGGCAAAAAACACTTATATCTCAGCAAGTGTGCGGTTTAGCGGCTTTGCCGCTAAACCGTGCGCGCAGCTGAGATGTTTCGGCGGAAAAGCCCCTTTAGGGGATTTTTCGACGGGCTCAGGGCGGAGATTTCTCTCCGCCCCCTATATTTATTATTCTGTCCTGAGTGCCTCTACCGGGTCCTTCTTTGCGGCAACGCCGGCAGGAACAAGTCCTGCGATAAGCGTCAGCAGTACGCTGATAACCACCAGGATAATTCCGCCCTGCCACGGAAGAAGCGATACGTTTGAAATCCCCGTGATGTGCTCGATTATGATATTGATGGGAATATTCAACAGCAGCGTCACGCCGATACCGATAACTCCGGCGGCGAAACCAACGATCATGGTTTCTGCGTTGAACACATTGGAAACGTCACGCCTTGAAGCGCCCATCGCACGCAGTATCCCTATCTCCTTGGTGCGCTCAAGTACGGATATGTATGTGATTATTCCTATCATGATGGAGGATACGACCAGAGATATCGCCACGAACGCTATCAGAATATAGGATATTGCGTTGATTATGTCGCTCACGCTGGACATCATCAGTCCCACATAGTCGGTGTAGTTGATAACGTCCTCCTGCTTGTCAGCCGCCACCTTGTCCTCGTTGTATTTCTCGATGAGGTCGGTTATTGTGCCCTTGCTCTCGAAATCCTTCGCGTATATCTTGATGTCGCTCGGCTCTGCGAGGTCAGCGACTCCCAGCAGCTTCAGATTGCCGTCGTAGGTCGCTTCGGTGGTTTCCGGTTCCCTGGTGAGTTCCATCAGCTGCGACAGCTGGTCGGAAGTCAGCACCTGCATGAATACCGTGTACATCTTGGACGGATCTATCATTCCGTTCATCTGGGCAGAAAGCTCCGCGCTCTGCTCCGGTGTGAGGGAAGCGGCGATCTGTGCGGAAAGCAGCGCCCTCTGCTCATCGGTCAGCAGGGAATCCACATCTGCGCCGGTCTGTAGCTGCCCCAGCTGCTCCGGCGTGAGAAGTCCCATGATGATACCCTGCATCTGCTCTTCTGATACCATCGCCATCATGGAGGACTGTATCTCCGCCTGCTGTTCCTTGGTGAGGGAAGCCATGATACCCTGATTCAGCTGCGCCTTCTGCTCGTCGGAGAGCATTCCGGTGATCATATCCATGGCGTCGGACTCTGACATAGCCTTGTCCTCTTCCTCGTCCGCCTTCGGGAATTCAATTCCGGTGAATACGTCCACGTCCGGATTCTCTATCTGCGCCTTCACAAGTTCGCTGTCGTTGACCTTTCCGATCATGTATTCCGTCAGCGCGTGAGTATATCCGATACCGCCGGAGCTGGTGGAGGAGATCAGCGAATCCGCGTCCGGCTTGAGGATTCCGACAACCTTGAGCTTCAGCCCGTTTTCGGAAGCCTGCTCCATATATTCACTGTCGCTGCGCATATCCGTCCAGGTGCCGTCGTCGTTCTTCTGATACAGTTCCGGAGCAGTGAGCATGCTGAATTCCATGCCCATAAGATCGTCGTAGGAGAACGAAAGGTCGCCGGTGTCCAGGTCGAAGCTTTCGCCGGACATAACGTGCGCCATCATTCCCTCAAGCTCGCTCTGATCGCGCAGTCCCAGGGTGTACAGCGTGACATCGGATAATTCATTGCGGTCGGTTACCAGTACAACGACCTCGTCGTAGGACTCCGGGAGCCTTCCGGCAAGCACCTCGTACTCCGTTTCGAGCATGTCGCTGCTCAGCAGCTCGTGGAATGCGTCGTAGCTGCTCATGGAGCTGCTTCCCATAAGAGAGGAATAAGTGCTGGTCATCTGGCTGACGTTATCCGCCATCGCCTGTCCCATCATCGCGGTCATGACCGTGGAGGGATTGATCTGCATTATCTCGCCGTCAGCGCTGTGACCGTAGATATACAGCTGGGAATCATAGCTGTACTGTATCTCCTCTATGCAGTCCTGAATGTTGTCGGGATTGCTCTCGAGATACTTCTTGAAATCCGCCAGATTGTTGGTCTGGAGTTCCGACAGCATGGTTTTCATCATCTCTGTGGAGATGTCGTTGGTGTATATCCTGTCGGGGTCGCGCTCCTCGGAGTTGTTCTCCCGTACGTTCATCATCGATGTCATCAGACTGGTGTAATCCACGGTTTCATGCTGTATAGACACCGGGAACGAAGCCAGCGTGGAACGCTCAACGCTGTCGATATAAGTCTGCACGCCGTTGGAAAGCGACAGGATAAGCGCAATGCCGATGATACCGATACTCCCGGCGAAGGAGGTGAGGAAGGTGCGTCCCTTTTTCGTCATGAGGTTATTTTTTGAAAGGGACAGCGCGGTCAGGAACGACATGGAAGTCTTTTTTCCCTTGTTCACGGTGGATTTCCGCACTTCGGGCTTCTTCTCTCCCCCGTTCTCTGCGGAGGGGTCGAACGGGTCGCTGTCGCCGACTATCTTACCGTCCAGCAGCCGGACTATTCTGGTGGAGTACTTCCCGGCAAGCTCCGGATTGTGGGTAACCATTATTACAAGGCGGTCCTTTGCTATTTCCTTTATAAGCTCCATGATCTGGATACTGGTTTCGCTGTCCAGTGCGCCGGTAGGCTCGTCCGCCAGCAGTATATCCGGATCGTTGACCAGCGCTCTCGCGATCGCCACGCGCTGCATCTGTCCGCCGGACATCTGGTTCGGGCGCTTGTGAAGCTGATCTCCCAGTCCGACTTTCTCCAGCGCCTCCTTCGCGCGATGTCTGCGCTCGGATTTGGACACGCCGGAAAGCGTCAGCGCAAGCTCCACGTTTGAGAGAACGCTCTGGTGCGGAATAAGGTTGTAGCTCTGGAATATGAAGCCGATGGAGTGATTGCGGTAGGTATCCCAGTCCGCGGACTTGTACTTCTTGGTGGACTGCCCGTTGATCACCAGGTCGCCGCTGGTGTACTGGTCAAGACCGCCGATAATGTTCAGCAGCGTGGTCTTTCCGCAGCCGGACTGTCCAAGGACTGACACCAGCTCGCTCTCGCGGAACGCGATGGAAACGCCCTTCAGGGCGTGAACCGTTTCGCTGCCGGTAACGTAGTCCTTGACGATATTTCTGATCTCAAGCATCAGGTTGCTCCTTTCAGTTCTATAAGGCGCCGCCGCGTATCACGGCGAAGCCCCGGTATTGTATAGAAAAGGCAGAATGCCGCACACAGCCCTGCCTGGAATTTCATCTGCCGATATTCTGCTCCATGGAATTTGCGAACTTGCTGTAAAGCTCGGCGATAGTGCGCATTTCCTCCTCGGTGAACACCGACATTATTCGGTTCAGCGCATTCACCACGCGTTTCATGTTCGCCCGAAGCATTTTCTCTCCGGCAGGGGTCGCGGTCACCCTCACGCTGCGCCTGTCGCACTCGTCAACGGTGCGCTCTATCCACCCCTTCTCCTGGAGGGAGCGCAGGGTACGGGACACCGCCGGCACCAGCACGTTCATCTGCGCGGCTATCTCGGCGACCGTCGCCGCCTTTCCGGGATTCCTCCTTGGGTATTCCACGGCGCAGCACAGCAACGAAAACTCCGACGGGGTCATGCCCTCTATAACGCGCTCCGTCCGGATATTGCTCAACCGCTCCATACTATGGAGTATTTTCTCGCAGACCTCCTGCGGATATGTGTTGCCGATGAAATCCTTGTCCGCCCACAGCATATCAGCCAAACAGAACATCTTCTCACCCTCTTTCGGAATTCACGAACAGCCGCAAATATTGACTGCGGTTATATTTTAACACCGTTAAGTACATTTGTCAACAGTGCACAGACGCTTTCAGCACAATGCATAAATCCGCCGCATTCGGGGCAGGATTTATTCATGCGGCAGGTGAATTCTGTGTGAAAAGCCGCGGAATGCATTCCGAAGGGGGACGCGCCATAATATGATACAAAAGCGCTGGACGATGTACTGGCTGGCGGAATCCGCGGCGGTGCTGATATACATTCTGTTATGTGTTTCTGATTTCAGAATGCTGCTGAAGCTTGTCGCCGGAGGGATTCTCGCTATACTGTCGGTATACTGGCTCGGGTATTATTACACACTGAAATACTCCGACCGCGAAAACGTCCTGCTGATAACAAGCGGTATAGTTTTCCGCCGGGAGCGCCGTATCCCACTGGACAGCGTCCTGTGGAAAACACGCCTGACCCTGCTCACAGAACGGAATACCGCCGCCGTAATATTGCACACCTCCGGCGGAGCGGCGGTGATATTAGGGGAGATTTCAACATACCCCGGTTGAAATGTTGATAACTTTTCAACTGATACCGTGAAAATCCGTAATTTTCAACCCTTTCAACACAGTATTTAACAATCAGTTTAATCCCGGTCGGATTTAACCGAAACAGGTTATATTTTCAGGGATTATACAGAACGTAGCGATTTTAACCGAAACGCCAGGTTTATACCACGGAATATTATACACCCGGGAATATTACCCCGGGCAGAATATTTCAGCACATACACTTTGAGTATATTCAGTTCCGCACAAAAAAACTCCGCCCACCGGATTTTCAACCGATGAGCGGAGCGCTGGTTCAATTTACGTTCCGTATAAGTATCTGGCAGGGATTCTCCTCGCCCCAGATGGGCAGTACCTCCAGCTCACGGAATCCCAGGCTCTGATAGAACACGTTCGCCGAATCGTATTCCGGACAGACGCCGGTGCGCAGGGTCTTCACCTGTAAGTACTCATACCCCTGGCGCCGCGCGTAGTTCAGCAGCGCGGTGAACAGCACCTTTCCTATCTTGTGCCGCTGGAATTCCTTCCGCACGGCGATGATGAACACCTCTGCCGCGCAGGGGCTTGTTTCACGCAGCGCGGCAACTCCGCGCACAGCGTCGCCGTCGAGATCCGCCCAGACGGGCATGAGCCTGCACTGCGCCACGATATCCTCTATTCCGTTTTCTCTCTCCAGCTTCTCCGGGAAATCGCCCAGCACCTCGCGGCACACGCTCTCCTTCTCCGCCGGATTCACGACCATCTTTACGCCGGTAGTTTTCGGCATTTTTTCACACTCCTTTGTCCGGGATCACGCCGATTGATATGAACGAGTCGATTTTGTCTGATTCAGCGTTTCCCTGGTATCAGATAAACTACCACACAGACTATTCCTTATGATTATACTACACAATCCATTAATTGTCAACCGTTTTCAGACGAAACCGCGTCCATCAGCTTCCCTGCTATGGACAGAACGCTCTCCTCGTCAGCGGAAATGTCGTAGGCGCCGTTGACCTTCGGAGGGTCGGCGCGAATGCTCATTTCCGTCACGCAGCCGTCCTGTTCCCATACGACGGCGTATTCGTCCTCGTCTATCCAGCGCATCAGCCAGCATTCCGAATCGTGCAGAGTAACCCTGCTCATCTCGAAGAAATCCATGTCCATCAGCGGAACGTAGTCCTCCGGCGCACACTGCCTTACCCGGATATCGCGTGCTCCGGCGAGCAGCGTTTCCGTCACGCCGCCGGACTCACTCCGGTCTGTCACGGTGAATCCGTCCAGGGTGAACGGGCGCTCACGGTACTCTGTGCCGGAGCTGTCGAATCCTAGCGTGAAGCGCTCCGTGGGCTGTGCACCCTCCGCCAGCTCCATTACCTCGTCATCGGTGAAACCGCTCGTGTTCATCATGAGCACGCTGCTGCCGATATTCCACATCAGCATGGTGGAATTATCCCATTTGACCATAACGGCGGTGCTGCCGTTCACCGTGCACTCCGTATATTTGCTGTGCTGATTATCGATCTGTGGGCTGAATACGCTTGCCTTCTCCTGGGAAAAGGATATCATTCTGCCGCCGCCCTCCCACACGAAATAGTTTCCTATTTCCGGAACTGTGCTCATGCTTTCAAGCCGCATTCCCTCCGGGATATCTACACTGTAGTATTCCTCCGCGCTGTCGGAAGACCCGTCCGGCGGCTGTACGGAAAAGCGCGTACTGTCATGACGCTGCACCCCGGCAAATCCCGGCATTCTCAGCACCCGAACTCCGGCGAAAATAAGCGCAGATACCGCAGCGGCAGCAACCGCGAGGAACAGCCGAAAGTGCGGAACGTGGCAGCCATTGGAAGCCCGGCGGATCAGCTGCTGTTTTTTCCGTTCGTATTCCCAGGAAAACACATGATCCACTCCGTCGGAATCCTCTGGCGGCTCTGATATCCTATCCAGAAAGTACTTTTCCAGCTCGTCTTTGTCCGTCATGTTCACCGATCCCCCTTTCCTCCAGCAGTTGGCGCAGCCTTCTGCGAGCGCGGCAGATACGCGAGCGCACAGTGGCGTTCTTCAGACCCGTGAGGTTCGCGATCTCCGCCACGGTAAGTTCCCTGAACAGCAGCAGCCACAGCACCTCGCAGTCCGTCTGCGGAAGCTGCATTACCGCCTCGCGTATTTCCCCGACGCTGAATCTCTGCAAGAACTCCTCCTCGGGAGAGGAATCCGCAGCGCCGCAATTATCGTCAATGTCCATTTCCTCGCAGCGATTTCTGCGGCTCAGCATAGTCAGGGACACGTTTCTAACTATAATGACAAGGTAATACTTCAGTTCGTTACCAGGAACCGCCCGTATTTTCCGGAGATTTCTCATCACACGCACAAAGCAGTCCTGTACTGCATCCTCGGCGTCGGCGGCGTTATGCAGGATATTGAAGGCAACACGGTACAGCATTTGCTCGAACTCTTCAAACAATCCGCGGATAAATTCTGCGTCGTCCGACATATACTGCGCCCCCTTATCTAAATCTTATGGTTTATTATAAGTTTACCACAATTTCGGGTATTTGTCAATATTGCGTGAACATCCAAAAACCGGTTTGACAATGGAAAACAGGCAGAGCACGTTAATGAGAGGATGTTTGACGGAGCAGGCGATTTATTTACACAATTTTACTCGAATGAAGTTTTTTGAGGTGACCTTACTTTTACGCAGCGGAAACAGCAGTGGGAGGGCAACATGACCCTCCCACCGTTTATATACAGGACTTGACGTCCATTGTTCAGAGCAGAAGTATTGCGCAGCGACAACAAAGCAGAAATGACATACTGCGCAATACAACCACACCTCCCAGCGCTGATCCCGAAATTGCCGGATCAGCAGAAAGAGCAGAGCTGCCTGCCCTTCTATAATAGAAAACTACTAAAGTCGAAAAAGTGTGCGCGATTTTATCAACTTTTTTTTGAAATTTGTTAAATATGCTGTAAAAAACAGAAATTATTCGTTTATAATGCTGCGTTCATCGTATACATCAAAAAGGCGCCCCGTTTCCGGAGCGCCCGAGGTTATGTACTCAATAGATCTCAGACAGTAGGCTTGCCGCAGAACGGGCAGAACTTAGCGCCCGCCTTGAGCTGCTTTCCGCAGTGGGGGCAGAGGTTTGCCGCCTCCTGTGCAGGAACGTTCTGGGGAACCGGTGCCGGCTGCTGGGTCTGCTGAGGAACAGGCGCAGGCTGCTGGAACTGCTGAGGAGCAGGCGCAGGCTGCTGGTACTGCTGAGGAGCAGGCGCCGGCTGCTGGTACTGCTGGGGAGCAGGCGCAGGCTGCTGGAACTGCTGGGGAGCAGGCGCAGGCTGCTGGAACTGCTGAGGAGCAGGCGCAGGCTGCTGATACTGCTGGGGAACCTGACCCTGGTACTGGGGAGCCTGATAAGGGTGCTGCGGAGGAAGCTTCGGAATGCCAGTCTTTATAAACTGCTCAGTCTTGGGCTCCTCTGCGGTGTTGTTGTCAGTGTCGATACCAACGGACTTACGCGCCGCCATAACAAGCTCAAAGCCGATACGGAGCAGTACGTTGCCGAAAATAGCCTCAGAGATGAAAGTATTGATACCGTGGCCGCCCTCGAGGGGAAATGCTGCAATACCCTTGAACAGGAGGAAGATAGCGCCTGCGTAGTAGGCGATTTTGATAATGCTTGCCGGGAGGAAGTGCTGACCGTTGGCGCTCTTTATGAGCTTGCCTGCGTTGGGATCCTTGGATTTCGGTCCGATGACCATTACGTAGAACAGGATAGCTGCCGCAATAGCGACTATCGCGCCGATCAGGGTGATGACAAATGCCGCTGTGGAACCGCCGGTAGCCCTGTTGTAAGCGTCGCTTACCGCTCCGGTCGCTTCATCTAAAAACGAAGAAAAATCCATAGTATTACCTCTTTCCTTTCATATCAGGCTTATGCCGATTGTTGATACAAGTAAATTATAGCATATGCCGGGTCAAAAAGCAACATGTTTTCAGATATTTTCCGAAATGTCGAACGGAGTCGTCTGATAAACGAAATAGTTCAGCCAGTTGGTATAGATGAGCGTGGAGTGCGCGCGCCACTTCATTACCGGCTGCTTTGCGGGGTCGTCGTCCGGGAAATAGTGCCGGGGGATCTTCGGCTCAAGTCCCTTGTCGAGATCGCGCCTGTATTCCAGGGCGATGGTGTCCGCGTCGTATTCCGAATGCCCGGTGATGAAGAACTGACGGCTGTCCTCGCTGCAAACCGCGTATACTCCTGCCTCCTCGGATACCGCCATGACCTTGAGCTGCGGAATCTTCTCAATATCCTCCCGGCGCACCTCCGTGTGCCTTGAGTGCGGAACCCAGAACTCGCTGTCGAATCCGCGGAAAAGCCGGGATTTCGGCGTAAGCAGCGTGTGCAGGAATATTCCCGACAGCTTCTCCTTGAGTGGATACTTCTTTATGCCGTAGTGATGGTACAGCGCCGCCTGAGCCGCCCAGCATATATGGAACGTGGAATGCACATGGGTCCTGGTCCAGTCCATTATACGGCACATTTCGTCCCAGTAGTCCACGTCCTCGAATTCCATCTGCTCCACCGGCGCACCGGTGATGATGAATCCGTCGAAGTTCATGTCCTTTATCTCGTCAAAGGTCTTGTAGAAATTCAGCAGATGCTCGCTGGAGGTGTTCTTGCTGGTGTGGGTCGAGGTCTGCACCAGAGTGACCTCTATCTGGAGCGGAGTGTTCGACAGACAGCGAAGTATCTGCGTTTCTGTCGCCACCTTTGTGGGCATGAGGTTGAGTATCCCTATCTTCAGCGGACGGATATCCTGGTGGAGCGCCCGGTGCTCCGTCATGATGAATATATGCTCGTTTTCAAGTATTGACTGCGCCGGCAGTCCGTCTGATATCTTTACTGGCATTTCGATTCCTTTCCCGATCATGTTACCTGCAAAATACACTGTAAAAATCCCAGAAGGGCAACAGTTCTCAGAGGTTATTTTTTATATACAATATAAACTTATTATACCCCAATCCAGCAGTAATGTCAAGCCGTGCGGATTTCAATTGACAGGGAAAGGGATTTGTGATACAATACTAATATAAGACTGACACAAGCGAGGTGAGCGTTATGGTATGCGGAAAATGCGGCAGAGTATTCGATGAGGGAAAAATCTCCGCCTGCCCCTATTGCCGGACTGTCCACACGCCCTCCGGCGAGCCGGTCCGGGATATCCGGGGCGTGCTGTGCTACATTGCGGAGCGTTTCGGGCAGAATACACTGCTGGACCGCCGCCGGACTGACGCACTCATCGCGGATATATTCCCGAAGGAGAGCGCCGTGCGCAGGCTGTGCCATGTGGCGCTCTACGACGGCTGCGCCCAGAAGCTGTGGGCGGTGCGCGGAAAACCCTTTGAGGTGCGCTCCGCAGCGGCGGCGCGCTGCGTGAAATCCCTGCGCGACGAGATCGGACTGAAGGGACGCACCGCCGCCACCGCCGTTGAAGCCGTTGCCGCGGCGCTGGGCTGCGATATCGCTTTCAAGATGGAAGCGGAACTCCCCGCGGCGGAAACCGAGAGCCGCAAGAACATCACCGACAGCGCGGAGCAATACAGCCTGGGACGGCATTTCGACCGCATAAAGGACTACGGAAAGGCGATGTACTGGTTCACGCTCTCCGCCCAGCAGGACTGCGCCGAGGCGGAATACTACACCGGCTTCTACCTGATGGAGGGGCGCGGCGGAGTGCAGGACGTGAAGGCAGCCCGGGAATGGTTCCTGCGCGCGGCGGAAAACGGAGTCCCGGCGGCGGAATACATGACAGGGTATTTCTACGCGGAGGGTATCGCCTGCGGCATCAACGAAGCGTACGCGTTCGAGTGGTTCCTCCGGGCGGCGAAGCAGTGCTATGAGCCGGCGGTGGAGATGATCGCGCTGTGCTATGAATCCGGCACGTTCGTTGACCGGGACCCGGAAACTGCCAGGCGCTGGCGGAAGCTCCTGCCGGAGCAGCCGCTCCCGGAGCCGGAGGAAAAGCCGGAAGAGCCGGAACAGGAAACAGAGCCGCCGGAGCCGCTCCCGGACGATGGCGAGAAGGATTATCAGTCCGCCCGGAGATGTCTTGCCGAAAAGGATCTCCAGAGCGCGGCGATGTTCTACCGCCACGCGGCGGAAGCCGGACACGCCAGGGCGCAGTGCAGCTACGGCAAGTGCCTGTACCTCGGCAGCGGCGTGGAAAAGAACATCTACGCGGCGTTCAGCTGGTTCTCGAAAGCGGCGGCGCAGGGACTTGACATCGCACAGTACAATCTCGGCGTGATGTACCTCAAGGGCAGCGGCGTGGAGAAAAACCGCGATGAAGCGAAGAAGTACTTCCGGCTGGCGGCGGAAAACGGCCACACCGAAGCGGCAAGGGTGCTCGAAAAGCTCGAGCGCAGGAAGTGAACAGGCGGTACCACCGCCTTCAGGAGGATATAATGAAAGCAGCAGTAATTCTCACAAAATGCAAGAACGATCACGCGCTTTTCGGTATTCGCACCGAGCAGCGCGAGGACGGCGACTGGTACGCCACCTGGGCGTTCAGGGTCAACGAGCGCACCGCCGAGCGCGAGAAGTTCGGCGACACCAAGATAAGCGGAAACATCTACATCACCACTGAATACCCCTCCTGCCCCTACTGCGGCGCGAAGGGATTCTTCCAGTGCGCGGAGTGCGGAAAGACCACCTGCTGGAACGGCGAAAGCACCACCGTCTGCGAATGGTGCGGCAACGAGGCAGAAACCGCCGCCGAGGAGAAGTTCGACGAGATCACCGGAGGAGGATTCTGATGCTGAAGCCCGGCGACAAGATCCCCATGGAACTAGGCGGCGAGGCGGAGGTCACCCAGCTGCTCGGACAGGGCGGACAGGGTGCAGTATACCGCGCCTCCTACCGGGGACGCGACCACGCGCTCAAGATGTATTTCCCGAACAAGCTGCGCGACCCGGAGCTGTTCCGGGAGAACCTCCAGCGGCTGTGCGAGGAAGGCAGCGGCGATCCGGCATTCCTCATGCCCCGGCTGCTGACGGAGCGCACTCCCGACGGATTCGGCTACCTTATGGAGCTTATACCGCCGGGATATGTGCCGTTCACAGATATACTCAACGCCAGGGCGAAGTTCTCGGAGCTGTATTCCGTGGTGAATGCCGCGATACGGATAACCGCCGCTTTCCGGGAGCTGCATAACTCCGGCAGGAGCTACCAGGACCTCAACGACGGCGGATTCTTTATCCGCCCCACTGACGGAAGCGTGCTCATCTGCGACTGCGACAACATCGCGCCCTACGGCGAGCACCTCGGTATTGCCGGGAAGCCCGGCTACATGGCGCCGGAGATAGTCCGGGGCGAGAAGGCTCCGGACAAGCTGACCGACCGCTGGTCGCTGGCGGTGGTGCTTTTCCGGCTGCTGCTGCGCGGAGATCCCCTTGAGGGACGGAAAGTCCTGAACAGCGTCTGCCTGACGGAGGAAGCCGAGCGGCGTCACTACGGTTCCGAGCCGGTGTTCGTATACGACCCGGACGACGACTCCAACCGACCCGTCCGCGGAGTACACAACAACATCATCAGATTCTGGCGCATAATGCCGGATTATATCCGGGAAGCGTTCACGCAGTCATTTACTGTCGGCTCATTCCACCCGGAAAAGCGCCTTATTGAGAAGCAGTGGCTTGATCTCCTGACGAGAATGCGCAGCGATATCTGCGCCTGCACCTGCGGCGCCCAGGGATTCATCTCCGGCAGCGAAACTGATTCCGACGGGCGAATCATATGTCCCTGCGGAAATCACTATCAGCCGCCGCTCGCCCTGCACCTCGGCAGACAGCGTATACTCCTGTTTGATGGGGCAAAGCTGTTCGGCGATGATGTGAACGTTATCGGCGAGGTAGTCCGCAACAAGCTGAATCCGTCGCTGTGGGGACTGAAGAATCTCTCCGGCGCCCCCTGGGAGTGCACCCTCCCCAACGGACAGGAAAAGCAGACGGCGCCCGGCTCGGCGGTCCCGGTGTTCAACGGCACCCGGGTAGTGATCTCCGGAGTCCCCGGGGAGATAAACGGCGAAGTGTGACGTCAAAAATTCCACTGCTACGGCATGGATTTTTGTGCACAACAGCCTTTGACCCGGCGGAAAATATGTGGTACAATAAAGGCACAGAACAATAGAATAATCATAAATCGTGTGGCAGTTGCGTAAATCCAGATATAACGCAGCTGCCACACTTTTTTTTGCAGGAGACAGCTATGGAAAAGAACAGAATGGCGACAGCGCCGGTCGGACGGCTGATGCTGGGCATAGGTATCCCTATGATACTTTCGATGATGCTTCAGGCGGTGTACAACATCGTGGACAGCGCATTCGTGGCGAATATGGCAGTGGGCGGAGAGCAGGCGCTGAACGCGCTGACCCTCGCTTTCCCGGTGCAGATGATGATGGTGGCGGTATCCATCGGCACCGGCGTCGGAATGAACGCCCTCATGTCCCGTAACCTCGGTCAGGGCGACCGGGATATGGCAAGCCGCGCCGTGGGGAACACTATATTCCTGGCGGCGGTGATATATGCAGTGTTCCTGCTGTTCGGGATATCCGGGACCGGGGCTTACGTCCGCTCCCAGAGCAGCAATCCGGAGATAGTCCAGATGGCGGAGGAATATATCCGCATCTGCTGCACGCTGTCCTTCGGCATGATATTCTTCTCGGTGTTCGAAAAGACGCTCCAGGCGTCCGGGCGGTCGGTGTATTCCACCATAGCCCAGGTAGCCGGAGCCGTCACGAATATAGTCCTCGACCCAGTGCTGATTTACGGCTGGCTCGGGCTTCCGGAGATGGGCGTTGTGGGCGCCGCTCTCGCCACCGTTATCGGGCAGGTGGTATCCTGCGCCCTGGCTCTGGTATTCCACCTGCGGCTGATAAAGGAGATAGACAACGGCTGGCGCTTCATGAAGCCCTCCGGAGCGGTGATCTGGAAGATTTACTCCATAGGACTGCCGGCAGTCATCGCCCAGGCATTGATGTCCGTCATGACATACGGGCTGAATCTTATCTTGGTGCAGATCAGCGAGAATGCGGTGACGGCATATGGACTTTATTACAAGATACAGCAGTTCATTCTGTTTGCGGCGTTCGGACTGCGCGATGCCATCACGCCGGTGGTGTCCTTCAATTACGGCATGGGAAGCCGCGGCCGGGTGAAGCAGGGCATTAAGTTCGGAATGCTGTACACCCTCGCCATCATGGCAGTAGGTATCATTCTGATGGAGGTACTCGCGGAGCCGTTCCCGGCGCTGTTCGGGCTTTCCGGCGAAACCCGGCAGATGTGCACCGGGGCAATGCGCATCGTATCGCTGAGCTTCCTTTTCGCCGGAGCCAACGTGGCTTTCCAGGGAATATTCCAGGCGTTGGAGTCCGGCGTGCAGTCGCTGGTGATATCCGTGTGCAGGCAGTTCCTGTTCGTGCTGCCGGTGGCATGGGGATTCTCCCGGGTGGTTATCAGCTCCGGCACGGACTACATGTGGCTGGTCTGGCTGACGTTCTTCATTGCGGAGGGAATATCCGCAGCCATAGCGCTGATATTCATGCGCGGTATACGGATAAAGCGGATAGACACGCTCTGACAGATACACAAAAAGGCGGAGAAAGATTCTCCACCTTTTTTGTTATAACGCCGCTATTCCGTCAGAATTCCGGCTTATCCTCCTGGTTGTTTATCTTTCTGGCTTTCTGTACAGTAAGCGCCAGAACGAACATCATCGCCGCAATAACCACAGAAAGCGCAATTCCCACGATTATGCTCGCTGCATTATCCGCCAGTACGAAACCAGACCGGAACATGCGCCCGGTGATCAGCGAACACAGGGTCAGCGGATGGTACTCCGTCAGGTCAAGCCCGGACAGGATCATCTGCACCAATGGAATTCCCACATACACCGCCGCCGTAACAATACCCGGACGGCTGGTGCATAACCCGACAGACATGTATATTATCAGCACGAACGTCATATAGACCGCGCACATCAGCGACCCCAGAACCAGAGTCCCTGCACTGACGCTTCCATCAAACAGCAGATTGCTGAATAATCCGCCGAGGCAGGCTGCGGCGAATCCGGATGCAAACACCGTGGCAGGATAAACCACGAATTTCGGCACCAGGTACTCAAACGCCCCCAGACCCGTACAGGACGGAATTATCGTCGCGCGCCGCTTCTGCTCTCCGCCGCACGGTGACATGAGAACAAGCATGATAACAAGCATAGAAGTGGCGCTCAGTTCCGTCATCACGCCGCTAAACGTAGCGGAGGACATTCCCTCGATATCCGTCATTTCCAGCAGCGTAGCCAGTTCCAGCCCGGCGCCATGGTTTGCGCTCAGACTGAGCAGCGCCTGCATTCCCCACAGCAGCAGCGGTTCCGCCAGCGCAAAGGACAGCGTGGCAAGCAGCACTCCGCCAAGTCTGAATGTGCGCGTGAACTGAAGCCACTCCTTCTTTAATCCGGCTCGTATCTGCATCAGCCCACCACCTTTCTGAATACTTCCTCAAGGCTGACCGTACGGGTATTCATGGAATCCACCGCCGCATTATTTTCTGCCAACAGCTTTATCAGCCTGCGCGTGCATTCCTCCGTGTCGTCAGCGGTGAACCTGAACACTCCATTCAGTCCGTTGAATTCCACCCGGGCGAAATCTGCGGAAAGCAGCGTGTTTTTCAGCGATTCATCCAGGGCGTGCACTCTCAGCAGCACCGAAGTTCCGCCGTATTTCCGCAATACCCCGTCCAGGCTTCCCTCCTCGGCGATAATGCCGTTGTTGATTATGCCTATGTGGTCGGCGACGCGCTCCACGTCCGACAGGATATGCGTGGAAAGCACTATCGTGCACCCCGTGTTCTTCAGCCGCTCGATTATCTCAATGACCTCCGCCCTGCCGCCCGGGTCCAGTGCGGAAGTCGGCTCGTCAAACAGCAGCAGCTCCGGCTTGCCGATTATGGCGGCGCCCATTCCCAGACGCTGGGTCATTCCCCGGGAATATCCCTTGGCGCGTCTGTCCGCCGCCTGGGAAAGTCCGATGATGTCCAGCACCTCGTCCACGCGCTTGCGGATATCCCCATCGTACTTACAGCACGCCGCGATATATTCCAGATACTCCCGGGCAGTCATGTATCCGTATATGACCGGGCTTTCCGGGAGATATCCTATCTTTACCGGATTTCCGCCGCCGATGATTATTTCGCCCTCGTCCTTGGATATCATGTTGGTGATGATATTCATAGTGGTGGTCTTGCCGCAGCCGTTCCGCCCGAGGAATCCGTACACCGCTCCCCTGCCGACATTCATGTTAAGTCCGCGCAGAACCGAAAACGCGCCGTATTTCTTGTATAATCCGTGTATCCTTATCAGAACTATCACTCCTTTACAGAAGATACTACTTAAATTTTACAGTATATTCCCGGTTTTGTCAAGGGGAAAAAGGAAGGACCCTGCCAATCGCAGGGTCCGCAGCTTGTCGAAAAAATCGGTTTTGCCCGCGAAGCGGGCATTTGAAATCCGTTTTTTGCCACGGGTCTCCCGGGGCAAAAAATACTTCTAACCGCACAAGTGTGCGAATTGTCGGCGTAGCCGACAACGAGTGCGCGCAGTGCGGTTGTTCGGCGGAAAAGCCCCTTTAGGGGATTTTTCGACGGGCTCAGGACCCTGCCAATCGCAGGGTCCAGTAATATTCACACTTCCTCCGGCAGCGCCATTCGGTAACCGACACCGTTCTCGGTAAATATGTACCTCGGGTGGGAGGGGTCGCGCTCCAGCTTGCGGCGGATATTCGTCATGTTCACCCGGAGTATCTGATTTCCGCCGGTGGAATTCGGTCCCCACAGCCTAACCATCATCTCGTCATAGGTTATGACCATTCCGGCATACTGCGCCAGCAGCGCCACGATACGGAATTCGCTCTGGGTGAGCTCCGCGTCGCTGCCGTCCACCAGCACGCGGTGCCGCGTGAAATCCACGGTCAGCCCTCCTATCACCACATTGTCACAGCCGCGGTCAGCGTCATTCCCATGGTGGCGGAGCGCGACGTTTATCCGCGCGATGAGCTCCTGCCGGACAAAGGGCTTGACGATGTAGTCGTCGGCTCCGTTTTCCAGGGCGGATATCTTCGCATTGTCGTCCGCCCGGGCGGAGATGACTATTACCGGCAGGTGCGACCAGCTGCGCACATCAGAGAGCACCGACATCCCGTCGCTGTCCGGCAGTCCCAGGTCCAGAAGTATCACGTCCGGACAGTGGGAACGCGCCATCAGCTCGGCGTCCCGGGCGTTGTTCGCGCAGATAACGTCGAACCCGTTTATCTCCAGTATTTTTTCAGTGTAATACGACATGCTCACCTCGTCTTCGATAAGCAATGCCTTGTAACGAAAATCCATATAAAGCCTCCGGAGCCAACAAACACACAACCCGTCCGGTCATTTTCCCGGGCGAAAACAAAAATAAAACAGTCCATTGTTATTATAACACATGTCAAATAATATTATAATTAACAAAATGTTAAAGTTTCGCTAATTGCACATTATTGTAGAAAGTTGTGTATTAAATTCTGAATAACCTTGTCCCACCCTCCGTATAAATTAAGGAAAAGCAATGGAGGTGACTGCATGGGAATGATCTCCGGCATAACAGAACATGTGAACGGCGTACTGTGGGGAGCGCCGATGATAGCGCTCATGCTGATATCCGGGGCGTATTTCTCGGCGCGCACCGGATTCATGCAGCTCCGCCGCCCCGGGGAGTGGCTGCGGCGCACGGTGTTTTCCGGAGTCCGACGGGAGCGCAGCGCAGAAGGAGTCACTCCGTTCCAGGCAATGTCCTCGGCGCTGGCGGCAACGCTGGGCACCGGGAATATCGCCGGGGTCGCGGCGGCGCTAGCCTCCGGTGGCGCCGGAGCGGTGTTCTGGATGTGGGTATCCGCCATGCTGGGAATGATGACAGGATACGCCGAGAATCTGCTCGGGAATCTCTACCGCAGACGGAAGCCCGACGGCGGCTGGCAGGGCGGCGCGATGTACTATATCCGCGACGGATTATCCCAATGCCCCCTCACGCGTCCCCTCGCGAAGCCGCTGGCGGCGGTGTTCGCCGGAGCGTGCGTGCTCTCCGCATTCGGCATGGGTAATCTCGTACAGATGAACTGCGCGGCGCAGGCAATGGAATCCGGCTTCGGTATTCCCGGAATAGCCACCGGAATAATACTCGCCGCCATCACCGGCGCGGTATTCTTCCTCGGCAAGGGGAACGGCGCGCAGCGCACCGCCGCCCTGACCAGCCGGGTGGTGCCGGTGATGTCAGCGCTGTATATTGCGGCGGCGGTGTACATACTCGCGGTAAATATCCCACGGTTTCCTGCGGTGATGGGCACGATATTCCGCAGCGCCTTCGGAATTGAAGCTGCCGCCGGCGGAGTGAACGGCTACATGATAAAACAGGCGGTCAGCATAGGATTCCGCCGGGGAGTTTTCTCCAACGAAGCCGGGCTTGGCTCCTCGGTAGCGGCACACGCCGCCTCGGACGTTTCCGACCCATGCGTGCAGGGAATGTGGAGCATTTTCGAGGTATTCTTCGACACTATAGTAATGTGCTCCATGACGGCATTCGTGCTCCTGGGCAGCCCCTGCCGGGAAATCACCGCGCAGGAAGCATTCATGAACGTCACCACACAGCCACAGTACTTCCGGCTGACGGAATCCGACCAGCTGATAACCTCCGGCGCTCCCCTGCTCACCACCGGCGCCGGGGAGGAGCACAACCTGCGCACCGCCCGGGGCGTGGAATTCACGGTGCGTATCGGCGCCGGGGACACCACATATTCCAACGTGATGAAGCTGACGGGGATACAGTCCCGGGGAAGCGGCGGCGAACTGCTGTGGCGCGACGGGGCGCCGCTGATCCAGTCCGTCCGCCTGGAGGAGGTCACCGGGGCGGAGCTCATGACCCTTGCCTTTTCGTCAGTATTCGGAAGCGCCGCCGGGAAGCTGCTTTCCGCTGCGGTGGCGCTGTTCGCGTTCACGACCGTCATCGGCTGGGGAAGCTTCGGTGCGCAGGCGGCGGAATACCTCGCCGGAGAAAGGGCGCTGATACCGTTCCGGATCGCATATACAGCCCTCGCAGCCACGGGCGGAATTATCGATATGTCCGCCGCCTGGGGCGCCGCAGATATGTTCAACGGAATCATGGCGGCGGTTAATCTGCCGGTGGTGCTGATTCTTTCTGGCACCGTGATTAAGCAGACAAAACGATATTTCGACCGCCCGGAATCCAGACACAAAAAGAAATCATGATTTTCTGCAATTCGTTGTAACGTTATTCCTGATGGTGTGTATATACAGTCGAAAGGCAAAGAGCCGTAAAACAAATACAACACACATAAATCAGGAGGAAAACACCATGACAGTAAACAACGAAGTAATCACCAAGGCACTCACCGAGGCACAGAGCGTAGACGAGATGGTCGCAGCTTTTGCAGACCAGGGAATCGACATCACCGCAGAGGAGCTGAAGCAGGTAATGAAGGACGTCCTGGCAGAGGAGTCCGGCGAGGAGCTTTCCGAGGGCGACCTTGAGGGAGTATCCGGCGGTTCTGCATACAACTGGGCAATGAACACCGCACGCAACATCGTTGTAGGCGCTGTGAAGGCTGTGGGTCAGGCTTTTGTGAACTTTGTAAAAACAACATTCGGTTTCTGATCTGAACCGGAAAAAATGACCGGGAGGGCATAAGTCCTCCCGGTTTTGCGCTGTAAGCAAAAGGGCTGTGAACGAATCCACAGCCCTGAGTTATTATCTTATGCGAAGTAGTCTACGCCGCCCTTGAACAGGAGCTGTTCCTTGTTGCCTGCAACGTTCTTTGCAACGTTGTCGGTAAGACGCTCGGTGTGACCCATCTTTCCGAGGACTCTGCCGTCCGGGGAGATGATACCCTCGATAGCGTACATTGAGCTGTTCGGATTGTATGCAACGTCCATCGTGGGATTGCCGTTGAGGTCAACATACTGAGTAGCCACCTGACCGTTGGCGATAAGCTGCTTGATAACAGCCTCGGGAGCAACGAAGCGGCCCTCGCCATGGGATATCGGGATATTGTGGATATCGCCGACATTGCAGCAGCTCAGCCACGGGGACTTGTTGGTGCATATTCTCGTCAGAGTAAGCTGCGACTGGTGGCGGCCGATGGTGTTGTAGGTCAGCGTCGGGCTTTCAGCGGTCAGCGGAACGATCTTTCCGAACGGAACAAGACCAAGCTTGATGAGCGCCTGGAATCCGTTGCAGATACCTATCATCAGACCATCGCGGGTATAGAGCATTTCCTCAACGGCGTCCTTGATCTTCGGGTTGCGGAAGAACGCGTTGATGAATTTCGCGGAGCCCTCTGGCTCGTCGCCGCCGGAGAATCCGCCGGGGATAGCGATGATCTGGGAATTCTGAATGTGCTTTGTGAACTCGTTTACGCTGTCCTCCATGTCCTTGGCGGAGAGGTTGCGGATAACGAATATCTCGCTGTCGCCGCCGTAGGTGTTGAACGCGTTAGCCATGTCGTATTCGCAGTTGGTTCCGGGGAATACCGGGATAAGGACACGGGGCTTTGCCACCTTGACGGAACTGTGCTTCAGCTCGCAGCCGCCGGTGTATGCGATCTTCTCGGGAGCGGACTTCTCAGGCAGCTGCGCCTTGAAAACAGGCTCCAGAACGTCGTCCCACTTCTTCTCCAGGGAAGCAGCGTCCAGCTTGACATCGCCGGAGGTGATGGTGTAGTCCGCAGCGGTTTCGCCGATGATCCTTACGCCGTCAGCGTCGCCGGTGAGCTCCAGAATGAACGCGCCGTAAACCGGTGTGAACAGTTCCTCGTCGGTGAGCTTGTCCAGCTTTGCGCCGATCCGGTTGCCCAGGGACATCTTGAAGATACCCTCTGCAACGCCGCCGTGAGCAACGCTCCATACGGATACAGCCTTCTTGTCCTTGATGAGCTTCTCAACGGTGCGGAATACTTCCTTGACGCTGTCGAATACCGGCAGGCCGTTTTCGTCGTACTTCGGCGCAATATAGCCGATCTTGTGACCAGCAGCCTTGAATTCAGCGGAGATAACGTCCTGCGCCTTGGCTGTGGAAACCGCAAAGGAAACCAGTGTCGGCGGAACGTCGATGTGCTCGAAGGTACCGCTCATGCTGTCCTTGCCGCCAATAGCGCCGCAGCCCATCTCAAGCTGTGCGCGGTAAGCGCCGAGGAGTGCTGCAAAAGGCTTGCCCCATCTCTCGGGCTTGCCCTGGGTCCTCTCGAAGTACTCCTGGAATGTCAGCCAGCAGTGCTCATAGGTGCCGCCTGCTGCGACCACCTTTGCGATGGACTCAACGACTGCGCACACAGCTCCGTGATACGGGGACTGGGTGGAAACCGCCGGGTCGAATCCCCATGCCATGATGGAGGTGGTGTTTGTCTTTGCATTCAGTACCGGGAGCTTCGCAGCCATGGCCTGTACAGGCGTCTGCTGAGTCTTTCCGGAGAACGGCATGAGTACTGTCGCGCCGCCGATGGTGCTGTCGAAGCGCTGTACAAGCCCTCTCTGGGAGCAGATGTTGAGGTCGGTGACCATGCCCTCCCAGTCAGCGGCAGTGTTCTTCCTGCCGGAGGAATAGGAAACCTTTACGTCCGGAACCGCAACGTCAGTGTGCTTCTCGGCACCGTTGGAGTTCAGGAACTCACGGGAAATATCAACGATGGTCTTTCCGTTCCAGTTCATGCGGAGTCTGGGCTCGGACTTAACGACAGCCACCGGAGTGGACTCCAGGTTCTCCTTGGAAGCCAGTGCGCGGAATTTGTCTGCGTCCTCGGGAGCGACAACGACCGCCATTCTCTCCTGAGATTCTGAGATAGCAAGCTCGGTGCCGTCCAGACCGTCATACTTCTTCGGAACTGCGTTGAGGTCGATCTCCAGACCGTCCGCAAGCTCGCCGATGGCAACGGAAACGCCGCCTGCGCCGAAGTCGTTGCAGCGCTTGATGAGCTTGGTAGCCTCGGGATTTCTGAATAATCTCTGGAGCTTTCTCTCCTCGGGTGCATTACCCTTCTGGACTTCTGCGCCGCAGGTGTCCAGGGACTGCACGCTGTGCGCCTTGGAGGAGCCGGTGGCTCCGCCGCAGCCGTCGCGTCCGGTGCGTCCGCCGAGCAGGATTATGATGTCGCCGGGAGCCGGGCGCTCTCTGCGTACATTCTCAGCAGGAGCCGCGCCGATAACTGCGCCGATCTCCATACGCTTAGCCATATAACCGGGGTGGTAGATCTCAGCAACGTGACCGGTGGCAAGTCCTATCTGGTTGCCGTAGCTGGAGTAGCCTGCCGCAGCGGTGGTGGTGATCTTTCTGGGCGGCAGCTTGCCCTTGATGGTCTTTTCAACCGGCAGCAGCGGATCGGAAGCGCCGGTAACTCTCATAGCCTGGTATACATAAGAACGTCCGGAAAGCGGATCGCGGATAGCGCCGCCGAGGCATGTCGCAGCGCCGCCAAAAGGCTCAATCTCGGTCGGGTGATTGTGCGTTTCGTTCTTGAACATGAGGAGCCAGTCCTCGTCCTTGCCGTCAACGTCTACCTTGATGCGAACGGAGCATGCGTTTATTTCCTCGCTCTCGTCAAGGTCCTTCAGAATGCCGTCCTTCTTGAGTTTCTTTGCAGCGAGGGTGGCAATATCCATCAGGCAGAGGGGCTTGTTGTCCCTGCCAAGCTCGTGGCGATCAGCCTTGTATTCAGCGTATGTATCAGCGATGTAGGAGGGCTTGATATCGGCGTTGTCGATGATGGTGCCGAATGTGGTGTGGCGGCAGTGGTCGGACCAGTAGGTGTCTATCATGCGGATCTCGGTGATAGTCGGGTCGCGGTGCTCGCTCTTGAAGTAGTCCTGGCAGAACTTGATATCGTCGTTATCCATTGCCAGACCGTAATGTACGACAAAATCCGCAAGCTCTGCATCGGTCTTGCTGATGAATCCGGTCAGCGTTTCAACGGTGGTGGGGATAGTGTACTTCACTTCCAGAGTGTCGTACTTGTCGAATCCGCACTCACGGGACTCAACAGCGTTGATGAGATAGTGCTTGATGCGCACAAACTCATCATCGGTGATTTTTCCCTTGAGGACGTAAATCTTCGCGTACTTCACTACAGGGCGCTCGCCGGGACAGAGCATCTGAATGCACTGTGCAGCGGAATCCGCGCGCTGGTCGAACTGACCCGGCAGGAACTCAACGGCGAACATTCTCTCGTCCGCAGCCAGCTCCGGCAGGTCATAGAAAACCTCGTCAACAGGCGGCTCGGAGAACACTGTCGGGATAGCCGCCTTGAAGTTCTCTTCGGGCAGCTTCTCGCAGTCGTAGCGGTTGATAACGCGCACATTCTCAACTGAGGTGATGCCAAGCGCCACGTTCAGGTCAGCGAGGACTGCGCCCCCGTCAACTGCGAACTGCGGCTTCTTTTCCACATAAATTCGGTAAACCATCGTTTTTCCTCCAACATTTTGTTATACAGCTGAGCTGCAATAATCAATTATATTATACTACTAAACCGGCGTAAAATCAATATGCCGGGCTGCTGAAATATAACAGTTCCGCCGCTGTTAATTTGGTTATTTGTTCTCCGCCCGGCTGCGCAGAAGTTCGGAGTATTCCGCACTGCTGCATTTATCCGCCATTTCCAGGAGTTCTGCGGCGGTGTCGCAGGCGTCCTCAAGCGCGCGGAAAAGCGCCCAGTTGAGCCCGTCGCAGTCCGGCGAAAAAAGCCCGGCGATAGAAGCCGCGTCCTCGAAAGAAAGCGGCTGGCTGAAATTCAGCAGTTTGTCATATTTCTCGAATAACTCGTCGGACATCTCGGCGTCCGCAGGAATCGCTCCAAGTTCCAGAAGCTGTTTTATACTACTCGTCATTTGTTTCTCCTCAGAATTCTGTTGTTCCGGTGCAGTGGTCGCCCTCCACGCCGGTTATTTTCACCTTAGCCAGAGTATGGCGCGGAATATCCTCGTTGTAAATACGAACGGGTATATAACTATCGGTAAATCCATTGCAGTAGTCCGGGGAAGTCCGCTTTTCGATCAGCACGGTCTGTATCGTGCCCGTCCGGGATTCCAGAAACTGCCGCTCCAGCCTTTCCGCGAGCCGGTTCATTTCCTTCGCCCTGGCGGATTTTATTTGCGGCGCCACCTGGTTCGTACGCATTGCGGCGACTGTCCCCCGGCGTATGGAATATGGGAATACATGTATTTTCGCAAATCCGACCTTTTCCGCGAACGCCATGCTCTCCGCGAATTCCTCGTCGGTTTCCCCGGGGAATCCCACCATGATGTCGGTGGTTATCGCGCACCCCGGGAATGCCTCCCGGAGCTTCTGTACCAGCGCGTAGTATTCCGCGGTGGTGTAGCGGCGTTTCATGCGCTGAAGCACGGTATCGCTGCCGGACTGCAGCGACAGGTGGAAGTGCGGACACAGCCTGTCGCAGGCTTTCAGCCGCCGTATCTCCCCGTCAGTGAGAGTATCCGCTTCCAGGGAGCCGAGTCTTACGCGCTCGATTCCATCCACCTGCGCCGCCATTACGGCGTCCGCCGGGGTGCAGCCTATATCTTCCCCGTAGCAGCCGATGTTTATTCCCGTGAGGACTATCTCGCGGTTACCTGCGGCGGCAGCCCGTACCGCCTGGGCGGTTATGTCCTCCGGCTTTCTGGAGCGCACCCTGCCGCGCGCGGTGGGGATTATGCAATAGGTGCAGAATCTGTCGCAGCCGTCCTCTATCTTGATGAAAGCCCGGGTGCGGTCGATGTCTGCCACGGAGGAATCCCGGTCGAATTCCCTGCTAAGCGGCGACACACAGGCGATGTGACGGCGCTCCGAGAGAAACTGCGCCACCAGCTCCGGCAGCCGGGATTTATCGGCGTTGCCCGTTATGATATCGGCGGCGCAGTCCCGGTCGGCTTCGTCGGGATACGCCTGGGGATAGCAGCCGCAGAGGACTGTCACGCAGTCCGGATTCATGCTGCGGCAGTGGGATACCGCCTGGCGCGCCTTTTTTACACCCACGCCCGTCACCGCGCAGGAGTTTATGATACAGACGTCCGCAGGCTCCCCCTCCGCCGCCGGATCATACCCGGCAGCCAGGAAAGCGTCGTGTATCGCGGCGCTCTCGCAGGAGTTCACCTTGCAGCCGAAAGTCAGTATACTGAAAGTCATGGTTTCCTCTTTCCGACAGAATACGCCGCTGCCCGCCAATATCTGAATCGGGCGTTTCAGCAGCGTTTGTAATTTTAGCCAAAACGAAATATTGATATATCAATATTATACTTTATTATTCCGAAATTTGCAATAAGCTATTGACTATTTTTCAGTTTGAGGATATACTTATTATCAGAGGGAATCGACCCTCAGATACCAACCAGAAGAAAGGCGGCGGCTATCTATGAAGAAAATGAAAGTGAAGCTTGGCTCCATCAGCGACGTTAAGGAGTTCGTTGCGCTCACAAACAGCTATGCATTCGAGAGCGACCTTGTATCCGGCAGATATGCAGTAGACGCAAAGTCCATCATGGGCATTTTCAGCCTTGATCTTGCAAAGCCGCTTGATTTTGTCGTACACGACGACAGCGCAAAGGCTGACGAGCTGCTTGACGCAGTGACAAAATTCAGAGCATGAAAATTTAAGGCAACACCGCACAATTAACGGCTAACGCCTTTGTCGCATGCTTGCTTGCATCTTTTCCGTCATCTTGCACAATTCTTCCTAGCAAGGCGACAGCCTTGCGTCGTCATCATTGTACAACCTAACGAAAAATCTGACTGCGCAATCATACGACAATAATTATGCGGTATTGCCCTAACACAATCAAACACGGAAAGGAAGTATTTCTATGAAAACAGTAAAGATCAACATCAACACCATCAACGACGTTAAGAACTTCGTAAGCATCGTATCCCGCTGCGATTATGATGTAGATATCGTATCCGGCAGATATGCCATCGACGCAAAGTCCATCATGGGTATCTTCAGCCTGGATCTTTCCAAGGAGCTTACCCTGAATATCCACAGCGACGACTGCGCAGACTTCCTCGACCAGATCAAGGACTACATCGTTAAGTGATTTTCGCCCACAAACACAGAACGGGACTGCTATTGCAGCCCCGTTTTTTATTTACGCCGCTTATCAGAAGCCGAATGTTGTTTTTACAAAGTTCACAAAAGCCTGACCCACAGTCTTAACAGCGCCTACAATGATGTTGCGTGCGGTGTTCATTGCCCAGTTGTATGCAGAACCGCCGGATACTCCCTCAAGGTCGCCCTCGGAAAGCTCCTCGCCGGACTCCTCTGCCAGGACGTCCTTCATTACCTGCTTCAGCTCCTCTGCGGTGATGTCGATTCCCTGGTCTGCAAAAGCTGCGACCATCTCGTCTACGCTCTGTGCCTCGGTGAGTGCCTTGGTGATTACTTCGTTGTTTACTGTCATGGTGTTTTCCTCCTGATTTATGTGTTGTTTTTTAGTTTTCGTTTCAGGCTCATTTGCCTTTCGACTGTATATACACACCACCAGGAATAACGTTACAACAAAACAAAAAAATAAGCGCCCTCTTCCGGGCGCTTTTTTCAGATATCTACTTCTTCGCCGCCGCCGATATACATCAGCCTGTCGCCGAGTATTTCGTCCATAATGTCAAAGCCCTTGAATCCGGTGCAGTGGCACGCATATATCTTTTCTGCGCTGCTGAGCTTGAGTGCGCGCGCCTGGGACGTGACGTAATCCGCCGGGCAGCCAAGGTTCTTCGGATTGGACCCCATGAAGTGGAATCCGCCGATCACCGCCAGTATCGGGATCCCGGGCCAGTTCTGGCTCACGGTATCCAGCATGTTCTGTATTCCGCAGTGGAAGCAGCCGCCGATTATCACCAGCCCGTCCGCCTTGCGCTTCTTCGGGAATATTACTGCAAAGCACTCGTCCGAGAAATCATACTGGACCTGCTTCTTGCCGTCCAGCGCAAAGCAGCACTTGTCGGGATTTATCCCCTTCTCGTCGAACACTTCGCAGGAGGCAAGGTAGAACCCCTCCGCCACCTCCGAGAAGCGGTTGAACAGCGTGAGGTTCTCCGCGTATTTCTTGAAGAACGACTTCCCCATTCCGGCAGGCTCCCTGAAAAGTCCGCTCTTGCGGAAGCGCTCGGTCTGGGCGCCGGCGCGCAGGTATATTTCCGCGTCCGGACTCAGCCGCATTGCCGCGTCGATCCCTCCGATGTGCTCCATGTGGTTGTGGGTGATGACCACCGCGTCCAGCGCGTCCACCGGGAGCTTCATTCGCCGGGCGTTCTCCATCGCCTTTCCGGTCAGACCGGCGTCGATCAGATAGTTCTTTCCACCGAATTCCACAAAAAGCGACATTCCGTTTTCGGCGTAGAGCTTGTCATCAACGGCGGTGTTCTCTATCAGACAGATAAGCTTCAAGGAATCACTCCCCCTTGACATGCCTCTTTATTGCCGCAAAACTCTCGGCACTGAGGCAGTGCTCTATCCTGCACGCGTCCGCCGCCGCGATCTCCTCGGGCACGCCCATGGAGGTCAGCCAGTTGGTGAACAGGATATGACGCTCGTATACCTTTTCGGCGATCTCCCTGCCCTTGTCTGTGAGGGTGATGTATCCGTTCTTGTCAACGGAAATACACTCCTGCTCCCTGAGGTTCTTCATTGCCACGCTTACGCTGGGCTTTGAAAAATCCATCTCAGTGGCGATATCCACAGACCGCACCTCACCGTTGCGGTTATGCAGAATCAGTATAGTTTCCAGATAATCCTCACCGGATTCGAGTATTCTCCCTTTCATATTGTGACCTTTCTAATACAATTACAATAATCCGCAGCCGGAACTGCTTCTAATCTTATCATACCATATTTATTATTTCAAGTCAAGCAGGATTTTACATTTCCCCGTTCTTCATGCTGAGGATACGCGCTATCACGCTGCCCTCGTACACTATCGGGTATTCCCGTAGCGAGAATATAAGCCCGTCCTCCGGCGCCGTGACCTCCTCCTCGACGGTGCCCGTTATTGGCGTCACTATATCGCCGATGACCGTGCCCTTCTGCACCCACATGTTATGTTCTACTCTGGGTATAAATATTCCGCCTTCAACAGCGTGTATTACATTTACTGCGCCGTCGCTGCTGACCATGGGGTGGGATATCTTGTTGACAGGACCCTCCCATACTCCCATTCTGGACATAAGGTTGAATATTCCAGTCAGTAGCTGATGGCAGTACGCCTTAGTAATACGCTGTCCCACGCCCATCTCAATGACCAGCGTCGGGACTCCCTCCTGCCGCAGGGAATGCGCCAGGGAGCCTTCTCCGACTGCGTTGGAATCATGCACCCAGACGAAATCCGTGTTGAGCATTTTCGCGTATTTAAGCAGCTGTCCGCTGTCGTCGCTGGGGATCCTCACCTGCGGAATCTCGCGGATAAATATGTTGCTGGCATGGATATCCACGCACACGTCCGCGCCGCGGATATCCGCGACCAGTTTCGCCGCGACATTTTCCGCCACGGTCCCCCTCTCGCTGCCCGGGAATACCCGGTTCATGTCCAGACCGGACATAGGCACTGCACGGCTGACCGCCTCCATGCCCAGCGGATTTATGGACGGATAGATATCCACAGTCCCCTTGAGATAGGACATGTTCGCGGTGATCTTCCGCACCAGTTCATAGCAGACATACTGTCCCTCCAGTTCGTCGCCGTGTATTCCCGTGACGACTGCGATACGCTTTCCGTCCTCGCAGCCCACGCCCTTCAGGCTGTTTTTCTTTATGGTGAGCACCTCGTCTGTAGGAAGTCCCACCGACACCAGCGTTTCAATCATTTCTGCTTCCCCCGTATACGATTTGTTATATAGTCCTGAAATATTCTGTCAGTAATCACTCCACGGATTTCAGCGATTCCACCATGCTGATCTTTTTCAAGTCCCGGCGCATGATGAGATTGACGATCATCGAGAACGCAACAGTGATAAGGAACGCCCACAGGAAGGACAACGGGTGGATATTCCGCCCGAACATCAACTCGTCGATCTCCGCCGTCTGGATTATGAACTGGCACAGTGCCACGCCCAGCCCCAGACCTATGACAGCGCCCATTACCGACAGTATATTATTCTCCCGGAACACATAGCTTGATACTTCCTTGTCGTAGAATCCAAGCACCTTCAGCGTGGCTATCTCGCGTATACGCTCCGTAATATTGACGTTTGTCAAATTATACAGCACCACGAATGCCAGCGCCCCGGCGGATACTATCAGCACTATGACCACGAGGTCCATTATTTTCAGCATGCTGCTGAAAGTGCTTGAAGCGCCGGCGTTCATCTGCACGCTGAGGACTCCGTCCACGGCGAGCATTTTCTCGCTGAATGCGTCCTGCTGCGCCTCGTCCGCGGTGATGCCATTGCGGAAGTAGATTATGTTGAACTGCGGGTTCTCACCAAATAACTCCGCGTATTTTTCCTGTGAAATATACAGATAGTGACTTGCGTAATGCTCGGTTATTGCGCCGATAGTCACCTCGCAGGACCTCCCGTCGCTTATCCGCAGCGTGACCTTGTCGCCCTTCTTTACGTCCAGCAGCTTTGTCAGCTTCTCGGTGGCTATCGTGCCGTCAATCGCCGTGTCGAATCCCAGCTTCTCCCCGGACTTTCTGTCCCGGAAGTCTATCATGTCCTCGAATATCCCGGTGTCCTCGACTGCGGTGACGTAGCACTGCACATTTGCGCTGTCAGAGGACAGGGTGTACTGCTTTATCAGCGCCCGGGTGTATTCCGTATCCTTGTTGTAGTCCAGCAGCGCATCGTATATCGCCTGTATCCCGTCGTCGTCCGTGTCGGTGTCATATGCAATATACCCACTGTAATTATTTATATCATTATACTGCAAGTCTACAATATCGCTGATGGAATCCTTCAGACCGAATCCGGTCAGCGAAAGCGCAGTGCATCCGGCAATTCCGATTATGGTCATGAACATTCTGCGCTTGTACCGGAACAGATTACGCCCGGACACCTTCCCGAAGAACGACAGGCGGTTCCAGACGAATCCTATCTTCTCCAGCAGCACTCTCTTTCCTGCCTTGGGCGCCTTGGGGCGCATGAGCTCCGCCGGGGTTTCCCGGAGCGCCTTCCTGGCAGTAAGGAATACCGTCAGCCCTATCGCCGCCACCATGCTTCCGGCGGATATGATGATGTTCGCCGGACTTAACTCAAAGTAGAAATCGGTGAAAATATACATCATGCCATACGCAAACATGATGATAAACGGGAACAGGAACATGCCAACCAACGCCCCCAACAGACTTCCGGATACCGCCGCAATCACCGCATAAAGCATGTACTGCCGCATGATAACCGTATTAGGGTAACCAAGGGATTTCAGCGTACCGATCTGCATTCGCTGCTCCTCCACCATCCTCGACATGGTGGTAAGGCATACCAGCGCCGCCACAAGCATGAAAAACACCGGAAAAATCGAGGCGATCCTGTCTATTCTCTCGGCGTTGCTGGAATACTCGGAATACCCCGGATTGTCGTCACGGGTGAATAAATACCACTTTGCCTCGCCGGCGTCCGCTATCTGCTGCTTTGCGTCGGCTATCTTCCTTTCCGCGTCAGCTATCTCGGAATTATAGGTTTCCAATCCCTCCTGGTATTCCTTCAGACCGTCCTGGTATTTCTGCTTTGCTTCCTCAAGCTCCTTTACACCGTCCTCGTATTCCCTCTTTCCGTCCTGGAATTCCTGTTCCTTTGCGCTGAACTCCGCCAGACCGTCGCTGTATTCCTTTTCGGCGGCGCGGAGCGTGTTCTTTCCGTCGTTGAGCTGCTTCAGCCCGTCGGAGAACTCCGCGTAGCCCTCGTTGTACTGCCGCACGCCGTCCTCGTATTTGGCGTAATTCTCGTTATACTGCGCCAGCCCGTCCTCATACTGCTTCCTGCCCTCGTCTATCTTTTCCTGCGCCGCATTCAGCTGAGATTCCCCATCGCTGAGCTGCTGTTCCTTTTCCGCTATGATGGCGGAATTCTCGTCCAGCTTCGCCTTTGCCTCATCAAGCTGGATTTTAGCCGCGTCAAGCTGCGCCTTTCCGGAATCCAACTGTTCCTTTGCCGCAGCAAGCGCCGCTTTCTGCTGTACTACCTGCGCGTTGTCGCTGCCGAGGAGCGCCTCAAGCTGCTCCACTGCCGCCATTCCGGCGTTGTACTGCTCCATTCCCTGCTCATACTGACCGAGCCTGCTGTTATATTCCGCCAGTCCGGCGTCGTACTGTGCCTGCCCCTGGGTTAGCTGCTGCTTTCCCTCGTCGAGCTGCTTCCTGCCCTCGTCAAGCTGGGCGCGCTGGGCGTCTATCTCCGCCTGTCCGTCGTCAAGCTGCTTTTTGCTGTCGTCAAGGGTGGATTTTGCGGAATCCAGCTGCTTTTTCGCGTCAGAAAGCTGTCTGCTGCTGTCGTTAAGGGTTTGCTCCGCCTCGTCCAGCTTCTGCTGATTCTCCTCAATCTCCGCCCAGCCGCTGTCTATTTCGGATTTCGCGTCGGCAAGGGTCTGACGGGCTTCGTCAATCTGCGTCTGTCCGTCGTCTATCCGGGATTTGGCTTCCTCCAGGTCCTTTTCGCCGTCGGCTATCTGCTGCGCTGCTTCGTCAAGCTGCGCCTTGGCGTCGTCAAGTTCCTTCTTACCATCGGTTTTCGCGTCGGCTAGCTTCTTCTCTCCGTCGGATATCTCCTGCTCCGCTTCGCCGATTACCTCGTCATAGCGTATTTCACTGCGATCTTTCCCCAGTTCTTCAAGCTTGTCCTGGAGCCTGTCCCTCAGCTGGTCGTATTCGTCAGAATAGCTCTGTACGCCCTTCATCTCATCGCTCTGAACATATATCTCCGTATACGGCTCCTGCGTGAAATTGCTCTCAGCAATATACAGGAACGCCTGAAGCGAGCCGTTGCCGATGGTGGTGCTCCCCCTCTGGGTGGCGGAAATGTACATCGGCGTTTCAAATGTGCCGACGATGGTGTATTCCGTGTGCTTCAGCGGAAATTCCTCCGCTCCGGTGGAATCACTCAGCGTCACCTTATCGCCGATCTTCATTCCCTCCCGGAGCTTGCTGGAATTCAACACGCACTCGTCCTCCGCCTGTGGCATTCTTCCGCCGGTGAGGTCAATGCGGTTCATATGGTCGTTTTCGCCTATGGAATATATCCTTGTATTATAATCTCTGCCGTCATAACTCAGAGTTAAGTCTGTGTACCTGGACGCCTGGACATGATCCACGCCCTCCACTTCTGAAAGCGCCTGTAAATCCCCGTCCGTAAGCCCGAAATTAGACATTACACGGATATCGAAAAGATCGTGAGAATCATAGTAGTTATCCGCGGTTATAGTCATATCGCTTGGGGTAGCCCGGACTCCGCTGAAAAAACCTACGCCGATGGCGCAGATGGTGAATATTGACAGGAAGCGGTTCCTGGTTCTGGCTATCTCCCTGAATAAATTTCTGGTTACTGCTTTCACTCTGTTACCCTCTTTACCACTCTATTTCTTCCACCGGCGTGGGATGTTCGTTGCGGATAATCTCCTCCACGCGGCTGTTCTTTATTCTGATGACCCTGTCCGCCATGGGCGCTATCGCCGAGTTGTGCGTGACAAGGATAACCGTCATGCCGTCAATTCGGCAGGTATCCTGGAGCAGCTTCAGTATCAGCTTGCCCGTATTGTAATCCAGCGCGCCGGTAGGCTCGTCACACAGCATGAGCTTCGGCTTCTTGCTGAGCGCCCTCGCGATGGATACGCGCTGCTGCTCGCCGCCGGAAAGCTGCGCCGGGAAGTTGTCCAGACGTTCGCCCAGTCCGACTTTCTGGAGTATCTCCACCGCCGGAATGAAGTCCTTTGTGGTCTGCGCCGCCAGTTCCACATTCTCCTTTGCCGTCAGATTCGGCATAAGATTATAGAACTGGAAAATGAATCCCACATCATATCTGCGGTAATTCGTCAGCTGACGGCGGTTGAAACTGTCCACCCTTGCGCCGTCAACGCTGATGATTCCCTCGTCGCAGCTGTCCATTCCGCCGAGCATATTCAGCACGGTGGTCTTTCCGGAGCCGCTGGGACCCACGATTATCGCGAATTCGCCCTTTTCTATGTCGAAAGTCATTCCGTCTGCGGCGTTTATGGTGACCTCGCCCATATGATACCGCTTATATACGTTTTCCAATGTCACGAAAGCCATAATAATCTCTCCGTTTCTGTTATGGGAATTGCTCAATTCAGCAAAGCCGCCGCCCTGCCATTCAGCATATCCGTAAAATAAGCAGGCAGGAAATACCGACACAATGCGCCGGTTTTCCCTGCCCCCTTTTCATTCTTTCTTAACCATTCCGACTATCAGCCGATCTTGGACTTGCCGCCCATGTACGGTCTGAGCACCTCAGGAATATTCACGGTGCCGTCTGCATTCAGGTTGTTCTCCAGGAATGCGATGAGCATTCTGGGAGGTGCAACAACGGTGTTGTTCAGTGTGTGCGCAAAGTACTTCTTGCCATCTGCGCCGTTTACGCGGATCTTCAGTCTGCGCGCCTGTGCGTCGCCCAGGTTGGAACAGCTGCCTACCTCGAAATACTTCTTCTGTCTGGGTGACCATGCCTCGACATCGTAGCTCTTCACCTTGAGGTCAGCCAGGTCGCCGGAGCAGCACTCGATAGTCCTTACCGGGATATCCATGCTGCGGAACAGGTCAACAGTGTTCTGCCACAGCTTGTCAAACCACATCTTGGAGTCCTCGGGCTTGCAGACAACGATCATTTCCTGCTTTTCAAACTGGTGGATTCTGTAAACTCCACGTTCTTCTATACCGTGGGCGCCCTTCTCCTTTCGGAAGCAGGGGGAATAGCTGGTGAGGGTTCTCGGCAGGGTGTCCTCTTCAAGGATATTGTCGATGAACTTACCGATCATGGAGTGCTCGGAGGTACCGATAAGATACAGGTCCTCGCCCTCTATCTTGTACATCATTGCGTCCATCTCAGCAAAGCTCATAACGCCTGTAACAACGTTGGAGCGGATCATGTACGGAGGAATGCAGTAGGTGAATCCACGGTCGATCATGAAATCCCTTGCATATGCCAGAACGGCGGAGTGCAGCCTTGCGATGTCGCCCATCAGATAATAGAAGCCGTTGCCTGCAACGCGTCTTGCGCTGTCGAGGTCGATACCGTTCAGGCGCTCCATGATCTCGCTGTGATAGGGGATCTCGAAATCCGGAACCACCGGCTCGCCGTAACGCTTGATCTCAACGTTCTCGCTGTCGTCCTTGCCGATCGGAACAGACGGATCAATGATGTTCGGAATGGTCATCATGATCTTCTTTACCTTCTCGGAAAGCTCCTCTTCCTGCTTCTCCAGGGCTGCGAGTTCATCGGAGAACTCCTTTACCTGAGCCTTAGCCTTCTCAGCCTCTTCCTTCTGACCCTTAGCCATGAAGCCGCCAATCTCCTTGGAAATGCGGTTTCTGTCGGCTCTCAGTGTGTCACCGCGCTGCTGAGCCTTACGAAGCTGAGCGTCCAGCTCGATCACCTCGTCAACCAGCGGAAGCTTGCTGTCCTGGAATTTCTTCTTGATGTTTTCCTTTACAGCATCGGGATTTTCTCTTAAAAACTTAATGTCTATCATTTTCTTTGCCTTTCTTTTTTATGATTTCAGGTTTTCGCCTGTAGTCAGTTATTTTACGTCCATCAGCCGGAGTATTCCCTCAAGCTGGTCCTTGTCCTCAAACGCTATCTGAAGCGTGTTGGTCTTCTTTCCCTCGCAGATACGCACCTTGGTTCCCAGAGCCTCGGTCAGGCTCATTTCCACCTCTGTGTAATACGCCATTCTCGGCTTGATGAGCTTCTGCTCCTCGTCGCGCTTTGCTTCACGCTTGGCTATTGCCTCAATGCTGCGCACGCTGAGTTCTCCCTCGGCAGCCCGGACCGCAATTTCAGTCATGAGCGCAGGGTCCTTGATTGCCTTGAGTGCCTTGCAGTGCCCCATTGACAGCCTTCCGTCCATAAGCAGGTCGCGCACGCCGATAGGCAGCGTCAGCAATCCCAGGCTGTTCGCAATGGAAGAACGAGCCTTTCCGAGCGCTTTCGCCAGCTGATCCTGGGTCATCTTGTAGTTGTCTATAAGTTCGCGGTAGCCCTGGGCTTCCTCGATCGGGTTCAGATTTTCACGCTGAAGGTTCTCAATAAGAGCCACCTGCATTACCTGTTCTTCAGAAAGATCGTCCCGTATAACTACCGGAACCTCGCTCAGTCCTGCAATTTTTGCGGCTCTCCAGCGCCTTTCACCGGCGATTATCTGATAGTTACCGGTTGCCAGCGGACGCACGAGCAGCGGCTGCAATACGCCGTTCTGCTGGATTGAAGCTGCGAGCTGCTCCATGGCTTCCTTATCGAAAACCTTACGCGGCTGCCCCTTGTTCGGCTCGATCTCGGAAATACGCAGCGTTCTCAGCCCCTCGGATTCCTCCATGCTGTTGTCGTCGAAAAGGCTGCTGAAATCTCCGCCGATTCTCTTATTGCTCATTTCTTCTCTCCATTTCGCGCACCTTTTCCAGCACTTCCTTTGAAAGCCGCTTGTATGTATCCGCGCCCTTGGAATTCTTGTCGTAGAATATGATAGGCTCGCCATGGCTCTGCGCCTCGGTTATGCGGACGTTACGCGGTATCTCGGTCTTGAATATTACGTCAGATGGGAAAGTTCTCTTGATGTCCCTCATAATTTCGTTGCTTGCAAGCAGACGTCTGTCCAGCATTGTGAACACGATTCCCATAAGCTGAAGATCCTTGTTAGCGGCTCTCTTGACCTTCTTGACGGTCTGCATGAGCTGCGCAAGTCCCTCAAGCGCGAACGGTTCGCACACCATCGGCACGATTATTCTGTCGCACGCGACCAGCGCGTTCACTGCGAGAACTCCCAGTGACGGAAGGCAGTCCACGATTATCACATCGTAATCGTCCCTGACCTGGAGTATCACTTTTCTCAGCTGATAGTTTCGCTTTTCCACGTCAGCCAGCTGGAGTTCTGCCTCGGAGAACATGCTTGTTGCCGGAATCAGATCGACATTCTTGTATCTTGTCTTGATGATACCGTCCTGCGGACGCGCTTCGCCCATGATTATCTCATAAATGGACACATCGAGAGTTTTTTTCTTGATACCGAATCCTGTTGTAGAATTACCCTGAGGGTCGAAATCTATCAGCAGTACCTTTTTTCCCAGTGCGCCTAGTCCGGCGGACACATTGATTGATGTTGTGCTTTTGCCGACTCCGCCTTTCTGGTTTACCACGCCGATAACTACGCCCATTTCATTCTCCCCTTTCACTCGGCATACGCCGATATTATCTCACATTTCTATTATATCATACTCTGCGCAAAGAGTAAAGCCCTTTTTTAGAAAAAATGTTCCACATGGAACAATTATTCGACACCATTCCGAAAGTTCCACGTGGAACAAGCAGATTTATGTCGAATGTTCCATGTGGAACAATTGTATTTGCCGTCGGAAATCAAATTTCAGCCGCCGAATGGATTTTTATAGTATACTCGTAGCAGTCCCCTACATGATTCATCACGGTCTCGCACTCAATATTGGCTTCTTTCATGTTTTTGACAATCTTGTTAATACTGTTTATGTAGAGCCTGGGTAGTGGGAAGTGGAAGCTTTTCCGGGAATTTTGCTTTTTTTCGGAAGGTTCCGACTCCTCCTCACGCTTCTTCGGGATAATCCCATGCAGTATTCCCTCCACCATTGATTCCGTCTGTTCAATATTCAGCTTATTAATAATCATCTCCCCCATTGCGTGGATTCTCAGCTTCTGATCATCAATACGAACAAGTGCGCGAGCCTGGCGTTCAGTTACATTTCCCTTGATCAGGAGCCCACGCTCCGCGTCGCTGAATTTCAGCAGACGAAGCTTGTTTGCAATAGTGGACTGCGCCTTTCCGAGTCGTGAAGCGGCCTCCTCCTGGGTAAGCCCGTAGAACTTGATCAGCCGTTCAATTGCAAGGGCTTCCTCAAAGTAGCTGAGGTCGCGGCGCTGGATATTCTCGATCAGAGCCAGTACCGCGGAACGCTCATCGTCCGCGTCGATCACAATACATGGAACCTCCTCCAGACCGCAGATTTTTGCCGCGCGGAATCTTCTCTCGCCGCTGATTATCTCGTAGTTCACTCCGCACCTCCGCACGTTGATTGGCTGGAGAATCCCGTTCTCGCGGATACTTGCGGAGAGCGCGGCAAGTTCGTTTTCGTCGAATGTCACCCGGGGCTGCGACCTGTTGGGGATTATCAGTCCCACGTCCAGCGCCACTACTTTTCCTACGGTTTTTTCCTTGTTCTTGAATAATCCGGTCATAATATTACGTCCTTTCAGGCAGATTTCTTTTTGGTAAGTCCATTATACCATGTCCTGGAAGTAATATCCACAAGTAAATATCGCATTTCCCGACATTTTCATCGCTGGTTCAACAAAAAAAGCCGCTTCAAAGCGGCTTTTTTGCAATATTAGCGGAACTGCGCGGATATTGTGTCGGAGTCTGCGATAATTTATTTACCACCGCCAGCCTGCGCCGATCACCGTTGGGAATCTCGTAATCAGTCACCTGTGCGATCTCTCCGCCCAGCTTTTTCACTGCGGAAGCAGCCGCCATAATATCCTCATTCACGGATTTCAGCGCGATGAATCTGCCACCCTTCTTTACGAACGGAACACAATATTCCGCCAGAACCGGCATTGCAGCCACCGCCCTTGCCGTGGCAAAGTCAAAGCATTCCCGGCGCTTCCTGCCGAGTTCCTCGCTGCGCGCGTGGATTATTTCTGCGTGGATTCCCACAAGTTCGCATGCCTTTTCCAGATAAACGCAGCGCTTGTTAAGACTGTCGCAGAGCGTTCCTTTTAAGTCAGGGCGGACTATCAGAAGCGGCAGCGCCGGGAAACCAGCGCCAGTTCCAACATCAATAAATGAGCTTCCCTCCGGGATCTCCACCATGAAAAACGGTAGCACGCTGTCCACGAAATGCTTGTCCACAACCTCCTCAAACTCGGTGATGGACGTGAGATTCACGTGCTCGTTGTATTCCACCATGAAATCACACAGCCTTACCAGCTTATCCGCCATGTCGGCAGTAATGCTGATATTTGCCGCCGCAAAGCGGTCTATCGTGTACTGTATCTTTTGCGAATTATCCATTATGCTCCCCCTTTTCCTGTGAAGCAAGCCAGATAAGAAGCACCGACACGTCCGCCGGATTCACGCCGGAAATCCGCCCTGCCTGCCCCACGTTCAGCGGTCTGAACTTATTCAGCTTTTCCTGTGCTTCCAATCGCAGCCCCTTTATCATCTTGTAGTCCAGATCTGCCGGGAGCTTCTTTTCCTCCAGGCGACGCATTTTTTCTATCTGTTCCTGCTGGATTTTGATATATCCTGAGTATTTCAGCTCGATCTCCAGCTTGTTCACCAGTGAATATTTCAGCGCCGGACGACACGGGTCAAATTCCGCCAGGTCAGTGTAATCCACCTGAGGGCGCTTCAGTAGCTCTATCATGCGTACTCCGGCGGTTATCTCCGACGTTCCCTTCTCCCGTAAAAGCAAATTAAGCTTTTCTGACGAATGTATAGTAACGGACTTTATACGCTCAAGCTCCTGCTCGCATATTTTCTTCTCGTCCAGGAACTTCTGGAATCTCTCATCGGAAACAAGTCCGACCCTGTGACCGACCGGAAGAAGCCTGTCCGCCGCATTGTCCTGCCGCAGAATAAGCCGGTATTCACTCCGGGAAGTCATCATTCTGTAAGGCTCGGAGCAGCCCTTTGTCACCAGATCGTCCACCAGCGTCCCGATATAACTGGACGCACGGTCAAGTATCATCGGTTCCCTGCCCTGTAATTTCAGCGCCGCGTTGATTCCGGCAACGATTCCCTGGGCGGCGGCCTCCTCGTAGCCGCTGGTGCAGTTGAACTGACCTGCGCCGTACAACCCGGAAATGCGCTTGAATTCCAGCGTAGGAAGCAATTCCAGCGGATCGCAGCAGTCGTATTCTATCGCATACGCCGGGCGCATTATTTCAACGTGCTCAAGTCCCTTAATCGTCCGCAGAAATTTCACCTGCACGTCCTCCGGCAGCGACGAGGACATACCCTGGAGGTAGTATTCATCGGTGTCAAGCCCCATCGGCTCAACAAAAAGCTGATGGCGCTCCTTGTCGCGGAATCTGACTATCTTGTCCTCAATACTCGGGCAGTATCGCGGTCCGATTCCCTCAATACGCCCGGAATACAGCGGCGACCTGTCGAGATTATCCAGAATGACCCTGTGGGTCTCCGCATTCGTGTAGGTAACGTAGCAGTCCGCAACGTTCTTCATCTCGCATTCGTTATCAAAAGAAAACGGCATTATCTGGTCGTCCCCGGACTGCACCTCCATCACAGAAAAGTCGATGGATCGCTTGTGTACTCTCGCCGGGGTGCCCGTCTTGAACCTGCGCATGGAAACGCCGAGCGCCTTCAGACAGTCGGTCAGACCGCTTGATGGAAGCAGATTATCCGGACCGGAGCTGTAGCTCAGCTCTCCTATGTGTATTTTGCCGTTGAGATAGGTTCCCGTGGTGATGATCGCCGCCTTCACCGGGTGGACTGCACCCAGCTTTGTGCGCACGGCGGTCACCTTACCGTCCGCAACTTCCACCGCCGTGACCTCCGCCTGCTTGATGTAGAGATTCGGTGTGTTCTCCAGCGTTTGCTTCATGTAGGTGTGGTATTTCACGCGGTCGCTCTGTACTCTCAGGCTGTGTACGGCAGGACCCTTTCCCCGGTTGAGAATACGCGACTGAATGAACGTAGCGTCCGCCGCACGCCCCATCTCGCCGCCCAGGGAGTCTATCTCGCACACGATCTGTCCTTTTGCCGAGCCTCCGATACAGGGATTACACGGCATATTTGCGATACAATCCAGTGACAGGGTGAATATTGCGGTTTTCAGCCCCAGCCGCGCTGCGGCAAGGGCGGCTTCGCAGCCGGCGTGACCCGCGCCGATGACCGCCACATCATATTCTTCAAGAGTATATGACATAAATTGTTCCTTTCAGATGTTCTTTTCGACACAATGTTCCATGTGGAACATTCAAAAATTCGCCCGAATTATACGATCCGGGCGAATCTGTTCAGTTGTTTGCTTTATTCCTCGGGGGTGCTTCCGGTATCCTCACCGTCGGTGGTATCCTCATCGTCCGGTGCAGCGTCAGGCTCTATAACTTCGGAGGCATCCTCGTTGAGGGAAGCCTGGATTTCCTCATCGGAAACACTCTCAATTTCTTCAGTATCCTCGGAATCATCGTGAGCCGTTCTCGTGAAGGAAGCAACCCTGCTCTCATCACCAAGACGCATTACACGAACGCCTGTCGCAGACCTGCCCATGACCCTCATGTCGTTAGCGCGGAAGCGGATTATTACGCCGTCCGTGCTGATAAGGATAACATCGTCGTCCGGACCCAGCGTGCGGATTCCGCAAACATATCCCTTCTCGTCGCCAACCTTGTAGTTCTTGAGTCCCATTCCGCCGCGGCGCTGTAATCTGTAGCTGGAAACCGCGCATCTGCGGCCCATTCCCATGTCGGTCACCGTGAGTATAGTTGCGGAATCGTCGAACACCTTTGTCGCGCCGACAACATAGTCCTCATCACGCAGCTTTATTGCCTTAACGCCGCGCGCCTGCCTGCTCATCGCACGGCAGTCGTTCTCATCAAAGCAGATAGCGGCACCGTTTCTTGTGGCGGTGAGTATTCTGCAATCGCCCTCGGTCAGGAACGCAGACGCAATCTCGTCGCCCTCCGCCAGGGTGACTGCGCGCAGTCCCTTCTTGCGGACGTTCTTGTACTCAGACAGATTGGTGCGCTTTACGATACCGTTCTTGGTCACGCAGACGAAGAACTTGTTGTCTGCAAAGTCGCGTGTAGTCATCATCGCAGCTACCCTCTCGCCATCGTTCAGCTGGAGAAGGTTGACGATATTCATACCGCGCGCCTGCTTGCTTCCCTCGGGAATTTCGTAACACTTCAGGCGGTACATGTTGCCCTGGTTCGTGATGAACAGTATATTTTCATGGCTGGAGGAGATGAACATATTCTCAACGAAATCCTCATCTCTCTGCTTCATGCCGGAAACGCCCTTGCCGCCGCGCTTCTGGATATTGTAAAGCTCCACGGGCTGGCGCTTGATGTAGCCAATGTTGGTATAGGTGACAACGCAGTCCTCTTCGGGGATAAGGTCCTCAATGTCCACCTCGCCGCTGACAGGCTCGATCTTTGTGCGGCGCGCGTCGTTGTACTTCTTCTTGATAACGGAAAGCTCGTCGCCGATAACCCGCAGCAGCTTGTTGTGATCCGCGAGGATCTCCTGCATTTCCCTGATGGTAGCGCGCTTTTCAAGCAGCTCGTCGATAACCTTGGATTTCTCCATACCTGTCAGTGCGCCTAATCTCATCTGCACGATAGCGTCAGCCTGTGCTTCTGTCAGCGAGTAAGTACCCTTGTCGAAGAATCCGGTGGAGGATACGTCGATGTCCCTGAAGCGCTCCACCAGGCGTTCCTTACCTTCCTGCACGGTCTTGCTGGAGCGGAGTATTGCAATGACCTCGTCAATGAAGTCGATCGCGATGATGAATCCCTCAAGGATATGCTCGCGCTCAAGCGCCTTGTCCAGGTCGTACTTGGTACGGCGAGTGATAACGTCTACCTGGAAATCCAGATAGTGCTCCAGGCACTCCTTCAGCGTGAGTATCTTCGGCTGACCGTTGACCAGCGCCAGCATGATAACACCGACAGTGTCCTGTAACTGCGTAAAGGAATACAGCTTGTTCAGCACGACATTTGCGTTTGCGTCACGCTTAAGTTCAATAACAACGCGCATACCGTTGCGGTCGGATTCATCGCGCACGGTGCTTATTCCCTCAATGCGCTTGTCGCGCACCAGATCGCCTATGTTCATCAGCAGGCGCGCCTTGTTGACCATGTAGGGAATCTCATCAATGATAATGCGAGTCTGGTTGTTCTCCTCAACAATGTTGGCACGTCCGCGGAGGATTATCTTGCCGCGTCCGGTGTAGTACGCGGAGCGAATTCCGCTGTAGCCCATGATTATACCGCCGGTCGGGAAATCCGGACCCTGAATCTGGGACATAAGTTCCTCAATGGACACATCCGGATTGTCGATCATCAGCATTAATGCGTCGATAACCTCGCCGAGATTGTGCGGCGGAATATTCGTAGCCATGCCGACTGCGATACCGTTGCTTCCGTTTACCAGCAGATTCGGGAAGCGACAGGGGAGTACTACCGGCTCCTGGAGCTTATCATCGTAGTTGGTTGTAAAATCCACGACCTTCTTGCCAATATCCTGCACCATCTCGTTGGAGATCTTAGCAAGTCTTGCCTCCGTGTAACGGTAAGCCGCCGCAGGGTCGCCGTCCACGGAACCGAAGTTGCCGTGACCGTCGATAAGCGGATATCTGAGGGAGAAGTCCTGTGCAAGTCGCACAAGCGCGTCATAAACGGACGCGTCACCATGGGGGTGATACTTACCGAGAACCTCTCCGACAGTGTATGCGCACTTTCTGAACGGCTTATCCGCGGTATTTCCGGCGTCGTTCATGGTATAGATGATACGGCGGTGAACCGGCTTCAGACCATCTCTGACGTCCGGCAGGGCTCTCGCGGTGATTACCGACATAGAGTACTGTATGAACGACGTTTTCATAGTCTGTTCAAGGTCAACATTCAATAGCTTTTCCAAGCTGAAATCAATATCCATTATTCCTCCTGAACATTATGCGGCGTATTCAGCCGCAGATCCGGCATCACCGGTCACTCTCCCGAAAGCCTGTTCGTGAGATAGTCCCTCACAGCGCCCTCCTGTTCAACGGAAAGGCACCTTTTGGGGAAGCAGTATATCTGCTGTCTGTTGAAAATAAGCAGCAGCGATTCGTCATTCTCGATGAATTCCAGCAGGTCGCTGCCGGGAATGAACGTGGTTTTCAGCGGCGAGATTATCTCATCGTCCGCTTCCTCATCAATTTTGACATGTATTTCATTCTCTTTGGGCTTTATCAGCGTTTCGATCTCTATTCTGTCGCCGTAAAAAGTTGCCTTGTAGTCCTCCGGGTTCATATCCCTGAGTGCTTCAAGCGTCTTGGCTCGTGCCCTTTTCTTATCGGTAAGGCTGTAGAAAAGCCCGACCAGGCAGAATATCAGAGCCGCATATGCGAAAAACTGTTCCGGATTCATGATTATTGCAGCAATGACCGCCACGCCGATAACCGAATAAGCCGCCACGGAAAGCGTGTGGCGCCTGTTCTTGAACCTGGACTGGAATGACTTCATTGCGCCGTCGATCTCCTCCAGCGTATTGTCGTAGCTGAATTCAAACAGCGGAGTTTCCTCCTTTTTCGGCTGCTTATCCTCATTCAGATCCCCGAGATCCGGTAAAATTCCATTAGAAATACATATCACTTCCTTATATTTAAATACACACAGTTATATTCATCTTGCAATATACAATCAGAAATCCAGATTCTGAACCAGCTTGGCGTTCTGCTCGATAAATTCACGTCTGGGTTCTACCTTGTCGCCCATGAGTATCGTCATGATCTCGTCAGCCTTTGCGGCGTCCTCGACGGTAATGCGTACCATGGTGCGCGTTTCAGGATTCATGGTAGTTTCCCAAAGCTGCTCGGGATCCATCTCACCAAGACCTTTGTAGCGCTGTACGTCAACCTTTGCGCCGCCTTCTCCGGACAACTCGCGGATAAACTTGTCACGCTCCTCATCGGAGAACGCGTAGCGCACGTTCTTGCCCTTTGCCACCTTGAACAGCGGCGGCTGTGCGATGTACACATGCCCCTGCTCGATAAGCGGCCGCATGAAGCGGAAGAAGAACGTCAGCATAAGCGTGGAGATATGTGCGCCATCGACATCGGCATCTGCCATTATTATAACTCTGCCGTATCTCAGCTTTGTTATGTCGAAATCCTCGGCAATACCCGTGCCCAGCGCCTTTACGACCGGGGAGAGCTTGTCGTTGTTGTAAACCTTATCCGCCCTTGCCTTCTCAACGTTGAGCATTTTTCCCCACAGTGCAAGGATAGCCTGGAATCTTCTGTCGCGTCCGCTCTTCGCAGAACCGCCCGCAGAATCTCCCTCGACGATGTATATTTCGGTGATGGAGGGATCCTTCTCGGAGCAATCCGCCAGCTTTCCGGGAAGTCCGTTGCTGTCCATTACGGATTTGCGCTTCGCCTCCATGGCCTTCTTTGCTGCGTCACGCGCCGCCTGGGAGTTCATCGCCTTGTTCATGATGATCATGGCGGTTTCGGGGTGCTCCTCAAAGTAATAGGTCAGCTGTTCTACTGCGATCTTGTAGACCACCGGCTGCACCTCGGGATTGCCCAGCTTGCTCTTGGTCTGACCCTCGAACTCGCATTCCGGCAGCTTGACGGAGATTATCGCGTTTATCGCCTCGCGGATAGCCTCGCCGCTGTAACCGGTGAACGGCTTCTCGTCCTCCTGCTTCTTGGCGGATTTCTTCTTGGGCTTATTCTTCTCCTGGTTCTCCTTATACGCCTTCGCGTAGTCGTTCACGACCTTATTGAGCGCCTTCTTGAAGCCCAGCTCGTGGGTTCCGCCCTCGCCGGTGTGGATATCGTTCGCAAAGGACCGGAAGATCTCGGAGTTGAAATCTGTGGTGTACTGGAACGCGATCTCCACGTTTATCCCGTTCATATCGCCGGTGAGATAGATAACGTCCGGGTGGAGCACGTCAGCGCCGCGCTTCTTGTTGAGCCACTCAATGTAGCTCTTGATTCCGCCCTCGTACATCATCTCTTCGTATACGGGATTCTCGGGGCCGCGGGTATCGGACAGCGTGATCTTCAGACCGCCGTTAAGGAACGCCTTCTCACGCAGTCTGTCCTGAAGCGTGGTGTAGTTGAATTCCGTCGTGTGGAATATCTCACCGTCCGGCTTGAACTTTACGGTAGTACCGGTGCGGTCGGTGGTGCCGATGACCTTTATAGGCTCGCTGTATTCACCGCGCTCAAAACGCTGGAAATGAATGTTCTTGCCGTCGTATATCTTGACCTCCAGCCATTCGGAAAGGGCGTTTACAACGGAAGCACCGACGCCGTGCAGACCGCCGGCGACCTTGTATCCGCCGCCGCCGAACTTACCGCCGGCATGGAGCACCGTGAATACAACGGTAGCCGCCGAGATTCCCTCCGCATGGTTGATAGCGGTAGGGATACCACGTCCGTTGTCAACTACCTCGATGATATTGTCCGGCAGGATAGAAACATTGATCTCAGTGCAGTATCCTGCCAGTGCCTCGTCAATAGCGTTGTCAACGATCTCATAAACGAGGTGGTGAAGTCCGCCCTCGCCCGATGAGCCGACGTACATGCCGGGGCGCTTTCTGACAGCCTCAAGTCCCTTGAGAACTTGTATGTCGTCCGCGCCGTAGCTCATATCCTGAACATTTTCATTTTCAGCCATAAAAAACCTTGCCCTCCATATCGTACTGAGCCATCTCAGTAAAGCCATATCTGCATAACGCATATATTATATATAGTATACCACAAAACAGCCCAGATTGCAAGCATTTGCGCTGTATTTAAAATAATAATTTTCGTTTCTTTCTATATATTTGAAATTGAATCCCGGGTCAGTATTTCTGCATACACCGCGTAGAATTGCTAAACAAATCAGAATAATCAGGCACATTAATTACTCGCTGTTGAAAAAAACTGCAAAAAAAATTGTGTAACCCCCTTGAAATCCGGAAAATAATATGCTATAATAAAATATATTATTATGGTGTTCAGAATGAGGGATTATATAAAAGCCTCTGGATACCCAATAAGATAATAAATCGAGAGCGCGGCTGATGCGGCGTTCCGATCGAATAGCTATGGAGGTGAAATTAAATGCCGAACATCAAGTCTGCAAAGAAGAGAGTTCTCATCGCCAAGGAGAGAACAGAGGCTAACAAGGCTTCCAAGACTGCACTCAAAACAGTTATCAAGAAGGCACGCGCTGAGGGTGCTGACGCTGCTGTTATCAAGACCGCAGTTGTAAGCGTAGACAAGGCTGCTGGCAAGGGTCTTATCCACAAGAACAAGGCTGCCCGCCTGAAGTCCCAGCTTGCAAAGAAGGCAAACGCTTCTGCGTAATTGTTGAACAAAGCGAAACTACACCCACAGGCGAAAGCGTGTGGGTGATTGTTTTATATAGGGAAAAATGGCGTAAAATATAAGTAAGGGGGATTTTATATGGCAGGTGTAAACAAGGAAATAACGGACTTAACCGAAATAGAGCGCATCTTAAAGGAAGCCAAGGTGTGCCGTCTGGCGCTGATGAACGGCGAATACCCGTACATAATCCCGATGTGCTTCGGATACAAGCTCGACGGCGGACAGCTGGAGCTGTACTTCCATAGCGCCCCGACCGGGCAGAAGATCGACCTGATCAAGAAGAACAACCTTGCAGGCTTCGAAATGGACTGCCTCACCGGGATCGTCAAGGACGAATCCAGATGCAGCGTGACCGCTATATACGAGTGCATGACCGGCACGGGGTTTGTCGAGATCATCAACGGAATTGAGAAGCTGACCGGACTGACCTCTATCATCAGCAAGTACGATGATGTGAAGCAGGAGCACAAGTTCAGCGAGCAGGCGCTCAACGGAATGGTCCTCATCAAACTCACGGCGGAGAACTTCTGCTGCCGCAGCCACCAGGTGGACGAGGATAACATCGACCTCCCGGAATAACCACAGAGAGCGGTAACACCGCTCTTATTTTTTTAGCGCTTATTTACTATTAGTATTATATTATTCCAAAATATCATATTGTATTATTCGCTTTAATCACTTTAAGTATATTATTCGCAAAATTACACTAATCGTATTACAAAATACGAAAAATAAAGGGTTGCAGAAACTCAACCCAGTGATATTATGTGTACTTCTCAGAGCAGCGCTTATTCAGCGTGACATTAGACACATTCGTGATATATGTGCCGTCCGAGCACACCACGAACGCCTTTGGCATATCGTCGGAAACGCTGACAACGCAGCCGCGCTTCTGACAGGCGTTGAGGAAATCCGCCGTCGTGCGGCTGACGGAGCATTCCTCTATATCAAAAATGCCGATCACATCGTCCTTTTTCACCGTGGAATTCCCACCCAGGAACAGATACACCGCGTCACACCTCCGTAAATACGCCGTTTTCCGTACGCCAGGACTTTCCGCCGTTCAGCGCCGAAAGGTCGTCCATATTACAGCAAGTAATAAACACCTGACTTTTATCTATATTGTTGATAACGAATCCGCGCCGGATATGGTCAAGTTCGCTTAGGATATCGTCCAGGATAACCACCGGGCAGGTGCGGTTTCTCCGGCGGATTATCTCCGCCTCCGACAGTTTGAGGGCGAGCGCCGCGCTTCGCAGCTGCCCCTGGGACGCGAAATCCCGTGCCGACATGTCGTTGATATAAAAATTCACATCATCGCGGTGAACTCCTGCGACAGTGTAGCGGAGCTTCATTTCGGTGTACAGATTGTTCTCCAGTTCCGCGACGTATTCCTTAAACAGTGCGTTGACATCATCAAAGTTTATACCATCAGTCTTGAAAACAGAGCTTGAGTATTCCATTCTGAGAGCCTCTGCCCCCTCGGTAAGCCGGGAATAAATCTCCGCCGCGTATTCCTGGAGGAACACAAAGTACTTCAGCCTGCCGTAGGTCACGTTTATTCCCTCGCTGGCAAGCACCTCGTTCCAGGGCGCCAGTTGGGCGGAAAGTTCCTCCGCCGGGATATCCCTGCGCGCGAACGCGAGGATATTATTGCGCTGTTTTAATCCGCGGTTGTAGTTGGAAAGCTTCTTGAGATGGGTCTGGGTCTGCATTACCGCAACGTCGTCGAGATACGCCCGTCGGAGTTCCGGCGCGCCCTTTATCAGGTTGAGATGTTCCGGAACGAACACAACGTATTTCAGCACGCCGTAAAGCTTCGCGGCGTCGCTTACGTTCAGTCCGTTGTATTTCACCTGCGGCTTGTTATTACAGATCGTATATTCCACAATATTTTCACGCCCGGTATTGTCATCATCGCGGAAGCACAGCCGGATAAACACTTCCGCACTGCTGTCCGAAACCGGAATATACTGCGAAAAACGCACATGTCTGAAGCTTCCGCCCAGACAGACGGAAATCGCCTCCATGAGGTTGGTTTTTCCCTGGGCGTTCTTTCCCACGAACACGTTCAGCCTGTCGTCGAAATTCAGCTCAGCCTCGCGTATATTGCGGAAATTGCGGATATACAGCCTGGTGATGATCATTACTCGGCGGTTCCAGGGATCACTGCGTTCTCATCAAGCACGATCCTGTATTTCTTGCCCTTGAATTCGATGGTGTCGCCGGGCTTGATCTTCTTTCCGCGCTTGGTGCAGAGTTCGCCGTTCACGTTGAATTCGCCAAGCTCGATAAGTATCTTCGCCTTGGCGCCGGTTTCCGCCAGCCCTGCGTATTTAATAAGCTGATCCAGCTTGATAAAAGGGGTCACAATCTTGATTTCTTCCATTAGTCTGTTATTCCTTTCTTTATCTCTTGCAACACTATATAACCTGCCCGCCGACTATACGGCGATCTGCTGCCGGCGCCGTATTGCATGACGCAGCAGCCAGTCAGGAAAACGCATATTTCAACACATGAAAAAACCGCCGCCGTGTTAACGGAAGCAGTTTTATCACTCCGCGCTGTTCATGGAGGGCAGAGTTCCTTCACGGCAGTGCAGGCTCTTTCCCACCGTTCGATTCATTTCAGGCGCATGGGGAGGACGAGGTATGTGAACGCATTCCCTTCCATCGGCAGAATAAGTATCGGCGCCACGGAAGATGTAACGACAAGCTTTACGGTATCCGTATCGCACGCCTTGAATGCGTCAAGCATGTATTTTGCGTTGAATCCGATAACCAGCGGCTGACCGTTGTAGCTTACGGAGATCTTGTCGTTGACCTTTCCGATAGCGGTGGTGCAGCTCATGGTGATTGTGCCGTCCTTTATCTCGCAGCGGATAGGATTCTTGTTCTTCTCGTTGATGATGAGCATAGTACGCTCAAGCATATCTGTCATTTCGCGGCAGTTTACCACAGCGAAAGCGTCTGATGTATTCTTGAGATACGACTTATAGGGAATGAAATCGCCGTCCAGCAGACGGGAGATCATGATATATCCGTCCACGGTAAAGCTGATCTGGTTCTTGTCCACGCTGACGATAACGTTCTTCTCGTTATCATCTGAGAGGATATGAGTGAGTTCCTCCAGGGTCTTTGCAGGGACGATGAAGCTCATGTTGTTGTAGGTCAGCGGCTCCTGGCGGAGTGCGATACGAACGCCGTCCACTGCTGCCACGCTGAGGACGTTGTCCTCCAGTTCAAACTTGCAGCCCATTAGCGCAGGCTTATTGTCAACGGTAGCGACCGCGAATTTTGTCTGCACGATCATGCTTTTCAGCAGCTTCTGCGGCATGGTAAAGCTGGTTTCGGGATTTACCTGGGGCACGTTGGGATAGTCGTCGGCGCTCATGCACATAACGGAGAAATTTGTGTCGCGTCCGGTTATTTCAGCGATGTTATTACCGCCGCACTCGAAAGTGAGATCTCCGGAGGGCATTTTTCTGATGATATCCCCTGCCATTCTGGCGTTGATAACTATATTACCGCTTTCGATACCGTTTACTTCTATAGATGTCTTGATACCGATATCAAGATCATAACCGGTGACTGTAAGGGTATTCCCCTCCAGTTCCATGAGTATACCCTCAAGCGCAGGTATGCTGGATTTTCCTGCCGCCGCCTTGGAGGTAGTCTGAACGGCGGAGAGGATAATTTCCTTGCCACAGCTGAACTTCATATTATCTTCCTTTCGCATACTCCGCCGAAGGCGGAATTTTTTCAAAGATATCTATTTTTTAATAATAATAATAAGGGCGGTTCAAAAGTTGAAAAGTCCGTAAAACCGCTTTCACAAACAGATCGCAGCCGATAAGTTTTTTCACCGCCGCTGTTGAAAGAATGTGAGTCTTTTGTGGAGTGTTTTTATTTCAACAAGCCGTTGAATAGTTCTGAAAACTCGTTGAAAAACTCCGCAAAAACTGCCTGTTTTCGCCTGCGGAATTACTGATTCGCCTTGATGTTCTTAATGAGGTCCTCGACCACGGAGCGGAAGTTGCTGTCCTTTGCCATCATTTCCTTTACATTTTTGATGGCGTAGACAACGGTGGAGTGATCCCTGCCGCTGAATTCCTGACCGATGGTTTCATAGGGCAGCCCGGTGATCTCCTGGATAACGTAGATAGCCACCTTGCGCGCGGAGGAAACCGGCGCGTTCCGCTTCTGGGAGCGTATCTCATCGGGATCCACGCTGTAGATCTTAGCCGCCTCGCTGATGATCTTGTCAACGGTTATCGGGATCGGCTGGTGGTCGGATACGATATCCTTTATTACGTTCTGGGCAACAACGATGGTGGGCTTTATCTGGGATACCATATAGAGTGCGTTCATCTTGGTGACAACGCCCTCAATCTGACGAATGTTGGATTTGAGCTTGGTCGCGATAAAGTCGATAACATCGTCCGGAATCTTGAAGTTGAGGATCTCCGCCTTGCGCTGGATTATCGCCAGTCTGGTTTCGTATTCCGGAGCGCGGACGTCCGCCGCCAGTCCGGAGGAGAACCGCGTTTTCAGACGGTCGGAGATGGATTTGATCTCCTTTGCCGGGCGGTCCGATGTGAGTACGATCGCCTTGTTGAGCTTGTATAGCTCGTTGAATATGTGGAAGAACTTCTCCTCGGTCTGCTCCTTGCCGGCGATGAACTGGATATCGTCTATCAGCAGGGCGTCGGCGTTACGGTATTTCTCGTCAAAAAGTTCCGTCGTGTTTGCGGTGATGGAGTGCAGGAACTCGTTGGTGAAAGTTTCCGCGGAAATGTAGATTATGTTGATACCGGGGTATTTCTTCTCCATCTCGTTCTGAATCGCGGACAGAAGATGGGTCTTTCCCAGACCGGAATCGCCGTAAATAAACAGCGGATTGTATTTTTCGTGCTGTTTCTGCGAAACTGCCTTTGCAGCCGCGAAGGCGAGGTTGTTTGAGGGCCCGACAATGAAGTTATCAAAGGTATATGTGACCTTGTTGTCGTTTACGATATTGTCGATCTGGCTCGTGATCTCCTCATCGTTCTTGGCGGAGTTCATACGGCTCTCGTTGGTGGGGGCGTCGCTCTGCACGATAAATTGAATGGTGATGGGATATCCGATGACATTCTCAAACTGCTCCTCAAGGCGGGCGCGGTAGATGTCGTTGAGCGTGTTAAGCTTGAAATCAATGTCAGTCGCGAGTATCACAACGTTTCCGTTCATCTCAACCGGCTCCAGCGTATCCAGCCAGATCTCCCGTGCGGAGGCTGATGTATTGTATTCCCGAACGTAATTTTCAACAACGAGATTATAGATGTCGGAGAGAGAGGAAATTGATTTCATAATAAGTCACCATTCCATATTCCATACTTTTATTGCAGAACCTGGTCTGCTCAGTGAATTTCTTTACAGTTTATTCCTGACAGGGGTATATTATAAATAGTGCAGTTTGCAGGAATAAAGCATCAAAAATCAATTAGAACAGCTAAATGATTTTCGTCAATAAATGTCCATATTTAATAATATCATAAAAGTTGAATTTTTTCAAGCAAAAAAGCACTTAATTTATTTGCGATAATCTGTGAATTTTAAACAAACATATATAGCAATGCGAATAAAAGCGCTGTGGAAAAAGCTCCGGCGGCTGCGAAGGCTGCCATTTTAAGGCGGTTCAGCTGCTGGCTGCGGCGCAGGAATTCCGGAGCGGTGCTGGTGAGAAGCGCCGTCTGGCGTTCTATTTCGGCGTGGTCTGGGATATCGCAGCCGCTGTTGAGAATTACTATCACTTTCTCAAAGCAGCTGTTGCGTGGTGTCAGTTCAATAATGCTTTTGGTCACACCCTTGATCATATGATTTCCTTTCATGAATGTATAAGAATACTTTAACATTATCATGGGTGGTATTTATAAATTTATACATGATTTTACTTGATTTTTAACAAAAAGAGGTTAAGTGATAAAAAACTGATTGTATAATGCTGAAAAGTCTGAACGAATTGTTGAAAAGTGTGTTGAATCGGTTAAAAATTCGCATTCTTACGCCGATCGCAAAAATGTTCTTTCAACCAATCAAATGAAACGCCCCGATTTTTAAGTTTAAAGTTTGTGGGAAGTCCAGGATTATACTCTCTGTTTAGTTGCATGAGCGCGATAAAATCGTCTGACTGTTATTAAATGGATACCCACCGTTGAAAACTATTGAACATGGCATATTTAACAGGTTTTCAAGAGTGTTTTTCAACGTTGAATCGGATTTTTTACGCCAGCACCGTTGAAAACTATGTTGAAACGGTTAAAATCTCCCGTTAAATTGCGAATTGTTGAATTTTGTGAACAAGTTGGAACAGTAGTTGAAAAGTCGTTAAGATACTGTGAGTTTAATATTTATCAACAAATCCGCGTTGAATGTTGAATCCCATTTTCTGAAAAGAGAACGCCCTGACTGTTGATCAGGGCGTCAGTATATAGCGATTAAACCGCTGAATAAAAGCGGAGGGTAACAAAGCAAGAGCATGTATGGGCTTGGCTGAATGCGCCGATTAGTTCTGTTCCGAGTCAGATTCCAGGAAGTAGGAAGCCTCCATATCCGCGACGGAGAGTGCAAACGCCAGAGGATACATGGCGAGCGCCTGACCGACGGTATTCTTGTCCTCGGCTCCGGAGAATCCCATATGCCAGCGGATAGCCATTGCCTCCTCCCGGGTGAGGCGTATGAATCCGCTCACCATGTAGACGGATTTCTCCCCATGACCGTAGGGCAGCGTGTCGTGTATCTCGTACCGGGGCTGCTTTTCCCATTGACCGGTCTGTTCGTTCTTGACGTTGCGCCAGCCTACCCGGTAGAAATTCACCTTGCACACGTCGTGCAGCAGCGCGACTATCGCCACGGTTTCGGGACTGGCGGCGAGGTGGTATTCCTGCTTCACCCGTTCCCTCTCCAGATACGCGCACAGGCAGTGGTATACGTTAAGGGAGTGCCGCAGAAGTCCGCCCTCAAAGGCGTTGTGATATCTCGTGCTTGCCGGGGCGGTAAAGAAATCGCTCTTGTTCTCGAGAAAGTCCAGCAGCTTGTCTGCGCCGTCCCGGGTGATATTCCCGGTGAATATTTTCAGGAATTCTTCCTTGTCTGTCATTGTTGCCTCCGTTGTCAGTTGTATCCGGTGTAGCGCACCCTTTTCCGGGTTATCATCAGGCTTTCCGGGTCGTATGTGTATTCATACTGCTTGACCGTATAGGTCCCGTATTCCTTCGCCACAATATGCTGTATCATCATGCCTGCGTACTGCGGCTCCAGATGTGTGCCGTAGGGCGCCGTTTCCACGCCGTTTTCGTATACGGGGATTTCCACCAGCTTCCCATCGGAGATGGCGAAAAACCGCGCGTACTGCGGAACCTCCACCTCGTTGAGGATAGTGAAATCCAGCTGTATCAGGTCGGGGTATTCCTCCGCGGCGAAATCCCGCATGTTGGAGATTATCTCGCAGCCGTATGTAAGGTCCTTCAGCACGTTCTCGAATATGAGGAATCCATCGTCCCGGGGCACATTTATCTTCAGTGTGTCGATGATACTGCCCTGCTGAAGTAGGTCCAGGCGGAAATCCCCGTAAAGGCTGCCGTCGATGACGGTGGTTTCAAGCTCCGGTGCCTCGGCGGTTTCCGGCAGCTTTATGCAGGAGATATCCACGGTGTAGTATTTCCCGGCGGAATACACGTTCTTTATAGTATACGACAGCCTGCTGCCCTCTATTCTCGGGGTCTGTTCCGCCGGGGGTATCACCTCGTCCGGCTTCAGCGGCTCCGGTTCCGGGGTGGTGGTCGTTGCCACGGTGGTGGATTCCGTCGCCGCCAGGGTAGTTACGGCTGCGGCGGAGGCAGACTCCGGGCGCTCTTCTTCCAGGTTACAGCCGGTCAGCAGAAGTGCCATGGCTGCAATAGCATATGCCGGTTTGAATGCTTTCATTGAACCACCCCCATAGAATACAGTTTTCTTATACTATTATATAAAAAATCCGGAAAAAAATCAAGTATTTTATGGAACAGTAGTTCAGCGTATCACGGAATTGATGGCATCGGCGATGGAGTATGCCCAGAGCTTCAGCTGGACGTCCTCGTCGGAGGGCGCGGCGAGCAGTCCCCGGTGTACCGGGTCGTGGGTGAGGGATTCCACGCTGAGCGCCGTAGGCACTCCGACTGCGGCGACCGGTACTCCTACGGTGCGGCAGGAAAGCTCCCGGCGCGGCGCGGCGGAGCCGGACCCGGGAGTTATCCCGGCGGTGGAAAGCTGCACAGTCCTGCAAAGGCGCTCCGGCGAGGTGCAGCAGAGGGAATCCACCGCGATGACGCAGGCGGCGTCTATCTCCCGGGCGGCGGCGCGGACAAGGGATACCGTTTCAATCCCGGTGCGGGCGGCTACGTCCGTTTCGATGGCGGCTAGGGAATAACGGCTGCCCCTCTGCGGAACCAGCCGGCGGATCGCCAGCGCTCCCAGGCTGTCACGGGTGATGTCGGGATTCCCCAGTCCGGCGGCGAGGATAGTCCCTCCGGTGGGCAGTATCTGCTCAAGCGCCCGGCGCAGCAGTGCCGGGAGTGCATTCCGTGAGGGGTCGCCCTCCAGGGTGATGTAGCGCCCCGGGCGGATCCTGCGTTCCTGCTCCGGTATCCGTATGTCGGTTATCCGGACGCCGCCGATGGTACGGGTGACGGTCCTGCCGCCGGATATCCCGGCGAGCCGGGAGCTTTCGCAGGCAAGGTCAGAGTGCGGCTGAATCTTCATGACGTTCCTCCTTTTGAGTTGTTCAGCAGTATTCTGCGCCGGGATACTGCATTTATTTATCATCAGCTGAAAAAAACGTTGCATTTTTCGGCGATATGCTGTATAATAAAATATGAATGAAATCTGTTTTTCCGCCCGGCGGAATTAGGAGGTAGTTATAAATGAAACTTATATTTGCTATCGTGAATAACGACGACAGTCATTCCGTATCGTCCTCGCTTACCCAGGGCGGATTCCAGGCAACAAAGCTGGCGTCTACCGGCGGATTCCTCATGTCCGGAAATACCACGTTCATGATCTGTTCGCAGGACGACCAGGTGGATAATGTTATAGATATCATAAGCAAGCACAGCCACAAGCGTCAGCAGTTCGTTCCGAACTCCGCAAGCTACGGGCTGAGCAATTATACGAGCTTCCCGGTGGAGGTATCCGTTGGCGGCGCGACTATTTTCGTCACGAATATTGAGAGATTTGAGAAGGTATAATGCGGCTTTACGGTAAAGACAGACTGGCGGAGCTGCTGTCAGACACTGCGGCGGAAAACCGCCTGCCCCACGCGATACTGCTCACCGGAGAGCGCGGCAGCGGAAGAATGACGATCGCAAAATATATCGCGAAGCTGTTTTTGTGCGGCCCGGTCCCCTGCGAGAAATGCTCTGTGTGCACGAGGATAAACGAGGGCGCCCACCCGGACGTTATAAACGTGCTGAGGGAGATTGGCGGAAAATACGGTCTGACCACCAAGGGCGGACTCACGGATATCCGCGAATTCATGGACGGCGTTGCGGTCAAGCCCAACGACGGGGATATAAAGATATACATCTTCGAGAAGGCGGACGAGATGTCGGCGCAGGTGCAGAATACGCTGCTCAAGAATATTGAGGAGCCGGAGAGCTGGGTAAAGTACATCTTCATATGCGAGAGCGCCGGCAGCCTGCTGACGACTATACGCTCAAGGGTGGCTGAATTCCGCGTGCCGGACTGTACCCCGGAGGAATGCCGCAGGTGCCTTATCGAGGAATATAACGTAGCCCCGAAGCAGGCGGAAGAGTATTCCCAGATGATGTCCGGGAATATCGGCAAATGCCTTGAAGCTCTGGGAATGACCACAATCCCTGAGAAGAAGCGCGGCGCGAAGAAATCCGACGACGAGGAGCCGGAGGACGATATCCCGTCGGAGCTGAAGCTGATGGAGAGTGCACGGCATGCGGCGGCGGCAGTGGCGGCGAAGAATCCGTACATGCTGTGCGCGGCGCTTGGCGAGCAGACCGGGCGCAAGGAATACGCCGCAGCACTGGAATACTTCGCCGGGATACTGCGCGATGCTATTGCGGCGAGGACAGGCGGCGAGCTTTATTCCTGCGGAAAGACCGAAGCAAGGGATATTGCGAAATCATTTGACGAAGCAAGACTGACGGGAATGCTGGAGAGCGTTTTTGAGATAAACGACCGGGCGGCGGCGCTGAACCTTAACCTGGCGCTGTGCTCTGCGTACATCACGTCAAGGCTGCTTTAAAAGATAGGAGTATAATGGATAACAACTATTTCACAGAAAAAATAGCGCCGAAGAATAAGCCGGCGCAGGAGAATACACAGCCCGCGGCAGTCCCGGCAAGGAGTATTCCGGACGATCTGACGGAGCACCGTGCGAACCACACCGAGGGCAGAAAGCCGCAGGCAGCGGCAGTCCCGGCGAAAAATATCCCGGACGATCTGACAGAGCGCCGTGCGAATCACACTGAGGACAGGAAGCCGCAGGCGAGGAATAACGCGGATAGCGGCGAACGCCGCCAGAGGTCCGGCGACAGACCGCAGAAGCCGGAGCAGCGCAGGGAGAATCCTCCGCGCAGGGAAAGGAAGCCGGCGGACCCCAACGCGGTCGTGGAGATAATCGGCGTGCGCTTCAAGGACGTTGGCAAGGTGTATTACTTTGCTCCGGGAGGAGTACAGTTCGAGCAGGGGGACAAGGCGATCGTTGAAACGGCGCGCGGCGTGGAGTGCGGCGAAATAGTCCTCACCAACCGGACTGTTCCCGAGAGCACCATCGTGTCACCGCTCAAGAGCATAATCCGCAAGGCGGCTCCGGCGGACGTGAAGCAGCTTGAGGAGCGCCGCTGCCAGGAAAAGGAGATCATGCAGGTGTTCAGCGACAAGATCGCCCAGCACAAGCTAGATATGAAGCCTATCGACGTGGACTGCACCTTTGACGGCAGCAAGATACTGTTCTATTTCACCTCCGATGGTAGGGTGGATTTCCGCGAACTGGTAAAGGACCTTGCGTCCGTTTACCGCACGAGGATAGAGCTGCGGCAGATAGGCGTGCGCGACGAAGCGAAAATGCTCGGCGGACTGGGGATCTGCGGACGGCCGTTCTGCTGCTCCAGCTTCCTGGGGGAGTTCCAGCCGGTGTCCATCAAGATGGCGAAGGAGCAGTCCCTGTCGCTTAATCCGACGAAGATCTCGGGAACCTGCGGCAGGCTCATGTGCTGTCTGAAGTATGAGCAGAACTGCTACGAGGAATTCCTGCGCACCACTCCCAAGGTTGGCGCGTATGTCGAAACTGCGGAGGGACGCGGACGCGTGTGCGAAACGAACCTCCTCACGGGTATTCTGAAGGTGCAGCTGGACAAGAATCCGGACGCTCCAATCACCGTGAACAAGGCGGACGTAAAGCTTCTGAAGGACGGACAGGTAAGAATAAGCCGCGACGAAGCGAAGGCTCTCAAGGGACTTGAGGACAAATAAGACCGCACCCCGGGATCATATTGATCCCGGGGTGCTTTGTTTGTGCGTACTGTCAGAAGGAGCGGATATTTGTTACGCTGTAGGAGCCGGTTTTTGACGATGACGGACTTACGGTGATATCAAACCTGATGTGACAGGAGCTGCACGAAAGCGCACTCTTGCTTCCTGTGAGGTTGGATTTGGTGACCACCTTGTGGCAGCGGGGGCATTTGATGTCGAACATGTTCATAGTGGTAATTCCTTTCTGTTATGGTAACCTCTAAAAACCGGGACACGAGCAGATTTTGTACATGACTTATATCAGATGCTAGGCGTCAAACCGCAGTAATACTGTATGTATTTCAAGGTTTGACAACGAAGCAGATGATATAAGTCATAGAAATCTGCCGTGAAGGAGGTTTTTAGAGGTTACCTTATGTTACCAGGAGCGGTTCTTTACCCAGGTATGCGGCTTGGGCTTTCCGTTCCTGTCCTTGGGCTTTCGGGGGCAGTTTCCCGGCGACGGTCTGCCGGAATTTGCCGGGCGCGAAGTGGTAGCTCCGCACCAGGTGCACTTGTATTCGATGGTCCTTATCGTGAGCGGCATGGCGTTCCTCCTGTCAGTTCTTCTTTGCGTACTTTTTCGCCATCTTTTCCCCTTCGTCGTTCATCTTCTGAAGACAGTCCAGGGCCTTGTGCTCGGCGTTTTCAAGGTGCTGCCCGACGGAGTCCACATGGCTGTTTTCGCTGCCGGACATCAGCTTTCCTGCCACGCCTATAATTGCGATTGCGCCTATGATCAGATCTAACATGATTATTCCTCCTTTTGGGTGTTTTCTTATCTTTGATCATATTTTACCACCCGACTGGGACAGGAGTGTGTCCCTATAAAATTATTGCCGAAAAATATCCCCTAAGTTGCAGATCATGACGGAAAGTTGGGAATATTGTATTAGTTTTGACTAACCCAACAAGTTGGCTGAGGTTAACGTTAATTGCCCCTAACTCCGCGCTATCACTGAATCCGCAGACGAAAAATGTGTGAAAATTCTTTAAAGCACTTGACTTTTTCTGAAAATATGTTACAATATAATAAAGACTGACGGCAGAGTGCCGTGGTCAGACGGCGGGAATCGACCCGATTATTTTTGGAGGTATTTATCATGGCATACGTTATTTCTGATGATTGCATCGCTTGCGGCGCTTGCGCTGAGGGCTGCCCTGTAAACGCTATTTCTGAGGGTGACGGCAAGTACGTTATTGACGCTGACACCTGCATCAGCTGCGGTGCATGCGCAGGCACATGTCCTGTAGGCGCTCCTTCTGAGGGCTGATTACATCAAGAAAACACCGGAGCTTCGGCTCCGGTATTTTTTTTGCATTTTTGTTGTAACGTTATTCCTGGTCGGGTGTATATACAGTCGAAAGGCAAATGAGCCTGAACGAAAACAAAAACACAACACATAAATCAGGAGGAAAAACACCATGACAGTAAACAACGAAGTAATCACCAAGGCACTCACCGAGGCACAGAGCGTAGACGAGATGGTCGCAGCATTCGCAGACCAGGGCATTGAGATCACCGCAGAGGAGCTCAGACAGGCAGCCAAGACCGCGATCGCCGAGGAATCCGGCGAGGAGCTTTCCGAGGGCGACCTGGAGGGAGTTGCAGGCGGCTACGGATTCAACTACACCCGTGCGTACAACAACGCGTGCAACATCATCAGACAGGCTATCAGATCCGCAGGTTCCTCTATCATCTCCGGAATAAAGAGAGCGTTCGGCTTCTGATTTAAACCACATAAAAAGACCGGGAGGACTTATGTCCTCCCGGTCATGCTTTTATTCAGCCGATCAATCTTCAACGAGGGTGTCTGTCGGCGCAGGCGTGGGAGCCGGAGCCGGCTTAACTGCCAGCTGGTCCTTGTTCTCCATCACCAGCAGGTTCATCTCAAAGGGAGTGAACAGTCTGCTGCACGGGGAGCCGGGATTCAGCACCGCGGTCTTTCCCTTGATCGCGTTGAAAAGGCGAGTCGTGTTGATCTTCATGCAGTTGAAGGTCTTGCGGTCGGGGGTGGCGAGGACGGACATGCGGTTAGGCGATGTGAAGAACGGAATAACCTGCTGACCGTTCTTGTTGGTCATCATCATAACGTTGAGCAGTCTGTTTCCATTGGCGTCAGTCTGGTCGCCAAGGGCTGCGACTGCGAATACGTCCGCTGCCATCAGATCGGGAAGAACGCTCTTCCACTTGGTCTTGGTCTTATCCTCGTTTGCTTCGGTTATGCGCTCTTCAAGAGCCTTGTTGAATACCTTCATCTGCTCGGGGGTAAGCTGCTGATTTGCCATTGTTTCGCTACCTTTCTGTAATTATCTTGCCTTTTCGGCGTTTTCCTTCACGATCTTTGCGATAACTTCCTCAAGCGGAGAAGCGCCCATGTCGCCGTCCTTGCGTGAACGCAGGGATACGGTGTTGTCCTCGACTTCCTTGTCGCCGAGAATGAAGAAGTACGGGATCTTTTCAAGCTGTGCCTGGCGGATCTTGTAGCCGATCTTCTCGTTGCGGTTATCTACAGTCACACGCATGTTCATGTCGTCGAAGCGCTTTGCGATGCTCTCTGCGTAGTCCTTTGCGCGGTCGGTTATCGGGAGGATACGGACCTGCTCCGGCGACAGCCACAGCGGCAGCGCGCCGGCGTACTTCTCCAGCAGGTATGCGAGAGTTCTCTCATAGCAGCCCAGGCTGGTGCGGTGGATAATATACGGATTCTTCTTGGTTCCGTCCACATCGACGTATTCCATGCCGAAGCGCTGAGCCAGCAGCATGTCGATCTGGATAGTTACCAGGGTATCCTCCTTGCCGAATACGTTCTTGTACTGGATATCGAGCTTCGGACCGTAGAACGCAGCCTCGTCGATACCGATGGTGTAGTCAACGCCGAGGTCGTCCAGGATAGTCTTCATTGTAGCCTGTGCGATCTCCCACTGCTCTGCAGTGCCCTCGTACTTGTTCTTGGGGTTGGCAGGATCCCACTGTGAGAAGCGGAATGTGCAGTCCTCAAGCAGACCAACGGTTTCAAGGCAGTACTTGGCGAGTTCCAGGCAGTTTCTGAACTCATCCTCAAGCTGTTCCGGACGGAGGATATAGTGACCCTCGGAGATGGTGAACTGGCGAACTCTTATCAGACCGTGCATTTCGCCGCTGTCCTCGTTACGGAACAGTGTGGAGGTTTCGGTCAGACGCATGGGCAGGTCGCGGTAGCTGCGCTGTCTGTTCAGGAATACCTGATACTGGAACGGGCAGGTCATCGGACGGAGTGCGAAGCATTCCTTGGTTTCATCGTTGGGGTCGCCCAGCACGAACATTCCGTCAAGGTAGTGATCCCAGTGACCGGAGATCTTGTAAAGCTCGCGCTTTGCCATATACGGGGTCTTGGTGAGCTGGCAGCCGTGCTTTGCCTCAACGTCCTCAACCCAGCGCTGCATGATCTGAACGACCTTGGCGCCCTTGGGCAGGAGTATCGGCAGGCCCTGACCGATATAGTCAACGGTGGTGAAGTATTCAAGCTCTCTGCCTATCTTGTTGTGGTCGCGGCGCTTAGCGTCCTCGAGAGCCTCAAGGTGTGCGTTGAGGGCGTCCTTGGACGGGAATGCGGTGCCATAGATACGGGTGAGCATCTTGTTCTTCTCGCTGCCGCGCCAGTAAGCGCCGGTAACGGAGGTGAGCTTGAATGCCTTGACGGGAGAAGTGGACATCAGGTGCGGACCTGCGCACAGATCGGTGAAATCCCCCTGCTTGTAGAAGGAGATGGGTTCGCCCTTGTCAGCGTGCTCCTGGCACAGCTCTACCTTGTAAGGTTCGCCCTGTTCCTCGAGATACTTTATAGCTTCGTCGGGAGCCATGGTGAAGTGTTCAAGACGGATAGACTCCTTGACGATCTTCTTCATTTCTGCTTCGATCTTTGCCAGTGTTTCGGTGGTGAAAGGCTCCTCGGTGTCGAAATCATAGTAGAATCCGTTTTCGATAGCCGGACCGATGGCAAGCTTTGTTGCCGGGAAAAGGCGCTTCACAGCTTGCGCCAGAACGTGGGAGGCGGTGTGGTTGAACGCTCTCTGACCCTGTTCGTCCTCAAATGTGAGGAACTTCACGGTGCAGCCATCAGTGAGTGTGGTTCTCAGATCGCAGACCTTGCCGTCGATCTCTGCGGCACATGCGGTCTTTGCTTCGCCCAGCTCTCTTGCAGCGTCGAACGCGGACAGCTGAGAGTCGAATTCCTTTGTTTCGCCATTTGCCAGTGTTACTTTTATCATACTGAACTTCCTTTCCTTGCAGAGCTAAACAAAAGCCCTGCCGTTCAATGTTAATTCACGGCGTTTGCCGTGTACCTTTTATTGTACTACTATTCTGCATAAAAGTCAAGGTTTTTGTGGATTTATGGCACGATATGAAATTATATATCTGCAATTGACAACACTTGCAGGGTGTAGTATAATTAAAAACCGACCCCCGAGCTGCAGCTCGGGGGATATGATATATGATATTGCTATCTGCTCACACCAGCTGATCCTGAATTATATCAGCGATTTTATAAAGCGGCGCCTGTACCTGCACTGCGCCCAGCTTGTATGCCTCCATCGGCATTCCGTAGACGACGCAGGTCGCCTTGTCCTGACCGATGGTGAATGCGCCGGCGTTGTGCATTTTGAGCATTCCGTCCGCGCCGTCGCGCCCCATGCCGGTGAGTATCACGCCGATGGCGTTGCTGCCGGCGGTTTCCGCAACGCTGGTGAACAGTACGTCCACCGACGGGCAGTGTCCGGACACTTTCTCGCCGGGTCTTGAGGATACATAATACCCCCTGGAATCACGGCAGAGCCTGAGGTGATGCTCCCCTGCCCCGATTATCACAAGTCCCCTGCGGAGTCTGTCGCCGTCCTCGGCCTCCTTGACTTCCATCTTGCAGCTTCGGTTGAGCCTTTCGGAGTACATCTTCGTGAATCCTGCGGGCATGTGCTGAACCACGAGCGTTGCCGGTGAATCCGCCGGAAGTTCGCGTATCACCTTTTCCAGAGCCTCGGTCCCTCCGGTGGATGCCCCGAAAGCGAGCACCGTATCCGCCTTGTGGAATTTCTTCCCGGTGGAGGAGAGCGGCGTGTGTGTGACTGTCGTTTCCGGCTTTGTGCCGCCGTTCTTTGCGAACGCGGATTTCACCGCGCGTGCAATATTCTGGGCAAACCCCTGCATTTCGGCTGTGGTTCTTGCCGATGGCTTCTGGATAAATCCCACGGCTCCGGCGTCAAGCGCGGATTGCTTCTGCTCAATGGAGGAGGAAACAACGATCACCGGGAGGTAGTATTGCGGCAGCAGTTTTTTGAGGAATGCCACTCCGTCCATTTTCGGCATTTCGATATCCAGGGTCATGACGTCCGGCTCAAATTTGAGTATCATATCCCTGGCGCTGTATGCGTCGCCGGCAGTTCCAACTACGTCTATTTCCGTATCCTCCCGTATATACCGGGACAGGACCTCCCGGAAAAGCATGGAGTCGTCTACTACCAGCAGTTTGATTTTTCTCATTTATTCGCCCCCGTGTCGCAAGGTCATGTGTTGATTCCGCGGCGGTATATCGCAGGCTTGATGTATTCAAACTTGGTTTCTCCCCGGGGAATGCTTTCTGCGTGACCGATATAGAAATATCCGCCGGGTTTGAGCACGTCGTAGAACCGGTTTACCAGTGCGTTCTTGGTTGGCTGGTCAAAGTATATCATGACGTTGCGGCAGAATATCAGGTCGAACGGGCGCCGAATGTACTTTTCGGGCATTGGGTCCATCAGGTTGAATGGTTTGAAGATTATCTCGTCCTTTATCGCCTGGCAGATTTCGTAGTGCTCGTCGTCCACTTTGTTGAAGTACCGGCGCACCCATTCGTTGCTGAGTCCCTTCATGCCCTCGGCGTTGTATATTCCCTTCTTCGCCTTGTCCATGACGCTGTGTGAGATATCCGTCGCGAGAATCCGCGTGTCCCACATGGGTTTTTCCCTGCCGAAGTATTCGTCAAGGAGCATTGCAGTGGTGTAGCATTCCTCGCCGGATGAACAGCCTGCGCTCCATATGCGCAGCTCTTTGTTTTTCGCATTCTCCACCGCCCAGGGAAGGATCACATCTTTCATAAAGGTGTAGTGTTCCGGCTCCCTCATGAAGAAGGTGTGGTTTGTCGTGAGCTTATTCAGGATAGTAGTTACCTCGGCGCCGGAGGTATCCGCCATCACTGCATCGAGGTACTGGTCATAGCTTGTGAAGCCGCGGTCGCGGAGCATATTTCCCAGTCTGCCCTGTATAAGCACACGTTTTGCGGACAGGTTTATGCCGAAATTATCGTGCATGTAGTCCACAAGGCGGTGAAATTCACGGTCAGAAAGTTCCATATCAGCCCTCGTCGTCAAGCAGCTTGGCAACGTCGAGAATCAGCTTCACGTCATCGCCGGAGCGTATCATATACTGAATGAAGGAATTTGTGTTCACCGAGCGGTTCTCCGGGGTTGCGGAGAGGTCGTGGGAGTGAATGTCCTCAACGTCGGCAACGCTGTCAACGATGATACCGACGGACATTTCGTTGTGGCTCAGGATAATAATGCAGGTGCGGCTTGTGTAGGGTATTTCCTCCTTACCGAAGCGGCTGCGGATATCAACGATCGGAACCACCTTGCTGCGCACGTTGATTATTCCCTTGATGTACGGGGGAACATGCGGCACCTTTGTGATGGGCTGCATTTCGATTATCTCGGTGACGTACTGTATCTCAATGCCGTAGATCTGGTCGCCGATGTGGAACGTCATAACCTTTCCAAGCACGGTGTTCTCGCTGGAAAGCTTTCTGTCGGTGGACTGCTGCTTTGCAACAGCTTCCTTTATAACATCATTAGTCATGCTGATCTCCTCCTTAACCTATGAGCGTATTGGTGTCGATGATCAGCGAAATGCTGCCGTCGCCCATGATAGTACAGCCGGAAAGTCCCTCGCCCTTGATGTTGTATTTGTTCAGGTACGCCGGGAACGGCTTTACCACCACCTGCTGCTCGCCGATAAGCCTGTCGGCGAAGATGCACACGCTCTTGTTGTCGGTTTCGACAAGCAGGAGTATACCGTCCTCAAGGTCGGTGATCTTTGTGTCTATGCCGAATTTCTCATGCATACGCAGGATAGGATAGCATACGCCGCGTATCATTATCATTTCGTTGTTGCTGGTGTCGCGGAGTATCTGGCTGGACTCTGCCTTGAAGCTCTCGCGGATAGTGGAAATCGGTACTGTGAACACCAGGTCGCCGCAGATGACTTCCATGCCGTCGATGATAGCCAGGGTGAGCGGAATCTTGATGATGAACGTTGTGCCCTCGCCCTTCTTGCTGTCCACGATGATGGAGCCGCCGCACTTCTCAACGTTTGCCTTTACAACGTCCATGCCGACGCCGCGTCCGCTGAACTCGGTAACGGTTTCGTTGGTGGAGAACCCGGGGAGAAGTATCAGATTCTGTATCTCCTTGGTGGTGTATTCGCTTTCGGGCTTGGTGAGGATCCCCTGCTTGCGGGCCTTTGCCATGATCTTTTCGGGGTCGATTCCGGCGCCGTCGTCGGATACGGTAATGATTACCTCGCCGGAGGAATTCTGCGCGGTGAGCTTTACTATGCCCTTTGCCGCCTTACCCTCGGCGATACGCTCCTCGACATGCTCCTCGATTCCGTGGTCCATGCAGTTACGGACAAGGTGCATGAGCGGATCCTGGAGGCTGTCCACGATGGATTTGTCCACCTCGGTGTCCTCGCCCTCCATTACGAATTCAACGTCCTTGTTGAGCTTTTTCTTCATGTCGCGGACGATACGGTTCATCTTCTGGAATACGCCTGCGAGCGGTACCATTCTGATGGACATTACGGTATCCTGGAGTTCGCTTGTGAGCTTCTTGAGCTGACGCGCAGCCTTATTGAAGCTTTCAAGCTCCAGACCCTCGAGGTCGGGGTTTGAGATTACCATGGATTCTGTGGTGATGATCTCGCCGACGATATCATGCAGCGCGTCCAGCTTTGCCAGGTTTACGCTGATGAGGGACTGCTTCTGTGCGCCTCCGGCTGACTGCTGTACCTTTTCGACAGCTTCCTTTGCCTTTTCCACTGAGGACTGCTCCTTGACCGGTGCAGGTGCGGCAGGCGCCGCTGCCGGAGCCGTCGCCGCAGTGGGCTTCGGCTCGGGAGGAAGCTCCGCCTTGGGGGCTTCTGCCGCTGTAGCCGCTGCCGGAGCGGGCTGGGATACTATCTCGTAGCTCTGTACGTTCAGTGCGCTGGCGATAGCGGTGAGCACCTCGTCCACGCTGTCGTGGGGGGTGAATGTGATGAGAAATCCCTTTTCGATGATCTCCTTGGCGGTGTCGGGATTTGTTTCAACGTCCGCCGGGGTGAATTCCAGGGTCTTGCAGGCGTCCTTGATGGTGTTTATCAGCAGGAATGCGCGCAGGTTCTCCATCTGGCAGCCGTCCTCGAAGAACACGCGGACGGTCGTGGTGTTATCGCCGGAAGCCGCAGGCGCAGCCGGAGCGGCAGCCTGTGCCGGAGCCGCGTCCGCCGGAGCGGAGCCTGCCGCGATAGCCTCAGCCTGCGCCGGGGAATCTCCCTTGGTTTCGCCTACTAGGGCGTCGTGCGCCTTTAACAGCTTGTCGATGAGCTCGCTGAAATCCATCTGCTCATACTCGCCGTTCACGTTGTTCTGGATAAGTTCGATCTGCGCCTTGTAGGAGTCGGAAACCTGGAAAACCAGGTCGTACACGAAGCTTACATCAGTGATGACATCAGGGTTCTCGCGGATAACGAAGAACATATCTTCCGCCTTATGCGCCAGCACAGAAAGGTTGTCAAAGCCCATCATTGCTGAGGATCCCTTAATGGTATGCATGATACGGAAAATTTCCTTGATGTCCTCACCGTCGAATTTATTCGCCTGCTCTGTCCTGAGGAGTATCTCGTCGAGCTGTTCCAGCAGTGAATTTGTTTCGTAGAAGTACATGTCCAGCATGGCTTCCATGCCGGGTTCGATTTTTGCCATAATAACATTCCTTTCCTGAAATACGCCGGGGCGCATATTGTTGTTCCCTGTCCGTGACTATAGGTCAGGGGTATGTATTTTTTAAGAAATAATGATGTTTTTTCAAAAAACACTTTATTATTTGCCAGGTTTATGGTACAATATATTTGTTGAAATTATCTTTATCCACAGCCTACAAGGAGGGATCGCGATGGCGCAGATACCGCAGATAAACAACCCAATAACTGCGAAGAACTATAACTACAGTTCCCGTCCGATGGACCCGAACACCGAGCCTTTCGACATCGTCAAGCTGACCGGCGTGCAGGGAGCCGGGAGCGGCTCAGCCTCCAGCGCCAGAAGCAGACTGGAGATGGGCAACCGCGAGCTTATACCGCTTCAGGTCCAGGTCGCCAAGGATCCCACCCTCGCGGTGGAAACCCTCAAGGACCTGCTCAACATCGAGGTACTGAACCAGGCGCTGATAAACGGCCACACCGAGCTTTACGGAAAGCTGGAGGATCTCGCCGCCGCCCTCTATGTAAAGCCGGAGGAGCTTGTGCAGGAGATCCAGAACCAGGAGCAGCAGAACACGATGTTCAGCGGCCACGAGTTCTATGACGTGCTCCGGGAGGTCGCAAAGACCACCACGGATCCCTCCACCAAGGAGCTTATCGGCAACCTGCTGAAATCCATCAATTTTGCCCAGAACAAGAACGAGATACTCGGTGCGCTGCGTGCGAACATGAAGTTCCTGTCGGAGTATTTCTCCCCGAACGAGAAGCTTTCCGCCAAGCTGCTGAACCTCTCGCAGGAGTGGGGCGCGGCAGACGCCGACAAGTATTTCGACTATCTCAAGGGGGAAACCCTTGCGGTGCTGAAAGACGTCAGCGGAAGCCTGCTGAATGACGAGCGCACTCAGATGCTGATTCCACTCATCACGCACAACCTGTCGCGGTATAACAACAGCCCCTACATGTGCAAGGAATATTTCAACCTGCTGCTGTCGCAGATATCCTCGGGCACGCTCCGGGAATCCCTTAAGAATTCCTTCGCCAGACTGTACTCTGCCATCTTTAACAAGCAGAAGATGACGGACCCACAGCAGGGCGGAAATGCGGCGGATACCTCTACTGATAATTATACAACAAAATCTGAACAAAATCAACCACTAACAGGAAATTCCGCAGATAAAAATGCAGAAATTTCGGCGCAGGGAGAAAAAATCGGTCAGGTTGACGAAAATGGCGACAGCGGAATTGTCGAAAATGCCGGGAGCGAAGAGCCAAAGCTTACCGGGTATCTGAAGTTCCTGAACGAGAGCATGAGCGAGAAGGGTTATATGTCCGACCTGAAGGACAGCGGCTATAACATCGAGCAGATGATGACAGCGTATTCCAGGGGCAGGCAGTCTGGATTCCAGACTCTGCACAACATGGTGAAAGGGTTGTTCGTGGAGGACAAGACCGGGGAATATTCCGCGCAGTTCACGCAGGATTTTTCCAAGCTGCACACCGTGCAGGAGGTCATCGACAAGCTGAACGAAATGCTCCGCGCCATGCCGGATATGCCGATACGCGAGCGGCTTTACGGGGCGTTCGTGGACGTGGTGGACAAGATGGCGCTGAAGAACGAGCTGCCGCAGCACGGGGTCAGACCTCCGGTGCATTCCACGCTGGACAGCCTTACGGATTTCATACAGGAGAACATCAACCACCCTGCGCTGAAATCTCTGGACAGCTTCAATGCGGCGAACCTGCTCCAGAGCCTGCTGAATGCGCCGGGAGTGTTCACTCCGCTGGCGCACTACATACTTCCGCTGGACGTTGACGGCACAAAGGCGTTCGGCGAGCTGTGGGTGGACAATGATGAGAACAACCCGAACAATACTCCGGGAACGCAGCGGAATTATCACCTGTTCCTGACGTTTGACGTGGAGAGTATCGGTCGGTTCGAGGTGGATCTGTATGCGCTTGGCGACGAGGTGAACCTGACGCTGCTGTATCCGCCGAGGTTCGAAAAGCAGATAGATCCGATGAAGGACAGGATAAACAAGGTGGTGCGGAATGTCGGGTACAATACCCGGGCATTCGAAACGGCTCCGCTTAAGGCGCCGCATAATCTGACGGAGATATTCCCGAAAATAGTGGACAAGCGCACCACGCTGAACACAAGAGTCTGACGGGAGGAATACACTATGGAGAAGCACCCGAAAGCGCCGGCGAACAACAAGCGCCTTTATGGACAGAACGCCGCAGTGGCGCTGAAATACAATCCGGATATGAACTATGCGCCGGTGGTAGTGGCGTCCGGGCTGGGGGAACTGGCTCAGCGTATCGTGAACATAGCCGACGAGGCAGGAGTTCCGGTTTACCGCGACGACAGCGTTGCGGCGCTGCTGGTAATGCTGAACGCCGGCGAAACTATCCCCAAGGAACTGTACCAGATCGTCGCTGCGATATACGCCGAGGTCGTGTATACGGCGAACGACATGAGAAAGAAATGATATGGAATAATTCGGAATGCGTAATGCGTAATTCGGAATTACGGTATCGCCTTTGGCGATAATATTTCAAAAGAATTATAATAAAATGCACAGGGCGAAAGTGGTTCTTTCGCCCTGTGCTGTTTCATATTAATGCTTTTTAATTTGTCCGCAGAGCGGACACAATAATTCCGAATTACGCATTACGAATTCCGAATTGATTTACAGGTCGTCCGCGTCCTGAATCGGCTTCTCGTGTGGGTCTTTTGGTACTCCGGTGTACATTCCCTGGGGGTCGGTTTCCGGGGAGGAAAGAGTGGGATCGGTGACGGGGGTCACAGGCGGTTCTGGGCGTTTTTTCTTGCCTCCGGTGCGGTGGCAGTTGGTGTATTCCTGCATGCTTGATCTCCTTCTACAAAAAATACCGCGCCAATATCGGTGCGGTATTATTATGCGTAATAACGGGGATTTCATGCATGGACTACTTCTGCTTTTCCGGGGTGTAGTCGGTGCTTCCGGAGGCTTTGCGCAGCGCTTCGATAAGCCCCGGAGTGCGCCAGGTGAATCCGCTGCGGTCGAATTCGCTGCCGCTGTCCCACAGGAATGCCGCAATACCGGCGTCGCGGCACAGCTTTGTCAGCATTTCGCAGTAGAACACGCGGCTGGGGATATCGTTGCCGGCGGTGCCGTATTCCGTGATCATGGCTGGGATTCCCTTGTCGGTGAAATTCGTGCGCAGCTGGGATACCATGCTTTCCATCCAGATCTGGTCGGTGTTGCTGCCCCAGTTGTCCTGTATTCCGTCAACGCAGAAAGTTATGGGTATGTAGTAGTGCACCGACAGGATACATCTGCTGTATTCGTCCTCCGGCATTCTGAACCTGCTGTCGATGGAACAGATAATATCCGCATTGAATCCGGATATAAGCAGGTGCCGCCAGGGATTGAACGCGCCGGAATTCCGTATCGTGTCCACAAACAGCTGATTGATCTCGTTCAGCAGGCTGTAGGCGTCATCGTCGGAGATTCCGCTGAAATCCACTGCGTTCATGCTCTCAAACAGGAGCCGTTCGTTGTAGCTGCCGAAATGCTCTGCGATCTGCCGCCAGATATTGGCGTATCGCATAAGCACTGCGTTGTGGTCCTCCGCGGCGCTGCACAGCCAGGAGCCGTTGTCGCCGTCGTGGTACATGGTGAGGATAACGTACATTCCGTTGTCGTAGGCGTAATTCGTTACCTGCGTCACGCGGTTGAGCCAGCTCTCGTCTATGTTTCCGGCTTCGTCAATATGATCCTGCCAGGATATTGGCAGGCGCACGGCGTTCACACCGCTGTCCACCAGGCACTCGAACAATTTTTCGGTTGCCGTGGGGTTACCGCGCAGGGTTTCGGCGGAGTCCGCTCCGGCATTGTCGCCCGGCTCCAGACAGTTTTCCAGAGCCAGCCCGAGATTCCACCCGATGCGGATATTGCTGACAAGCTGCTGGGAGGAGAGGTTCAGCATTGCCGGGGGAGGATTGCCGTTATCCGGTTTTCCACCGCTGAACACCTGGTCCACGGTCAGCGAACCGGAACTGCTTTTTCCGGTGGAACACCCCGTGAACAGAACTATGGCGCAGAGCAGAACTGCCAGTATTTTTTTCATTGCGGCGCGCCCCCTTATGAATTATACAATGATTATATCACACTTGACTCAGCTTGTCAAATTGAGATGAAAACGCCCCTTGTCTTTGGGGACAAGGGGCGAAAACTGTTAAGTTTTATGCCGCATTCATGCAGCCATCGTCAATCCGCAGGGGATTAGCCGAGGAGCTGGAGAATGGACTGCGGCTGCTGATTTGCCTGAGCCAGCATGGACTGAGCAGCCTGCTGAAGAATGTTGTACTTGGTGTAGTTCAGCATCTCAGAAGCCATATCAGTATCACGGATACCAGACTCAGCTTCGGTCAGGTTCTCGTTAGTGGTAGTCAGGTTCTCGATCTTGTGTTCCAGTCTGTTCTGGGTTGCACCGAAGGTTGCACGAACCATGGATACCTTGTTGATAGCGTTATCGATCTGGTCGATAGCAGTGTTAGCGTCCTTAGCGGTTGCAAGGGACAGGCTCTTTGTGTTCAGACCATTCTCTCTGGAGGAAACGTCAAGGTTAGCCTTGAGGTCGCCCATACCTTCAGTCTTGTAAGAGAATGTGAAGTTTACACTGTCCTTGGTTCTAGCGCCGGTCTGCAGAGTGAGCTGATCGGTGTAGGTCAGAGGAGCAGTTGCAGCTACATTGGAGTTAGCCTGAGAAACCTTGCTCTCCGGCTCAACCAGCTCAACGCCGGAAGACTTAGGAGCATTGTAGCTTGCCTGTGTCAGAAGCATTTCGCTCTTTATGGTCTTTGCGCCAGCCTGTGCATCTTTAGTTGCGGTGTAAGTAAGTGCGCCGAGCTTTGTAGTTGTTGCACCATTTACATACTTAAGAGTCTTGCCGTCCTTATCAAGAGTAATCTTTCCACCGCCCTTGATAGACATGATGTCAACGTCATTAGCAGTGTTACCAGCGATGCCATTGATCTTAATTGCAGCGGCATCAGCAGCTGTTGTTGCACCATCAGCGATGTTTTCTTCAATAGATATGCCATTGAGAGAATTCAGAGCATCAGCGATTGTAGGATCACCAATAATATCATCAGCATCTAAGTCAGCATCAATAGTAAAGCCAAGTTTAGCATCAACATCACCAACAGTGTTGCTGGAGATAGTGTTGAAACCTGTTACCTCAGATACATGAGCAGAAGCGTCCTGCTTTGCGGAAAGATTCAGTACAAGGGTATCACCGTTTACAATCTTAGTAGAATCAACGTTTACAGAAACACCTGCATAAGTGAAACCACCGTTATCAGTGTTGGATGCAAGAGTGCCCTTGCCATCTGTTGTCCATGTAACCTTACCATTTGCATCAACAGAAGCGGTGAAAGTAGCCTTCTCAGAAGTAATGCCAGCATTAGTCAGATAAGTATCATCATAGTCACGAACGCCCATGCCCTTAACATAACCACCAGCAGTACCAACCTGCTGAGCAGAACGAGTGGAGTTTACGTAGTCAAACTTACCGTTGACCTGCTTAGTGCCATCAGCCATTGTACCGCCGTTGAGCATTACAGTACCATTGAAGTCGGTATCAGCGATCTGATCAAGCTCATCGTTGAGCTGGTTGAACTCAAGCTGGATAGCGTCACGGTCAACCTCGTTCTGGTATGTACCGTTAGCAGACTCGGAAGCGAGCTCCTTCATTCTCTGCAGAATGGAGTGGGACTCCTGAGTAGCGCCCTCAAATGTCTGAATTAAAGAGATACCATCCTGAGAGTTTCTCTTAGCCTGTGTGAGGCCACGGATCTGGGATCTCATCTTCTCAGAAATTGCCAGACCTGCAGCGTCGTCGCCTGCACGGTTGATTCTGTAACCAGAAGAAAGCTTCTCAGAAGACTTCTTCAGACCAGCTACGTTTGTGTTCAGCTTGTTGTACGCGTTGAGCGCGTTCATGTTGTGCTGTACTACCATTCCCATAGTAATATCCTCCTTGAATTTACGCGCCTCTATATTCGGAATCATTCCTGAGAGGCGGTTGGTTAAAGTAATTTTTCCGTCTGCCCTTATGTACACTTGGGCTTCGGGATTTTAGCTTTTCAGCTATCACGTTTATTATATCGGCTGGTTTTCTCTGAACTTTAGCGTTTTTTCAGATTTTTCTTAAAATTTTTCTGATTTTTTGTGTATTATTTTCCGGAATGCGCTCCGCTGCGAAATTTTTTTAAGATAAAGTCATAAACTATTGCAATTCGACAGAAAATGTGATATGATAAAATATATATGTATATATAAATACAACTATATTAATACAAATCAAGAAAGGGTCAACACTATGAGCAAGGTTGTAAAGTTCGGCGGAAGCTCTCTCGCCGACGCAAAGCAGTTTAAGAAGGTCGCTGATATAATTCACGCCGACCCCGAAAGACGTTACGTCGTTCCCTCCGCGCCCGGAAAGCGCTTCAAGGAGGACACCAAGGTCACCGATATGCTGTACCGCTGCTATGATGAGGTAGCGGTTCAGGGCAAGGATTTTGCGGAATCCTTCGCACCCATCAGGGAGCGCTACAACGGTATCATCTCCGACCTGGGACTTTCCCTCAGCCTGGACGAGGAATTCGCGAAGATCGGCGAGAACTTCCGCGCTGCTGTCGGAAGCGATTACGCTGCCAGCCGCGGCGAGTACCTGAACGGTATCGTGCTGGCAAATTACCTCGGCTATGAGTTCATTGACGCTGCGCGCGCCATCTTCTTCGACAACAAGGGCAACTTCGACGCCGACATCACCGACGCATGCCTGGGCGCGCTTCTCGACAAGACTCCCAAGGCGGTTATTCCCGGATTCTACGGCGCGATGCCCGACGGTTCCATCAAGACTTTTTCCCGAGGTGGTTCCGACTTCACCGGCTCCGTTGTCGCAAAGGCTGCGAAGGTGGATCTCTACGAGAACTGGACAGACGTAAGCGGATTCCTGGTTGCTGACCCCCGTATCGTTGAGAATCCCGAGGGAATCAGCGTTATCACCTATTCCGAGCTGCGCGAGCTTTCCTACATGGGCGCAGGCGTGCTCCACGAGGACGCTATCTTCCCGGTAAGAAGCGCCAATATCCCGATCAACATAAAGAACACCAACGCGCCCCAGGACGCAGGCACGCTCATCGTTCCGACCAGGAACGCTCCTGCAAGCGAACACATCATCACCGGTATCGCAGGCAAGAAGAACTTCTCCGTAATCTCCATCGAGAAGGACAGAATGAACAGCAACAAGGGCTTTCTGCGCAAGCTGCTCCAGGTTCTTGAGAACCACGATATCTTCCCGGAGCACATGCCCACCGGTATCGACACGGTCAGCGTTGTTGTGAATTCCAGCGAGCTTGACGGTCAGCGCGAGAAGCTCACCGAGCGCCTTGTAGAGGTGGTAAAGCCCGATCATTTCGAGATCATCGACGGTCTTGCCCTCATCGCAGTCGTAGGACGCGGCATGAAGTCCGTCAAGGGTACTGCTACCCGTGTGTTTGCGGCTCTTTCCCACGCAAACATCAACATCAGAATGATCGACCAGGGCTCCAGTGAGCTTAACATCATCGTTGGCATCAACGCTTCCGATTTTGAGAAGGCTGTCAAGGTGATCTACGATATGTTCATTCTCAGCGAGTGATACTGCAAAGGGAACACGGCTGATCCGCGCCGCGGCATGGGATTGCGGTCCCGTGCCCGGCATGCGGATATATACTTATATGCGTTCGTACCGGGCAGGTCCCGGCCGGCAATACAATCAGGCACATATGACACAACGAGGGGGATACGGAAATGGACTATACTGAATACCTGTCAAACGACGGAATGAAGAAAGGCAAGCTCGGCGCCTACAAGACCCATATCATCAAGAACATCGAGAAGATAGGTCAGAAGAAGCTTGTCATCATCGGCAGCGGCGAGGAATACGACGTGCTCATGCAGGCGCTCAAGCAGCTCCGCATGAAGAACGTCAAGGTGCCCGATATCGCATTCCGTGCGACGGCTTCCGAGGGCGAGGTCTCCGAAACGGAGGATATCAGGTTTATCAGCGAACTTAAGGGAAAATCCGCTTCGTTCTATGTGCTGATCGTGGCGCCGTTCACTCCGCTGGAGATGCAGCTCGCCGGAATGGCAGGCGTGCAGGGCACCTCCGCCGGGATCGCAAAGGTGCTCCGCAACCAGTGCGGATTCACCGAGAACGGCTATTGCGAGATGAACGAGCCGTCCGGTCTGGGAATGAGCCTTGCCAACATGAAGCTGAGCAAGGGGCTTTCCTCCGACGGAAAGCGCGCAGGCGGCATGGAGAACTCCACCGCACAGCAGCTGACCTCCTATAAGGATAAGATGAAGGGACAGCGCTGCTTCATTCTCGGCACCACCGGCGCAAAGCTCGACGAGCTTAACGGGCTTATGAACGAGCACGCTTTTGCGAGCAACGAGTTCTGCGATTTCTTCTCCAGGACTCCCCAGCGCCCGGAGTATTTCGTGCTGACGGAGTCCGCGTCTTATCTCGGCAACGGAAAGTACATCGAGGGCATGGAGTGCTTCATCGACGGCCGCATAAAGGTGTTCGAGGACAAGTTCAAGAAGAAGCCGACATACTTCAACGGACTTGGCGCAGGACTTATCACCGGGCTGCCCACATTCCAGGAGGCGGAGAGCGTTTTCGCCACCGCCAGGATGTTCCCGATGTATGTGATGATCCAGCTGGCGCTCTATATGGGATTCAGCGAGATCTACCTCTACGGCTGGGACGGACTGTTCCCCTTGGACATCGACGCTGACGGCGCGGCAAGAAAGGCTGCCGAGGGCGAAGTCCCCGGTTTCCCCGAGGGCGCAAAGCAGCTTATAAGCCAGGCGAAGAAATACGCCGAGAGCAACGGCTCCAGACTCATCAGCATGTGCCAGACAAGCGGCCTGTCCATGCTGGATAAGGCGGAATTCGAGAGTATCGATCTGTCCGCTTCGTCCATTTTCGGCAGACTTTGATCTGCATTATTCCGGGCTTTTCTGCCCATAATTCAAGGAGGGCACTATGAGCCTTGCAGATGATCTGTTCATACAGAACTGCCGTGACATTCTGGAGAACGGCGTTTCCGACGAGGGGTGCGAAGTCCGCCCGCATTGGGAGGACGGTACGCCGGCGCATACTATAAAGAAGTTCTGTATCGTCAACCGGTACGACCTCCAGAAGGAGTTTCCGCTGATGACGCTGCGCCGGGTGTATTACCGCTCCGCCATTGACGAGATACTGTGGATATACCAGAAGAAATCCAACCGCGTGTCCGAACTCTCCTCCCATATCTGGGACGCCTGGGCGGACGAAAACGGGACTATCGGAAAGGCGTACGGCTACCAGCTGGGCGTTAAGCACCACTACCCCGAGGGGGATTTCGACCAGGTGGACAGGGTGCTCTACGACCTGAAGCACAATCCGAACAGCCGCCGTATCATGACGAACACCTACAACCATGCGGATCTCAGCGAAATGCGGCTCGCGCCCTGCGCGTATTCCATGACGTTCAACGTCAGCGGAAACCGGCTGAATGCGATACTCAATCAGCGCAGCCAGGATATGCTCACCGCGAACAACTGGAATGTGTGCCAGTACGCGGCGCTGCTGACTATGTTCGCGAAAGCCTCCGGATTCGAACCCGGGGAACTGGTGCACGTCATCGCGGATGCGCATATCTACGACCGCCATGTGGACGCGGTAAAGCGGCTCATCGAAAAGAAGCCCTACCCTGCCCCGGAAATGCAGGTCGAGGATATCACGGATTTCTATAAGTTCACGAAGAACAGCTTCACGGCGGTGGACTACAAGTACCACGAATTCACGGACAAAATACCTGTCGCAATATGAGGTGGATATGGAACTCTGGGACGTATACGACATAAACCGCGCCAGGACAGGAAAGACCGCAGTCCGCGGCGAGAAACTCCCCGAGGGCGGATTCCACCTGGTGGTGCACGTCTGCATTTTAGGCTCTGGCGGCAGAATGCTCATACAGCAGCGCCAGCCGTTTAAGCACGGGTTCTCCGGAATGTGGGACGTGAGCGCCGGAGGTTCCGCAGTTGCAGGAGAAACCAGCGCCATGGCAGCCATGCGCGAAGTCCGGGAGGAAATCGGCGTGACCGTTGACCTTGACGGGGTTCGTCCGCATTATTCCGTGTCCTACGACGAGGGATTCGACGACTGGTACGTCGTAAAGGCAGACCCGGATATTTCCGGGCTGACGCTGCAATATGAGGAAGTCCGGGCGGTGAAATGGGCGACTGAGGAAGAGATCTTTGAAATGATGGACAGCGGCGCATTTATCCCGTATTTCAAGGGGTATATCTCAACGATATTCCACACGGCGGACCAGTACGGTTCGATAAGGGAACGCTGACGCGGCTCCAGCAATAACATGAAACATACACAGCGCCATTGTCGGAGGGCGCATTCACAGAACAGAGGTAACAATGTCAGAAGAAAAAAGACTAGCGGTTCTTATCGACAGCGATAACGTATCCGCCAAATATGCGCAGTTCGTCATGAACGAGGTGCAGAAGTACGGCGTGCCTACCTATAAGAGGGTATACGGCGACTGGGAGAAGGGTGGCAACGGCTGGCATGCGCCTGCGGTGAACTACTCCATAATGCCGGTGCAGCAGACAAGCTACGTTGCCGGCAAGAATGCCACCGATTTCTCAATGATCATCGACGCGATGGATATACTGTATTCCGGCAACGTGGACGGATTCGTCCTTGTCACCAGCGACAGCGATTTCACCAGGCTGGCGATACGTCTGAGAGAAGCCGGAAAGCTGGTGGTGGGCATCGGCGAACTGAAAACACCAAGACCGTTCACTGTCAGCTGCCACCATTTCTGCTACCTCAACCAGATCGGCGAGATGGAGCAGGAATACGACGAGGCGGCTATCCGCAAGGCAGTCATGACATTCGTCACGGACAACCGGGACGAGCGGCTTGACCTGGCGAAGATAAGCGCGGTGCTCACCTCCAAGTTTGGCAACATCAACTTTGACGAGCTGGGATATAAGAGGTTCTCCAGCTTCATCGACAGCTTCCCCGAGCTGCGCAGGAACAACACGTTCGTTTCCCTGCGCAAGAAGAAATCGGAGCAGCCCCAGCCCAGGAAGCTGGAGGAGGCTACGGCGGAATCCGTTGCGGCTGCGATGAGCGAATACCTCAGCGAACATGAACCGGAGCAGGACAACATGCTCAAGATGGAGAGCTGGCTCAACAATCGTTTCGGGAAGATAGATTTCGCAAAGTTCGGCAGCAGCAGATTTGCGAAGTTCATCGACAGGCTGCCCCAGTTCACCCGTACCGGGACCCTGGTCAAGCCTGCGGATTCCGCTCCGGAGATAAGTCTGGACGCCGACAGCTACCGCCGGGAAGTAACGGCTTACGCCGGCGACAACATGCCGGACGGCGGAAATATCGGACAGCTGAACAATCATCTGATGGGCGTGTTCGGCAGGGATTACTTCCGTGGGCTGGGATTCGGCGATTTCAAGACCGCGCTGGATTCCGTACCGGAAGTGAAGGTCGATGGCAACCGCGTATTCCTTGCGGCGCCGGCGGCTGAGCCGGAGAAGCCTGCAAATCTCCCCGGTCCGGACGTTAAGGCAGTTTTTGCAAGGATACAGCAGTACGCCAGGGAGAACATGCCGGACGGCGGAAATATCGGACAGCTGAACAACGAGCTGATGGGCGCCTACGGCAGGGATTACATCGACACGATGGGATTCGGCGATTTCCGCGCGCTGCTTTCCTCGGTGCCGGATATAAAGATCAGCCGCAACCGGGCGTATTCCACTGTCCCGGTGCAGATCCCTGCGGAGCCTGTCGGGAATCCCGGGCAGGCTGCACAGCCTGACGAGGCTGCGGAAGCGCCTGACGACGAGGCAAGGGTGCGCAGGCATGATTCCAGGCGGAGGAAGGAAGCCGCCCGGGAAGTCGCCGAGGTCATTGCCGAGGTGAACGGCGAAGTTCCGGCAGAGCCTGCGCAGGAGGAATCCGCACAGTCTGAGGAGTCCGCTCCTACTGAGGAGGTTCAGCCCGAACCGGAGAGCCAGCCTGCGGAGAAGGAATACGAGAAGCCGGAGCTTAACACGGTCAAGCGTGAGATACTCCAGTTCGTGGCTTCCTCTGAAAACGGCGGAAGCCTGTCAAGACTGGGAGGCATCCTGGGCGCGAAGTATGGCCATGATTTCCTGAAGCAGCTGGGATTCAGCTCCATGAGAAAGCTTGCAGCGGAGATAACAGGCACTGTCGTAAAGAACAACAAGCTGTATATCAGCGACGAGTTTGCGAAGCAGACCGAGGAGATCGAGCGGTTTGTCAACGAATTCGCGCGCAGCGATGGCAGCCACAGCGTCCGTGCGCTTGGAATAAAGCTCAAGGAGCGTTTCGAGGGATTCGATTACCGCAGCTACGGCTTTGCGAGGTTCACGGATTTCATAAACGCCATCGACGGAGTGAAAGCCGACAGATACCACGTCAGTCCGGCAGAATAACAAGGAGTCAGCATGAAAAAGGACATCATCTACAGCCTGTCGTCGCCTTACAGAGATGATTTCAGAGTGACGGGCTATCGCTTCGGAAAGGGTGGGAAGTCCTGCTGCATAATAGGCTCCATCAGGGGCAACGAGATACAGCAGCTGTACATGTGCAGCCAGTTGGTGCATACGCTTGAATTCCTGGAGAGGAAGGGCTGCATATCATACGACCGGGAGATACTCATAATTCCGTCCATAAACAGCTACGGCACGAACATCGGCAGAAGATTCTGGTGCCTTGACAACACGGACATCAACCGTATGTTCCCCGGCGACCCCGGTGGCGAAACCACGGAGCGTATCGCCGCCGGCGTGTTTGAGGAGATATGCAAGTTTCAGTACGGCGTGCAGTTCGCGAGCTTCTATATTCCGGGCATGTTCATTCCGCATGTGAGAATGATGAAAACCTGCAAGGAGAATACCAGCCTTGCCAATCTGTTCGGACTCCCCTATGTGGTGCTGCGCACTCCGAGTGCGATGGACCAGTCCACGCTGAACTACAACTGGCAGGTGGGCGGCACGGCGGCGTTCTCGGTTTACACCAACGCCACCGAGAGCATTGACGAGAAGTCCGCTGAGCAGGGCGTTTCGGCGGTATTGCGCTTCCTGTCCAGAATGGGCGTAATCAAATACCGCTGTCATGGCGGATTCATGGGCACCATCATCGACGAGGACGACATGATGGACGTCAAATGCGGCGCCGCCGGAATTTACCGTGGGCTGCGCAAATGCGGCGATGAGGTCGAGAAGGGCGACCTGCTGGCACAGGTGATCCACCCCTATGAGGGAGGGGTCATCAGCGAAGTCCGGGCGCCGGCGGAGGGAATACTCTTCTTCGCGCATGAAAGTCCGCTGGTCATGGAGAATACCGTGGTGTTCAAGGTGATAAAGAGACTGCATAAGTGAAATACGATAAGAGATACGGGTTCGCCTGTATCTCTTTTTATATTGTAATAGTATATATCTGGGTAAAAATCAAATACTGAAAGTATATTGCAATGCGTATTATGCGGAGAGTTCCAGGATCGGACGTGCTTTTGTGCAAATTGTATAATATCCCGGCGATTATAAAGCGAAAATTCTATGTGCGAAATTTTCTAAAATCCTTGCAATTGGCGTTGTTATGTGGTAAAATAACTGTTGACGGCTGTACTGAGTACGCAGAAAGTGTGCCCGTCACAGCCTGAACACTTGAAGGCATAGCGATGATGCCGGAGGTTGCGCAGCATGACTGCGGTAATTTCGGCGGAGTATGTCGGGCAGGAAGCCCGGCGACAGAAGATCTTCAGAAAACGTGGGTATCTTATCTGTCGGCGCTGTTAAAGTGTCCGGAACTTCCGGATAACTAACATACGTTCATCAGAAAACAGGAAACACACGGCACAGTGGATTTTTCAAAACAGCTTTTGCCAGCACAATACTAACAGAAGGGGTTGAAAAATCATGGCAGCAAATGAGAAGGTAAGGATCAAGATCAAGGGCTATGAGCACAGCGTGGTTGACGCTGCTGCAAAGAAGATCGTAGAGGCGGCTACACACAACGGTGCGAGAGTTGCAGGCCCGATTCCGCTTCCTACTAACAAGGAAGTTGTTACGATCCTGAGAGCTGTTCACAAGTACAAGGATTCCCGTGAGCAGTTCGAGCTGAGGACTCACAAGCGTCTTATCGACGTAATCCGTCCGTCAGCAAAGGCTATCGAAGCTCTCCAGACACTTGAGCTTCCGGCCGGCGTAGAGATTTCAATGGATATCTGATCATAGAGAGCATTGGAGTTATGTTGGGCGGCTTCCGCTCAACCACTAACCACGCACCACACGGTGCATGGTCATGTTGAGAGAATATCTCAACCAATAACCAAAGGAGGATTAGCCAAATGACAAAGGCGATCATTGGCAAGAAGATCGGTATGACACAGATCTTCGACGAGGCAGGCAAGGTCGTTCCCGTTACCGTTATCGAAGCGGGTCCCTGCGTAGTGGTACAGAAGAAGACCACTGAGAACGACGGCTACGAGGCAGTTCAGCTGGGCTTCGGAGATGTTTCTCCCAAGCACGTTAACAAGCCTGAGGCTGGCCACTTCAAGAAGAATGACGTAGCATTCAAGAAGACCCTTAAGGAGTTCCGCCTGGACGACATCTCCGCTGTAAACGTAGGCGATGTTCTGAAGGCTGACGTTTTCGCTGAGGGCGACGTTATCGACGTTGCCGGCGTAAGCAAGGGCAAGGGCTTCACCGGCGCGATCAAGCGTCACAATCAGCACAGACTGAAGGAAACTCACGGTTCTGGTCCTGTTGCAAGACAGGCAGGTTCCATGGGCGCTTGCTCCAGCCCGTCCAGAATCTTCAAGGGCAAGGGCATGGCAGGTCACATGGGCGCAGAGAACGTTACCGTTCAGAACCTGGTAGTTGTTAAGGTTGATGTTGAGAACAACCTCATCGCTGTTAGAGGCGCGGTTCCCGGCCCTAAGGGCGGCGTTGTTACCATCGTCAACGCTGTTAAAGCATAAGGGAGGAGGACGATAATATGCCTAAGATTAACGTAGTAGATATGGCGGGTAAGGTCGTTTCCGAGCTTGAGCTTAACGAAAACGTATTCGGCATCGAGCCGAACAAGACCGCAATGCATTCCGCTGTTGTGAATTATCTCGCAAATCAGCGCCAGGGTACACAGTCCACACTTACCAGAACTGAGGTAAGCGGCGGCGGCAGAAAGCCCTGGAGACAGAAGGGTACTGGCCACGCAAGACAGGGTTCCACAAGATCTCCTCAGTGGAGACACGGTGGTATCGCTCTCGGCCCGAAGCCCCGTTCCTACAGATTCGTTCTGAACAAGAAGGTAAAGAAGCTTGCAATGCTCTCCGCTCTCTCCTCTAAGGTAAGCGAGAACGAGATGATCGTTGTTGATGCTATCAAGACCGACGAGTTCAAGACCAAGACAATGGTAGCTATGCTCAAGGCTCTCGAGGCTGAGAAGAAGACTCTCATCGTTCTCGATGCTGTTGACGCTAAGGTTATCAAGTCCGCTGCAAACATCGAGGGTGTTAAGACCACTCAGTACAACACTCTCAACGTATACGACATTCTTAACTGCGACAAGTTCGTTATCGTTAAGGGTGCTGTTGAAAAGCTTGAGGAGGTGTACGCATAATGAAGGCTGCTCAGGATATCATCATCAAGCCCATCATCACAGAACACAGCATGGAGGCTCTTGCTTCCGGCAAGTACACTTTCAAGGTTGCCAAGAACGCAAACAAGATCGAGATCGCCAAGGCTGTTGAGACCCTCTTCAAGGGCGTCAAGGTCGCTAAGGTGAACACCATCTCCATTCGCGGCAGACTCAAGAGAATGGGCAGAACCGCTGGCTACACTTCCGACTGGAAGAAGGCTGTGGTTACTCTCGCAGAAGGCTCCAAGACAATTGAGTTCTTCGACGGAATGATTTAAGTAAGGAGTGAAACGTAATGGCTATTAAGAATTACAAGCCCGTCAATAACAGCCGTCGTGGCATGACTGTTACTGATTACAGCGGCTTATCAAAGGTAGCTCCCGAAAAGTCACTTCTGGAGCCCGTTAAGAAGACTGCCGGCCGTAACAGCTACGGTAGAATCACCGTTAGACACATCGGCGGCGGCAACAGAAAGAAGTACCGCGTTATTGACTTCAAGAGAGACAAGCAGGGCATGAACGCTACTGTTACCACTCTCGAGTACGATCCTAACAGATCTGCTTTCATCGCTCTCGTTACTTACGAGGACGGCGAGAAGAGATATATCATCGCTCCCGACGGACTTAAGGTAGGCGATACCGTTCGCGCAGGCAGCGACGCTGATATCAAGCCCGGCAACGCTCTTGCACTGGCTGATATCCCCGTTGGTACCGTTATCCACAACATCGAGATGCACCCCGGTAAGGGCGCTCAGATGGTTCGTTCTGCCGGCAACATGGCTCAGCTCATGGCTAAGGAGAACGGCATGGCTCTGATCCGCCTTCCCAGCGGCGAGCTGAGAAACGTTGCAGTTAACTGCATGGCTTCCATCGGTACCGTTTCTAACCTCGATCACGAGAACGTAAACCTCGGTAAGGCTGGTAGAACCCGTCACCTGGGCGTTCGCCCGACAGTTCGTGGTTCTGTCATGAACCCGAATGACCACCCGCACGGTGGTGGTGAGGGTAAGTCCCCTGTTGGACGTCCCGGACCTGTTACCCCGTGGGGCAAGCCCGCTCTTGGTTACAAGACCAGAAGCACAAAGAAGGCTTCCAACAAGTTCATCGTCAAGAGAAGAAACTCCAAGTAATCCCGGTTCACCTTTCTCCCCTGCCCTGCGCAGGGTGAGAGGGTACCATGATACCATAACCCAAAAGTTGTTGTTAACAAGAACAGCGTTGCACATCATTATTAAGGTTGTGCGTAAAACGTCATCGGCGAGTGTCGCTGCTCATTAACTTGCAGCTAAACTTGAAAGGAATTATTTAGACATGGGAAGAAGTATTAAAAAGGGACCTTACATCCAGGAAGCTCTCTACAAGAGAGTTCTGGCTATGAACGAAGCAGGCGAGAAGAAAGTGCTCAAGACTTGGAGCCGTTCTTCCACAATATTCCCTGACTTCGTGGGTCACACATTCGCAGTCCACGACGGCAGAAAGCATGTTCCGGTATATGTTACCGAGGATATGGTAGGCCACAAGCTGGGCGAGTTCGCTCCTACAAGAACCTTCAAGGGTCACGCAGGAAGCAAGACAACAGGCAAGAAGTAAGGAGGAGAAATAATGGAAGCTAGAGCTGAACTCAGACAGGTTCGTATTTCTCCGAGAAAGGTCGGCATCGTTCTGGACCTCATCAGAAACAAGCCTGTTGAAATCGCATTCGCTACTCTTAAGAACACCCCCAAGTCCGCTTGCGAGCCTCTCGAGAAGCTCCTCAAGTCTGCAGTAGCTAACGCAGAGAACAATCACAACATGGACACAAGCCGCCTTTACGTTTCCGAAGCATTCGTAGGCGCAGGTGTTACCCTCAAGCGTATCAGACCGAAGGATCACGGACGCGCTCACAGAATCCTGAAGAGAACGTCCAACATCGTACTGGTTGTTAAAGAAGCAGAATAAGGAGGAGAATTACAATGGGACAGAAGGTTAATCCACACGGTCTCAGAGTGGGTGTAATCAAGGATTGGGATTCTCGCTGGTTCGCGGGCAAAGCAACCTTCGGTGACACACTTGTTGAAGACTACAAGATCCGTGAGCTTCTGAAGAAGAAGCTTTACAAGGCTGGCGTTCCCTCGATCGAGATCGAGAGATCCGGCGATAAGGTTACGATCCTTATTTCCTGCGCAAAGCCCGGTATGGTTATCGGCGCAAAGGGCGCAGAGATCGATAAGCTCAAGGCTGAGATGGAGAAGTTCACCGGCAAGAAGGTAGACATCAAGATCATCGAGGTCAAGAACCCCGACATGAACGCTCAGCTGGTTGCAGAGAACATCGCACAGCAGCTGGAGGGCCGTGTTTCCTTCAGACGTGCAATGAAGTCCGTTATCGGCAGAACAATGAAGTCCGGCGCAAAGGGTATCAAGACAATGGTAGCCGGCCGTCTGGGCGGTGCCGAGATCGCTCGTACTGAGAGCTATCACGAGGGCACAATCCCGCTTCAGACTCTTCGCGCAGACATCGACTACGGTGTTGCAAGAGCTAACACAACTTACGGCGTTATCGGCGTAAAGGTTTGGATCTATAAGGGCGAAGTGCTCAAGGGCGAGATCCCCGCACAGAGAACCGAGAGAAACGACAGACGCCGCCGTGATGACAGAAACAATGGCAGAGGCCGCGACGACAGACGTCCTCGCAGAGAAAGAGCACCTAGAAAAGAAGGGGGTAACGACTAATGCTGCTTCCTAAGAGAGTAAAGTACAGAAGAGTACAGAGAGGCCGCCGTACCGGTATCGCCACAAGAGGCAACAAGGTTTCCAACGGTGAGTATGGCCTGCAGGCACTCGAGGCTGCTTGGATCAAGTCCAACCAGATCGAGGCTGCCCGTATCGCAATGACACGTTACATCAAGCGTGGCGGTCAGGTTTGGATCAAGATTTTCCCCGACAAGCCCGTTACTGATAAGCCCCTCGGAGTTCGAATGGGTTCCGGTAAGGGCGCTCCCGAGTACTGGGTAGCTGTTGTAAAGCCCGGCAGAGTTATGTTCGAGATCGCCGGCGTTTCTGAGGAGACTGCACGCGAGGCTATGCGTCTTGCAATGCACAAGCTCCCCATCAAGTGCAAGTTTGTAAAGAAGGAAGACGGAGGTGAGCTTTAATGAAGGCTTCAGAACTGGTATATCTCTCGGAGACAGAGCTCGACACTAAGCTCGCTGAACTCAAGCAGGAGCTTTTCAACCTGCGCTTCCAGCTTGCAGTAAACCAGCTTGATAATCCCACCAGAATCAAGGCTGTGAAGAAGGACATCGCACGCATCAAGACAATCCAGCGTCAGCGTCAGATCGCGGCTAACAATTGAGGAAGGAGGATAAGAACAAAATGGAAAGAGCTTTAAGAAAGACCAGAGTTGGTAGAGTAGTAAGCAACAAGATGGACAAGACTATCGTCGTTGCCATCGAGGACAACGTTCGTCATCCTCTTTATAAGAAGATCGTTAAGCGCACGATCAAGCTGAAGGCTCACGATGAACAGAACACTTGCGGAATAGGCGACAGAGTTGAGATCATGGAGACTCGCCCCCTTTCCAAGGATAAGAGATGGCGCCTTGTTAACGTCATCGAGCGCGCTAAGTAATTCTACGAAAGGAGTAGCACAACATGATCCAGATGCAGACACTGCTCAAGGTCGCTGACAACACCGGCGCCAAGGAGCTTATGTGTATCAGAGTGCTCGGCGGTACTCGCAGAAAGTATGCGAATATCGGCGACGTAATCATTGCTTCCGTCAGAAAAGCTACACCCGGCGGCGTTGTAAAGAAGGGCGACGTAGTTAAGTGCGTTGTCGTTCGTTCCGCAAAGGGTCTCAGACGTGACGACGGAACATATATCCGCTTCGATGAAAACGCAGCGGTTATCATCAAGGAGGACAAAAATCCGAAGGGAACTCGTATTTTTGGGCCGGTAGCAAGAGAGCTGCGTGACAAGGACTTCACAAAGATCCTGTCCCTCGCTCCCGAAGTACTTTAAGGAGGACCTGCCGATTATGAATAGCTTAAATGTTAAAACCGGTGATAAGGTTCAGGTAATCAGCGGCGCTGATAAGGGCAAGCAGGGCAAGGTCGTTACCGTTTCCGCTAAGGAGAACAAGGTTATCGTCGAAGGCGTTAACATGGTAACAAAGCACGTTAAGCCCAAGCAGGCTGGTCAGCTCGGCGGCAGAGTTCAGGCTGAGGGTGCGCTTTACGCGTCCAAGGTTCAGCTCGTTTGCCCCAAGTGCGACAAGCTTACAAGAGTTGCTCACAAAATTGAGGACGGCAAGAAGATCAGAGTTTGCAAGCACTGCGGAGCAGAGCTCAAGTACTGATATTGCCTGAGATCGGTCGGATACAAGGAATGCTCCCTCGTCGGAGCGGAGCATTAAAATCCGGCTGTCAGATAGGAGTATTGATATGGCAAGAATGAAGGATTTCTACAAGGAAACCGTTGCCCCCGCTCTTTTCAAGAAGTTCGGTTACAAGTCTGTTATGCAGATCCCGAAGCTCGATAAGATCATCGTAAACGTTGCTTGCGGCGAGGCAAAGGAAAACCACAAGATCATAGAGAACGTTATGTCTGAGCTCGCACAGATCACTGGTCAGAAGCCGGTCGAGTGCCGTTCCAAGAAGGCAGTCGCTAACTTCAAGCTCAGAGAGGGTCAGGTCATCGGCGTCAAGGTTACACTGAGAGGCGAGACCATGTACGAGTTCCTCGACAGACTGTTCAACGTTGCTCTTCCCCGTGTTCGTGACTTCAGAGGCATCAACGCTAATTCCTTCGACGGCAGAGGTAACTACTCTTTCGGTCTGAAGGAGCAGATCATCTTCCCTGAGATCGATTTCGATAAGGTTGAGGCTACACGCGGCATGGACATCAACTTTGTTACCACAGCAAAGACCGATGAGGAAGCCAGAGAGCTGCTCACCCTGATGGGCGCTCCCTTTGAGAAGTAAGAAAGGACGAAGGAAAACTTATGGCTAAGAAGTCAATGATAGCTAAGCAGCAGAGAGCGCCGAAATTTTCCACTCGCGCCTACAACAGATGCAAGATCTGCGGCAGACCCCACTCTTACATGCGTAAGTTCGGCATCTGCAGAATCTGCTTCAGAGAGCTTGCTTACAAGGGTCAGATCCCTGGTGTAAAGAAGGCAAGCTGGTAAGCTGCACGGAACGTCGATCAAATCAGTTCCATCAATTTGTTCCCTCGCCGGACGGGTTTTGTTTCAATAAAAGTCCGGCTTAAATATCAGCTCCGATAAGGAGCAATCATGTAAGTACGACGGACAATTCGGTTCCGTAACGGCTTTCGTATAGGAGGTAAACGAATGCAGATCACTGATACCATCGCAGATATGCTTACGAGAATCCGTAACGCAAACTCCGCGAAGCACGCCTCTGTTGATATCCCCGCGTCTAACCTCAAGAAGCAGATAGCTCAGATCCTTCAGGATGAGGGCTACATCAAGAGCTTCAAGGTTATCGACGACAAGAAGCAGGGCATCATCAGAGTCAATCTCAAGTACACAGACAACAAGGCTCAGGTTATCACAGGTCTCCGCCGTGTTTCCAAGCCCGGTCTGAGAATCTACTCTAACTGCAAGGATATGCCTAAGGTAATGAAGGGACTCGGTATCGCTATCGTATCCACTTCCAAGGGCATCATGACCGACAAGAAGGCTCGCGAGCTTAATGTCGGCGGCGAAGTCCTTGCATTCATCTGGTAAGGAGGAATAGTAATATGTCAAGAATTGGTAAGAAGCCCGTTGCTATTCCCGCAGGTGTGGAAGTAAAGATCGACGGCTCTGTAGTTACAGTTAAGGGCCCCAAGGGCACCCTGACCAAGGAATTCAATCACATCATGAAGATCTCCCAGGAGGGCAACGAGATCATCGTTGAGCGTCCTGATGATGAGAACTTCAGCAAGTCCGTTCACGGACTGACAAGAACCCTTATCCACAACATGGTTGAGGGTGTTACAAACGGCTTCTCCAAGGAGCTGAAGATTAACGGCGTTGGTTACAGATGCCAGAAGAGCGGCAAGAAGGTTACACTGACCCTCGGTTTCTCTCACCCGGTTGAAGTTTCTGATACCGATGATATTACCCTGGACGTTCCCGATCCCAACACTATTATAGTAAAGGGCATCGACAAGCAGATGGTAGGTCAGATTGCTTCTGAGATCAGAGGCAAGCGTCCCCCCGAGCCCTACAAGGGCAAGGGCATCAAGTATGCCGACGAAGTTATCCGCCGCAAGGAAGGTAAAGCAGGTAAGGGTAAGAAGTAATCCCCACAACGAAAGGACTGAAAATAAATGGTTAAAATTATCGACAAGAACAAGAGCAGAATCCGCCGTCACAAGCGTGTTCGTTCTAAGATCTCCGGCACAGCACAGTGCCCCCGTCTTAACGTTTTCCGTTCTTCTCAGCACATTTACGCTCAGGTCATTGACGACGTAAAGGGTGTTACTCTCGCAGCTGCTTCTTCCACTGAGAAGGGCTTTGAGGGCTTCGGCGGCAATGTTGAGGCAGCTAAGAAGGTTGGCCTCATGATCGCCGAGAAGGCTAAGGCTGCAGGCATCACCGATGTCGTTTTCGACAGAGGCGGCTATGTGTACCACGGCAGAGTTGCTGCTCTCGCCGAGGGCGCTAGAGAAGGCGGACTTAATTTCTGATAAGGAGGGACACACACTTGGCACTTTTAGACGCTAACAACTATGAGCTCAACGAGAAAGTCGTAGCTATAAACCGTGTATCCAAGACCGTTAAGGGCGGACGTATCATGAAGTTCTCCGCTCTGGTAGTTGTCGGTGACGGCAACGGCGTTGTAGGCTTCGGCATGGGCAAATCCAACGAAGTTCCGGACGCTATCCGCAAGGGTCTTGAGGACGCAAAGAAGAATCTTCACAAGATCGCCCTCAAGGGTACAACAATTCCCCACGAGGTTACTGGTAAGTTCGGTGCAGGCGCAGTTCTGATGCGTCCGGCTCCCGAGGGTACCGGCGTTATCGCAGGCGGCCCTGTTCGTGCAGTCATCGAGATGGCTGGCATCAAGAACATCCGTACAAAGTCCCTGCGTTCCAACAACCCCTGCAACGTTGTTCGTGCAACAATGGAGGGTCTGACTTCCCTCAGAACCGCTGAGGAAGTTGCTGCTCTCAGAGGCAAGACCGTTAAGGAAATTGTAGGCTAAGCAGTACGAAAGGAAGAATAACATGGCTCTTAAAATCACACTTGTACGCTCTTTAAACAGCTGCAAGAAGAATCAGATCGCCACTGCGTATTCCCTTGGACTGCGCAAGGTAAACTCTGTTTCCACCCAGCCCGACAACGCGGCTACTAAGGGTAAAATCAAGACTATCGCTCACCTGGTAAAGGTTGAAGAGGTTTGATTTCATAGGCGCTTCCCTTCCGGGAGGTTCCCAAAAATTCTAATTACACTTAATCCACATTTACTAGGGGGTGCAAAGTTATGAAGCTTTACGAATTACAGCCCGCTGAAGGTTCTGTAAAGGACGTTAAGCGTATCGGCCGCGGCCACGGTTCCGGCAACGGTAAGACTGCCGGCAAGGGTCACAAGGGTCAGAAGGCACGTTCCGGCGGCTCTATCAGACCTGGCTTTGAAGGCGGTCAGATGCCTCTCCAGAGAAGAATCCCTAAGAGAGGTTTCCACAACATTTTTGCAGTTGAGTATGCAACTGTAAACGTATCCGACCTTGAGGCACGTTTCGAAAACGGTGCCGTTGTTGACGCTGCTGCTCTTGTTGAGAGCGGTGCAATCAAGAACGCAAAGGACGGTATCAAGATCCTGGGCAACGGCGAACTCACCAAGAGCCTTACTGTTAAGGCAGCTAAGTTCACCGCTGGCGCACAGGAAAAAATTGAAAAGGCAGGCGGAAAGGCTGAGGTGATCTAATGTTTCAGGTCTTTCGTAATGCGTGGATGGACACGCAGCTGCGTAAAAAGATTTTGTACACACTGTTCATCATCATCCTGTTCCGTTTAGGCTCAAACATCTTCGTTCCTTTCCTTAACAACGACGCGATCCAGACCATGACGTCCGGCGCTTCGCTGCTGAACTACCTCGACGTTATGACGGGTGGTTCTCTTGGAAAGGGTACGCTCCTCGCAATGTCGATCACGCCTTACATCAATGCGTCGATCATCATTCAGCTTCTCGCCGTTGCTATCCCTCCTCTGGAAAAGCTCCAGAAAGAGGGCGAGCAGGGTCGTAAGAAGTTAAACACGATCACTAAGATCACCTCGCTTGCTATCGCAGTTCTTCAGGCTATTTCCTTCTACATCATGCTCAGAAACGGCACAACAGTCGATAACCAGCATGTCGCAGTTCTGAAGTACGGCGATGTCAACCAGGTAAACCCCGACATGTTCTCCGTCGTTCTCTCAGCTATCGTTATCGTTGCCTGCTTCGTTGCCGGCGCGTCAATGATCATCTGGCTGGGCGACCGGATCAACGAAAAGGGTATCGGTAACGGTATCTCCATGATACTGTTTGCAGGTATCATCTCCGGACTTCCGAGCGCTGTTCAGTACTTCGTGACGATCGTTAGAGATGAGCCCGCAAACATCGGCTTCGTGCTGCTGGCACTCGTAATCTTCATCGCTATGGTATGGTTCGTCATCATGATGACCAACGCCGAGAGAAGGATTCCGGTCCAGTACGCAAAGCGCGTTGTCGGCAGAAAGATGTACGGCGGTCAGTCCTCTCACATCCCGATAAAGGTTGCGATGTCCGGCGTTATGCCTATCATCTTTGCAATGTCCCTGATGAGCTTACCGCAGACGATCCTTTACTTCTTCGGTATCACCGAGCAGAGCGAAGGCTTCTGGGGCGGATTCCTCCGTTTCTTCAACCAGGGTACTCCCCTGTATGCGGTCATCTACTTCCTGCTCATCATCGCATTCAACTACTTCTATGTATCTATCCAGTACAATCCTGTTGAGATCGCAAACAACCTGAAGAAGAACAACGGTGCGATCCCCGGATACCGTCCGGGCAAGCCCACTGCTGACTTCATCTACAACTCCCTCAACAAGATCACACTGATCGGCGCTATATTCCTCGGTATTGTGGCAATATTCCCGATCATTCTGGCGCTGTGCGTTCCTACTCTGAGAGGAATCAGCATCGGCGGTACAACGATCCTGATCGTTGTCGGCGTTGCCCTTGAAACCGTAAGAACCCTCGAGAGCCAGATCATGATGCGTCATCACCCCGGCTTCCTTGATTAATTATCCCGGCGGCTTCCCTGGTTCGCCAGGGAGCCGGCTTGGGTCATTACAATGGCACAACGCGAATAGGAGATCACAATGAATCTGATTTTTTTAGGCGCTCCGGGCGCAGGAAAGGGCACTCAGGCTGAGGTTGTCTGCAAGGAACTGAATATACCTGCCATCTCCACCGGCAACATGCTGCGTGAGGCGGTTAAGAACGGCACTCCTGCCGGTCTTGCTGCAAAGGCTTACATGGACAGGGGCGACCTTGTTCCTGACGAGGTTGTTATCGGTATCCTGAAGGACAGGATCGCTGAGGACGACGCAAAGAACGGCTTCATTCTCGACGGCTTCCCCAGAACTGTTGCACAGGCTGAGGCGCTGGAGAAGATGGGCGTGAATATCGATAAGGTTGTCGAGATCCACGTTGCTGACGAAGCTATCACCGCAAGAATGTCCGGCAGACGCGTTTGCGAGAAGTGCGGAAATTCTTATCACATCGAATACAAGCCCACAAAGGTCGAGGGTATCTGCGACGCATGCGGAGGAAAGGTCGTTCAGAGAGTTGACGACAAGCCCGAGACTGTTATCAGCCGTCTTAAGACCTACCACGAAAAGACCGCTCCTCTCAAGGATTTCTATGCCGCAAGAGGAAAGCTCGTAACCGTTGAGGGTCAGCAGGAGATCGCTGATACTTCCAGACTGACTCTGGCAGCTGTAAAGGGCTAAAACAGAAAAGCGTGACAAACAATGATAACAATTAAAAATCCAACAGAGCTTAAAGCTATGCTCAAAGCTGGCGAGCTTGCCGCACAGGCACTTGAACTCGCAGGCAGGAACGCTGTTCCAGGCATCTCAACATGGGAACTGGACAGGATCGTCAACGATTACGTTGTATCTCATGGCGGCTCATCGCCGTGTAAGGGCTATGGCGGATTTCCGGGGCATAACTGCTTCTCAATAAACGAGCAGCTTATCCACGGTATTCCCTCCAAGAAGGTTATCCTGAAAGAGGGAGATATCATTTCCTGTGATATCGTTGCTGAACTCAACGGTTTCATGGGCGATAACACCAAGACTTTCCGTGTGGGCAAGGTTTCCGACGAGGCAGACAGACTGCTGAGGATCACCGAGGAGGCTCTGTATAAGGGCATCGAACAGGCGGTGGCAGGAAACAGGATCGGCGATATCTCAAACGCGATCCAGACGCATGTTGAGTCCAACGGTTATGCGATATGCAAAAAGTATATCGGTCACGGAATCGGACGTGACATGCACGAGGATCCCGAAGTTCCGAACTTCGGAAGACCCGGCAGAGGACCCAGACTTTGCAAGGGAATGACGATCGCCATCGAACCGATGGTCAACACGAACTTCCCTGAGGTAAACGTCCTCAAGGACGGCTGGACAGTCGTAACGACTGACGGCAGCCTGAGCTGTCACTTCGAAAACACTGTTGCAATCACCGACGGCGAGCCGATCATTCTAACAAGACCGGAACACTGATAATGGATATTACAGCAGGCATGATCATCATAAGCACCGCGGGGCATGACAAGGGGCAGCTGCTTCTGGTCACGGGTGCTGACGGGAGGTTCGTTTACCTCGCCGACGGAAAAGAGCGCAGACTCTCCGCCCCGAAAAAAAAGAACCTGAAACATGTTCGTCCCACCGCCGAGTTTCTCGACCCGGCAGCAATGACGGATAAGAGGCTGAGGACCGCACTCCGCGGACTGAGCCGGAGCATCGCCGAGGAGAGTGAATAGCTTGTCTAAAGAAGATGTATTAGAAGTTGAGGGCGTTATTCTGGAAGCACTGCCCAACGCACAGTTCAAGGTAGAGCTTTCAAACGGTCATAAGATTTTGGCACACATCAGCGGCAAGCTGAGAATGAACTTCATTCGCATACTGCCCGGTGACAAAGTGACCGTTGAAATGTCGCCTTACGACCTGACAAAAGGCAGGATCACATGGCGCGCCAAGTGATCCAGGCAGAGTAAACTATCCTAAAGGAGGGTATTTCAATGAAAGTTAGACCTTCAGTTAAGCCCATGTGCGACAAGTGCAAGGTAATCAAGCGCAAGGGTAAAGTTATGGTTATCTGTGTTGAACCGAAGCACAAGCAGAGACAGGGCTGATAAGCTCTGATCCTATCTTAGAGGAGGAAAAAGTATGGCAAGAATTGCTGGTGTAGACCTGCCCAAGGAAAAGCGTGTCGAGATAGGCCTGACCTATGTATACGGCATCGGCAGAAAGTCTGCAAATGATATTCTGGCTAAGGCCGGCGTAAATCCTGACACCCGTGTCAAGGATCTCACCGACGAGGAAGAAGCAAAGATCCGTGAAGTTATCGACCATGGCTACATCGTAGAGGGCGACCTGAGAAGAACCGTTGCTCTCAACATCAAGCGCCTGGTTGAGATCAACTGCTTCCGTGGCACCCGTCATCGCAAGGGTCTTCCCTGCCGTGGTCAGAGAACCAAGACCAACGCTAGAACTCGCAAGGGTCCCAAGAAGACTATTGCTAACAAGAAGAAGTAATCACAGAAAGGTGGTATAATAATGGCAGCAACCAAGGGCAAGCAGGTTGTACGCAGACGTCGTGAGCGCAAGAACGTTGAGAACGGCGCAGCTCATATCCAGTCTACATTCAACAACACAATCGTTACTATTACCGACCTTCAGGGCAACGCTCTTTCATGGGCAAGCGCAGGCGGACTGGGCTTCAGAGGCTCCAGAAAGTCCACTCCCTTCGCAGCTCAGACAGCAGCAGATGTTGCAGCTAAGGCAGCTATGGAACACGGTCTCAAGACTGTTGAGGTTTTCGTTAAGGGCCCCGGCGCAGGTCGTGAGGCAGCTATCAGAGCTCTCCAGGCAGCAGGCCTCGAGGTTAAGCTCATCAAGGACGTAACTCCGATCCCCCACAACGGATGCCGTCCCCCCAAGAGAAGACGTGTTTGATCACTGAACAGAACCGAGCTGTTCGTTTACTCGGCGTCGGCATAGCAGATTTCCCGCAAAGCCGATATTACTATTGAATAACGGAGGAATTTTACAATGGCAGTTAATCGTGATCCGATTTTAAAGAGATGCAGAGCACTGGATCTCAGCCCCGCAGTTCTGGGCTATGACAAGAAGTCCAACAGAAACCCCAACGGCAACAAGAGAAAGAAAGAGTCTGAGTATGCTTCCCAGCTGAAGGAGAAGCAGAAGCTCAAGTTCATCTACGGCGTCCTCGAGAAGCAGTTCTATCACTACTACGAACTCGCTACCAAGGAAGAGGGTATCGCCGGTGAGAACCTCCTCAAGCTCCTTGAGTCCAGACTTGACAACGTTGTTTTCAGAATGGGCATGGCTTGCACCAGACGTGAGGCTCGTCAGCTGGTTTCTCACGGTCATTTCTGTGTGAACGGCAAGAGAGTTGATATCCCCTCTTACAGAGTTAAGGTTGGCGACGTTATCTCCCTGCACGAGAACAGCAAGAAGAGCAAGAAGTTCGAGCAGATCGCTGAAGTTGCTGGCGGCAGAATCACTCCCCTCTGGCTCGAAGTTAATAAGGAAGCAGGCACCGCAAAGGTTCTCCGTGCGTTCCAGCGTGAGGAGCTTGACTACGATATCGCTGAACACTTAATTATCGAGCTGTATTCTAAATAATAGCATAGAAGCATACAGATATTTAGTGCAGTTATTTTTAATTCATAGTCTGCAAGGGCTGATTAACAGCCTGAAACTGTGCCAATGCTATACATATAGCTGCGGCACGGGCAGAGTGTGATTTAAAATTAACAGCGAATATGGCAATAAGCACAGGATAATTAACAGACGAGAACTTGTGGAGGGTACCAAATGCTTGAAAAAATCGAAAAGCTCAATATCGAAACCTCAAAATTACGCTCAGATGGAACTTATGGAATGTTTGTTCTCGAACCGCTTCAGAGCGGATATGGCAATACGCTCGGCAACAGCCTGAGAAGAGTGCTCCTCTCCTCCCTGCCCGGCGTGGCTGCTACTTCCGTTAAGATCGACGGCGTTCAGCACGAATTTTCCACCGTCCCCGGCGTTAAGGAGGACGTTACCGAGCTGATCCTCAACATCAAGGGACTCAGAGCTAAAATGTACGGCGAAGCGCCCAAGACGATCTACATCGAGGCAGAGGGCGAAGGCGAAGTCACCGCCGGTGATATCAAGACCGATTCCGAGGTTGAGATCCTCGATCCCGGTATGCATATCGCTACCCTGAGCGCTGGTGCGAAGCTGTTCATGGATATCACGCTGGACAGAGGCAGGGGCTATGTTTCTGCTGAACTCAACAAAGAGCAGCTCCAGCCTGTTATTGGAGTAATCCCGATTGACAGTATCTATACTCCTGTCCTGAAGTGCAATTACACTGTTGAAAATACCCGTGTTGGTCAGAGGACCGATTTCGAGAAGCTCATCATCGAGATCTGGACTGATGGCACTATCTCCGCTAAGGAAGCTGTTTCCTATGCGGCAAAGATCCTCATCGAGCGCCTCAAGCTCTTCGCTGATCTCTCTGACGATTCAGAGCAGCCTGAGCTGATGGTCGAGAAGGAAGAGAACCGCAAGGATAAGCTGCTTGAGATGACTATTGAAGAGCTCGAACTCTCCGTTCGCTCTTTCAACTGCCTCAAGAGAGCTGGTATCAATACAGTAGACGACCTCATCAACAAGTCCCCGGAGGACATGATGAAGGTAAGAAACCTGGGTAAGAAGTCCTTCGACGAGGTTAAGGCTAAGCTTAACTCTCTCGGATTCGACCTCACACCTTCTGAAGAAAACAACTGATAACGGCGTTCTACGCCGATAATACATTCCTATCGAAAGGAGAATGGAAATATGCCGGGAACAAGAAAGCTGGGCAGACCCAGCGACCACAGAAAGGCAATGCTCAGAGGCATGGTTACATTCCTGCTGGAGAACGGTAAGATTGAGACTACCGTTACACGCGCAAAGGAAGTTCGCGCAGAGGCAGAAAAGATGATCACACTTGGCAAGGTTAACACCCTGCACACCAAGCGTCAGGTTCTTTCATACGTTACTAAGGAAGATGTCGCTAAGAAGGTATTCGACGAGATCGCTCCCAAGTACGCTGACAAGAACGGTGGTTACACCAGAATCTACAAGATCGGTCCGCGCCGCGGCGACGCAGCTGAGATGGCTATCATCGAGCTGGTTTGATCTTAACAAAAATATTTCCCCTTCCGGTTTCCGGGAGGGGATTTTTTTTATGCGAAGAAACGTGACATCGCCTGCATGTAAACATAAGTAACCAGGTAACGAAAATGACACATTAAATTTGTTGGTTTTGCCGCCTTGACAATAATTGCAACTTATAATATAATATAAACATGAAACAAATCGGTTGTTTCAAAACCAATAAGTGAAAGGTGAATTATTATGAAGAAAACAGTATGCACAATACTAGCGGCAGCAATGTCAATATGCGTTTACACAAACGCATATGCAAGCGATTATACACAGCCAGATATAGAGTATGTTCAGAGTGAAAGTGTTCAGTACTCACTTGATTTCAATTTTACTGAAACAAGTGGGACTAATGCAGGAATATCTACAATTGGTCTGAAAGACGAAGCGCTTGAGGAATTACCATCTTATATGTTTGGCGCATATAATGCTTCTGATGGAATACATTATCTGCAAATCAACAGTGGGGTGGACATAGATTTTAGAGGAACCGATGTAAATGGCAAAGAAATATTTTGTGATTCAAGATACTTGACTAACATATATTTTAATGTAAATACATCTAGGTCCGATAATTTCAGTCTTACATACAGTAAGTATGCCTGGATAACTAGCAGAGGGGCGGAACTTAAGAATGATTCAGTTATCATTTCTGGAAAATACGATAAGCAGTCAAAGAGCATTACCATATTCCAGATCAAATACAAGAAAGCCTGAATGGAGGGTTGACACATGACCAGAACACGAAAGATAGTCGGCGGTGTGATCGCAGGATTCCTGCTGGCGCTGATTGCGGTGATTGTACTGATTACCACAGGGGTTATCGGATTCCACGAGGACGATGACAAGGCGTTCGAGAAGCCGGAAATAAAGCCCGGAAAGTACTATCTCGAGCTTGAGAACGGGTACGCCCAGAATGAGTATATCGAGGTCTTCAGCGATCAGACGATCGCATTTGTGGGAGATTACTGGGACGCCAACGCGGAGCAGGACAAGGAGGAGGGCGTGAAGCCCTGGAACGAACGCCAGGCGTACACAATGACGGTACCTGCACCGTGGACCTACTTTATTGCGGTCACTGGTGAGGAACTTAATACAGACGAAGGGTATGCAGTATCCGGCGTCGGATTTGACGGAGAGGATACCATTACGGCGACGAGAGTCGGAGGATCCGGCGAGGGAGATGTGAAATACTATCCGCAGGGACTGAATGAAACATCGTATGACCAGGCGCACTACGTCTATAAGGGCTAAATCCAAATAAATAATCCCGGTGGGTATCCACCGGGATTTCTATGTCTATAAGAGGATCACGCTTCCTCGGTCTTGTCCTTCTTGGCATGGCGCTTGCTCTGAACCCAGATCCAGATAGGACCAGCCAGGCAAACGGAGCTGTAGAATCCAACCAGCATACCGATAGCAAGCGGAATGGAGAACGTCAGAATAGATGTGGTTCCCATAAGCGCGCACACGATGGATACGGAGATCATCGCGCATACTGTGGTAGCAGTTGTGATGATGGAACGCGGCAGCGTCTGGTTGATGGAGAGGTTTACAAGCTCAGAATCGTTGAACTTGGTGCCGTACTTAGCACGGTTCTCACGCAGACGGTCGTAGATGATGATGGTGTTGTTGATAGAGTAACCCAGCAGAGTCAGGATAACTGCCATGAAGTTGGAATCCAGCGACATGCCGCCGAATACATAAACCGCGTAGGTTATCGCAACGTCGTGCAGAAGGCAGATGATCGAGATAATACCTGCGGAAAGACCGCCGATCTTCTGGAAGCGGAATGCGATGTAGATAGCGAGCAGAACGAACGCTATAACGACCGCAACAACGCAGGAGATCAGGAACGAAGTACCGGAGGAGGCGCTTACGTTTGTGGTGTCGATGTTCTCAACGTTGTTGTCCGGGAGTGCGGATTCAACCATTGCGTTGATGGCGTTGAGGGTGTCATCGTCCATCTTCTCATCGGAAGCGAAGGAGATGACCATGGTGTTGAGTCCGCCGGTGAAGCTTGTACCGGTGGTTACTGTAGCCTCGGGAACGTTGTCCAGGGACTTCACGTCAGCTGCAATCTTAGCGGTGTCAGCCTCGGTGATTTCGCCTGTGTAGCTGTAGGTCAGCATGGAACCGCCCTTGAACCGGATATCCACCTTTACGCCAAGCACAAAGGAGAAGATAACCGTGAGGACGATGACAGAAGCGGAGATGAGCGCAAACACTTTGGTCTTGGATACGAAGTCAATGCCCTTCTTCTCAGGGAGCGCAGGGGTCTTGCTGCCGTCCATGACCTTGTCTGCGGTGGAATCCTTTGCACCGCCGTACAGCCAGGGCTTTCTGAAAGCCTTGAACTGCGACAGCGATGTCACCATGAGTCTGGTAGCCCAGCATGCCATGATGAAGTTCATGATAACGCCGACAAGCAGTGTGAAGCCGAAGGAGTAGATAGTACCATCGGTGGAAGCGCCGAACCATGTGCCGAATACCAGCATAAGGATCACGGCAACGATGATGACTGTCAGGTTGGAGTCCAGGATAGCGGTGAATCCGCGCTGGAAGCCGTTCTTTATTGCGCCGTCAATGGTTCTGCCAGCCTTGAGTTCCTCGCGGATACGCTCGGCGGAAAGCACGTTGCCGTCTACGCCCATACCTACGGACAGGATAATACCTGCGATACCCGGGATAGTCAGCGTGCTGCTTGCGTTGAATCCGAAGAAGCCGGTGCAGGCTGCGAACATGCCGGCAATCTGACCGGCGAGGGCAATGACTGCGACAAAGCCGGGCAGGCGGTAGTAAACGACCATGAATATTGCGATAACGATGAACGCGATAACGCCGGCAATACCCATTGCGTCACGCGCGCCGGTACCCAGTATCGGAGAGATGGTGGACAGATTCTTGATCTCAAGCTTGAAAGGAAGCGCACCGCCCTTGATGAGGTCAGCCAGCTTCTTTGCGTCAGCGTAGCCCTCGTCGCCGGAGTAGTTGCCGGAGATCGAAGCGGAGCCGTCGCTGATGACAGCGCTTACGGAAGGAGCGCTGATCTGCTCGTCGTCCATCCAGATGGAGATACGCTTGTTCTCGTCCATTGCCTGCTGGGTGGCATTCTTGAACGCTTCCTTACCGCTGTCGTTCAGGGTAAGGCTTATTTCGTAGCTTGCGGTAGCGCCCTTGTTCTGGGTATTCACATAGACGCGTGCGTCTGCAACGTCCTTACCCTCGAGCACCAGGGGCAGATCCTCATAGGTCTGGTCGTCTTTGAGATCTCCGCTGTAGCCCATGCGGAATGTCAGCTGGGCAGTCGCGCCGATCTCCTTTACGGCCTCCTCTGGATTAAAGCTGTTGTCGTCGGCCTGCCACGGGAAGCGGACAATGATATTGTTGGCGCCGATGTCCTCGAAAACCTCGTAGTCGTTGATGTTCTGGCTGACAAGACGGTTCTCGATTATTGTCTTAGCCGCGTCGAGGTCGTCAGAGGTTATGGGATCGGTGTAATCCTCAGGCGCACCGAATGTTACGTTGACGCCGCCGCGGATATCTATACCCCATCTTACGTCGCCGAGTCCTGCGATCACGGTAGTCTTGCTGTCGCCGTACTGCGTGCTGATTCCCAGTGTGGAAAGCAGCGCGAACGCGATGATAATAACTGCCAGAACGAAGAACACGGGTCTGCCTATTCTTCTCTTCAAAAGTAGCTCACTCCATTTCACTTCACGGCAGCCGCCGGAATCACCTCCGGAAAAGCATACTGCCGAATATAATCATACTATTCTATTATAATATAAAATGCAGAATTAGTCAATAGCAAAATAACGGCAGGCGGAGAAATTCTGCAATTTTTCCGCCTGCAAGGGTTATTTGTATACGATGTTGTCCTTGTTGAACTTATCGGTATAGCCGATGTACCAGCCCAGCTCCGTCATTACGGGAATGATGGCGTAATACAGCAGCATAAGCGCCGGGAACAGCGGCGGCATGATGTCTATCTGCCGGAAATCCGTCTGCACCCAGGCGTCCGTTGAGAGGTCGGGCATTGGTACAAAGGTCTGAATGAACGGATATGCGCTGCCGCTGATGAACCGGTAAACATAGAACGTGTCCGCTTCCGGGAAGAACAGCTTGTTCAGCAGCAAAACCACCGTCGGGGCGGCGGCTATCGCGAACATTATCAGCCCGAGGTATATCCACCGCCGTGGAAGCGGCGCGTCCACCCGGTGATTTCTGACCAGGGAGCGTTCCCGGGCGCCGTCCTGCCAGCCGACGGTGAACATCAGCATGTGGAATATCGCCAGGGAGCACAGCATAGCGACAATGTTCAGCAAGATTACCAGCCCGGGGTTGTCGGATTTGCTTGTGAACATGGTGACCGCCATTGTCATGAACAGGCACAGCACATTGCCGAGGACAATGTAGCCGATACCTTTTAGGAGCAGAATATAGAACGGCTGTCGTTTCATTTGAGATCCTTTCTGAGGGGAAATTTACCTGTCGCCGCCGGGTGTATTTTGTCGGAGTGTTGGGATAATATCAGCATAACAACAAAACAGATTGCGAGGTCTTATTATGAGCAGTTTCAGGAATGATCAGAGCGCCGAGATACTCGGCAGCGTTTACAGGAATGCGGAGATGGCATACGAGGCTTCCGGGGACGTATTGAAGCGCTGTCCCAACCGCAAGCTCGCGGGGGAGATAAACGCCCAGCGCGAGCGATACCGCGAGGTGGCGGCGCAGACGCGCAGCGAGTTAGTCCGCCGTGGCGCAGTTCCGAAGGATTATCCGCCTTATGCAAAGATGATGTCGCGCATGGGAATTGCGGTGCATACCGTCAGCAACCGCAGCAGCAGTAACATCGCGTCGCTGATGATAAGGGGGACCACCATGGGGATTATCGACATGCAGCACGCAGTCAACCGTTCCCACCAGGCGGAGGGGAAGATACGCGCGGACGCACAGCAGCTGCTTCGCCGGGAGCAGGATTTCTGCGATCACTTAAAGGATTACGTCTGATGGACGGATTGAAGCCCACGGAGGTTATTCCCTGCGATGTCGAGGCAGGGCGCCGTCGGGATTCCGCGCGGAATTCTCCGGTCAGTCGCCCTGCCAGTCGGGGTTGACGACGTTGTTGTTGACGATGTTGTCCAGTACGATCTCGGCGCGGCGGCGCTGTTCCTTGGCGCGGTCGCTGTTGCCGGTCATATCGGTCTGGAATTCGTTGCGCAGATATAATCCGATGGTGTCCGGGCAGCTTTTCCACTTCGCCTGGTTGGTGAACCCGGTGGAGTTCAGCTGCACTCCCACATTCTGATACAGCACGGCGTTGGGGAATTCCTCCGACAGGTCGCGGAAGAACTCGGAGTGCATCGGCACCTCTGCCGTTGCGCTCTCCTCTGTTACCTCCTCCGCGATGTTATCGCTGGTGTCGGTATAGCTGTTTATCAGGTTGATTATCTGGCGGTCCGAAAGGAAAAGCTGGCTGTCGCCGGTGAAAAGCTCCGCGGAGAACTTGTCCAGCTGCGCGTCGCTGTATTCCGACATGCCGCCCTTACTGGACAGGTCGATGTAGTTCACGCCGACGTGAACATAGCCGTTGCCGTCGAAATCCGGGCAGTAGCGCTCCAGCGCCACCTCGATGTCGGCGGTCTTTGCATAGAATCCATCAGAGCTTGAGTTCGCGATGACGAGCACATACAGGTCGTTCTTCTGCCGGGTCACCGTCTGCACGACCATGAATGATATCAGCGCGACGGCGAATATGGAGCCGATCAGCCGCCACTTGTAGTGGTAGAAGAAGTTCTCGACAGCCTTCCAGCCCTTCGGCTTTTCGTATTTCGGCGGCTCGTCCTCGGGGATTTCTTCGCTCTCCTCAATGATACCCTGGCGTAGTTTGAGCAGCTCCGCCTTTTCGCGCTGCTGTCGCTGCTGCTCCTCTATCTCCCGGCGGACCTTCTCCATGGGGTCCTTCTTTTTGCGGCGTATCGGCTGGGCAGTGCCGTTGTCGTCGTTTAGTATGCTGCGGTATGGTTTTTCTTCGTTGTTGTTTTCTGGCATTATGCCCTCCTGTGGTGAGCGGCGCATTATACCGCTAATTATGGCAGCGAATCACGCCTTATAAATCATAAAGCCGCAGACTAGCTTTGCGGCTTTATGTTGGTATTCTGAAGAATCACTTCTCAGGCTTCATCGTCGGGAACAGAAGAACATCTCTTATGCTTGCTGAATCTGTCAGCAGCATTACCAGACGGTCGAAGCCGAATCCCAGACCGCCTGTCGGGGGCAGACCGTATTCCAGCGCGGTGATGAAGTCCTCGTCCACCTGGGCGTCGTTTCCGCCCTGGGCGCGCTTTGCAGCCACCTGCTTAATGAAGCGCTCCTTCTGGTCGATCGGGTCGTTCAGTTCGGAGAACGCATTACCGAACTCGGTGCCGTTTATGAAGTATTCAAAGCGCTCCGTAAATGCCGGGAATTCGGGCTTTCTCTTTGCGAGCGGAGAGTTCTCAACGGGGTAATCGTAGATTATTGTCGGCTGAATGAGGTTCTCCTCAACGAACGCCTCAAAGAATGCGATGAGAACGTGACCCTTGGTGGAGTTCTCGTCCAGTTCGTCGTCAACGTGGTGTTCCTTTGCGCAGGCTCTTGCGGCTGCGTCGTCAGCCCAGCTGTAGTAGTCCACGCCGGCGTACTTCTTAACGGCGTCTATCATGGTAAGGCGCTCCCAGGGCTTGCCTACCGCGATCTCCCTGCCCTGATAGGTAACGGTGTCAGTGCCGCAAACGTTAAGGGTAACGGTGCGGTAAAGTTCCTCAATGAGGTCCATCATGCCGAAGTAATCTGTATACGCCTGGTACATCTCAATGGAGGTGAACTCGGGGTTGTGGGTAGCGTCCATGCCCTCGTTGCGGAATATTCTGCCGACCTCGTAAACCTTGTCGAATCCGCCGACGATAAGCCGCTTTAAGTAAAGCTCTGTTTCAATACGCATGTACATGTCGATATCCAGGGCGTTGTGGTGGGTCTTGAACGGACGAGCGGCAGCGCCTATCTCCAGCGGAAGGAGGGTAGGTGTATCGACCTCGAGGTATCCGCGGCTGTCCAGGAAGTTCCGGATCTCGCGGAGTATTCTGGAGCGCTTTACGAAGGTGTCCTTGTTCTCGGGATTTGCTATGAGGTCCAGGTAGCGCTTTCTGTAGCGCTCCTCCTTGTCCTTGAGTCCGTGCCACTTCTCGGGAAGGGGAAGCAGGGACTTGGACAGCAGGGTTATCTCATCGGCATGCACGGAAATCTCGCCCATCTTTGTGCGGAACACCTTGCCCTTTACGCCGACGATATCGCCGAGGTCCCACTTCTTGAATTCTGCGTAGTTGTCGTCGCCGATCTCATCGCGGCGCACATACACCTGCATTCTGTCGGAGCCGTCGCGCACGTCTATAAAGCTTGCCTTGCCCATGATACGGCGGGTCATCAGTCTGCCGGCGATAGCGACCTCGGTGTTCTCAAGTTCATCGAAGCGGTCGCGGATCTCCTTGTTGGATATGGTGACGGGGAACTTTGTGATGGTATAGGGATCCTTGCCTGCCGCCCTGAGGGCTGCGAGCTTCTCAAGCCTTACGCGGTGCTGTTCATCGAGCTGCTCGGCGGTCAATTCCTCCGGCTCGGTGTTTACGTTCTGGTTTTCGGTCTGGTCAGCCATTTATTATGCTTCCTCCTTCTTGGAAATGTTGAGTATCTTGAACTGCAGTTCGCCGGAGGGAGTTTCAGCGGTAACTACCTCGCCGATGGAGTGATCCAGCAGTGCCTTGCCGATGGGGGATTCGTTGGACATGTGCCCCTTGTCTATGTTAGCTTCGCTGGTGCCGACGATCTGGAATGTCATCTCTTCCTCCATCTCCATGTCGAGAATGGTAACGACGTTGCCTATGCCGACCTTCTCGGTGGAGATGTCGCTGTCGTCAACGATAACGGCATGCTTGAGGGTAGCCTCGATCTCTGCGATACGGGATTCCACAAGGCCCTGCTCGTTCTTCGCCTCATCGTACTCACTGTTCTCGGAAAGGTCGCCGAAGGAGAGCGCTACCTTGATCTTGGCTGCGACTTCGGGACGGGTAACGGTCTTGAGGTGCTCGAGTTCCTCACGGAGCATCTTTTCGCCGGCTTTTGTAAGCTGAATTGTTGTACTCATAATAGTTGTTCCTCCAATATATTCTTGCAGCGTGGCTGCTTATTTACTCGGTCGGGATACGGGGCGCGAGGACTTCCAGCGCCTTCTGGAGCTGCGCGTCGGAGTCGTCGTCCACCGCGTCTGGCGTCGTGCCTGCGGTCAGTTCCACGGAGTAGTCCGGCTTCAGTCCCGTGTCGTTCCAGGTGCCGGATTTGGTGTATATCCTGCCCACGGAGAGAGTCAGCGCGCTTCCGTCGGAGAATTCGTATGTGTTCTGCATTACCGCCTTGCCGTAGGTGGTGGTGCCGATGAGCACAGCGCCGTATTCATCGCGCATCACTGCGGCGAAAAGCTCCGCGGCGGAGGCTGTTCCGGAATCCACCAGAACTGCCGCCGGGAGGTCAAGGGTTTCGGTGGCGTCAGTTTCGATCAGCGTCTTGCGGCTGCCGTCGGAGTATTCCACGGTCGCAGCGATTGCTGAGGGTACGAAGTTGTTCAGTATCGGCTTGAGGACGCTGGTCACGCCGCCGCTGTTCTGGCGGACGTCTATCAGCAGAGCCTTCGCGCCGATGTTCTCAAGGGTTTTCAGAGCGTCGCTGAACTGCTCCGAGGTCTTGGCGTTGAAGGTGGTTATCTGGATATATCCAATGCTGTTGTCCAGCAGGCGGCAGTTGACGGATTCCACCTCCAGCTGCTGGCGGATAAGGTTGACGGTGATGTCGCCCTCAACACCCTCGCGGAGTATCTGTAATGCCAGACGGGTGCCGGTTTCGCCAGAAAGCCTTTCGAGCGCCTGACCCGGCTCCATGCTGAGCAGGCTCTTTCCGTCGATGGCGGTGATGACGTCGCCCACCTTTACTCCGTTCAGTTCAGCGGAGCTGCCCTTGTATACAGTGGTGACGGTCAGGTATCCGCTGCCGTTTTCCTCGGCGTCGAATCCTGCTCCGAGGATAACGCCGTCGTAGCTCTGCTGAAGTTCGTAGTAGGCGGACGGAGTGGAATAGGACGCATATTTGTCGCCGATTCCTGCGATATAGCCGTTGATGGTGCTTGCTTCCAGAGCGTCGTCGCTGACGGTGCCGATGTAGTTCTGGCGGACCGCGGTGTCGATCTCGCGGAGCTTTGCGTAAACGCCCTCGTATTTCTCAGAGGTGCCGATCTTGGAGTTGTAGATATTCAGCGACACCGTCCAGGTGAGGACGAAGGTTATGGCACAGCCGATGGCGACAAGGCTGATGGCAATGCCGAGGGAAATTTTCTTGTTCAAGGTGCTGTTCCTTTCTCAGACCTTCAGGTACTTTCCGGTGCTGAACACGGTGCCGACGGCTCCGAGGAGCGCTCCGGCGCAGCAGTTCACCGCCAGGACTATCCACATTATGTCGCTGAACGGGATAAGTCCGTAGAACCCGAACATCTGCCACAGGGTGAGGTCGGTGGAGAAAAGCGAGAACACGGCGTCGTATACCACCCAGGTGAGTCCCCAGGCGGCGGCTCCGGCGAGAATGCCGATGAACATTCCCTCCACGAAGAACGGAGTCTTGATGAAACCGCTGGTGGCGCCGACGTAGCGCATTATGCTTATCTCGTTGCGGCGGGAGAATACGCTGGTGCGTATCGTGTTGGAAACGATGACTATGCTGACGACCACCAGTGCGAGGAGGACCGCGCCTGCGATTATCGAGAAGGTGTTGCGTATCTCAATGAGTATTCCGGCGAAGTCATAGGGTGCCTGCACCTTTTCCACGCCCTCGATGGAGTTTATCTCGGTAACGACCTGGCGTATCCTGGATATATCGCTCACGCGCACCAGGAAGGTTTCCGGCATGGGGTTCTCGTCCAGGTAGTCCAGCAGCTCACTGTATTCTGCCATGTTTCCGCGGAACTCCTCCAGCGCCTCCTCCTTGGAGCGGTAGGTCACCTCGGAGATCTCGCCGTTCTTTTCCAGGACGGCGCGGATATGATCCTTCTGCTTCTGGGTGACGTCCTCGCCGAGGTATATTGCTATTTCGTTGGTATCCTCGATGTTCTTCATGATGGTGTTGACGTTCATCATCAGAAGCACTGAGCAGCCCACCAGCAGCAGGCTGACCATAAGAATGCTGAAGCTTGCAAAGGACATCAGCAGGTTTTTCCACACGGAGGATATTCCCTTTTTCACAAGGTATGTGACATTACTCGTCCTCATCTGAACCTCCGATATTGTCGTCGAATGTGATCGAGCCGTCCTGGATATTGATTATCCTGCCGCCGAAGTGCTTCACAAGGTCGTGCTCGTGGGTGACCATGATTATCGTGGTGCCGGCGGAGCGGTTGATATCCTTGAGAAGCTCAACTATTTCATAGGACAGCCGGGGGTCGATGTTGCCGGTCGGCTCGTCTGCGATGATGAGCCCCGGGTCGTTGGCGAGCGCCCTTGCGATGGCGACGCGCTGCTGCTCGCCGCCGGAAAGCTCCTTGGGCTTGCTGCGCGCCTTGTGCGCGAGATCCACCAGATTCAGGACGTAGGGTACGCGCTGTTTTATGAAGCGCGTGCTCTGGTCGGCGATACGCAGCACGAACGCAACGTTTTCGTACACGTTAAGCTCCTGTATCAGCCGGAAATCCTGGAACACCATGCCGATGGAACGGCGGAATTTTGCGATCTTGTTACCCTTGACCTTGGCGAGGTTGTATCCGTTGACGAACACTCTGCCGGAGGTCGGGGTAATTTCACGGGTCATGAGCTTTACGAGCGTGGATTTGCCGGCGCCGCTTCCGCCCACGATGAACACGAATTCCCCGTCGTTTATTCGCAGGTTGACGTCTTGCAGTGCGTCTACTCCGCTTGAGTAGTGCACGTTGACATTTTTGAGTTCTACCATTGTTATTCTCCCTCAAAACATCATATATTTTCCCTTGCTTATATCTGTGAACAGGCTTTTTCTGATTTTTTTACAGCCCTCTATAACACTTCAAAGGCTGTCCCGCGGAGAGCGGGGCAGCCGGATTTTGCAGTAATAACGCCTGCCCCATCAGAACTTGGTGGGGTTTGCGGCGAGGTATTTCTTGACCATCAGCGCGATCTTGAAGATGATGGCATGGTCGAATTCACGCAGATCCAGTCCGGTCAGCTTCTTGATCTTGTCCAGACGGTAAACCAGCGTGTTTCTGTGCACGAACAGCTTTCTGGAGGTTTCGGAAACGTTCAGGCTGTTCTCGAAGAACTTCTGGATAGTGAACAGCGTTTCGTGGTCGAGGGACTCAATGCTGTTCTTCTTGAACACTTCCTTGAGGAAGGTTTCGCACAGGGTGGTCGGCAGGTGGTAGATAAGACGCGCGATACCGAGGTTGTCGTAGCTTACGATGTTCTTGTCGGTGTCGAATACCTTTCCTACTTCCAGGGCGGTCTGCGCCTCCTTGAAGGAGCGCGCCAGGTCCTTTACGCCGACAACGGGCGTGCCTATGCCGACATTCACCTTGGTGAAGAACTCGCTGGAAAGCGTGTCGGAGATGGAACGCGCCAGCTTCTCCAGGTCGCGGACGTCGATGTTGTTCTTGACCTCCTTGACGAGGACGATGTCGGTTTCGGTGATATTGAATACGAAATCCTTGTTCTTGTCCGGGAACAGGTTCTGGATAACGTCGTAGGCGGAAACGTCGTTGGAGGAAATTACGCTGATGAGGAACACGACTCTGCTGATATCGGAGTTGAAGTGCAGCTCGCGTGCCTTGAGGCTGATGTCGCCCGGGAGCACGTTGTCCAGGATTATGTTCTTGACGAAGTTGTTGCGGTCGTACTTCTCGTCGTAGTACTGCTTGATACCGGAGAGGGATATCGCGATAACGCTGGCGTACTTTCCGGCAGGCTCGTCGGTGCCCTCCACGAATACCGCATAGTCCGGCTTAACATGGATACCAAAAGGCTTGTAGGTGTATCCGTCGCGGATAAACACCTCGTGGGAGTCGCCCAGTTCAATGGGGAAGAAATCATTCCCTCCGCCTACTCTTGTGAGATCGCTGCAAGCGATGATGGTGCCGTTTTCGTCGATTACGCCGATAACGCGGTTAACTGCGTCCTTCATCTGGTGGACGATACCCTGGAAAAGTCTGTTTGACATTTCTGTTACCTCTTTCTGCGAAAGCTGCGCTGCGCCAATGCCCGTACCTCCCCTGTCAAAGACCCCTCTGGGTCGGAAGATATGCAGCTGACGACTGCGCATGTTTTATGATTCCCCTGCCCGGAGCGGGCAGAATTATTCCCTAATCTATATTGTACTAAAAAAATCAAAAAAAATCAAGGGTTTTTTATCTATTATGTAAAAGTTTCTTTATTTTTTTCGGTATGCTTGCAAATTGAGCTGAAAAGTAATATAATAAAATAGCATAATGTAATCACGGACAGGATTTCATTTCCTGTTGATTATCACTAATTGTAGAAAAAGAGGTAAGTATAACAATGTGTAATTGCAGCAAGGGAAAATATTACATCACCACCCCGATATACTATCCGTCGGGCAATCCGCATATCGGTCACTGCTACACCACCGTGGCATGCGACACCATCGCGCGTTTCAAGAGAATGCAGGGCTATGACGTGATGTTCCTCACCGGAACTGACGAGCACGGTCAGAAAATAGAGCTTAAGGCAGAGGAAAAGGGCGTCACCCCGAAGGAGTACGTTGACGAGATCGTTGCAAACTTCAAGCGCCTTTGGGAAACCATGGGCATAAGCTACGACAGATTTATCCGCACCACGGACGACTACCACGTTTCCGCAGTGCAGAAGATATTCAGGACCCTGTACGACAAGGGCTACATCTACAAGGGCGAGTACACCGGCAAGTACTGCACTCCCTGCGAGAGCTTCTGGACCGAGAGCCAGCTGGTAAACGGCAAGTGCCCCGACTGCGGCAGAGATGTCATCGACGCCCACGAGGAGGCGTACTTCCTGCGCCTGTCCGATTACGCGGACAAGGTCGAGAAGTTCCTCACCGAAACAGATTACCTCCAGCCCAAGAGCCGCGTGAACGAGATGGTAAACAACTTCATCAAGCCCGGACTCGAGGACCTCTGCGTATCCAGAACCAGCTTCAAGTGGGGCGTTCCGGTGGATTTCGACCCCGGTCACGTCGTTTACGTCTGGGTGGACGCGCTCTCCAACTATATTACCGCGCTGGGCTACGACAACGACAAGTACGATGATTTCAGCAAGTACTGGCCGGCTGACCTGCACATGACCGCGAAGGAGATCGTGAGATTCCACTCCATCGTATGGCCGATAATCCTGATGATGCTCGACCTGCCGCTGCCGAAGCACCTTTACGGTCACGGCTGGATAAACTTCAACGGACAGAAGATGTCCAAGTCCCTGGGCAACGTCATCGACCCGTTCGTTCTCGCAGAGCGCTACGGTTCTGACGCGGTGCGTTACCAGATACTCCGCGACATGCCCTACGGCTCCGACTGCAACTTCTCCAACGAGATCATGATAGGCAGAATAAACACCGACCTCGCGAACGACCTGGGCAACCTGGTTTCCAGAACCGTTGCGATGGCTGACAAGTACTTCGGCGGAACTCTCCCCGAGGAGAAGAAGCCGGAGCCTATCGACGACGAGCTCCGCTCCATGGCTGCGGCGCTCAGGGAGCAGGTTTCCGGGCTCATCGAGGAAGCGCAGCTCTCCAAGGCGCTTGAGGAGATATTCAAGGTAGTTTCCCGCGCGAACAAGTATATTGACGAAACCGCTCCGTGGGTTCTCGCCAAGAGCGAGGAGAACATGCCCAGACTTGCGGCAGTGCTCTACAACCTGCTTGAGAGCATTCGTGTCTGCTCCGGACTGCTGTTCCCGTTCATGCCCAAGACCATGCCGAAGGTATGGGAGCAGATCGGCGCAGACGAGAGCATGACCGAATACGACACACTGGGCACATTCGGCGTACTTCCGCAGAACGTGACCGTACACAAGGGCGAGGTGCTGTTCCCGAGAATCGACATGGAGAAGGAGATAGACGAGCTGAACAGCCTGCTCACTCCGGCAAAGACTATCCGCGAGGACGAGGACCTCGACAAGGCGAACGTGATATCCATCGACCAGTTCGCGGAGGTAAAGCTGCGCAGCGGCGAGATCACCGCCTGCGAAAAGGTGAAGAAGTCCAAGAAGCTGCTGAAGCTCACCGTTGACGACGGCAGGAACGGCAGACAGATCGTTTCCGGAATCGCCTCCTGGTACCAGCCGGAGGACCTCATCGGAAAGAAGATCGTGTTCGTGGCTAACCTTGCTCCGGCAAAGCTCTGCGGCGAGCTCAGCGAGGGCATGATACTTGCCTGCGACGCCGGTGAGAACGATGTCCGCGTACTGTTCCTCGACAAGGACGTACCGAACGGAAGCACGATAAGATAATTCGTAATTACGAATTACGCATAGATCAGGGGGTGGTTTTTTGGATATATCGAGAATGGCGAACATATCGGCTGTGAACCAGACCACGTTGACGCATTCCGCCGAGCACCGCACGCAGGAGAAATCCTCAACGCTTGCGGCGGATCATACCGACGCATTCATCAAATCCGAGGGGACTTTCACCCCGGCGTATACCAAGAAATCCGCCCAGAAACAGACGAGCGACAACAACCTCACCCAGCGCGAGGACAGCGAGGACAAAGTCGGCGCAGTAAAGCAGAACGAGGGAAAGAGCCGTCTGGAGCTAATGACTCAGGGCGTGCAGCACATAATCCGGGCGATGTTCGTCAAGCAGGGCGAGGTCATCACCGGGAACGTCCCCAGCGTAGGCGCGAAGCTTTACGCCGAGGAACTGCTGTCCCAGATAAGAAAGCTATACGGGAATACCGAGGCGGACGAGAATTCCATGCAGTACTGGTCGGCGGAGAACACTGCGGACCGCCTGCTGACCTTCTTTGACTGCGTTTCGGTGGAGGGCGATAAATACGAACTGCTGGACAGGAGCTTTCGTGGCGCATTCAACGACACCGAGCGGCTTTTCGGCGGCAGGGGGCGGCTTCCTCTGGAAAGCTACGAAACAAAGGCGCTGGTAATGGAGCGCTATTTCACGAGATAATATGGGAATATTCGACACACACGCGCACTACCTCCGGGAGGATTTCGGCGAGGGGCTGGACAGCCTGCTTTCCGGAATGCCGGAGATGGGCGTTGAAAAGATAATGGCGGTGGGCTACGACCTGGCTTCCTCGGAGGAGGAAGCGGCGCTTGCCCGGAGGTATCCGTTCATTACCGCGGCGGCAGGCATACACCCGGAGAACTGCGCCGGACTCCCGGCGGACTGGCTCTCCCGGATAGAGGGGCTGCTGAAGCTCCCGGAGGTGACGGCGCTTGGCGAGATCGGGCTTGACCGTCACTACGATGGCTACGACGCCGCGCTCCAGGCGGAGGTGTTTGAACGGCAGCTTATTCTGGCGCAGAAGCTGGACATGCCGGTGATAATCCACAGCCGGGACGCCTGCGAGGATACCATGGCGCTGTTGCGGAAATACAGACCCCGGGGCGTTATGCACTGCTTCTCCTACAGTCCGGAGATCGCCCGGGAGGTTGTCCGGCTGGGATTGTACGTCGGATTCACGGGAGTGCTCACGTTCAAGAATTCCAGGAAGGCTTGGGCTGCCTGCGCGGAAGTCCCGGCGGACAGGCTGCTTCTGGAAACGGACAGCCCCTACATGGCTCCGGTGCCGCACCGGGGGGAGAAATCCCACAGCGGCATGATAAAGTACACTGCGGCGAAGATGGCGGAGATAAAGGGAGTTCCCACTGAGGAAATGATCGACATCTGCCGGGAGAACGGCGAAAGGCTGTTCGGCAACTGATAAGTGATATGTCCGGCGTATTACCGGGCATTATCAATATAATAAGGACATAATGCGATTTGGAGGAAACATGGACGCAGACGGCAATCGAAGTAACACGCAGAACGACGATGAAAAGCAGACCCACAGCGTGCGCAGATTCCTGCTAGGCTGGCTGGTGGCGCTGAACAAGGGTATCACCAGGCTGCTGAAAAAGGCGCTGGGGTCGGATTACATCGCGGTCACCGAGGACGAAGTCCTCGACATGGTGAACGCGCTGGCGCAGACCCCGGACGATGATGGCGACGGCGAAAACGTCATAGAGGAAAGTTCAGCGAAGATGATAAACAACATCTTCGAGTTCAAGGACCTCACCGCCGGGGACGTAATGACGCACCGCACGAATATTGTGGGCGTGGATATGTCCGTCAGCCTGGACGATATCATCTACCTGGCGCTGGATATGGGATTTTCGCGCATACCTGTGTATGAGGAAAGTATCGACAAGATAGTCGGAATCATCATCGTCAAGGACCTGCTATGCCTGGTCGGAAAGGACCGCGAAACCCTGGATTCATTCGATATCCACGACTTTATCCGGGACGTGAATTTCGTGCCGGAGTCCTGTCCGTGTTCCGATGTGTTCAAATCGCTGACCAGCCTGAAATCCGGAATGGCGGTGGTGGCTGACGAATACGGCGGCACCGCCGGAATCGTCACGCTGGAGGACATCATCGAGGCAGTCATGGGTAATATCCAGGACGAGTACGACGACGAGAAATCCGACATCGTGCTGATCGGCGACGGAGTATACGAGGTATCCGGCGAAGCAGACCCGGACGAGGTGTTCGGGCTGTTCGGCGTGGAGCTTCCGGAGGAGCACGAATACGAAACGATCGCCGGATTCGTCACGGATAAGCTGGGATTCTGCCCCGAGGGGGACGAGGTCACTCCGCCCAGCGTTGAATACGAGGGCGTAAAGCTTGTCGTCATGCAGGTGGAGGACCGCTGCATTCAGAAGATAAGGGCGTCTAGGGTGCCGCAGGGAGAGAGCGCCCCGGCGGCAGATGAGGACTGATATGGCAGACCGTAAATTACAGGTAAGAAAAAAGCGCGCCGCAGAGGTGATTTCACTGCTGCGTGGGGAATACCCGGACGTGAAATGCGCGCTGATATATACTCAGCCGCACGAACTGCTGATAGCAACCCGGCTGTCGGCGCAGTGCACGGACAAGCGCGTGAATATGGTGACGCCGGCGCTTTTCGGGCGGTTCCGGACTATAGACGAGTTCGCGGCGGCGGATTCCGCGGAGGTCGGGGAGTATATCCGCACCTGCGGACTGTACAAGACCAAGGCGGCGGATATCGTCAATATGTGCGTTATGCTCCGGGACGTGTACTGCGGCAGAGTGCCGGACAGTATAGAGGAACTGGTGAAGCTGCCGGGAGTAGGGCGCAAGACCGCAAATCTGATAGTCGGCGACCTGTACGGCAAGCCTGCAATGGTGTGCGATACGCATGTTATCCGGCTGTCGAACCGGCTCGGACTGGCGGATTCCACGGACGCGGCGGTGGTCGAGCGGCAGCTCCGGGAGGTAGTTCCGCCGGAGGAAGGTCTGATGTTCTGCCACCGGCTGGTGCACCACGGCAGGGACGTCTGCGAGGCGAGGGCGCCGAAGTGTGAGGTCTGCGTGCTGCGGAATGTCTGTCAGAGCAAGGATAAACCGGCGGTGTCCTACCGCGCAGGTTCCAGGAAATGAGAAAATCCGGACGCGCTGCCCGGATTTTTTTGCCGCAGTACTTGACTTTGGACGGGTATTGTGATAAAATACAATTGTGCCTGGGGGTGTAGCTCAGTTGGGAGAGCGCTTGCTTCGCATGTAAGAGGTCAGGGGTTCGAATCCCCCCATCTCCACCAGACAGAATATTTGGTCGCCCTGACAGTGCTGCGCTGTCAGGGCGACCTTTTTACTATTGTTGCATGATTCCTGCGCCGGCGACTCCCTCCGGGCAAAAAAATTCCGCAGACGGGGAGTCTGCGGTAAACTCAAATGAATTAGCCGAACGCTTGGGGAAAAGCGCTTTTTACTCGGCTGAAATAATTGGGGAAAATATATTAAGAAGTATGTTAGCCAATAAGCTTACAATACTGTCTTGTCTTGATTTACAATGATATTATATCATTTTTGAGCGTTTTTTTCAACCTGCATTAAGCACAAATTTTACAGATAAATTATGGCGAAATTGTACAATAGCCTTTTGGAATGGGAAGCGTGGAGCAGTACCTTGACATTCTTTGATATTCGCCAACCGCAAAATTATTGACCTGTATTTTGTGCATATGGCAGAAATTAAAAAATATAGTTGAAAAAAAGACATTTTAGATATATAATACAAATTACGACAGACTATTCGTGTCGTAGTAAAAAACTGACTATGGAGGGTATAATTTATGAAACTTACATCTAAACTTACTGGCGCTTTTCTGGCAGCAACAATAATAATGACGTCTGCGGCTCAGTCGTTTGCTGACAGCAACATTTATGAACAATCAGACGATTACCTTTTTGATTCAGCCGCAGAAAGTTTAGTTTCTGAACAATCGCTTATAAAATTTAACGAATTCATTTCTCAACTGGATGATGAAACTGCTGAATTAATATTAAGTGATGAAGAATTAGTAAATTCAATGAAGCTTGAATCATACTGGGAGACAGATGGTGCTACAGATACAGAAGTTGCACCTTATGCGTCTGTAACACTTCCTCTATCAAGCTTTCCCGCAGGAAGTTATTTTTCCGTTGATGGTTCGGCGTGCACTTGCCACGGCAGTTGCGATTTTGACGATCATAGTGGTTTTTCAAAATCGAGATGTTATGAAGCTGCATATAATAGATCAGGCAATTGCAGGCGTTATTCCACAACAAGATCTATTCAGTGTAAAGGATTTGCCGATTATGTATTCTACAAATACAACGGTGTTGATTGTTCCGATTCAAACTCAATAAACAAATCACTGAGCCACGGTTCGGTCACCGCTTCAAATCTAAAAAATTACATTAAAAACAATCTTTCTGTAGGAGCACATCTTCGGTTCAGTCTTATAGGTTATGACGAAGACGGAAAACAAAAAAATGCGGGACCTCATTCAATTATAATCACTAAAATAACCAACACAGGAATATCATATTATCAAGCCAATTATGGTGGAAGATGCTTAGTTACTACCGACACTAAGACATGGTCGCAACTTTCATCATGGATATATTCTGTTACTAATGCTTGGACCTTGTAATGTGCACGGTTTGAATGATAATAATATTTGATATAAGGAGAACTCCCATGAAACGAATTATTCCCGTTATGCTTATATCCGGCATGCTGTGCGCGCTTTCCGGCTGTTCCGGAAATACTTCTTCCACGTCCGTGGAACAGTCTGCGGAATCCAGCGCTGCCACGGATACAGGTTCCAGCGCCCCTGAGCAGGCTGCTTCACAGGAAAGCGCGGAATCTCCCACTGTGGCAGGAATTGCGGCTCAGTTTGAAACCCCTGACGGTGATGCGCCGGACCTTTCCAACGCGGATGTGGACACAAATCTGAATATATCGGAGCTGACAAGCGGCAACTGGCATTATGTGATATGCCATGACAGCGTTTACCTTGCGGTTCCCCTCGGGATTTCCTACAACAGTGCAGGAGATACGGTGCATTATGACGAAACTGCGGATTCGTTTACTGATGTGCCCGAAACCGTAACGCATGAATACAAGCGCTATAATACCGGCGATGTTATCGGCGGACTTACTCTGAAAGAATGCCGCACGACATTCTCAAGCTATCTGGGCGGCGGCACTCCGCGGTATTTCAGCGGCGGCGAAGCGTTTTTTGACGGAGAGATCACCATGTCCGGCGTATGCTGCGTGGTTACGGAAACAGAGGGCTATGATTACCAGGGCGATATATACTTTATTCCGGATTCTGAAAGCCAGTTCCCGGTAATGAACTATACCTGGAATGAGGACGGCACTGAAATTATTATACATGGTGGAAAAAAGGGCGTTTCCTGGTGCTCTGAATACCAGATACCGTTGAACATCGGAAACATCTCGGAACAAACCGATATCGACCTTTCCGTGCTGCCCACTGACGGAACTTACGTTCCGGTAACGATCACGGTAAACAATGTGCGTCTTAGAAATGACTTCAACATGAGCAGGAATTTCTCGGCAGATTTAATTAAGCTGGAGATACGCTGATCAGGTACTCAGCTGTTTGAAATTTCCGCAAAACTGCGCCCACAGCCGGCGCAGTTTTTTCTGCCCCGAATTTTCAAAAATCTGTGAATTACCCCTTGGGCAACACCGCACAAAGACCATATTTTGTATTTTGTACGCATCTTGCTTGCATATTTTCCGTCATTTTGCACAATTCGTCCTTGCAAGGCGTCAGCCTTGCTGCGTCCTCATTGTACAATCTGACGAAAAATCTGACTGCGCAATATGCGCACAATCTTTGTGCGGTATTGCCCTTGATTTTTTCTGAAAAAGGTGTATAATAGATTTAGCACTCAGAACAAGAGAGTGCTAAAATGCACAAAACGGCATACACCGATAAATATAAGGAGATGTTTGAAATGGCAGAAACAAAAGAATTCAAGGCGGAATCCAAGCGCCTGCTGGAAATGATGATCAACTCCATCTACACTCACAAGGAGATATTCCTGCGTGAGCTGATATCCAACGCGAGCGACGCAATGGACAAGCTGTATTTCAAGTCCATGAGCGAGAACACCGGGATCACCCGTTCCGACATGGCTATAAAGCTGGAAGTCAACAAGGACGACAGAAAGCTCATCATCACCGATAACGGTATCGGCATGACCAGGGAGGAGCTGGAGAACAACCTCGGCACCATCGCGAAATCCGGTTCCCTGGCGTTCAAGAACGAGAACGAAAAGACTGACGACGTGAACATCATCGGTCAGTTCGGCGTCGGATTCTATTCCGCGTTCATGGTGGCGAAGAAAGTTACCGTGATTTCCAGGGCGTACGGCGCGGACACCGCGTACATGTGGGAGAGCGAGGGCGTTGACGGTTACACCATTTCCGAAGCGCAGAAGGACGACCACGGCACGCAGATAATCCTTGACATCAAGGACAACGCCGACGAGGAGAATTACGACGAGTTCCTGGCGCCCTACAAGATAAAGCAGCTGGTAAAGAAGTACAGCGACTATATCCGCTACCCTATCAAGATGGATGTGGAGCACGAGAAGCTGAAAGAGGGCAGCAAGGACGAATACGAAAAGGAGATCGTCACCGAAACTCTCAACAGCATGACGCCTATCTGGAAGAAGTCCAAGAGCGAGCTTACCGACGAGGAATACGACCAGTTCTACAAGGACAAGTTCTTTGACTACGACAAGCCGCTTGCGCATATCCACACACGCACCGAGGGCACTGCGACCTACACCGCGCTGCTGTATATCCCGGCAAAGGCTCCCTACGACTACTATTCCAAGAATTTCGAGAAGGGACTCCAGCTGTACTCCAGCGGCGTAATGATCATGGACAAGTGCGGCGATCTCCTGCCGGATTATTTCAGCTTCGTAAGAGGTCTGGTGGACAGCGAGGACCTGTCGCTGAATATCTCCCGTGAAATGCTCCAGCATGACCGCCAGCTGAAACTCATCGCAAAGAGCCTGGAGAAGTCCATCAAGAACGAGCTGAAAAAGCTCCAGAAGAACGACCGCGAGAAGTACGAGAAGTTCTTTGATTCCTTCGGCACTCAGCTGAAATACGGTATTTACGAGAGCTTCGGCGCGAACAAGGAGAACCTCCAGGACCTGCTGATGTTCAAGAGCAGCTTCGGCGGATATGTAACCCTGGAAGAGTACGTTTCCAGAATGAAGGACGACCAGAAGTACATCTACTTCGCGAGCGGAAGCAGCATAGCGCGTATTGAAGCGCTCCCCCAGACCGAAATGGTGCGCGACAAGGGCTTCGAGATACTCTACTTCACCGACCATGTGGACGAGTTTACCATGCAGATGATGCACGACTACAACGGCAAGGAGTTCAAGTCCGTATCCGCCGACGATCTCGGACTTGAAACCGATGAGGAGAAGGAAGAGATCAAGAAGGCAGAGGAGGACAACAAGGGACTGTTCGACCTGATGACCGAGAAGCTCGGCGGCAAGGTAAAGGCAGTCAAGCTGTCCCAGCGCTTAAAGACCCACCCGGTATGCATTACCAGCGAGGGAATGCTTTCCGTTGAGATGGAGAAGGTGCTCTCCGCAATGCCGGACGAGCAGGCGCACAACGCAAAGGCGGAGAAGATACTCGAGATCAACGCTTCCCACCCGATATTCGAGAAGCTGAAGAAGCTCTACGCCGAGGACAACAAGGACAAGGTCGGCGAATATGCGGATATCCTGTACTCCCAGGCGCTGCTCATCGAGGGCATGCCTATCGAGAACCCGGTAGAGTTCACGAACAAGCTCTGCGAGATCATGGCGGAATAAATCCCTAAGGCAACACCGCACAAAGACCATATATTGGATTCTGCACGTGTCTTGCTTGCATCTTTTCCGTCATCTTGCACAATTCGTCCTAGCAAGGCGACAGCCTTGCGTCGTCCTCATTGTACAATCTGACGAAAAATCTGATTACGCAATACACGCACAATCTTTGTGCGGTATTGCCTTAAAATTAGCCCCCTCCGGCGGAATGGCTGCCGGAGGGGGCTTTTGTTATATTACGGTATCCGGAGTTCCTTTGCGGCGCGCTCCCACAGGGATTCGTCCGTGACGGGGAGTCCGGTTTCACGCGCGAGCCTTTCCACCAGGCGCACTGCATGTACCGTGTAATTCACGCCGGTGCGTATTGTCGCGACAAGCCCTCTGCCCCAGACCGCGCTTTTTGCCAGAAGCCCGGATTCCGCAAATTCTGCGGCGGTGCGCTCGATATCGTATTCCACCGAGATTATCTCCGGGTGGAATTCCCCGTCGTAGTCAATCATCGCGTACTGCGCCGCCGTCTGGGAGTTCACCGGCATTCCCAGCGCCCCGGGATTCACCAGCATTCTGCCGCCGCGCCGGAATATGAATGGGATATGAGAATGTCCGCACAGAAGCAGCCGGCAGTTGTATTCGCCAAGCCGGGATATCATCTCCTCCGCCTCCCGGGTGTTGGTGTGGAAAAGGTAGTTTATGCTGTCCGGGGAGCCGTGGCATATCATGAACGGCTCCGCTCCCGGAAGTTCCACCCGGCGCGAAATCGGCATTCCGGCGAGCCAGTCCAGATCGGAATCAGTCACGTTTTCGAAGGTGTACAGCAGCGCTCCGCTTTTGGAGCCGTATACCCAGGGCTGCGGCGAAGTCCGCTGGCTGATGATGTAATCCTCGCGGTTGCCGCGGATAAACACGCACGGGTGCGATTCCGAGAAATTCCGCAGGAATTCCACGGTGCGGTGCGGATACGGGCAGTCGGTGATGTAGTCCCCGAGGAATATCCACCAGTCCGGGGAGCGGGATTCCGCGTCCGCGGCAACGGCGGAGAGCGCCGCAAAATTCGAGTGTACGTCGGATAATACAGCTATTCGCATTGGCTCACTCCCGGGCGTTTCCGGCGATCTTTCCGGCAAGGAACAGCGCCGTTGTCACGCAGATGAATATAAGCACGAATGCGTTTATTTCCTCGTTCCAGCGCAGGGCGAGAACGGCGGCGTCACCTATAAGCGCCGCCAGGAACGGCAGAGCCGGGAATCCGTATTTCCCATCGCCGTTGTAGAATCCACGAAGCATCACCGTGAACAGCGTCACCATTCCGGCGGAAACCACGATCTCCAGCGGAATGAACAGCCAGGAAAGCCCGATCGCCGTGTGATACACCACCGGAATCGACATGGAAAACGCCACGATATACCCGAACGACAGCCAGCGGATAAGCGCGCCGCCGTGTTCCTTTACGCACTGGGCGGTATGTATTGCCATGGAAACCAGTATCATTCCGTAGGCGGCGAACTGTATGGGTGGTATAGTCCCCTTGGTGTGTACCATTCCGCCAAGCAGAAGTATTCCGGCGGCGACGGAAAGTTTTCTGAAAACGCCGTCGTCAGGCACCAGATTCGTCGTTGTCTTTCCATTGGGGTAATGCACGGTATTGAAACGGCAGCGCGTGAATATAAAGAAATACGCGCCGATTATCGCAAATATCGTCAGACCTGTCATGTACCATTCCAGGAAGTCGTAGCCGGAAAAATCTCCGGTAAAAACAGAAGTCAGGCTGATCACACGCTCAACGGTCAGTATAAGAAAATACAGCATTAAAAAGATGAGTTTTGCCTTGTCGGACTTTCTTGCCATATAATATCACACTCCTTTTGATGATATTATAGCACGCTTTCCGGCAAAAGTCAATAATAATTACTGATTTTGTTGAAAAATATTGCGCAGGAACTTCCGTCAAGTTCCTGCGCGGTAAGAATATTTCATTCACCATCTCGGGCGCTCATGCGGACAGCCCGTGGATTTCTTCGCCGCCCGGAGTTCCACATAGCAGCCGCATTTCCGGCAGGTTCCGCTGACAAGCTCATCGCAGGATTCGCACAGCGCCAGCCGCCGGGAGTACTCCTCCGGTGCTGCCTTCTGCGCCGCCGGAAGCGCCGCGATACGCTGCTGGATCAGCTCGTACAGCTGACCTTCGTCCGCCTGCTGCAGCAGGCAGCGGAAGCATGGCTTGCGTTCCATCACAGCGTGAGGGTGATCTCGGCAACGGAGCAGGGCGGAATCAAGGCAGCTGCCCTGCCGTCCGCAGCGCTTACGGTGAGCGGCTTTATCGTCACCCTGTCCGGCTCGTCAAAGGTATTATGCTCGTGAACTTCTCCGGCAAGCACACGACCCTGCGCAGACTTTATTCCGCTGAACGCCGCTGCGATATCCACGCTGTATTCCTCGGTGAGGGAGGCGTTGGAGATCGTCACGGTTACAGCGCCGTCCTTTACACTGGCGGACTGACTGAGGGCAGGCACGCCCTCTTCTGCGAATTCATTCTCCACATGGCTGTAGATGAGGTCTGCGTCCTGGTGGTTCTTGTAGAGGTCGAAAACGTGGTAGGTCGGGGTCTTGACGGTCTTTGCGCCCTCGGTCAGCAGGATAGCCTGGAGCACGTTCACCGCCTGGGCGATATTCGCCATCGGTATCCTGTCGGAGTGCGCGTTGAATATGTTGAGGTTGATTCCGGCAACGACAGCGTCGCGCATGGTGTTCTGCTGATAGAGGAATCCCGGATTGGTGCCCGGCTCCACATCGTACCAGGTGCCCCACTCGTCCACGATAAGCCCTACCCTGTGCTCCGGGTCGTAGCGCTCCATTATTGCGGAGTGGCGGGTGACCAGCTCCTCCATTTTTAGCGTGGAGCGTATCGTCTTATAGTATTCCTGCCCGTCAAAATCGGTGGCGCTGCCCTTGTGTCCCCAGTCACCGGTCGGTACGGTGTAGTAATGCAGGGACATTCCCTTCATGTTCCACGGAGTAACCTGCTTCATGAGGACGTCAGTCCAGTTGTAGTCGTCTGCGTTGGCGCCGCTGGCTATCTTGTAGAGGTCGTTTCCGCTGTAGTTGCGGCAGTAGGTCGCATACCGGCGGTACAGGTCGGAGTAGTATTCCGGGCGCATGCTTCCGCCGCAGCCCCAGCTTTCGTTGCCTATGCCGAGGTATTTCAGCTTCCAGGGCTGCTCCCTGCCGTTGCGCTTGCGCAGCTCCGCCATGGGGGAAACGCCGTCAAAGGTCATGTACTCCACCCAGTTGGCAAGCTCCTCGACGGTGCCGCTGCCGACGTTTCCGGAGATATACGGTTCGCAGCCGACAAGCTCGCAGAAATCCATGAATTCATGCGTGCCGAAACTGTTGTCCTCGACAACTCCGCCCCAGTTGGTGTTTATCATCTTTTTGCGCTCGGACATTTCGCCGATTCCGTCGCGCCAGTGGTATTCATCGGCGAAGCAGCCGCCGGGCCAGCGCAGCACGGGGAGCTTTATCTGCCTGAAAGCGTCCACGACGTCCTTGCGGTAGCCGCTGATGTTCGGAATATCGCTGTTCTTGCCGACGTATATCCCGTCGTAAACGCAGCGCCCGAGGTGTTCGGAGAAGTTGCCGTAGATCTCGCGGTTGATGTGGGATTTCTTCTCCAGGGGATTTAATGTAAGATGTACTGTTTTCATGATATTTCGTCCTTTCGGGAAAATCGCAGCAAAGCCCGTGAACGGGCTTTTTTACGGTCTGCCATTGATGTATCCATTATAACCGATTGACAATGCTTTTTCAATGATGTATAATATCAAAAGACTGATATATCATACTATGGAGGTTTATATGAGACTTCATGCGATGGGCGCGGGATACCGCCACGGCAGGGATTTCCACATAGTCCGCCCGGAAGGCTCCGGGGATAATCTGCTGGTGATTTTCCGCACGCCGGCGTTCGTGATATCCGCAGGGGAGCGCGTGGAAGTTCCGGCGGACACTGCGGTATTATACAGCAAATCCGCCCCACAGGATTACGGGGCGGCAGGTATGGATTACATCAACGACTGGGTGCACTTTGAGTGCGATGAGAATGATATATTCTTCGAACGTCTGAATATCCCGTTCAACACTCCCACGCCGGTATGTTCTGTAAGCGGCGCAGAGAGCGCGTTTCAGCTGCTGAAGCTTGAAAGCGTATCGGATTCCGCTAAAAGCCGGGAGTGCACCGACCTGCTGCTGCGGCTGCTGATAGCCCAGACGCTTGGCGGCGGCGAAGCGCCGTCGGCTCCCCACAGCGAGGGGCTGAAGCGGCTGCGCGCCGAGATATACGGCTCCCCGGAGGAGTGCTTTACGGTGGAGGGAATGGCGGAGCGCCTGGCGCTCAGTCCATCGTATTTCCAGACGCTGTACCGCGCGGAATTCGGTGTAAGCTGCTATGAGGACGTGCTGCGCGCGAAAACCCGGCTGGCGCAGTATTACCTCGCTAACACCACGATGACGGTGCGCGAGGTATCAGTCCTGTGCGGATTCGAGAACGACGTGCATTTCATGCGCCAGTTCCGGAAGCGCACCGGTCTGACGGCGCTGGAATACCGGCGAATCAGCAGAGAGTGACGTCGGGCTTTTCCATGAGCTTTATCATCTTCGGGGTGAGATACAGCTTGTGGGAGCGGTCGGAGGGGTCCGCATAGTAAGTCATGCGGTTAGACATTCTCTCCGCAGGTATGGGCACGAATTTCGTCAGCATTTTCATTTTTCTGACCAGCTTCTTGTAGAGCTTTACCATGCAGTCCGGGGTGCTGATGGCGCCCTCCAGCGTGGGGACTGACGTCATGAGGTAAAGCCTTGCCCGGTGCAGGGAGTGGTCCTTGTTCCGGGTAGTGTAGTTAGCCTCGACCACCATGCTTCCGTTGACGTTGAAGCAGCCCAGGGGAAGATCCTCGTCAAGCTCTCCCGCCTCAGGGAGATAGAAGTAGTACTGGTCGCAGCTGGCGGTGATTATGGAGGTGTCCCTGGAGGATACGATCTTGTTTCCGCTCTGGCGGAGTATCAGGCAGCCGCAGTCAATTGCCTCCTGTGCGAGTTCCTGGAACACTTCGCGCTCCATGTAGAAAGATGTCTGTTTTCCCATAGTGATTTCCTTTCAGTTGTGAGAGTTGTATAAAAACAGCTGATTATACTGCTTGTTATCTTTTTGGCGAAATGCGGCATAATGCCGCAAAGCAGATACGAATTTTGTTCAAAAATAGTATTGCAAATTCAATTGGAATGTGTTATCATATACCAGTGCAATAAAGCACGGAAAATCAAATACGGTGTTTTCTTTGTCCAACCACCGTTAAAAAACAAGGAGTTTTTTTATGTCCAGAAACAAGATCTTTGAAACCAAAAACCTCGTTCGTCTTGCGCTTGTCGCAGCTGTTTATGCGGCACTGACGGTAGCCCTCCCGGGGCTCAGCTTCCCTGCGGTGCAGTTCCGTTTTTCGGAAATACTGGTGCTGCTGTGCTTCTACCGCAAGGACTACAGCATTGCGCTCATCCTCGGCTGCTTCATCGCTAACTGCTTCAGCCCGATGGCGCTGATGGATATGATCTTCGGTACCCTCGCAACGGCTATCGCGGTCATTCCCATGTTCTATATCAAGAACATATGGGTCGCTTCGATACTGCCGGTGGTAAGCAACGGTATCATCATTCCCATCGAGCTTTACATCTGCTACGGCAACGAGCCCCCGATATGGTTCAACATGATAACCGTGGCTGCGGGCGAACTCGTGGTGGTGACTATAATCGGCTGCGTGCTGTTCAAACTCGCCCTGGAGCGCAGCACTAAGTTCATGGAAGTCATCGGCGCAAACAAGCCCAACTATTTCAAGATCAAAAAGGCAGAACAGATATGATATGAGAATTCCTCTCCGTACCATACGGAGGGGAATTTTATTGCGCTTCTGTAATACTGGCAGTTATTTCAGCAGCGAATTCCACTTGCGGTATTCCGGGTAGTGCTTCCCAAGAAACGCGTAGAATCTCGCGGAATGGTCGTGGTGCCAGTAGTGAGCGTATTCATGCCAGAACACTGACAGAACAGTTTCCCTGGGATACGCGGCAAGCCGGAAGTTGATGGAGATGTGCCCCTTCGCCCAGGTGCAGCTGCCCCATCTGGACTTCATGTCCTTGATTGCAATACGAGTCGGAGGAGGGACGATACCGCTTGAAATAAGGCTGCTGCGCACTTCATCGTCAAGCTCCCGGCACAGCAGGGTGAAATTCTCAGCCAGCCAGTTCCGGAGCAGCAGCCGGACGTGTTCCGGCTCCGGGATACGCGTGAACACCCGGAATTCCTCCTGCTCCAGCACGGCGCATTCACGGCTGTTTGCGATGATCCGGACGGGATATTCCCTGCCGAGCCAGCGCACCCGGTCGCCGATATCATTCTCGGCGGAGCGCGCGTTTATGCGTTCCGCCGCCCGGATTATGAACGCCTGCTGGGATATGATGAATTCCTCGATATGCCGGACGCTGACGCGGCTGTTGGCGGAAATGCGTAGCGTGCCGTCCTCCTTTACCCGGAGATTCACGTTCTTTACGGGCTTCCTGGTCAGCTCATAGGATATCTCGCTGCCGTCCGGGAATTTCAGGGTTTTCATTGGATAACACCGTCCATGTTCAACACTCCATATGCTGCATTAAAATAATTATATCATCTGCAAAATCAAAAGTCAATCCAGTATTGCGTGTCATCGCACAATAATCAGTCCTTGCTTTTGTAATAGAGCATGCAGTGGCAGTAGCCCTCGAAATCCGGGTCGGCGATCTGGCGGCGGAATTCCTCGCACATGCACTTGTTTTCCGGAGTGCGCTGCATTCTGCACGGGCAGTATCCGCCGGTTTTCTTGAGTCCTTCCCGGACCATTTGCACGATTTCCTTATTTTCGTTTTCAGTGATCTTCATTGGAACCTCCATAAAAATAAAAAGGGGCTGTCGTTTACAGCCCCTCCAGCTTGTCGAAAAAGTGAAATTTGCCTGCGAAGCAGGCATTTAAAATACGTTTTTTGTCACGGGTCTCCCGGGGCAAAAAACACTTCTATCTCAGCAAGTGTGCGGTTTTGCGGCAAAGCCGCTAAACCGTGCGCGCAGCTGAGATGTTTCGGCGGAAAAGTCACTTTAGTGACTTTTTCGACGGTCTCAAGGGGCTGTCGTTTACAGCCCCTCAGCCTGTTGTTCAGTCTATCTCGACGGAGATCTTCTCATCCGCTCTGACAGCACCGGCGCGCATCACGGTGCGGATCGCCTTTGCGATCCTGCCCTGCTTGCCGATGACCCTGCCCATATCGTCCTGGGCAACGTGAAGGTGGTAAACCACTACTCCCTCGGCGTCCGGCTCGTCAACGGTGACCTGAACTGCGTCCTTGTCCTCAACGAGGGCAGAAGCGATAGTGATCAGAAGTTCTTTCATATATCGTCCCTCCTGTGGGAATAAAGGGGCGGTGAAACATCGCCCCGATAATCTTCTTGACGGGCAGAAATGCCCGCGTACCTTCTGTCAGGATTACTTCTTGAGAAGTCTCTTAACAGTATCGGTGGGCTGTGCGCCCTTCTTGATCCACTCGTCAGCCTTAGCTGTGTCGATATTTACGAGAGCCGGCTCCTTGGTGGGATCATAGGTGCCGATCTCCTCGATGAAACGACCATCTCTGGGGTAACGGGAATCAGCGACAACTACACGGTAGAAGGGAGCCTTCTTTGCGCCCATTCTTCTGAGTCTGATCTTAACTGCCATTTTATTTTTCTCCTTTCAGCCTTGATATATTCATGTGTATTACACAGTGAAATCATATCAGTTCGCGCCCTTTCGGGCTGTTTTTTATTATTGCTTCCAAAAAACTTCCGGGATAACAGGAAAACACCGCCGATCAACGGCTGTCGGTCAAAATCGGTGTTCTTAAGTCAAATCCCATGAGGATTGAATTGGCTGGCAATATACAATGCGGTCGCCCGCAATGATGACATTATTCAAGTATGTTCAGGGCAACACCAAGTCCTATAACAATCATAACTATGCCGAGAACTATATAATATATCCTCATGCCCTTTCTGCCAACGAGATCGTAGAACCATCGTGTGGTGCGCCTTTTCGGAACGATGAACCATTCGCAGTCGCGAATACTCATCAGAATGCTGAATGCGCCTAATAGTATACTGACAATTCCTATTAAGATTGCCATACAGCCTCCTGTTACATCGGGAATCCGCCAGGACCGCCCATGTTGCCCATCTGCCTCATCATGTTCATGGGAATTCGCATTTTCTTGCCCTTACCCTTGCCGCCGAATCCCATCTGCTTCATCATTTTCTGCATCTGTTCAAACTGACGCAGCAGCTGGTTGACGTCCTCTACTCTCGTGCCGCTTCCGGCTGCGATGCGGCGCTTGCGCTTCGCGTCGATGATGGAGGGCTTCTCGCGCTCCTTCGCGGTCATGGAGGAGATTATCGCCTTGGTGCGCGGCATCTTCTTTTCGTCGATGTCCGCTTCCTTTATCTTTCCGGAAACCCCGGGTATCATCTTCAGCAGGGACTGAATGCTGCCCATCTTTTCGATCTGCTCAAACTGCGCGTACAGGTCGTTGAGGTCGAACTTGTTCTCCTGCATTTTCTGCATGGTCTTGGCTGCCGCCTTCTCATCGATGGAGGATTTCGCCTTGTCGATGAGGGTGAGCACATCGCCCATGCCGAGGATACGGCTTGCCATTCTGTCCGGGTGGAACGGCTCGAGGTCGTCCAGCTTTTCGCCTATTCCGGCAAACTTTATCGGCTTTCCGGTTATGGCGAGGACTGTCAGCGCGGCGCCGCCGCGGGTATCGCCGTCGAGCTTAGTGAGGATAACGCCGGTGATGTCGAGCGCTTCATTGAAGCTCTGCGCAACGTTCACCGCGTCCTGACCGGTCATGGAATCCACCACCAGGAGTATCTCGTCCGGGTTGACCTCGCGCTTGATGTTCTTTAACTCGCCCATCAGCGTTTCGTCTATGTGGAGTCTGCCGGCGGTATCCAGCATCACAACGTCGAATCCGTTGTCCTTGGCGTACTTTATGCCCTCTTTCGCGATCCTGACGGGGTCGGTCTGACCCATCTCGAAAACGTGGGCGCCCGCCTTTTCGCCGACGATCTTCAGCTGGTCGATAGCGGCAGGTCTGTAGATGTCGCAGGCAACCAGCAGCGGACGGCGGTTCTGCGCGATGAGGTGCTTTGCAAGCTTCGCGCAGTGGGTGGTCTTGCCGGCGCCCTGTAAGCCGCACATCATGATAACGCAGGGGGGCTTTGACGGGAAGTTCAGCTTCGCCGTGGTGTTGCCCATCAGTTCAATGAGTTCGCGGTGAACTATGTCGATGACCTGCTGCGCCGGAGTAAGGCTTTCCATGACCTTTTCGCCGACTGCCTTTTCGCTGACCCTGGCAACAAAGTCCTTCGCGACCTTGTAGTTTACGTCTGCGTCCAGGAGTGCCATGCGCACCTCGCGCATAGCGTCCTTGATGTCCTTTTCGTTAAGCTTGCCGCGTCCCTTGAGTTTGCCGAAAACGCTGTTGAGCTTGCCAGAAAGTCCCTCGAAAGCCATGTACTCACCGCCTTTATATCACATGAATGGTAATCCGTCTGAATGCGCCTATATCCCTCCGCGGATCTCTGCGAGGAGATTGCCGAGCGTTTGCAGGCGCGCGTCGCCGTCGTCCTTTTTCATATCCTCGACAAGCCGTCTTGCCTGGTCGATCTCTCCGGAAAGCTCCCTCAGGCGTCCGAGGAACCCCAGTTTGCTCTCAAACTCCGCCAGCTTCTGTTCGCCCTTGCGAATGGAGCAGAGCACGCTCTGCCGGGATATCCCGCCCATTTCCTGGGCGATCTCCGCCAGGGAAAGATCATCGTTGTACCGCATGTCGAGCGCGTCGCGCTGGGAGTTTGCCAGCAGCTCTCCGTAAATATCAAGAAGTATTACGATATCTGTGCGTTCCATGTGATCTCCGTTCGGGTGTCAAGTAAAAATGCTTTACAGCAACGATACTATTATATCACGCATATTCCGCTTTGTCAAGGGGGTAAAACAGATTTTTTCGTCGGCTCTGTGGCACAATTATAAGGCAGCCTCTAAAAAATTCATCAAATTTAAAAAATCTCATTGACAATACGGGCATTTTATTATAAACTGTTATTTGGTGTGTACCATACTTTATAAATAAAAGGAAGGTCTGCAATGGAAAATATTATAAGCCTGCGGAACATCGTCGTGGAATTTGACGGCGACAGGATACTCAAGAACATCAACCTGGACATAAAGGACAAGGAGTTTGTCACGCTGCTGGGACCCTCCGGCTGCGGAAAGACAACAACGCTGCGTATCATCGGCGGATTCCTCACACCTACCTCCGGCGACGTAATGCTGGACGGGAAGCGCATAAACGACCTTCCTCCCCATAAGCGCGACGTAAACACCGTGTTCCAGAAATACGCGCTGTTCCCACATCTTAATGTATACGAGAACATCGCTTTCGGGCTGCGCATAAAGAAGGTCGGTGAGAAGGAAATAGTCCGCCGCGTCGGCGAAATGCTGGAGCTTGTCAATCTGACCGGATTCGAGAAGCGCTCCGTGCAGCGGCTCTCCGGCGGACAGCAGCAGCGTGTGGCGATCGCCCGGGCATTGGTGAACCGCCCGAAGATACTCCTGCTGGACGAGCCTCTGGGCGCACTGGACCTGAAGCTCCGCAAGGACATGCAGACGGAGCTGCGCAAGATACAGCAGGCGCTGGAGCTTACTTTCGTGTACGTCACCCACGACCAGGAGGAAGCCCTCACCATGAGCGACACCGTTGTCGTCATGAACGCCGGACATATCCAGCAGATAGGCTCCCCTACAGATATATACAACGAACCGAAGAACGCATTCGTGGCGGACTTCATCGGCGAAAGCAACATAGTCAATGGCTGCATGCTCCGGGACTGCCTGGTGGAATTCTCCGGGAAGCGCTTTGAATGCGTTGACAAGGGATTTGGCAAGAACGAGATGGTGGACGTGGTTATCCGCCCGGAGGACATCAAGGTTATTCCGGCGGATCAGGCGCAGCTCACCGGAATGGTAGAATCCGTGGTGTTCAAGGGCGTTCATTACGAGATGACCGTGGACTGCATAGAGCACAAATGGCTGATACACTCCACCAAGGCGGAGCCGGTGGGCACCACCATAGGCATGTCGGTTGATCCCTTTGATATCCACATCATGAAGAAGTCCAAGGAGGAGGGCGCTTACCCTGCGCTCATGGGGGTGCAGAACAATGAAGAAGCTTAAAGTGTTCGCCACGCCCTATCTTATATGGATGGCGGTGTTCATCGTGGTGCCGCTGCTGATGGTGGCTTACTTCGCGTTCACCGACGAGGAGGGGCGCTTCACGCTGGATTACATCGCCAACGTGGGACAGTACACGAACATTTTCGTGCGCTCCATCTGGCTTGCGGTCATAGCGACCGTGATATGCCTGATACTCGCATATCCTGTGTCGTTCATGCTTTCCAGAATGAAAAAGCACCATCAGGGCACAATGCTGATGATAGTCATGCTTCCGATGTGGATGAACTTCCTGCTGCGCACCTACGCCTGGATGACACTGTTGGGAAACAACGGCATAATCAACCATATCCTCGGTCTGGTGGGACTTGGTCCGTTCAAGCTCATCAATACTGAGGGCGCAGTCGTACTGGGCATGGTGTATAATTACCTGCCGTTCATGATACTGCCGCTGTATTCCGTCATGGTGAAGATAGACAAGAGCCTTATCGAGGCAGCCTCCGACCTGGGGTGCAATCCGGTGTCGATCCTGTTCCGGGTGGTGGTTCCGCTTTCCGTGCCGGGGATCATGTCCGGAGTCACAATGGTGTTCGTCCCTGCCATCAGTACGTTCATCATTTCCAGAATGCTGGGCGGCGGCTCCAACCTGCTTATCGGCGACCTTATTGAAATGCAGTTCCTCGGCAATGCCTACAATCCTCACCTCGGCGCCGGAATTTCCCTCGTCCTGATGGTGATTATCCTGGTTATCATGACGATAATGAACCAGTTCAATCCGGACGATCAGGTGCTTATCTGAGTGGAGGTGCAATAAATGAAAACCCTGTCTAAAATCTACATGGCGCTTGTGCTCATGTTCCTTTATGTACCGATATTCGTGCTTATCGTGTTTTCCTTTAATGAAACGAAGAGCCGTTCGGTGTTCAGCGGATTCACCCTGGACTGGTACATCAAGCTGTTCCGCAACGAGGTCATTATTTCCTCGCTGATGAACACGATCATCATTGCGGTCATCGCAAGCATTGCGGCAACAGTACTCGGCACCCTTGCCGCAATCGGCATAAATTCCATGCGAAAAGTCCCGAAAGCCGTCGTAATGAACATCACCAACATGCCTATCGTGAACCCGGAAATAGTCACCGGCGTGTCCCTTATGCTGCTGTTCGTGTTCTTCGCTGCAAGAATGAACCTTGAGTTCGGATTCGTTACCCTGGTAATTGCGCACATCACCTTTGACGTGCCGTACGTTATCCTGAATGTAATGCCGAAATTCCGCCAGATGGATCCCAACCTGTTCGAGGCGGCGCAGGATCTGGGCTGCGGTCCGTTCACCGCGCTCCGTAAGGTCATACTTCCGGAGATCATGCCCGGCGTTGTGAGCGGATTCCTGATGTCGTTCACGTTCTCCCTGGACGATTTCGTCATAAGCTACTTCACCAGCGGCTCCACATCGCAGACGCTGCCAATCACCATCTATTCCATGACGCGCCGCAAGATCTCCCCGGAGATAAACGCGCTGTCCACCATAATATTCATCGTTGTGGTCATCGTCCTGGTCGTGAAGCACATAATCGAAACCAGGCAGGAGCAGAAGCTCAGAGCGAACGGAGGCGACGAGGGTTGAAAAAATATATAAGACCTGTATGTGCAGCGCTGTGCGGACTTCTGCTTGCCGGCTGCGCGGGCACCGGCGGCGCGGATCATTCCGACAGCACCGCGGAATCCACCGAGGAGAGCGAAGCCCAGACACTTACCGTTGACGACCTGGAATATTACACCAGGTTCAGGGGGCAGGATATCTCCATCAACGTATATAACTGGGGCGAATACATCTCCACCGGCGCGGACGAGGGTACGCTTAACGTCAATGCGGAGTTCACGAAGCTCACCGGTATCAAGGTGAACTACACCAATTACGCCACCAACGAGGAGCTTTACGCTAAGCTGAAGGGCGGCGGAGCCTACTACGACGTCATAATCCCGTCGGATTACATGATCTCCAAGATGATAAAGGAGAACATGCTCCAGCCGCTGGATATGGACAATATCCCGAACTTCAGGTATATCATGCCGACATTCGTCGATCCGGCGTACGACCCGGATAACGCGTATTCCGTGCCCTACACCTGGGGAACTGTCGGGATAATCTACAACACCTCCATGATAGACATTCCCAAGGAGGACATCGACTGGGATATCCTCTGGAACCCGGATTACGCCGACCAGATACTGATGTTCGACAACCCCCGGGACGCATTCGCCATAGCCGAAATTATGATGGGGTATTCCCTCAACACCGAGGACCCGGTGGAGCTGAACGCCGCAGCCAACAAGCTCAAAGAGCAGAAGAGTGTCGTCCAGGCCTATGTCATGGACGAGATATTCGACAAGATGGCGGCGAACGACGCGTGGCTCGCGCCGTATTACGCCGGGGACGCCCTGACGATCCTGGAGGATAACGAGGACCTGGATTTCGCAGTCCCGAAGAGCGGCACGAACCTGTTCGTGGACGCAATGTGCATTCCCGTGGGCGCAAAGCAGAAGGAAGCCGCCGAAATGTACATCAACTTCATGTGCGAGCCGGATATCGCCTATGCGAACATCGACTACATCTGCTATTCCACGCCGCACAGCGCAGCGTACGAAATGCTGGACGAGGAAACGCGGAACAATCCCGTATCATATCCCGGCGACAACTACCTGGACGAGAATACGGCGATCTTCGTCAACCTCTCGGACGAGGCGAACCTACAGATGCAGACCCTCTGGACCGAGATGAAATCCGCGGAAACGGAATCCCCCAACCGGTGGATAGTTCCGGTGTTCCTGCTTCTCTGCCTGGGGCTGATAATCTTCACGCTTATCCGGCGCCACATCAAGAATAAGAAGGATATTTACTGATATCAGCGGGGAACGTTTCGCGGCGTTCCCCGTTTTTTCCGGTGTGCAGAAAAAATCCACAAAAAAAATCAAAAAACATCTAGCATTTTTTCGGATTATCTGCTATAATAAAAGATGTGGTAGAGTGTGCTGTGATAAATGGTGCAATTTGCCATGAAAAAATCAAAAACGCTGGACCTGCTCGTGCACGGGCAATTCAGCGATCAAAATTTCAGGAGGTATATACCAATGGCAAACAAGTGGGTCTACATGTTCAGCGAAGGCGACATGACCATGCGTAATCTGCTCGGCGGTAAGGGCGCAAACCTTGCCGAGATGACCAGCATCGGTCTGCCGGTTCCCCAGGGCTTCACCATCACTACTGAGGCTTGCACCCAGTACTACGAAGATGGCAGAAAGATCAACGACGAGATCATGGCTCAGGCTATGGAAGGCGTAAAGAAGATGGAGGAGATCAACGGCAAGAAGTTCGGCGATCTCAAGAATCCGCTCCTCGTTTCCGTACGTTCCGGCGCACGCGCATCCATGCCCGGTATGATGGATACCATTCTTAACCTCGGTCTTAACGACGACGTTGTTAACGCTATGATCGCAGGCAACCCCGATCCTAAGTTTGAGAGATTCGTTTACGACTCCTACAGACGCTTCATCCAGATGTTCTCTGATGTAGTTATGGAAGTAGGTAAGAAGTACTTCGAGCAGCTCATCGACAAGATGAAGGCTGAGAAGGGCGTTCAGTACGATATCGACCTGACCGCTGCTGACCTCAAGACTCTTGCAGAGCAGTTCAAGGCTGAGTACAAGAAGCAGCTCGGCGAGGACTTCCCGTCCGACCCCGTACAGCAGCTCAAGCTCGCTATCGAGGCTGTATTCCGTTCATGGGACAACCCCCGTGCAAACGTATACCGCCGCGACAACGATATCCCGTACAGCTGGGGTACCGCAGTAAACGTAATGCCGATGGTATTCGGTAACCTGAACAACGAGTCCGGTACTGGCGTTGCGTTCACCCGTGACCCTGCTACTGGCGAAAAGAAGCTCATGGGCGAGTTCCTTATCAACGCTCAGGGCGAGGACGTTGTTGCCGGTGTTCGTACTCCTATGCCCATCGCTCAGATGGAGAAGGAGTTCCCCGAGGCATACGCAGAGTTCATCAAGGTTTGCGACACCCTCGAGAACCACTATCACGACATGCAGGATATGGAGTTCACCGTTGAGAACAAGAAGCTCTACATGCTCCAGTGCCGTAACGGTAAGAGAACCGCTCAGGCTGCTCTGAAGATCGCTTGCGACCTCGTTGACGAAGGCCACAAGACCGAGCAGGAAGCTGTTCTGATGATCGACCCCAGAAACCTCGACACACTGCTCCACCCGCAGTTCGACTCCAAGGCTCTGAAGGCTGCTACTCCGGTAGGCAAGGGTCTGGGCGCTTCTCCTGGAGCTGCCTGCGGTAAGATCGTGTTCACAGCAGACGACGCTGAGAAGTGGGCTGCTAAGGGCGAGAAGGTAGTTCTGGTTCGTCTGGAGACTTCTCCTGAGGATATCACAGGTATGAAGGTTGCTCAGGGTATCCTGACCGTTCGCGGCGGTATGACCTCTCACGCAGCCGTTGTTGCTCGTGGTATGGGTACCTGCTGCGTATCCGGCTGCGGCGACATCAAGATGGACGAGGAGAACAAGAAGTTCGAGCTGGCAGGCAAGACCTACCACGAGGGCGACTTCATCTCCATCGACGGTACAACTGGTAACATCTACGATGGTATCATTCCGACCGTTGACGCTTCCATCGCCGGCGAGTTCGGCCGTGTAATGGCTTGGGCTGACAAGTACAGAAAGCTCAAGGTAAGAACCAACGCTGATACTCCTGCTGACGCTAAGAAGGCAAGAGAGCTGGGCGCTGAGGGTATCGGTCTGTGCCGTACCGAGCACATGTTCTTCGAGGCAGACAGAATCGCTGCATTCCGCGAGATGATCTGCTCCGATACCGTTGAAGAGAGAGAAGCTGCTCTGGCTAAGATCGAGCCGATGCAGCAGGGCGACTTCGAGAAGCTGTACGAGGCACTCGAGGGCAACCCTGTAACCATCAGATTCCTCGATCCTCCTCTCCACGAATTCGTTCCCACTGAAGAGGCTGACATTGAGGCTCTGGCTAAGGCACAGGGCAAGTCCGTTGAGACCATCAAGAACATCATTGCTTCCCTGCACGAGTTCAACCCGATGATGGGTCACCGTGGCTGCCGTCTGGCTGTTACCTACCCTGAGATCGCCAAGATGCAGACAGCTGCCGTAATCAAGGCTGCCATCAACGTAAAGAAGGCTCACGCTGACTGGAACATCGTTCCCGAGATCATGATCCCGCTGGTTGGCGAGGTTAAGGAGCTTAAGTACGTTAAGGACATCGTTGTAAAGACCGCTGACGAGATCATCGCTGCTTCCGGCACCGATCTGAAGTACTCCGTTGGTACCATGATCGAGATCCCGAGAGCTGCCCTGACCGCTGACGACATCGCTAAGGAAGCTGAGTTCTTCTGCTTCGGTACAAACGACCTGACCCAGATGACATACGGCTTCTCCAGAGATGACGCTGGTAAGTTCCTCGGCGCTTACTATGACGCTAAGATCTTCGAGAACGATCCGTTCGCAAAGCTCGACCAGGTTGGCGTTGGCAAGCTCATGAAGATGGCTATCGAGCTTGGTAAGAAGACCCGTCCCGAGATGCACTGCGGTATCTGCGGCGAGCACGGCGGCGACCCGACATCTGTTGAGTTCTGCCACGAGATCGGTCTGGATTATGTATCCTGCTCACCGTTCCGTGTTCCGATCGCTAGACTGGCTGCTGCTCAGGCTGCACTCAGATAATCACGATCTGAAAGCAATCGCTTAATAAGAATCCCACTCCGGAAACGGGGTGGGATTTTTTTGTATCTGTCATGCCCGGCTACCTGTAAACAATGTTATGAGCCACGCCATTGTTTGCGTGACAACGTATTCAATTCGAGGTACTTTTCCTCGTATACGCTGTCGGGTGTGCCCGACTACTGTATATAGTGTTATGATCCAAGCCTTTGGCCGTATGGCAATGCGATAAATTCGATGTGCGCCTGGTCGTATACGCTGTCAGGCGTGCCCGACTACTGTATATAGTGTTATGAGCCAAGCCTTTGGTCGTATGGCAATGCGATAAATTCGATGTGCGCCTGGTCGTATACGCTGTCGGGCGTGCCCGACCTATTCGTTGATTTTGGAGCCGCTTTTGAAGCATAAAGCGGCAATGAGTCCGAAGAATACAGCGGCAGTAATTCCGGCAGCGGCGGAGGTGAATCCGCCGGTGAATGCGCCGAGAAGTCCCTTTTCGTCAACGGCTTCCCGGACGCCCTTTGCGAGAAGATTGCCGAATCCCGTCAGCGGAACCGTTGCGCCGCCTCCGGCGAACTCCACCAGTGGGTCGTAAACGCCCACCGCACCGAGGATCACTCCGGCGACGACGTAGCTCACCAGTATTCTCGCCGGAGTAAGCTTCGTCAGGTCTATCAGCAGCTGTCCCACCGCGCAGAATGCTCCGCCGATAAGGAAAGCCCACACATATTCAAGCAGCATATCCATTTTAACCTCCTGCTTCCGATGAAATTTCCACGCAGTGCGCGATCCCCGGGATACTTCCGCCCTGCTGCACCATTGTCGGGGACATCAGCGCCCCGGTGGCGCAGTAGAGAATCCGCTTCAGCTCCCCGGACTGTACGCGTCCAAGGAAATGTCCGCACATCATTGAGGCAGAGCAGCCGCAGCCGGAGCCTCCGGCGTGTACGTCCTGCATGGTACGGTCGTACAGCATAAGTCCGCAGTCCCTGTGGTGGGACTTCATGTCCACCCCGTCGCGCTGGAACAGGTCGTAGAGCAGATCGCTGCCCACCTGCCCGAGGTCGCCGGTGATTATCAGGTCATAGTCCTGGGGGTGAGTTCCGCGGTGCTTCATGTGGCGAGTCAGCGTGTCGTAGGCGGCGCCTGCCATAGCCGCGCCCATGTTGTTCATGTCGGTTATTCCCATGTCCTCTATCTTGCCGATGGTCGCCGCGCGTATAAAGGGCGGCTTTCCGCTGGAGCCAACGAGCGCGGCTCCGGCGGCGGTGGCGGTCCACTGGGAGGTGGGAGTACGCACGCCGCCGTAGTTCAGCGGAAACCGGAACTGCCGCTCCGCCGTGCTGTAGTGCGATGATGTGCTCGCGATCACGGTATCCATATAACCGGCGTTCACCAGCGCCGCAGACAGCAGAAGCCCCTCGGCGAACGTGGAGCACGCGCCGTAAATACCCAGGTATGGCATGAAGTAGTCCTTCAGCCCGTAGGAGCTTCCCACGCACTGATTAAGCAGGTCGCCGGCGATAACCAGGTCTATACGGTCCGGAGTCAGATCTGCCTTGCGCAGGACGTGATTCACCGCTCGCCGCTGGAACAGCGCTTCCGCCTGCTCCCATGTGTCCGCGCCGCCCTTGTTGTCGTCGATCACTTCATCGAATTCCCCACCGTATGGTCCATCGTTCTCCGCCTTGCCAACTACCGAGGCAAAGGAAAGCACGGAGGGTTTCCGGAAGCACATTGTTCTTCCCTCGCAGTATTTCATAATATCCCTCACTTCATAAATAATCCCACGATATAGTAAATGATGCCGTAAATCACCGAAGCGCTGATTCCGTAGACGATTACCGGACCGGCGATGACAAACATCTTGGCTCCCAGTCCGAGGACGTAGCCCTCGCTCTTGAAGTCCAGCGCAGGGGAGGCGACGGCGTTTGCGAATCCGGTGATTGGCACCAGAGTACCTGCGCCGGCGTGCTGTGCGATACGGTCGTACCATTCCAGCCCCGTGAAGAGGATACTCAGGAACACCAGCGTCATGGATGTGAGCGCTGCGGAATCATCACGGCTTAGCCCCGCCATTGCGTAGACGTTGAGCAGCGCTTCGCCGAGGGTGCATATGAGTCCGCCCACGACAAAAGCCATGGGAATGGTTCTGGTCATTTTCGAGTTGTTGGATCGCTGTTTTGTCAGCTCGCCATATTCTTCGTTTGAAATGTTCATGGTTCTTCTCCTTTTCTTTTTGGGAGTATTTTTCGCAGGCGCCGCCGTAAAATACATCTGCATTCCGTATTGTAGAAAATTGCAAAAAAAATCAACATTCTATTGACAAATCCGGCTTTTTGTTGTAAAATTAGTATATCAACTCAGATGAACGGGGGTAATTATATGGCTTTAGTCAATATTATGGAAGGTATCGTCAAGGATAAACTCACAGAAATGCTCAAGAATGAGAAATGCTGCAAGTGCGAACGCTGTGTGGAGGATATGACTGCGCTTGCGCTGAATAAGCTGCCTGCGCGCTACGTCAGCACCCACAACGGCGAACTGTTTTCCAAGCTGAACGCCCTGGTCAGACAGAGCACCGTTGACCTTAACATTGCAGTTGCTGAAGCCATTGCATGCGTATCCAAGCGCCCGTCCCATCAGTAAAAAAATAACGGTGCCCACCCGGCACCGTTTTTGTTATCATAAAAGAATAAGGGGGAGATAATTTTTATCTCCCCCGAGTTATGTATATCAGATCTCGATTTTGCCATAGAGAGTTGCGTTCTTCTCTGCGTCAACGGTCTCCTTGGAGAACTCTCCTGCATTGGCGTTCTCGTCAGGCTCGTAAGTCCTGCGCTTGTATTCACGCTCAAAGCTGGTAGAGAATCCGGTGGACTGGCGGTAATTCCTTGTATTGCCGCTGCCTCTGCGCTCGCCGTGGTCGTTCCTGTCGCCGCTGCGTCTGGGACGGCGGTTGTCGAACTTCGGCTTGTCAGCGTAAATTACTACCTTTCTGTAAGGCTCAACGCCGGTGGAATGGCTGGAAACACCCTCTATCTCAGCAACGCAGCTGTGGATTATGCGGCGCTCATACGGATTCATCGGCTCCAGTGCGATCTTCCTGCCCTGCTTGATTACCTTGGCGGAAGTCCTCTTGGCGAGGGATTCCAGGGTTTCGCGGCGCTTGTCGCGGTAGCCGTTGCAGTCGATGGAGATACGGCAGTAGGATTCCTCGGTGCGGTTGCTTGCCAGGATAGTCAGATACTGAAGGCTGTCCAGGGTTTCGCCGCGTCTGCCGATAACCACGCCCAGCTTGTCGCCGGTGATATCCAGAACGATGTTGCCATCACGGCGTATTGCGTTGATCTGGAAGTTCTCAAGACCAAGCGCATGGAGAACGTCGGTCAGGTACTTCTTCGCAGCCTGTACCTTGGCGCTCTTCTCAATGTCGAAATCAGCGGGAAGCTCGGGTACAGCCGCGCTCTCGTTCTCGTCCTCAAAGGAAGCCGGAGCAGGCTCCTCAGCCGGTGCGGATTCCTCAGCCTGCGCTGTGGCAGGAGCCTCTTCAGCCACCGGAGCTTCGTAGGAAGCTATTACCTTGGCATTGCCCTTCATTCCGAACAGACCCTTTCTGGGCTGCTCGAGAATATCGAACTCTATCTCGTCAACGGAAACGCCGAATTCTGCTGCTGCGCTTTCCTTTGCTTCGTCAAGTGTCTTTGCTGTGAATTCCTTTTTCATGTGAGATCCCTCCTGTTATCAGGTATCGTCGTCCTCGTCCTCGTGGTATTCCTCGCCGTATTTCTCTGCGTCTGCCTTTCTGGCTTCAGCGAGCTTTCTGCGGTTTATCTCTTTCTGTGTGAGCTTCTCGCCCTTGTATTCCGCAACCGCTTCGAGATCGGCTTCCTGGCGCTTTTTCTTCTCGGCCTTTGCCTCCTGCTTCATACGCTCGTTGTATTCAGCCTCTGCCTCAGCGCGGAGCTTTGCAGGGTTATACAGCTTGTTGAGCAGCAGCGTCTGGAGTATGCCGAAGAAGTAGCTTATCGTCCAGTAGAAGCCTGCGCCGGCAGGCACCGTGAATACCAGGACGATGGAGAAGAGCGGCATGATGAACATTGTGCCCTTCATGCAGCCGCTGTTTGTGCCGGGGTTGTTCATATCCATCGTCTTGGTGGAAATGATGGACTGCGCCATGGAGAATATGAACGCAAGGATCGGGATCAGTATCATCGGCCAGCCGAGGTCGCTTGCAGGGTCCTTTCCGAGGGGTATTCCCAGGAATTCGAGCCTGTCGTTAAGCTCTGAAAGGTCGCTTTTTGCGGTGGGGCTGAGGGAATCGTATGCGGAGGTATCGCCGGTCTGCTCGACCTCGCCGTAACGGTTGATGACGTAAAGCTCCCTCTGGAGGGTGGCAGCCTGGGTATACGTCAGGCTGTCGCTGCCGCCGACGCACTTTACGGTGCCGAACTGGCGCTGTACTGTGTCAATAGCGCTTGTCGTGTACTTAGAGAAGCTGTGGGCATTCGTGTATGCAGTCTTTTCGGTTTCGTCAGTGATATTGTTCAGCTCAGCCTGTTCGGTCTTGGTCAGGGAGTAGAGGTCGCTCTCTGTAAAGAGCTTGTCCTTGTTCTCATCAGCCTTGCTTGCGCTGACGGTGGCGGAGGTGATGACCTTCTTCATCATGTCCTTGCTGGTCTTGTCGAGCTTCTGCCAAACTGCTTCGGTGGCAGGCTCTTCGCCATCTGCCAGGCAGTTCGCGTTGTAGTATTCGAGTATCTGCTTGGCGTCACGGACGATATCCTCGTGCTTTGCAAGGGCGTCGCCCTCAAGCTCCTCAGTATTGCCGTACTCGTCCACGAATATCTTCGTCATGGAAACGTAGTAGGACTCCTGCATGGTGGCGGTGATGTTGTCCATGTGCTTGATGTGGGTCATGGGCTTGTATACAACGTCCAGCACGCCGAACAGGAGCAGGAAGGTGATCACCATCGTGCCGCAGCCGCCCATGGGCTTGTAGCCCTGCTGCTGGAGCTTTGCAAGCTCGACCTGCTGCTTTTCCTGGTTGTTCTTGTATTTCTGCTGGATCTCCCTTACCTTGGGGGCAAAAATGGCGGATTTTGCTGTGTTTTTCTGCTGCTTTATCGAAAGCGGAAGCATTGCCAGCTTTACGATAAAAGTGAACACCAGGATCGCAACGCCTATGCTTGCGCCGGTATTCTTGCAGATCACCTCATAGATACCCCAGAGGATATAACCGAGAGGTGTGCCGATGATGCTGTACAGGAACTCTATTGTGTCCACGTCCTTTCGTTTCGGATCCGCTGTCGTTGCAGGGTCCGTACTGCGCAGCGCGTGGTGTGAGAGGTGTGTGCGCTGCTGTTTCCTCCGACCGGGCGTTGTTCCCGGCGGCAAATGAATGGTATATATGAAACACGGCGTAGCCGCAGTTGATCGCGTGATCAGTTGTCCTTATAGGAGTCCTTTATGTCCCCGAGGTAGTCGGTGCTCTCATCGTCCGGCATTCCGAACTCCGGAGGAATGGGGAGCTTCTCCGGGTGGAAGCAGAACTTCTGCGGAACCGGGTCGATACCCCCGGCGCCGTAGGGATTGCACCGCATAATTCTCCATAACGTCAAATAACCGCCCCTTACCGCACCAAAGCGCCGGATAGCGGTAAGACCGTATTCGGAACAGCTTGGATAGTAGCGGCAGCACGGCGGTAAGATCTTTGACAGCGTAAGTCTGTACAGCTTGATTATACCAAGAAAAATATATTTCATGACAGCTTTGACAGAATGTTCTTCATCATCAGGGAGTAGATCTTCGTGGATTTTAGCTCCGGAGTCTTGCTTCTTGCGACGAAGATGAAATCATAACGCTTGTTTGTCTTTTCTTTAAGAACCGGCTCGAAAAGGCGGAATGCTTCTCTGATGATCCGCCTCGAGCGGTTTCTTTTGACCGCGTTTCCGACCTTCTTCCCGGTGACGATGCCCAGGCGGTTGCAGCGTCCGCGTCTTTCCCTGACGTAGCAGACAAAGGCGAAGGTGACGATGCTGTCCCCTTTTTTAAAGAGGTAGGTGAAATCGCGGTTGTTCTTGATCACAATGTACTTTTTGGAAAACTCAGACATTGCAGTCAGATCAGTAGGTCAGCTTTTTTCTGCCCTTTGCGCGGCGGCGTGCGAGAACCTTGCGGCCGTTCTTGGTAGCCATTCTCTTCATGAAGCCGTGCTCATGCTTTCTCTGCAGCTTCTTGGGCTGATAAGTTCTTTTCATTTAGTAGACCCCCTTTTTGAATTCTGGTAAGATCGCTGTGCGTTTTTATCCGGAGATATAGCTTCTCCGCACACAGCTGTCAACAATAATTAATTATACCCTATTACAAAGCCGTTGTCAAGGGTTTTTTGAAATTTTCCCGATTTTTTCACTTTGCCGATAACGCATTGTATAAATCCCGTCAGATATACTGAAATCCGGGGCTGATAAGCCTTCCCGGAGGGTGCACGGAAATGTTTTTTCGGCAATTTTTCAAAATATGTCTTGCTTTTGTGTGAAATATTTGTTATACTGTTATTATTGCAGTATTAAGGAGCGGAGGTGTGCTGGTGCGGCTGCTTAAATCTTCCAGTATTCGCGGCGGCGAGCCGGAGATACTGACCCGTCTTTTCCGGCAGGAAAAACATGCGCCGGATTCCATAACCATGCCGCCCGACCGGACGGTGCTTTCCGGCGGCAGACATCTTCGGCACGAGCTGAAATACATCATCAACGAGGGGACCTATCAGTATCTGCGCAGCCGGCTGCTGCCGCTGATGTCGCCGGACGGGCACGGTCGGGACGGCGGATATCGCGTCACCAGTCTGTATTTCGACGATGTGTATAATTCCGGATACTGGCAGAAGCTGAACGGCGCAGAGGTGCGCAGAAAGTTCCGTATCCGCGCCTATGACCTGGATCCGTCCTTCGTCAGCCTGGAGAGCAAGCACAAGGATATCAGTTACGTTTCCAAGCTGTCCAGGAAGCTCACGGACGAGCAGTACCGCGCGCTGCTCCTGGGGGATTGCTCATTCATGGCGGAGCAGGACGGTGAGGAGGACGTGTTCGGGGAATTCTACCGCACCGACCGCACGCTGAAGCTCCGTCCGCGCATCATCGTGGATTACCAGCGCGAGGCGCTGGTGTATCCGTTCGGGCATGTGCGTATAACCTTCGACCGGAAGCTGTCCGCCTGCTTCAACACGCTGGACATGTTCGCCCCGGAGGCGCAGTACACCCGGATATATGACAAGGAGATAATACTCGAAGTCAAGTTCGATAACTATATTCCTGATGGTATACAGGCTGCGCTGCAATGTCTGAATGCGCCCATGCAGCCGGTATCAAAATACATAATCTGTACAGACAGAATGCTGGAGGTAAAATCCTATGGTTGACCAGTTCCTCGCGAGCGGATCCAAGCTCGCTGACGCGCTCACAGTCCTTGGCGGAAGCGCAGATCTCACAAATGTGATCTCGATACAGACGATACTTGTCACGCTGCTGACGTCGGCGGTGTGCGGCGCGGTTATCTACCTTGTGTACCGTTTCTTCAACCGCAGCGTTATCTATAACGAGAACTTCAATATCCTGGTTATACTGACGACAGTGGTCACCTCGTTCATCATCATGACGATAAGCTCCAACGTGGTGCTGTCGCTGGGTATGGTGGGCGCGCTGTCCATCGTCAGATTCCGTGCGGCGGTGAAGGATCCGCTGGATATAGGCTTTCTCTTCTGGGGAATCGCGGCGGGTATTACCGCAGGCGCGCAGCTTTACTGGGTGGCGCTTCTCGGCACGGCGATAATCGCGGTGCTGTACATACTCATCACCATCTGCCGCAAGGAGAAGAAAAGCTACCTGCTTATCCTGCGCTACAAGGCGGCAAGTGAGATGAACGTCACCGGAATCCTCAACGGTATAAAGTACCGTCTGAAGAACAAGACCCAGACCGGCGACCAGGTGGAGCTTACAATCGAGGTCAAGATAAAGAAGAACGACACCGCCTACCTCAGCAGATTCAATGCGGTTGAGGGCGTGGAGAGCGTGACCCTGCTGGAATACAGCGGCGAGTACCTGAGCTGACAGATAATTCAGAACGCGGAATTACTGTGTCCCACTTCGTGGGACTTTATAATAACAAACAGGACGAAAGATTTTCTTTCGTCCTGTTGTGTTTTATTATAATGTCCTCGTCCCTCGTCAGCATGTCCGCGTCAGCGGACACCAGGATTCCGAATTACGCATTCCGCATTCCGCATTCCGAATTAAACCTTGAACACGGCGCTTGTGAAGCCCGGGAGTGTGAGTCCGCCAAGCTCCATGGTTTCGCCGGTTAGGAGGTCCTCCTTAGCGCCGCCCATGTTCAGATTGAAAGTAAACGGATTTGCGTCCGCATTGATGACTGTCAGCAGGGTCTCGCCGTCCGTGCTGCGCGAGAATGCGTACTGGCGGTTGGTGAGCTGGACCTGCTTGTAGTCGCCCTGGGAAGCAGCCGGGTGGTTCTTCTGGATATCGGCGAGCGCCTTTATGTGGGCAGTGAGGTCGCATATTCCCTCGGACTTCATCTTTTCGAGGTCAAATTCCGGACGGAGCTGGTCGTCGCCGCCCTGGTTCTTGTCACCGGTCACGCCGAATTCGCTGCCATAGTACACCGCAGGGATTCCCGGCATCATGAACATCAGCGTGTAGATATCCTTGAGGTGCTCCTTGGTCCTGAGCATGGAGGCTATGCGGTTCACATCGTGGTTGTCAACGAAGGTGTAGAGGTGCTTTCCTCTGTACAGGCACCAGTTCTCGCTGCCGAACTGACGGTTGATGGAGTGCGCGATCTCAAACATATTCATGTCGTTGAAGCTTGAGAACAGCCCCTTGTAGCACTCGTAGTTGGTCACGCTGTCCAGCATTTCGGGATTCATCCACTTGTTGTAGTCGCCGTGGAGCGTTTCGCCAAGCAGGAAGAAATCCTCTGACAGCCACTTGCAGTGACCGTGCAGCTCTTTAAGGAAGTTCAGATCCAGGCAGTATGCAACGTCCAGGCGGAGTCCGTCGATGCCGAATTCGTTCTTCCAGCCGGTTATGCAGTCCTTGAGGTACTGCTTGACCTCGGGATTGTAGAGGTTCAGCTTCACCAGCTCGTAGTGACCCTCCCAGCCCTCGTACCAGAATCCGTCATTGTATCCGTCGTTGCCTTCGCGCACATGGAACCAGTCCTTCCTGGCGCTGCCGAGCTTGTTCTCGCGGACGTCCCTGAAAGCCCAGAAGTCGCGGCCGACATGGTTGAATACGCCGTCCAGGACTACTCTAATGCCGTTCTCGTGGAGCGCGTCGCATACCTTCTTGAAATCCTCGTTGGTGCCGAGCCGGCGGTCGATCCTGGTGTAGTCTGCGGTGTCGTAGCCGTGGGCGGAGCTTTCGAATACCGGTCCGAAGTAAACGGCGCTGCAGCCCAGTTCCTTTATGTGAGGAATATCGTCGATCACACGGAGTATCTTGTGAGTTGGCTCCGATGTGAAATCGTTCTGCCGGGGGCAGCCGAAGTATCCGATGGGGTAGATGTGGTAGAATACTGCGTTTTCAAACCAGTTCATGTAAAAGCTCTCCTTTAAAATAAGCGTTGCTGTTCCGGGAAATCGGAAGAATGTCGTATAATGGCGATTCCTGTCTGATCCCTGCGCAATTCACAGAATGTCCTGGCGGCTCTGAACATAATCTGATGTCAGATTCCCCGTTAAAATGACCAAATTCTATGGAAGATTGCAAATATAGTATATCACATTTGTAACGCCGTGTCAAGTTTCTTGTGCAAATCCAACAAAATAATACATAGATTATTGCTCTCCAATGAAAAATTGTTACAATACTCTTGAATTGTGGAAGATAATTTGATATAATGTATGTAAATGGTGCAGAATTGATTGGTAAATATTGAGATGGGCGTGGAGGCTGGTTCAGCCAGTTATCTAATGAACCCGGAGGTGCTTCATGAATAAAAGGTGTTCACAGGAATGGTCGGACAGATCATGCACTGCATGGCTGGCACGGCGGATCCGTAACAGACTCCTGCCGCTGCTGGCAGCGCTGATGGTCGCGCTGGCAGCATTCCCCGTGCCTGCCATGGCGGAGGGAACGACGGTCAGGGTCGGTGCAAATGCGGATTTCGGTATTTCGGTCAACGGAACGAACGCCACGGGCTTTGCGGCGGATTACTTCCGCGAGATCGGAAAGCGCACCGGCGATACATACCAGTATGTGAGCGCGACGGAGCCGGAGCTTGCGAAGAAGCTCGCCGCCGGCGAAGTGGATATAATCCCCTGCGTGACGGAGCAGGAGCTTTCGTCATGGAAGAGCCTGATGGCGGAGCAGGGCTACGATGGCGAACTCTACCTCAGCAGCTTTTCACTGATGACAAAGTTCTCCGCGGTGTATGTGCACAAGGACAGCAGCGTGACCTATTCCGACCTGGAGAGCCTGCGCACAAAGCGCATAGGCTACCTCGCAGAGGACCAGGGCATGTTCTTCCCGAACGGGGAGTTCCTGACTCCGGGGCTGCGCCAGGCAGAATTCGTTGCATACAATACCGAGGAGCAGATGCACTCGGATTTCAACTCCGGTAAGATTGATGCGGTTGCCAAGTGTTGTTTCCGCAGCTGGTCGGACGACGTTATCGTATGTCAGATGTCCACGGCGGAATGCTACTTCATGGGGACCGAGAATTCTAAGGATATCCTGGACGAACTGGACGAGGCTGTGGGTGGTATCATGATGTCCGACAGCAGCTTCAGCTCCAACATGTACGAAAAATACGTTTCCAGATTCGGCGGACAGCGCTATGCCTACACTGAATCCGAGAAATATTATGTGACAAATAACAAGAAGCTCACCATCGGCGTGAATATTCAGTCCAGCATGCTTGATCAAGTGGACGGAAACACCGTGACCGGCGCCCTGGCTGAAACGATGAATCAGCTCGGGGAAATAGCCGGCATGGAGATCAGGCTGGTGCCCTATGACAGCATAAAGGATTGCGTTTCCGCAATGAAGGCGGGCGAAGTACAGGCGATATGCGGCGGAGTGAACTCCGCTTCTGTGGCGCAGTTCTCCGGGATCAGGGTGTCTGCGCCATATTCCAAAACGCCGGTTGCCGCGGCAGGGAAGGTCGGGGCTTCCATCAGCGAACGCTCAAGGATTGCAATTCCGATCTCCGACGAGGATATCAGTGTATACCTTTCCACCGTGTACCCGAATGCGCCGCAGGTTCGATACAGTGATGAAAGACTCTGCCTTGACGCAGTAAAAAACGGAGATGCAGATCTGGCATATGCCAGCGCCTATGATCTGATCTATGCGCTGAGCGGCGATTACAGCGACCTTGATATAGTGGACGTTCGGAGCACCCTTCACGTCGAGTGCATCGCCATGCCGGATTCTGAAAAGGATCTTGCCGGCATAATAGGAAAATCACTGGTGGTCATGAGCACGAATTCCGCATTGGTCAACACGTATTCCGCTATGCTCGGGAACGGCGGCGGAGTGGATTCCGGGGATTTCTTCAGTGATTATCTCGTCTGGATAGTTTCCGGTGTGATCGCCGTACTGGCTGCGGTTTTTGTTGTGGTATGTACCATGGCATTCCGTTCGCGCAGGGTGGCTGACATTGATTCGCTCACCGGCGGCAGAAGCAAGCGCAAATATTTCGAGGACACACGGAAGATACTGAAAAAGACCAACGCGGAGAACTGGGCGATCGCGCTGTTTGATATCGACAAGTTCAAGTACGTCAACGACCGCCTGGGATATGAAGAGGGCAACAGAATGCTGGAGCGCCTTCACAAGACGATCTCCGACCATCTTGAGGGCGAAGAGGTGTTCGCCCGTATGTCAGACGATAATTTCGTCCTGACGATAAAGAACGGCACCGATGTTGAGCTCACATCGCGGCTGAACAGCATATTCGCCGAGTTCGACCGGCGCAACAGCCTGTTCGTGAAATACCCGGTAGTGTTCAGCGCCGGAGTTTGCAGACTGAATCAGTGCATTCATGAGAGCCATCACGGCGAGGTGGATATAAACTCCGCCATTGACCGCTGCAAGATAGCTAAGAGCACTCTAAAGGGCACGCACTATTCTTCGATAGCGTTCTATGACGGGTCTATCCGCGACCGTGCGCTGCGCGAGAAGGACTACGAAAACATCATGCCGGCTGCACTGGAGCGGCACGAATTCCAGTGCTACCTCCAGCCGAAGTACGGGTTGCGTTCGCGCAACATCGAGGGCGCCGAGGCGCTTATCCGCTGGAACAGCAAGGATTTCGGCTTCATCTCCCCCGGGGATTTCATTCCGATAGCTGAAAAGAACGGATTCGTTGTCGAGCTGGATTTCTTCATTTTGGAGGAAGTCTGCCGCACGATGCGCCGCTGGATAGATGATGGAAAGAAGCCGGTGGTGGTTTCCGTCAACCAGTCGCGGCTGCACCTGAATTACGACGATTATATCTGGCGCCTGCGCGAGATTGTGGACAAGTACGATATCCCGTATGAATACATCGAACTGGAGCTTACCGAGAGCGTGTTCACCGAGAATTCGGAGAAGCTGCTCAAGATAATGCACAAGCTGCACGAGATAGGCTTCAAGCTTTCCCTGGACGACTTCGGCTCCGGCTATTCCTCGCTGAACATGCTCAAGGATATGCCGGTGGACGTCGTGAAGATCGACAAGGAATTCTTCAGCGACACCATGAATACGCGCAAGGGACGCGCGGTAATTTCCACCGTTGTGGACCTTGCCAACAACCTTGACATGGACGTGATCTCCGAGGGTGTTGAAACGAAGGAGCAGGTGGAATTCCTGACGGAGATCCACTGTGCGATGGTGCAGGGATACTATTTTGCCAAGCCCATGCCGATAGTCGATTTTGAGAAACTGTGGTTTGCGGACCTCGACGACATCAGGCGCAAGAGGGACGCCGCGATAGAGAAACAGCAGCAGCGCGTAGATGAGATGGAGCATGCGAAGGAATCCCACGACGGGCAGGAAAAGGCACCGGAGCAGGGCGCAGAGGATAACTCCGCCGGGGTCGCTCCGCTGGAAAAGTGATATACCGGGAGGGCGCGTCCCTCCCGTTTTTTTGGAGGTAAGTATGCATAACGAGGTTATTCACATCGGAGATATTCCGGTGAAGGTATACACGGACGGGGGATTCAGTCGCACGGTGCTTGCCGTCCACGGATTCGGCGGCAGCAAGGACAGCCTGGCGATAGAGGGGCTTGCGGAGCGACTGTGCCCGGTGGGATTCCGGGTGGCGGCGCCGGATCTTCCCTGCCACGGAGAGCGCACCGAGCCGGAATCCCGGCTGTCCCCGGAGAACTGCATATCCGAGATAATGACGGTGGAAAAGGAGCTTTCGGCGGAATATGCGTTCGGCACAAGCTTCGGCGGAGCGCTGCTGCTGCGCCGTATCGAGCTTTACGGAGATCCTTTCCGGAGGATAGTGCTGAGGGTTCCGGCGGTGAACATGGCGGATTCTCTCCTGCGGTGCATGCAGCTGTTCCAGCCGGGATTCACACTGGAGCAGGCGGAAAGCAGCGGATTCCACGTTAAGATGAGCCGGGAGCTGAATATCCCCTACAGCTTCTACGGGAAACTACTGGAGCTTAACGAGGTGCGCCATTGCGCCGCCTGGAATACTCCGGACATACTCGCGGTGTACGCCGGAAGCGACGAACTCGTCGCCCGTAAGGACACGGAGGAATTCCTGCGGCTGAACCCGGAGATGCAGCGCCTGTGCATTGAGGGCAGCGGACACCGCATGAATCAGAAGCCGGAATATCTTTCCGCGGCGCTGGACCGCGCGGCGGAGCATTTCACTGAATAGCACTGGATAACGGCTTTTTTGCGCATAATGATTGACAAGTGAGCGGAATTATAGTATAATATAGTATTGTAAAAATATTATCATCAATACCCCACGAAAGGACATCAAAAAAATGGGTTACGATTTTACCGCCATTGAAAGCAAGTGGCAGAAATATTGGGACGAGCACAAGACGTTCCACGCTGAAAACGACTATTCCAGACCGAAGTTCTACGCACTGGTAGAGTTCCCCTACCCCTCCGGACAGGGACTCCACATCGGTCACCCCCGTCCCTACACCGCTATGGATATCGTGTCCAGAAAGCGCAGACTCCAGGGCTATAACGTGCTGTTCCCGATGGGCTGGGACGCATTCGGTCTGCCCACAGAGAACTTCGCCATCAAGAACAAGATCCACCCGGCTATCGTAACAAAGAACAATGTTGAACCACCGATCCCGACTACTTCAAGTGGACGCAGTGGATATTCCTCAAGCTGTTCAAGGCAGGTCTTGCCTATAAGAAGGAAATGAACGTGAACTGGTGCACCTCCTGTAAGGTCGTACTGGCTAACGAGGAGGTCGTAAACGGCGTCTGCGAGCGCTGCGGCGGCGAGGTTGTCCACAAGGTCAAGAGCCAGTGGATGCTCAAGATAACCGAATATGCCCAGAGGCTCATCGACGATCTCGACAGCGTTGACTATTTCGAGAAGATAAAGACTGCGCAGAAGAACTGGATCGGCAGATCCACCGGCGCCGAGGTGGATTTCACCACCACTTCCGGCGACATGCTGACCGTATACACCACACGCCCTGACACCCTGTTCGGCGCGACTTATATGGTAATCTCTCCGGAGCACCCCATCATTGAGAAGTGGGCTGACAAGCTCCAGAATATGGACGCTATCCGCGAATACCAGGCGGCGGCTGCGCGCAAGTCCGACTTCGACCGCACCGAGATGAACAAGGACAAGACCGGCGTAAAGCTGGAGGGCGTCCGCGCGATTAATCCCGTAAACGGCAAGGAGATTCCGATCTTCATTTCTGACTATGTTCTGATGACCTACGGCACCGGTGCAATCATGGCGGTTCCGGCGCACGATACCCGTGACTGGGAGTTCGCCAAGGTATTCAGCCTGCCCATCATCGAGGTAGTAAAGGGCGGCGAGGATGTTCAGAAGGAAGCCTTCACCGACTGCGCTACCGGCGTTATGGTGAACTCCGAGTTCCTGAACGGACTTTCCGTTGAGGACGCAAAGGTAAAGATCAAGGAGTGGCTCACAGCAAACGGCAAGGGCCGCGAGAAGGTCAACTACAAGCTGCGTGACTGGGTATTCTCCCGTCAGAGATACTGGGGCGAGCCTATTCCCGTTGTCAACTGCGAGAAGTGCGGCTGGGTAGCGCTCCCCGAGAGCGAGCTTCCTCTCAGGCTGCCGGAGGTTGACAGCTACATGCCCACAGACACCGGAGAAAGCCCGCTGTCTACGCTGGAGAGCTTCATCAACACCACCTGCCCGTGCTGCGGCGGTCCGGCAAAGCGCGAAACCGACACCATGCCCCAGTGGGCTGGCTCCAGCTGGTACTTCCTGCGCTACTGCGATCCGCATAACGACAAGGAGCTTGCTTCCAGGGAAGCGCTCAAGTACTGGATGCCGGTCGACTGGTACAACGGCGGTATGGAGCACACTACGCTTCACCTGCTGTACAGCCGCTTCTGGCACAAGTTCCTGTACGACCAGGGCGTAGTTCCCTGCAAGGAGCCGTATATGAAGCGTACCTCCCACGGAATGATCCTCGGCAAGGATCCCGAGCGTCCCGGCGAGTTCACCAAGATGTCAAAGTCCAAGGGCAATGTCGTAAATCCTGATGATGTGGTCAGGGAGTTTGGCGCGGATACCCTCCGTCTGTACGAGATGTTCGTCGGCGACTTCGAGAAGGCAGCTCCCTGGCAGGAGAACGGAATCAAGGGCTGCAAGCGCTTCCTCGACAGAGTATGGGCAATGCAGGATAAGGTAGTGCCCGGCGACGAGTACAGCGACAAGCTGCGCGCTTCCATGCACAAGACTATAAAGAAGGTCAGCGAGGACATCGAAACGCTGAAGTTCAATACCGCCATCGCAACAATGATGGGACTTCTCAACGAGATAGACGCGGCAGGCTCCCTTACCCGGGCGGACTACAGAACCCTGCTGATACTGCTGAACCCGTTCGCTCCGCACATCACCGAGGAACTGTACCAGGTAATGGGCTACGAGGGCGTGCTCAACGAGCAGAAGTGGGTAGAGTACGACGAGAAGCTGTGTGTTGAGGACAGCGTAGAGATCGTTGTTCAGGTCAACGGCAAGGTAAAGGCACGCTTCAGCGCTCCCGTGAACTGCGACAAGGAAGGGCTGGAGAAGCTGGCTCTCGACCTGCCGGAGGTAAAGGCGCTGACAGACGGCAAGACCATCGTCAAGAAGATCGCCGTCCCGAACAAGCTGGTCAACATCGTTGTAAAGTAAGGCGCCAGGTGAAGAAAACGATGATAATTAAGGGTGTCCTGGCGGCGCTGACGGCAGTGTCCATGCTGACGGCGTGCGCCGGGGCGCCTTCCGGGAGCGGCAGCGTTACGGACAAGGTCAGCGAGGTGATATCCGAGGTGACTGCGGACATCGCCGCCGGAACTACGGACAGCGGCTCCGGCGAGGAAGCTGCGCCGGACACCTCCGGAATCGCCGGTCCCACAACGGAGGAAACAGAGATGAGCGAGGAAGTTAAGTACATCGCGCTTACGTTCGACGACGGACCGAATTCCACCACGACGAACGAAGTGATCGACAAGCTGGAGAAGTATGGCATTGTTGCGTCGTTCTTCCTCGTCGGCAATAATATTGACGACGAGAGCGCGAAGGCAGTGAAGCGCGCGTATGACCTGGGCTGCGAGATCGACAATCACAGCCGCACCCACAGCAATATGACGGAGCTTTCCGCGGAGGAGATAAAGGCGGAATACGACTACACCGACGGAAAGGTGTATGAGATAACCGGGGAGCACACGAAGTTCTTCCGTCCGCCGTATATTGCGGTTCATCAGATAGTGTTCGACAACGTTGACGTCCCGTTCATCGCCGGAATAGGCGCGAACGACTGGGAGGACAGAGTGACCGCTGAAATGCGTGCGCGAATGATCCTCAAGCAGGCAAAGGACGGCGACATAATCCTGCTGCACGACGCAGAGGGCAACTCCATGACTGTGGAGGCGCTGGACACCATCATTCCGGAGCTTCAGAAGCAGGGCTACAAGTTCGTGACGGTGACCGAGCTGTTCAAGGCAAAGGGAATCGAGCCGGACATGGAGAAGGTCTACACCAACGTAATGCAGAAGAATCAGTACAACTGATCCGATAAAAATGACCCCCGGCAGTTTTCGGACTGCCGGGGGTTTCTGCGTTCTGTGTTACTTTTTCGGCTGCTCGGGCTGCTGCGCCTGAGCCTGCTGCGGAAGCTGCGGCTTCTGCTGTAATTCCGTGCCGCTGGAGAGGGTCTTGCGGAGGATCCTCAGTTCGTTCACGTCCTTGACCATAAGCTCCTCAACGCGGGAAAGCATTTTGTCTGTGAAATCCTGGGTGGAACTCCTGATGAGCGCGGAGCGCTTCTGGGCCGCGCCGATCTCCTCGGTGGCTCTGCGGCGCGCCTCCTGGAGAATGGAGTTCTGGTCGATGAGCGCGCTGCGCTGCTGCTCCGCCTTGCGGATTATCTCCTCCGCCTCTTTCTTGGCGTCGCTGATTATGCGGTTTTTGTCGGCAACAATGTTCTGCGCCTGCTGTATCTCCCGGGGGAGGACAAGCCGCATTTCCGTGGCGATCTCGTCTATTTCAGAAGCGTCTACAAGGCTCTTCTTGCTGAACGGTACCGGCGCCGCCTTTCTGACTACCTCGTCAAGCATTGAGATGAGATCTAACAGACTGTATTCCATGATATCATTTTCCTTTCCTGAGATTGATTCAGCGGTTTTCCTTGGGAAGCACTGATTAAATCTGGCGCGTATATTGCGACGTCAGGTTTTTCGTCAGATTGTACAATGAGGACGACGCAAGGCTGCCGCCTTGCTAGAACGAATTGTGCAAGATGGCGGAAAAGATGCAAGCAAGATATGCGACAAGCCGCCAGGCGTGATTTAATCAGTGATTCCCTTATTCTTATACTTCTTTTGCGCAAGCTCCCTTGCGGCGTCGAAATCCTGGGTCAGCCTGGTGCGTATCTGCTCGTGAATGCACGAGGGGACGTATTTGCTGAGGTCGCCGTTGAACATCGCGACCTGCTTCACCATGCTTGAGGAAACGAACGTCGTTTTCAGGCTTGCCGGAATGAACACCGTTTCCGCCCGGGGATTGAGATCCTTGTTCGTATGCGCCATCTGGAATTCGTATTCGAAATCCGTCGTTGCGCGAATGCCCTTTACTATCACGTCAACGTCCTGCCGCTGGTTGAAGTAATCCGCCAGCAGTCCGTCGAAGCTTGCTATCTCCACGTTGGGGATATCCCTTGTAGCTTCCTTCAGAAACTCGCAGCGCTCGTTCATGCTGAAGCTGTAGGTCTTGAGGGGATTGATAAGTACTACCACCACCAGCTTGTCGAACATCTTCGACGCACGCTGGATTATGTCAAGGTGACCGTTCGTCACGGGGTCGAAACTGCCCGGATATATCGCCGTTTTCATTCGGACTGCTCCTTTCCGGGGTCGTCCTCGGCTTCCTGCCTGGGGCGGTATATCGTGACGGAGGTACGGGAGTGCCGCAGCACCTTCACTATCTCGAATCTGCCGATGTCGTGGGGGAGTACGCATTCCTTCTCGTGCTCGCAGATTATCACGCCGTTTTCGGACATCTTCTCCACCAGATTCGGCAGCGCCTTCTGGATTATCTTGTAGTTGTACGGCGGATCGAGTATCGCTATGTCGAAAGTCGCCCGGGTGCTTTTCAGGAATGCGGAGAACGGCATGTTCACCACTCTCGCGTTAGCTTCCAGCCCGGTGCTTTTCAGATTCTCGCGCACCGCCCTGATGGAAACCGCCGCGCTGTCGATGAAATAGACTTCCTTAGCGCCGCGGCTGAGCGCCTCGATTCCCAGCTGTCCGCTTCCTGCGAACAGGTCGAGCACCGTCCTGCCCTCTATCTCAAACTGAATGGCGCTGAATATTGCTTCTTTAACGCCGTCGGTCGTCGGGCGGACTACCTCCGTGCCCTCGACGGTGACGAGCTTTCTTCCGCGCGCCGTTCCGGTAATTACTCTCATATGTTTCTCCCCGGCTCAGAACCGCTCCTGAATGAACTGGTGCAGCTCCTGAGCCTTTTCTATGCTTATTTTTGCCGCCGTCCGGAGTTCCTCCGGGGCGGCGTTTTTCAATTCCTGCCTGGTCTTGAACGCCTTCATCAGCGCCTGTGCCTTTGCCTGGCCTATCCCGGGGACTTCCGTCAGTTCAAGGGCGTAGGTCTTTTGCTTGTGCTTCACGCGCTGAAACGTTATCGAATAGCGGTGCACCTCGTCCTGGATATTGGTGAGCAGCTTGAACAGCGGCTTGTTGGCGCTTATCGCTATCTCGCCGCCCTCCCTTGCTATTGCACGGGTGCGGTGCTTGCTGTCCTTGACAAGTCCGAACAAGGGGACGTCTATCCCCATCTGTGCGAACACCTCCGAAACCGCCGCGACATGACCCTGACCGCCGTCCAGCAGTATCAGATCCGGGAGCGGCATGAAGCTTTCGTCCCCGTCGAGGTAGCGCTGCATGCGCCGCCGCAGTACTTCCTGCATGCTGGCGTAGTCGTTTATTCCCACGACGTCCTTGATGTTGAACCTGCGGTAGCCCGGCTTGAAAGGACGCCCGTTGCGGTAGACTATCATGCCGCCGACGCGTCCGTCCTCGCCGAAGTTGGACATATCGTAGCTCTCGATTATGAGCGGTATCTTGTCCAGTCCCAGCAGGTCGCGCAGGTCCTCGAGGGCGTTTATTTCCCTGGCGGTCCTGCCAACGCGCAGCGCGAGGTATTCACTCGCGTTGTTCTTGGCGAGAACTATCTGCGCCATGCCCTGACCGCGCTGCGGCACGATGAATTTCACCGCGTGCCCTGCCTTTTCGCGCAGAAGCTGAGTGACAAGCTCCATATCGTCGAATTCCTCGTCGATGTAGATTTCCTTAGGGATATCCTCCCGGTCGGGGTAGTAGCTCAGCAGAAAGTCCCTGCGCATGGTACCCGGGTCGTATTCGTCGCCGATGAAGAAATTCTCCTTGTCGATGAGCCTTCCGCCGCGGTATTTCACCACCGCCACGCTGGCAAGGCTTACATTCTGGGCGAGTGCGACTATGTCGTAGTCGTCGGTCTTGTAGTCGAATATCTTCTGTGAGTTCCTGAGCCGGGTTATCGCCTGGATACGGTCGCGAATCTTCGCGGCTTTCTCGAATTCCAGGTTCTCGGCGGCTTCGTTCATCTCCTCGGTGAGCTGATCGACAGATTTCTGGCTTCCGGTGCGGAGGTAATCCAGCGCTTCGTCAACGATTTTCCTGTATTCCTCCGAGGATATCTTTCCGCGGCAGACGCCCATGCACTTCTTGATGTGCATGTTGAGGCAGGGGCGCTCCCTGCCGAAATCCATCGGGAACCTGCGGCTGCAGGTGGGCAGCATGAAGAGGGTGTTGACCTCCTCCACCGCCTGTTTTACGGTGAATCCGCTGGTGAAGGGACCGATGTAGTCGGCGTCGGGGTCGTTGGTGTTGAGGGCGTAGGATATCCGCGGATAGGCTCCCTTGCTCACCTTGATGTAGTTATACCCCTTGTCGTCCTTGAGCAGAATGTTGTATTTCGGCTTGTGCAGCTTTATCAGGCTGCATTCCAGCACAAGTGCGTCTAGTTCGCTCGGGCAGACGATGAAGTCGAAATCCGCAATGTTGTCGATCAGCTTCAGTGTCTTTGCGTTGTGGTTGGCGTCGTGCCGGAAATAGGAGGTCACGCGGTTCTTGAGCGCCTTTGCCTTGCCGACATAGATTATCTTCCCTGTCCGGTCCTTCATCAGATAGACGCCGGGGCTTAGGGAAAGACGGTTTGCCTTGTCCCGGAGATAGTCGATATGCTCGTTCATGCACGCCTCCTGTGCGAAATTGGGCGGCGGATATTCACACGCTGTGCCGTCCAATAGTTATACACCATTTATTGTAGCATTTTTTCTCGTAAAATACAAGTATCTGAGGCAATTTTTTTCGCTTATCCGGGATTTTTTGCGCCGCAGCCGGACAAAGCGGATAATTCCGCGGAAAAGCGCAATACTATTCCCGACAAAAGAAAAAAGCGGCGTGTTTTCTGCCGCTTCCGGGAGGGATAATATGTCACTTTATGGGAAAATGATGGGAGGGCTGGCAGCGCTTGCCCTTTTAGGAGGAAGCACTGCATATGTTGCCGGGATAGGCGGCAGGGTCATTGAGGCGGCGGAGCAGACCGTTGCGGAGATTTCCTGCTATATCGTCAGGGAATACAACGGCGTGCCGGCGCTTTTCCGGGACGGCGAGGAGGAGCCGCTGGAGGTATACTCCACCCCGATGGAGGAAATAAACCCGGCGGACGCGGCGAAGCTTGCCGAGGGGATACGCCTGCGCGGTATCTCCGAGGTGAACCGCCTGCTGGAGGATCTTGAGATACGATAGGAAAAGGGGCGGAACTGAATTCCGCCCCGGTTTGTTTACTTTTTTATCACAAGCTCGTGAGCCGTGGGAGTATCCTTGGATACAATGAACGTATCCAGCGAAAGATCCACGCCCTCTACATACCAGCTGAGCGCGAGAATATCGCTGGTGGTCATTGCTTCGCCCTCGCGCTGCTTGATGGAGCCGTTCACGTCCTTGAGCTGCCCGGAGAAGATATAGGCGCTTCCGCTTGCCACTTTGGGGATAAGCTTGTTCATGATATCCTGGGTGCCGTCCTTTGCGGCAGGAAGCGCGTCAGAGATACGCACAACACCGTTTCCGACGGAGCCGAGGTAGGATTCCGGCTGCCATGAATCCTGCTCCATCTCCTTATACTGCGCAAGATAGAAGCTGTCGCGGCAGGAGTAGAAGTACAGAAGCAGATTCTCGTAATCTGCGGCGTTCTCGCGGTAGTCCAGGCTGCCGATGACTTTCACGCCCTTCTGCTCGCAGTAATCCACGGTTTCAGCGGAGGCTGTATAGCTGATGATGACATCACAGCCGCTGCGTACCAGCGCGTCTACAGCGTTGTGTATCTCGCTGCTTTCCCGGGCGGCGGCGTATACGGTCTGCGCGGTGGAATACACGATCTGTGCGCCGAGCTGCGCTGCGTCAGTCACCTGTACGGTGTAGAGCATGGAGGGGTCCACCACGATGCCTATTTTCTCGCTGGTGGAGTTATATGCCGCCGCCATGCCTGCGACATACGCCGCCTGGTACACGCTCTCGGTGTAGGCAAATATGTTCACGGAGCGCATGCTGGAGCCGTAGTCAATGAAGTTGATGTTCATGTAGTTCTGCGATACGGGATTGATGGCGTGGGAGAATACCGGGCTGCCGGACACGATATGGGTGCAGCCGTCATCGACCAGCATTTTCACCGCCTTCTCGAAATCCCCGACATTCACATTGTCTATGTATTCCGACTCGACGTTGGTGTATTCCTGCGCGGCTATGCGCTGCTGGTTGCAGTCGGCGGAGAATCCTGCGACGTCCACGCTGCCGTTGTATATAAAGCCGAGCTTTGCAGCAGGCTGCGCTTCTGAGGTGACCTCGCCCGTGCCCTCTGCGGTGCCTTCGGTTTCGCTAGTCCCCGTGGAATCCCCGCATGCCGTCAGAGATGATACCGCCAGCACCAGTGCTGTTGCCGCTGCTATTCTTTTCAGCCAGTTTGTGCTCATGTCTATACCTCCGGTATATTGTTAAAATGATAATACTTCCGGTTTAGATTTTCCGGTTCAAATAGCTTGTACACAACCATTATACCATATATTCGGAAAAAAATCATCACTTTTCAGAAATATTTCATCAGAGATTTTATATTTTTGTATTTATTTTTCTTTGGACATATGCTATAATAAAAAAGATGTCCCTGCATGTGTGCAGTGAGAAAACATGACAGCGCCGGAGCGGCTCCGGCAAAGGAAAGGAATAATCATGAACTTCAGAAAATTAACAGCTGCCCTTGCTGCGGCGGCAATTATATTAAGCTGCGGCTGCTCAGTCCGTCCGTCGTCCGACGCGGCGTGGGTGACCGGCTCCGTAAGCAACAAAAAGGACCTCACGATAAGCATTGACGACTTCAACAAGCAGTACAAGTTCTGGCTGTTCCAGCAGCAGATACCCGATGACACCGCTTCCGAGGTCACGGAGAAGTGCGCGGCGCAGCGCAGCACCATTATCAACGGGCTTATTGACGAGAAGATAATACTCGATCAGGCGGAGAAACTGGGCGTGACACTTAGCGAGGAGGACCAGACCGCTGTTGAGGAAAGCTACAACCAGATCATCGACGGCTATATTGAGAGCTGCAAGAACTACGTCAATGCCGGCGAGAGCGGAACCGGCGAGGTCATCGGCGAGGACGCCATACTCAAGGAAGCCGAGGCGTATTTTGACGAAAAGCTGACGGAATTCGGCATGACCCGGGACGATATCCTGATGTCCGTGCGCACCGATAAGATAAAGGAGAAAGTAAAGGCGAAGCTGGCGGAGGATAATATCATTGACCGCACCGACGCCGAGAAGGAATACGAGGAGATCGTCAGCGGAATAAAAGACATGTACGAGCAGGAGCCGACATATTACGAGTCCTATTCCTACTACAGCTACTACTGGCTGCCGGAGAATTCACGCCGGATAAAGCATATCCTGCTGAAGTTCGACGACGCGGATTCCACGGAGATAAGCACCCAGCGCGCCAACGGCGATGACGAGGCGGCGGAATCCGCCCGGGAGGCGGCTGCCGAAAAGCTCATGCCCAAGGCGGAGGAGATAGTCGCACAGCTTGACAGTGGCGCGGATTTCGACGAGATGGTGAAGGAATATTCGGACGATTCCGGCAGCACCCAGGACGGATTCGAGGGCTATCTTGTCGTGCCGGAGGGCGGAATCTACTACAAGGAGTTCCAGCAGGGTGCGTATGAGCTTGAGAACATCGGCGACTATAAGATAGTGACCACGGACATCGGCGTGCATATTCTCCAGTATGCCGCAGACGCAAAGCTTGACGATGTAACTACCCAGAAGATAATCGACGTTATCCTGGAGAGCCTTCAGGAAACCGCAGCCGACACCGCATACGATGAGGCGATGGAACAGTGGCACGAGGAATACAGCTACGATATAGCTTACAATACCCTGGACATTGAGGAGCCGCAGCCTGCCACCGAGGAGAGCGCTGCGTCTGGTTCCGCCGCTGAAAGCACCACCTCCGGAACAGATTCCGACAGCGCGGCTTCCGGCTCCGCCGCTGAAAGCGCTGCGGAGTAATCCATGAGGATAAGAGAATTACTTGCCGCTGCGGCAGCCGCAGCGATACTGTCCGGCTGCACCGTGAAACCGGCTGAATCCGGTGGGTCAGCGGAAACCTTCGAAGCGGAGAGCGGACAGGCGGTCATCGTTGCCGCCCCCACCAACGGCGCGGAGGGAATGGACGTCACCCGGGAGGAATACCTTGGGGAGTACCTCTACTACCTTTCGAAGAACGGCTATGCCGCCGATACCGACGCGGAAACCCTGTCTCAGGCGCAGCAGCAGGTCATCGACAGCATTATCGAGGAAAAGCTGATCCGGGCGAAATTTGCGGAATATGGTCTGGAGATAACCGACAGCGAGCAGGCGGAGATACGCAGCGATGTAAATACCGGCATTGAGTCCATCAAAAGCAGCCTGAGGTCTGCAGCAGAATCTGCGGACGATACGCTTTCCGACGAGGAGTTGGACTCCCGGACGGAGGAGCAGTACCAGCAGCTTCTCACCACCTGCGGTATCAGCGAGGACACCTTCTACAACTGGCAGGAGGCTGTGCTCATGAAGCAGAAGCTGACGGACATGCTGGGCGACGGCGCCGAGATAACGGACGAGGAACTCAGCAGCCAGCTCCAGGCGCTTATTGCGGCGGCTAAATCGGCGTATGAGGAGAATCCGGCGAACTACAGCGGACAGACTTACGCCAGCCTGTGGATTCCCGAAGGCTCCAGAAAGGTGCAGGGTATCCTTATCGGGTTCGATTATGATACATATTCGCAGATAGTAAAGCTTCGCTCCGACGGCGACGACGAGGGCGCGGACAGATTCCGAGAGGAGAGCCTGGGCGCCCTGGAGGGACGCTATGAGAAAGTGATGGCGCGGATAGTCGCCGGAGATGATTTCTCGGAACTCATGACGGAGTTTGACGAGGACGAGGGGAACGGAATATTCCTCATCACGCCGGGCACGGAGCTTTTCGGCTCTGAGATATACGACTGCGCCATGGGAATTGACGGCGTGGGCGGAACGGACGCCGCGGTGACGGATTACGGGTACTATATCCTGCGCTATGCGGAGGATGCAGTCGTTTCCGACGAAACGCTGAATTCCACGGCGGAAAGCATGAGGGAATACCTCCTGGAACAGAAAAAGACCGAGCTGTTCAACACAGAATTTGAAAAATGGAAGAATGAATATTCCTATGAGATCAGAAACGACCTCCTGGGGATCTGACTGACCGGAGAAATAAATGAAAACACCGATATCTGATTTTCTTGACGAATACGGCAGAAAGGAAATGCTGCGTCTGCACATGCCGGGGCACAACGGCGAAAATCTGAGGGACATAACCGAGATAGAGGGCGCGGACAGCCTTTACGAAACCGAGTACTCCGGCGGAGTTATCGCCCAGAGCGAAGCCATTGCCGCCAGGATATTCGGGGCGGAGCGCACCTGCTATTCCGCCGGGGGAAGCACTCTTGCGATACAGGCGGCGCTGGCGCTGCTGAAGTCCCAGGGCTGCAGGAAGATCGCCGCCGGGCGCTGTTCGCACAGGAGCCTTGTATCCGCTGCGGCGCTGCTCGACCTGGATATACTATGGCTGTATCCCAAGGAATACCCCACTGCTGCGGTGGATTGCTCCGGGCAGGCTCTTGAGAGCGCGGACGCGCTATTCCTCACTAATATAGATTACTACGGCGGTACCTGCCGCGCGGAGAATCCGGGGATACCCGTGGTTTGCGACAATGCGCACGGGGCTTATCTGCGGTTCGTCAGCAAGGCGGCATTCGGCAGGAATTACCTCCACCCGATGGAATTCGGCTATCCGGTGATTTCCGCAGAATCCGCGCATAAAACGCTTCCGGCGCTGACTGGCGCGGCGTACCTGCACTTCTCAAAGGGCACGGAGCATTCCCGGGCAAAGGAGATGATGGCGCTGTTCGGAAGCAGCAGCCCGTCCTACCTTATCCTGGACAGCCTGGACAAGTTCAACGACAGGATAGCCACGGACATCGACTGTGTGAACCGTGCCTGCGCCAGCGTGGCAAAGCTCAAGTCCGACCTTGCCACTATGGGATTCATCATCAGGAAGAGCGACCCCCTGCGAATCACGATAAACACCCGGGCGTGGGGCTGGAGGGGCGTTGAATTTTCAGCGCAGCTGCGGGAAAGAGGCGTTGAATGCGAGATGGCGGACGAGAACTACATAGTCCTGCTTTTCTCGGCGATAACCACCGTGGAGGACTGCCAGCGTGCGTTCACCGCACTGTCCCTGATAGGGCAGAGGGCGGCGCTGCCGATGGTACAGTACCCCGTTATCCGGCCGAAGAAGGAGATGTCTGTCCGGGAGGCGGTTTTCGCGGCGCACAGGACGCTGCCCGTGGAGCAGGCGGTCGGGGAGATATGCGGCGGAATTCAGTCGCCGTGCCCTCCCTGCATTCCGATAGTCATGCCGGGGGAGCGTATTGACGCAGAGGCCGCGGAAGCGCTCCGGCTTTACGGCGTGAAGGACATCACGGTGCTGAGCCGGGGTCAGTGATCTCTGCGCGGACGTCGGCGCAGGGAATATTCCGCAGCCGGAACTTTTTCCTCCCGGCGATGGACAGCGTGATGTCGCACATTCCGGAGAATCGCTGGAATATATTCCGGCCCGTTGTCAGCATTACCATCTTCCGGTCGGGGATTGCCGCGGTGTAAAGCCGCGCGCCGCGCCGGAATGCAATGCCGTAAACTCCGCCGCTGTGGGAAAGCCAGCTGAGCCGCATGTATACGGCGTAGGCTCCGGTGAACCACAGGCTTATCGCGGCTCCGCTCCACAGGACGGACCGCGCCAGGTCGGCTGCGGCAGGCTTTGCGATGAACGTCAGCAGAAGCGCGGCGGCGAATACACCCAGCCATCCGAGCGGCGCGGCGCAGTGACCGAACAAAGTGGAGAACGGCGGCCGTATCTGCGGCTCCGGCGGAGTTATTCCGCACAGCTTTGAGAGTATCCTGTCCGCAGTGCGGCGGCTGACTGGCGGAAATATCATCACGTCGTGGGCGTACAGCGGCGCGGCGCGCAGGAGCAGCGTAGTCAGGGTGTCGCAGCACAGTATTCCGGTGAGGTTATTCCGGACGAGGCGGAATTCATATAATGTAAATACGCCCCGGCGCACTGTGACGTATCCGCCCTCGCAGGAAATACGGAACCGCAGCATTCCCACCGCTTTTTTGAGGAACACTAACAGCCACGCGGCGGCGATGAATACTCCGACGAAAGCAGTCACCCGGGGCACTGCGATGTGCAGCTCCCCGAGTATCCTCGTGACTCCCTCGGCGGCGCCCAGAATGAGGGACATTATCCGGCTGAAGCTTTCGCTGCCGAAAACGCTGCCGGCGCGGTTCAGCAGCAGCCCGAACGTAATTACTCCGCTGAGGGCGTGGGTGTCTATGAACGCCCCGGCTATCGCCTGCAGCGGAGCTGCTTTTACGCACGCGCCGGAGTACTCCGGCAGGAATGGCAGCCGCTCCCGGCTGCTCAGGTAGAACCACACTCCCCCGGAGAGCGTGCTTATTTCCACGCGTTTCCCCCGGAGAAGGCGCAGCAGTACGGTGCGGCGTATCTCTATCCTGGTCACCGCGCTAAGCGGTATTTCACATCTGCGGCGGAATATCAGCCCCCTGGACACGGAAATGCTGTCCGGGGTCAGTTCCGTGCGCACGAACAGACGGCGCAGCAGGAAATACAGCAGAAAATTCACAGACAATCACCCCTTTCCGGGGATAAATATACGGGCGGAATGGCCCAAAAAAAGGAGCTGTTTTTGATGAAAACATCATGTATCATTCTCGCAGGCGGCGCTGGAAAGCGCATGAAGTCCGAGCGTCCCAAGGTGCTGGCAGAGGTGCTGTGCAAGCCTATGCTTGGCTGGGTGCTGGATTCAGCGGAGAAGTTCGGCTTCGACGAGGTATCCGTCGTTACGGGCTTCGGCGCAGAGCTTACAGCCGGGTATGTGAAGTCCAGGGGCGGAAACGTGACGATATGCCACCAGGCGCAGCAGAAGGGAACCGGGGACGCAGTGAAGTCCGCCGAGGAAGTTATCCGGCGCTGTGACGCGGTCTGCGTGCTCAACGGCGACGCTCCGTTCATCGACGCGGATACGCTGAGGGCTTCCCTGGAGCTGCATAACAGCACCGGCAGCGAGGTCACGGTCATCACCGCCGAGATAGACGAGCCGCAGGGCTACGGCAGGATAATCCGCAGGAACGGGGATTTCTCCGCAATACGCGAACAGAAGGATTGTTCCCCGGAGGAAGCCGGAATATGCGAGGTGAACAGCGGCGCATACTGGTTCAGCGCACAGAAGCTCCTGGAAACTCTCCCGAAGCTCTCCACCAACAACGCCGCCGGGGAGTACTACCTCACCGACTGCGTGGAGATGATGGAGCGCCGCACGGCGTACAAGTCCGCAAATCCGGATATCGTGCTGGGGGCGAATACCCGGGGCGCGCTGCTGGAGCTTAACCAGCTGGCAAGACTTCGCAAGCTGAGCCGGCTTATGGACGAGGGCGTAAGCTTCATCACGCTGGACGGCATAATCATCGGTACTGACGTGAAGATAGGCTGCGACACCACGATACTCCCCAACACGACTATACTCGGGAATACCACCATCGGAAAGGGCTGCACAATCGGCGCAAATTCCCACATCGAGAACTGCACCATCGGCGACAACGTGCAGCTGAACAACGTCCAGGCGTATGATTCCACTGTGGAGAACAGCGTCAAGATAGGTCCGTTCGCACAGCTGCGCCCTGGAACCACGATTCGCGAGGGCGTCAAGATAGGCGATTTCGTTGAGATAAAGAACAGCGACATCGGCGTGAATACCGCGGTGGCTCATCTTACATACGTCGGCGACAGCGACGTTGGCAGGGGAGTTAATTTCGGCTGCGGCTGCGTCACCGCGAACTACGACGGAATAAACAAGTTCCGCACGAAGATAGGCGATCACGCGTTCATCGGGTGCAACACGAATCTCATCGCCCCGGTGGAGGTGGGGGATAATGCGACTACTGCCGCAGGCTCCACCATCACGAAGAATGTTCCTGCGAATTCCCTCGCGGTGGAGCGCGGTCAGGTGCGCGTTATAGAGAACTGGGGCAAGAACGCCCTGCGCAAGAAAAAGTGAGGTAGTATGAAAGCACTGGTCGTAGTAGATTATCAGGTGGATTTCGTGAGCGGCGCCCTGGGATTCCCGGGGGCGGAGAAGCTGGAGCCGGTGATCCTCGGCAAGATAGAGGATTGCCGCCGGAATAGCGGACAGGTGGTGTTCACGCTGGACACCCACGGCGAGGATTATCTCAGCACTGCCGAGGGCAGAAAGCTCCCGATACCGCACTGTATCAAGGGCACGCCGGGTCACGGACTTTACGGCGGAGTGGCGCAGGCGGTCCGCCCGGAGGATATCATCATCGAGAAGCCGGCGTTCGGCTCGCTGGAACTTGCGGACCTGCTGAAAAGGCTCTCCCCGGAGGAGGTCGAGCTGTGCGGTCTGGTAACGGATATCTGCGTGATATCCAATGCGGTTATTGCCAGGGCGGCATTGCCGGAGAGCCGGGTGTGCGTGGATCCTGCCGCGTGCGCAGCCGCCGATCCCGAAGCGCACAAGAGGGCGCTGAAGGTGATGTCCGGCGTGCAGATCGACGTTTTTGTATAAGGTTTACTCCCTCGTTTGAGTGAAAAGGTTCCCATAATCAAATATCCCCCCGGAAACTGTCGTCATCACAGTGACCGGGGGGATTATCATATCTTCAGTTTCAAGCCTGTGGCGGACTATCCGTGAAGAATTATTTTCCCTGCGCCGCCGCAGCAACACGGCGGCACATATTTAAGGGGAAAGGAGAAAGCTGAATTATGCCTGGGCAACGGTAACCATTCCGCTGGTAAGGGAAGCGTCGAGCTTGTGCTTGTTTTCGCCGCCAAAATCGCCGCTGGTTCCCTTTCCAAGGTTCATGAAGCTGCCCTTTGCCTGACCCAGGTCAGTGCGCACTGAGCCGGAAACTCCGTTTACGGTCAGCGCAATTCCGGAGTTCTCGGGGAGTGTCACCTTTACGTTTCCGCTGATAAGGCTGACGCTGAGATCGTTGTTCCATTCGGCATAGGAAATATCTACGCTGCCGCTGGTGACGGACACCTGTCCTCTGCCGGAGATACCGTCAATGGCGGTCTTACCGGATACGGAGTGCACGGTGAAAAGCTCGGTGCGGTAGCCGGATACGGCGGCGTTGCCGCTGACCGTGCATACGCTGAGGGACTGCGCGGTATAAACCGGTGTCCCTTCCTTGTCGAGGGAAACCACGTCCCGGTTATTTGCCAGGGGATTCGTCAGTGTGATATTTCCGCTGGCGGACTGGAGCTTCACGTTATTGAAGAAAGCGTTGATGTTGATGTTTCCGCTGGCGGTATTGAGGGTGAAATTCTCGGCGGAAACCTCGCCGACCTCCACGCCGCCGCTGGCGGTCTTTATCCTGATGTTCTCAAAGGTCCTGAGGGGGAGGAATACGGTGATGGTGTAGCCCTCCGCCGGCTTGCTGCCGAATATGCTGAAGCTGAAGCTCTCCTTGAGGGTGAGGGTCTTGCCGGAGAGCACGGCGCAGAATTCCGGCGTGTTCTTCGGGTTGTCGTATTCAACGTAGATATCCTCGCGCTCCTGGGGGATAACGATTATTTTCGCGCCCAGGGAGCTGACTTCTACTGTGTCTATCTCGTTGGAAAATGTGTAGGTCTGCTTGTCTGCCATGATGATACTCCTTTCAGAATCTGTTATGGTTATTTTCACGCAGCTTCGGATGTGCTGTATGTTGTGTCGATAAACGTCTCTTCGCAGTCGCTTGCTGCGGCATAGGTAGCGGTGGTGATTTCGCCGGTGGATTCCTGGTTTGCGTTTGTTATTCTTATACTGCCGGCGGATACGTCTGCATTGATATTGTACTTGCCGCCGTTGAATGTAACAACTTCATCGTCATTTGCGTTTCTGTTAAGTCCGAATGCGGATAAGTTGATGGAACCAGCGCTCTTGCTGCAATTTATCGCTGCGGAAGAGTATTCCGGGATACCGAATGTCACGCTGCCCGCGCTGACGTCTATGCCGCAGTCGCCGTTAAGTTCCTCGAGATATACCTTGGCGGAGCCTGCGGAAACGTCTATGCTTCCTGCTCCTGTCAGCCCGTAAACCTCTGCCGCGCCTGCGCTGACGTCGATGGAATAATTTTTGGTAGCGGCGTTCTTGGCAATGAGCTTTCCGGCGGATACGTCAATGCGGAGTTCATCGGTAACGATATCGGGCTGAGTGTATTCCAGCTTGCCTGCTCCCACGCCGAGATCGACCTGCTTTGCTGTAATATCCTTTATCACTGCGTTTCCTGCTCCGGTGTATACCGTCAGGGATTCATACTGCTGCTCCGGGACCAGAACCTCTACTTTTATGCTACTTGTCCAGGAGAAGATGTCGAATCCCCGTAACCAGCCGAATTTCCAGCCGGAATGATACACCGAGAGCGTATCGCCGGATATCTTTGCCCTGATGTTGTGGGTGGTATCCCCGGTGACGGTGATTTTCACGGTCGAGCCGGAGTAGGGCTTCACGGTGCAGTCGTATGCGCCCACGTCGATGTCAATGCTGTTAAAGGGATCAGTCAGTTCCATGAAATCGCTCACCGTATAGCTGTCGTCCCAGTCGCCGTTGGTGCCGAGTATCGGAATTGAGATACCGAATGCGATGAACGACAGGATACCAAGCGGTATGAATATTCTCAGTAATACTTTCATTCTGCCGCCCTCCTTACAGGTCGTAAACAGCCTTGATGTGGCTTATTACAATGCTCTTTATCCAGTGGAATACCGCCTTGCACAGCCCGAAGCCGATACATGCGACTATCACGCCGGCGCTTGCCATTCCGCAGCACAGCAGTATCCTGCTGATGACGTGGAAGTAGCCGTTGCCCAGCTGCGCGAATCCGCCTACTACAAGCCCGACAGAACCGCTGACGCATACGCCGAATATTATCGACACCACCATCGGGATAAGCCACGACCACAGGAACAGGTCCAGCATGATACAGCCTATCAGCCTGCCGACATTGACGTTCGGCTTCAGTCCCTTGATGTCGGTGAACTTGAATCCGCCCTTGTCCGCGTACTTTCCTGCCTTGGGGATATCGTTCTGCTGCGGCATTTCGCAGCGGTGAACGCTGGAGAAAGCCTCGCTGCTGTCCTGTTTCGGGGCGCTGCCGGTGCGGTACTGGTAGCGCGTATCCCGGCTGCCGGAGTTCGGCGCAGGTTGCTCCGGAGCGATGTGGTTCGGGGTGAATTCCCGGGGAGCGCCCGGCGCTTCCGGCTCGGTGGCTATGTGCTCGGGTGTGAACTCCCGGGCGGCGTCCTTGTTGAGGTCTATCTTCGGTACGGCCGACTGCGGAGTTTCCGGTTCCTGGGCGATGTGCTCCGGGGTGTATTCCCGGATTGCAGGCTGTTCCGGTGCGGGATCCGCCTTATCCTGCTCCACCAGCGAAAGGTCCGCCGGGAGCTTCTCGCCGGGCTTCGTCAGCGAAACACGCTGGTTTGCCACCGCGTCCGCCACGATGGAGTTCAGCCGGGTGCTGGGTATATCCAGGTAGTTCCGGGCGATCTCCTTTACGTCGCCGAGCTTTTCGCAGGTTTCCTCTTCGGACATGCCTGCCTCCTGGCTTTCCTTGAAGTGCTCCTCAAAGTCCGCAAAGATCTCTTCATCGTTGTCAATGCCTATCCTGTGCAGTTCGTGGTGAAGCTGGTACAGGAAATCTCCCTTGTTTTTTGCGATCATTCTGTCTGTTCCCCTTTCAGCAGCGCATTAATGCTGTCTACAAACTCAAACCATTCTTTCAGGAGCGTGTCCTTTTCCGCCCGTCCGCTGTCGGTTATCCTGTAATACTTACGCGGCGGACCCTCCTGCGATTCCACTATGTAGGAATCTATCAGCCCGTTGTCCTTCAGGCGCTTCATCAGCGGATATATCGTCCCTTCCGTCATCTGCATACAGCCGGATATCCTGTTCACCAGTTCGTAGCCGTAGCAGTCGCTGTCGCATAGTATTGAAAGAACACACAGCTCCAGTGTTCCACGTTTCAGCTGAGAGTTCATTTTTCACCTCCGGTATCCTTGCCTTTCAAGGTACTTTGTCTTGCAAGGTAGCCTGTTCTAAAAAATCGGAACATCGATTTTCCGGTTCCATGGTCTAATTATACCACAAGGTATTTTGCTTTGCAAGGTACTGAATAGACAAAAAATCGGAGCAATTATCTTGCGTATTTGTGCAATATCAACAAGGCGCGTGGCTGCGGAACATATTCTGATGAAAATATTATGCGCCGACAGACAGGATTCATTCGTGCGTATATTTCCGCAGAATCCTTGCTCTAATTGCAAAAAAACACTTGTATAAATCGACGTTTTGTGATAAAATAAAAGTGTATATTTAGTACTAAATCCAAACAGCTAAGGAGATACAACTATGTCAAGAGATTATTCCACCTACGAAAGCCCGTTCTGCACACGCTATGCGAGCAAGGAGATGCAGTACATCTTCTCTGCGGACAAGAAGTTTTCCACATGGCGCCGCCTGTGGGTCGCTCTCGCAAGGGGCGAGATGAAGCTGGGTCTGCCCGTTACCCAGGAGCAGGTAGATGAGCTTGAGTCCCACATCAACGACATCAACTACGACGTGGCTGAAGAGCGTGAGAAGCTGGTGCGCCACGACGTAATGTCCCACGTTTACGCATACGGAGAGCAGTGTCCCAAGGCGAAGGGCATAATCCACCTGGGGGCTACATCCTGCTATGTGGGCGACAACACCGACGTCATCGTTATGCGCGACGCGCTGCTGCTGGTCAAGAAGAAGCTGCTCAACGTCATCAACAATCTCGCAGGCTTCGCAAACGAGCACAAGGATCAGCCCTGTCTTGCCTACACACACCTCCAGCCGGCGCAGCTGACCACCGTCGGCAAGCGTGCCACTCTGTGGATAAACGAGCTGATGATGGACCTTGAGGAAGTGGAGTACCGCATTTCCCACCTCAAGCTTCTCGGTCAGAAGGGCACCACCGGCACCCAGGCAAGCTTTGTGGAGCTTTTCAAGGGCGACAGCGCGAAGATAAAGGCGCTGGAGAAGTCCATCGCTGAGGAGATGGGATTCGACGCATGTGTTCCCGTCAGCGGTCAGACCTACTCCAGAAAGATGGACAGCCAGGTGCTGGCTACCCTCGGCGGAATCGCACAGAGCTGCTCCAAGTTCAGCAACGATCTGCGTATTCTTGCTAACTTCAAGGAGATGGAAGAGCCTTTCGAGAAGAACCAGATCGGTTCCTCCGCAATGCCCTACAAGCGCAACCCCATGCGCGCGGAGCGTATCACCTCCCTGGCAAGATACGTTATGATCGACACGCTGAATCCTGCGTTCACCGCCGGTACCCAGTGGTTTGAGAGAACACTTGACGACAGCGCGAACAAGCGTATCTCGGTTGCAGAGGGATTCCTGGGCGTTGACGCGATCCTCAACATCATGATCAACATTACCAACGGTCTGGTGGTATATCCCAAGGTCGTTGAGCAGCGTGTGATGCGCGAGCTTCCGTTCATGGCTACCGAGAACATCATGATGCGCGCTGTGGAAAAGGGCGGCGACCGTCAGGAGCTGCACGAGGCACTCCGCAAGCACAGCATTGCGGCTGCTGCGGTTGTCAAGGAGCAGGGCGGCGAGAACGACCTCGTAAAGCGTATCGCAGCCGACCCCATCTTCAAGATCACCGAGGAGGAGATCATGGCGGTACTCAAACCGGCTCACTACACAGGCCGCGCGCCCGAGCAGGTCGAGGAATTCCTCAAGGAGTTCGTATGGCCGGTACTCGAACAGAACAAGGCGCTTCTCGGCGAGCATGTTGAGCTGAGCGTATAACAGGAGCAGATACAGTTGAAGAAATGGCTTTGTTCCCCTGCTCCGGCAGGGGTCAACAATGAAATAACGGCGCAGTTCGGGGAACTTCTCGGCGGAGTTATGCTCAGCCGCGGTATCACCACCCTTGATCGGGCGAGGGAGTTCTTCGGGTGCAGCAGTCTTTCCGACCCGCTGCTGCTGAAGGATATGGAATCTGCCGTGGACGTGATACGTCAGGCACTGGACGAGGGAAAGAAGATCACCGTCTACGGCGATTACGACTGCGACGGAGTCACTTCCACGGCAATGCTGTACGGATACCTTGACGCCATGGGTGCGGAGGTGGAGTACTACATACCCGACCGCAGCGAGGGATACGGAATGAATATCCCGGCGCTGGAGAAGATACTCGACCAGGGCACGGAGCTCATCATCACCGTGGACAACGGAGTTTCCGCGGTGGAGGAGGCAGAATACATACGGCAGCGCGGCGCGCAGCTGGTCATAACCGACCATCATCAGCCGCCGCAGGAACTGCCGGTATGCGAGGCGTGCGTGAACCCTCACCGGCAGGACGACAATTCCCCGTTCAAGGAACTGTGCGGCGCAGGAGTGGTGCTCAAGCTTCTCTGCGCCCTGGAGGAGGACGAGGAGTTCGTCATGGAGCAGTACGCGGAGCTTGCCGCAGTGGGCACCATCGGCGATGTGATGCCGCTTGTGGGCGAGAACAGATACATCGTCCGCCGTGGTATCGAGGATATCCGCGCGAGCCAGAACATCGGTATCGACCGTCTGTTGCGCACCGCCGGTGTATCTCCGGAGAGCGTTGACGCCACCACGGTGGCATTCTCCATCTGCCCGAGGATCAACGCCGCAGGCAGGATAGCGGCCGCCGACAAGGCGGTGCAGCTGCTTATGGCAGACAGTCCGGAGCAGGCCGGGCTTCTTTCCGAGGAACTGAACCTCATGAACGAGAACCGCCGCGCAGAGGAAGCGCGCATAATGGAGGACGTGTCGCGCCAGCTGGAGAGCGACCCGTCAATACTCAGGGAGCGCGTGCTGGTGGTTTCCGGCGAGGGCTGGCACCACGGAGTTATCGGTATCGTCGCGGCAAGGCTTCTGGAGAAATACGGCAAGCCGGTGCTGATGATATCCGTCGAAAACGGCGAGGCGAGAGGCTCCGCCCGGGGCATTGACGGATTCTCGATATACAAGCTGCTCGACAGGTGCAGCCGGGTGCTGACGAAATTCGGCGGACACCCGAAAGCCGGCGGATTCTCCCTCCCGGCGGACAGAGTAGAGGATTTCCGACAGATGGTGTATGCATTCTGCCGTGAATGCTACCCGAAAATGCCGGAATACACCGTCAGCGCCGATATGGAGATAACCGGCGACCGGCTGACGGAAGAAGCGCTCAACAGCCTTTCTCAGTTGGAGCCATGCGGCGAGGGGAACCAGCGCCCGGTGTTCCTGCTGAGGAACTGCACGGTGGAATCCAAGCGTGCCCTTAAAGACGGCAGGTACACCAGTTTCGAACTGCGCTCCGGCGGAGTTAAGCTGAAGGCGCTCTGCTTCGGAATTCCGTTCGCTAAGTTCCACCCGGAGCAGGGGAGCATGGTGGACATCATCGCCGCCGCAGAGCTGAACGAGTTCCGTGGCGTGAAGTCCGTCACGCTGAAGGTGCAGGAGATCCGCCCCTCCGGATTCCGGGAGGACAGATTCTTCGCCGCACAGCGCACCTACGAGGAGATATCCCGGGGCGAGGGCTGCGACAGCCGCCTGGCACCGCGCGTTATTCCGGACAGGAACGCGCTCATGGCGGTGTACGACCTGCTGAGAAAGTACGGCGGCGCGATGTCCGCCGAGGAGCTGTGTATTTACGGCGGCTCCGACCTTAATTACTGCATGCTGCGTATCGCTCTGGATACCTTTGCTTCGGCAGGAATGGCGGAGCAGTCCGCGGACGCAGACACCGTAAGGCTGATTCCCGTGACGCACAAGACCGACCTCATGGCGTCGGGATTCCTGGCGGACCTGCGCAGAATGCTCGGGGTGCAGTGATACACAGGCAATACTCATTTTAAACTAGGAGTGAACTGTATGACCGGTTCTACGGTAAAGACATTCGACCAGCTGGTGGAGAAGATAAAGGCGAGCGAGAAGCCCTACGACCTTGAAAAGATATCCCAGGCGTACAAGGTCGCGGAAAAGGCACACGAGGGGCAGAAGCGCACCTCCGGCGACCCGTATATCACGCATCCGCTGGCGGTGGCGGCTATCCTGCTGGATTATTGCATGGATACCGACACCATATGCGCGGCGCTTCTTCACGACACCGTGGAGGATACGGACGTCACCCTCGACGACCTGCGTAAGAAATTCGGCGAAGATGTTGCGCTGATGGTGGACGGCGTTACCAAGATAGGACTGGTGCCGCTGGTTTCCAAGGAGGAACAGCAGGCGGAGAATATCCGCAAGATACTCATGGCTATGTCCAAGGATATCCGCGTGATAATCATCAAGCTTGCGGACAGGCTCCACAATATGCGCACCCTTGAGGCAAGGCCTCCGGAGAAGCAGCGCAAGACCTCCCTTGAAACGATGAACTTCTACGCCCCCATCGCCCACCGCCTTGGTATGAGCGACGTCAAGGAGGAGATGGAGGACATCGCTATACACTACCTCGACCCCTACGGCTGTAAGGAGGTAGAGGAGCAGATAGCCCTCCACAAGGAGGAGCGCGACGCGTTCATCGAGAGCATAAAGCAGCGTATCCGCGAGCGTATTTCGGATATCAAGCCCGAGCCGATAATCGAGGGGCGCGTGAAGTCCATATACAGTATCTACAAGAAGGTATACGTCAAGAACAAGCGCTTCGACGAGATATACGACATATATGCGGTGCGCGTTATCGTGCAGTCCGTTATTGAGTGCTACAACGTGCTGGGTATAATCCACGACATGTTCAGACCTATCCCGTACCGCTTCAAGGATTACATCGCGACCCCGAAGCCAAACCGCTACCAGTCCCTGCACACCACGGTCATAGGCCGCGAGGGGATACCGTTCGAGGTGCAGATACGCACGGTGGAAATGCACAACACCGCGCAGTACGGCGTTGCGGCGCACTGGAAGTACAAGGCTGGTATTTCCGGAAACGTGACCGGCGAAAAGCGCTTCGACTGGATACGCCAGCTTCTGGAGCGCCAGCAGGAGGCGGACGATGTTGAAGCGATTGCCGACGCGATAAAGACCGATCTCGCGCCGGACGAGGTGTTCGCATTCACCCCCAAGGGCGACGTTATTTCCCTGCCGGTGGGCGCTACCGTGCTGGATTTTGCGTATTCTATCCACACCCAGGTTGGCAACAAGATGACCGGCGCAAAGGTCGGCGGCAGAATGGTCAGCTTCGACTATCAGATAAAGACCGGAGATATCGTTGAGATACTCACCTCCGGTTCGCCGAACTACGGACCGAACCGCAACTGGCTCGAAATAGCACGCACCACCGAGGCGAAGAGCAAGATCCGCAGCTGGTTCAAGAAGGAGTGCCGCGAGGAGAACATCGAGCGCGGTAAGGACGATCTGGAGCGTGAATTCAAGCGCAACAACATCGCCATCACTCCGGAACTGCTGCAATCCACCGCGCAGCGCCAGCGTCTGGGCAGCGTTGACGACCTGTACGCCGCGATAGGCTACGGCGGCGTGTCCCTTTCCAAGATAGTACAGCGCATCAAGGAAGAGCAGATGCGCACCCATAAGGAACAGCAGGCAGTCCAGCAGGCGTCGGCGGATCCCGAGGAAGCCATCAACGAAACCAACCGCCGCAGCCGCCGCAAGGGAATCATCGTCGAGGGCGTGGACAACTGCCTGGTGAAGTTCGCACAGTGCTGCAATCCGCTGCCGGGCGACCCGATAATCGGCTTCGTTACGCGCGGATTCGGTGTATCTATCCACAAGCAGGACTGCATAAACGTCATCAACAACATGGACAACCCCGACAACAAGGACCGGTGGATAAAGGCGAGCTGGGCAGGCGTGGACGATTCCACCTACCGTGCGACCATCGACGTCATTGCCGAGAACAGAATAACCATCTTCGCGGACATCACCACGGCGATAGCGACGAACCATATTCCGCTGCACGAGATGAACGCGCACCATCTGAAGAACGGCAACATGAATCTGGTCGTGACAGTCGAGATAGCCGGAATGGAGCAGCTCTCCAATGTCATGAGCAGACTCCAGAAGATCCCCGGAGTTATCTCGGTGGAGCGTACCGGCAAGCAGTAACGGAGGTAAAGTATGCAGATATATCAGCTTCCGCTGGGGGCGTTGCAGACGAATTGCTACATCGTCCCCGGGGCGGATTCCCGGGCGGTGGTCATCGACCCGGCTTCCGTCACCGAGGTGGAGATGTTCCTGAACACCCACGGACTTACGCTGGGCACTATCATCATCACCCACGGTCACTATGATCACTTCGCCGGGGCTGCGGTATTGCAGGAGCATTCCGGCGCGAAGATACTGGCGAGCGCCCCGGACGAGCCGATGTATTCCAGCGCGGAAAAGTGCTGGGCGGATTTCATGCCGGTGGAGTTCCGCGGAATAAAGCCGGATAAGCTGTATTCCGACGGGGAGGAGTTCACCGCAGAAGGGCTGAAATTCCGCGTTATGGCGGCTCCCGGGCATACCGCAGGAAGCTGCCTGCTGTTCCTGGACAACGACGGCGAGCAGGTTATATTCTGCGGCGACGTGGTGTTCCTGATGGGCGTTGGGAGGACTGACGGATATTCCGGCAGCACCCGGGACATGCTGGACAGCCTGGAGAAAATAGCGAAGCTGCCCGGGGACTACAAGATATATCCCGGGCACGGCAGCACCACTACGCTTGACTACGAACGGGAGAACAACCCGTACATCGCAAGATACGCAGACTGAATTCAACGGAGGGCGCAGATATGATAACCGAACAGAACTGCACAATGCTGTGCGACTTTTATCAGCTGACCATGGGCAACGGGTATTTCAGGACAAAGCATGCGGATCGTATCGCGTATTTTGACGTGTTTTTCCGCAGAGTGCCGGACGGCGGCGGTTACGCCATCTGCGCCGGACTGGAGCAGGTGATAAACTATATCCAGGGACTGCGCTTCTCTGAAGAGGATATACAGTATCTGCGCGGAAAGGGCATTTTTGACGAGGGATTCCTCAAGTACCTCCGGGATTTCAAGTTCACCGGCGACATCTGGGCAGTTCCGGAGGGCACCCCGGTGTTCCCGGCGGAGCCGCTTATAACAGTCCGTGCTCCGGCAATACAGGCACAGCTTGTCGAAACCATGCTGCTTCTTCTGGTGAATCACCAGTCGCTTATTGCAACGAAGGCAAACCGTATTGTCCGGGCGGCGCAGGGGCGCGCGATATCTGAGTTCGGCTCCCGTCGCGCCCAGGGCGCCAGCGGCGCGGTACTCGGCGCGAGGGCTGCGTATATCGGAGGCTGCGCCGGAACGGCGTGCGTCCTCGCCGATGAACTGTACGGGGTTCCGGCGACCGGGACCATGGCGCACAGCTGGGTGCAGATGTTCGACAGCGAACTGGAAGCGTTCGAGTGTTACTGCCGGACTTATCCCGACAGTTCCACTTTGCTGGTGGATACCTATAACGTGCTGAAAAGCGGCGTGCCGAATGCCATAAAGGCGTTCGATAACGTGCTGAAGCCACTGGGCAAGCGCCCCTGTGGAATCCGGCTGGATTCCGGAGATATCGCATATCTTTCAATCGAAGCGCGCAAAATGCTGGACGAGGCAGGCTATCCGGATTGCAGGATCGTGGCTTCCAACAGCCTGGACGAGCATATCATTACCGACTTGCTGCGCCAGGGCGCGAAGATCGATCTTTTCGGCGTTGGCGAGCGGCTCATCACCGCCAGCAGCGAGCCGGTGTTCGGCGGAGTCTACAAGCTTGCGGCGGTGGAGGAGAACGGCGTTATCACCCCGAAGATAAAGATATCCGAGAATGTGTCGAAGATCACGAATCCGCACTTCAAGAAGCTTTACCGCCTTTACAGCCGTCAGACCGGAAAGGCTATCGCCGACCAGATATGCGTTTTTGATGAAACTGTCGACGATACGAAGCCGCTGACGATATTCGACCCGGACTTCACCTGGAAGAAGAAAAAGCTCACGGATTTCACTGCCCGGGAGCTTCAGGTGCCGATATTCCGCGGCGGAGAACTGGTTTACAATAAGCCGTCGCTTGAGGAGATAAAGCGGTACTGCGCGGAGCAGCTCGACACAATGTGGAGTGAGGTTCTGCGATTTGAGAATCCGCATAACTACTACGTTGACCTGTCGCGCAGGCTGTGGGATATCAAGCACATCCTTCTTGACAGTGAGGGCAGGGGTGAGAGCAATTGACGCTGTGTGACGCAGTTAATGACTTCCGCGGAAAGATAACGCTGAACAGCAGGGATACACGCTACTGTACCTTTGCGCCCCCCGAGGAAACCGTCGGCGTTATTGATCTTTCGGCGGACGGCGACGGCAGCCGCGGTATTGCGTTCCTTATCGACAGAATGATGATAAGGCTCGGCGCAGACGCCCGGCAGATATACTACCGCGATATCCGCGTTACGGAGATACTGCCCAGCTACGAAACTCCGTTCGAGGACGAGCTGGTAATAGCCTCCCCGGCAGGCAGCATACGCATATCCGACTGCGGACTGAACAAGTTTTTCCTGCGGCAGCTGATAAACACCATCTGCCGTATGAGCAACGCCATGAAGGAGCAGGACCGGGAGGCGCTGGAATCCCGGCTGACCGCGGAAGCGCTCAGCTACTATTCCGGCGGTGGATCTTTGGAGGACGCGCCGCCGGTGGAGGAATCTGAGCCGGAAAAGCCGGAGAGTATTCCTCCGGTGACCGTGGCAGCGGTCGCCGCAGTGCAGGAGATAGCTGCCGCCAAGAAAGCGGCTATGTCGGAAATACCGGCTTCCCCGATAACGATCACCGAGGAGAAGATACAGTGGCTGAGCGGAAAGCAGCCATCAGTCCCGGCGGAGCCCGAGGAAATGGACTCCGAGCCGGAATCCCTTGAGGATATGACCCGGGACGAGGCCATGAGCTATCTTCTGGATTCCATTGCGGAGATCAATTCCACGCCGGAGGAGCCTTCCGCAATCCCCGAACCGGAATCCCCGGACCCGGATATCCCGGAACCGTCGCCGGTCGCGGAATCCGCACTGCAGAAGTCGGGGATTCCACCGCAGCAGGAAGCCGCGCCGAAGCTCACACACGAGCCGGACAGCCAGGATATCTACATAAAGGCGAGCCGCCGCATACGGGAACTCTGTGAGGAGGGTCGGCTGACCATGGAGCAGGTGGATTCCGCAGTGAGGGAGCAGCTTGTGCAGGCTTCCGAGGTGTATTCCACGCTGGACGTCGGCTCCGCGCAGCTTCCTCCGGCGGTGAAGGAGCACGCGATGAATCTTGCCGCCGCCGCAGATCATCTGACGGATTATTTCGCACTTGGCGAGGATATCGCCGCCCGGGTGATGTTCTTCATGCTGTACCAGATGTTGTCCTATACGGACAGGATAGTGCAGTCCGATGAAACGAAGCAGCGGCTGAATTATTTCTTTGTCCGATTCGGGGCGGCAGGGATCATTCTTTCAATGCTGGACGCCAATAACTAAGGACTCGACATATTAAAGGGGGAAGCTCTTTAGCGCTTCCCCCTTTAAAGTTCGTGTAATGAGCAAAGTTGATATTCCGGGTTTGTTTCAAACATAAGAGCATATCCTCCGTAAATTCTGTGATTCTGTACCAAAAGTTCGGATACGCCGGTATACCTTTCGATAAACTGAAGGACGCCTTTCAATGAAAAGCGTCCTTATTAGTTAGCGTATGACCGGGAATATCAGAGTGCCTTGTTGATCGCGCTGATGTCGCCATTGACTGTCTTGATGGAAGCGGAAGCGTTTTTCTTGAATCCGCTCAGGTCGTTGTAGCCAGCCAGCGTGAATACTCCCAGAAGCTCGTCGATATCGGACGAAGCATTGGAGAGCGCAGCCTTTGCGCTGCTGTAGGAGTTCGGGACTCCGGAGCTGAGCACGCTGTAGTAGTTGTTGACCATCTGCGCGTAGCCAGCCGCCTTTAGTATTGCGGAGGTCTTGGTGTTGTAGATAGTCGCCATTACCTCGTCGTCGTAGTTGCTGCTCTTGAGCTTTTCAACGGCGGTCTGTACGGAGGAGAATTGGGTGACAGCGTTGGAAGCCGCAGAGGAAGCGTCCGTCATGATGTCCGCATATGTACGGGACTTGTCGGCGTCGGTCTGGTTCTTTGTCTGAAGCTTGGAGTAGTTGAAGGTGTTCTTCACAGCGGTGTTGAATGCGGACCACTTGTTGGTTTCCTTGGTGGAGAAGGTATCTGAGCCGTCGGTGGAAGTGGTGACATAGTTGTAGTATTCCACATACAGGTCGTACAGCTTCTCGAGGGAGGAATATGCGGAAGTAAGCTCACCGGAGCTGGGCTTTGCGCCCTTCAGCAGGCTCGCAGCATTGGATTTGCCGGAGGAGAGCGTGCTGGTCATTCCGCTGGTGTAGAAGGTCCTGGTCTTTCCGTTGTCCAGTGCGGATATGGTAGCCTGCGCGTAAACGTGCACCTTGCCGACTTCCGCGGAAATAGCCTCGAATGCGTCCAGCATTTTTGCACGCTGCTTATCCTCATTGGACACGGTGGTGCTGGGCTTGCTGACTGCCGGCACTGCGGTGGTCGGTCTTGTGGTAACGGTCGTCGATCTGGTGGTGACAGGTTTTGTGGTCGCAGAGGACGCCGCCGGAGTTCCGGGTCTTGACGAGGACGACTGGGTGGTGTGGCTGGTTACGGAAGTCGGAGTTGTTGCCTCGGCATGGTCCGGCATTCCGGGGTTGCTGTTTCCGTCAGTCTGGGAGGACTCGTCGGGATCGCTGACTTCAACGGGATCTGTCACTGCCGGCTGGGATACGGTCGGCTCTGTAACCACAGGCTCATCGATGGGGTCAGTCGTGGTGGAATCCACTGCGGACTCGCTCATATCAGGCTCGCTGTTGTCCTCGGGAGCAGCAGTGCTCTCCGGAGTGGAAGCCGTGGTAGTGCTGGGCTGTACGATATTATCATCGTTTTTGCCGGGATTGGAGGTCAGCGCGATGAGCGCGATGATACCGGCAACGACTACACCGCCGCCGATGACCGCCGGGATCGGAATAACGCCGAACACCTTTTTAGGCTCGGATTTTGGCTGAGTATTCTTGGCGCCGGATACGGAGTGCTTCAGCGGCTTCTGGTTCCACTTGTTGGGGGAACCACAGTTCTTGCAGACAGGCTCGTTCTCGTACATATCCTGACCGCAGTTGCGGCAGTATACCAGCTTGCCGAGATCAACTCCGCCGTCCTCGTTTCCGGAAGCAGGCGCGCTGTCCTCGCTGGCAGGATTGTCGTTAGGATCCCTGTGGAGTCTTACTGTGCGGTCGTAGTCCGGAGCAGGCTCGTTGTGCTGCGGAAGCAGAACCGTGGACATATCGTCCTCAGAAGTGGGAATATTGTCAGCCGGCTGATTATAAATCGGCATTTCGGGAACAGGCTCGCTGTAAACCGGAGCTTCGGGAACAGGCTCGCTGTAAACCGGGGTTTCCGCAACAGGTTCGCTGTAAACCGGAGTTTCCGCAACAGGTTCGCTGTAAACCGGAGTTTCCGCAACAGGCTCGTTGTAAACCGGTGCTTCCGCAACAGGCTCGTTGTAAACCGGGGTTTCGGGAACAGGTTCGCTGTAAACCGGAGTTTCGGGAACAGGCTCGTTGTAAACCGGGGTTTCGGGAACAGGCTCGCTGTAAACCGGAGCTTCGGGAGCAGGCTCGCTGTAAACGGGAGTTTCCGCAACAGGCTCGCTGTAAACCGGGGTTTCCGCAACAGGCTCATTATAAACGGGCACTTCGGGAGCAGGTTCGTTGTAAACAGGCGCTTCCGCGACAGGCTCGCTGTAAACCGGTGCTTCCGCAACAGGCTCGTTATAAACTGGCATTTCCGGAGCTGGCGCAGGGACATCTATATTGATGTCGTCAAGATGGTGTTCAAGTTCAACGGGAACTTCCGGCTCGGACATCTCGCCGCCGTTGATGACCGGCAGTCCGCTTTCGGAAAGGAACTGTGTTTCAGGCATTCCGGCTTCCATCGAGAAATTGTCCACGCGGCGTGAGAAAGGCTCCGGCTCGGGAACAGCCGGCGCAGGAGCAGGCTCCGGGTCGGGCTGGCGCACAGGGGCGCTTATTGCAGGCATGTCGCTGGCGGTGGAATTCAGATTGGCGAACTGCTGATTCAGAGCCTCAATTTCGCTGCTGAGATTTCCTCCGCCGAATCCTCCGCCGATACCGGGGTCGTTGTATCCGATACCGCCGTTGTTGAAGCCATCGTTGTTGTATTCAATACCGCCGCTGAAACCGCTGTTGTTGACAAAGCTGTTTATCTGTGCGATATCGTTGTCGGAAATACCGCTGAAATCCCCACCGAGAGGGTCGGAGTTCACTAGCGGAACGCCGCTGTTTGTCGGGCTGTTTCCTGCGAGCCGCATGCCGCACTTTTCGCAGTGGTCGGTAGATTTCTGCATTCTCATGCCGCAGGTGGGGCAGTATACCAGAGTGCCCTCGTCGCCGCCAAGCGGCTGGATACCGGGCATTTCGGAGCTCTGCTGTGCTTCGGGCTGCTGAGCGTCCTGTTCCTGACCCTGATCTTCATCGTCAGCTTCGGGCGGTACGGGCGTTCCGCATTCCATGCAGAACTGATATCCGCGTATCAGCTTTTTGCCGCAGTTTTCACAATACATTATATAAGCCTCCCAGTTGGTTTTCTTTATTTCATATGACGGGCACAATACGCCCCAGAAAAATAGAATTATCCAAATTAAGTATACTATATATACTATCAAAAGTCAACTTGCAATCATTAAAATTGGTAAAATAAAATAATACGGGCCGGGGGTTTTTGTGCATAATACTATGTAAAAAATGGGCGGTGTATTTCTGCCTTTTCGTGGTTTCGATTACATTACATTAACTGGCAAAAACTGCGGTCCGTTGCCGGACCGCAGTTTCAGTTAGTATTGTTTTGTCAGATCCCCATGAAGTAAAGCGCTGCGAACACCCCGGCAGCCATCGCCATGATTCCCGTGGTGACAAGGCAGAGCGCAAGGTGGGCGCCGGTGTAGTATTTCCGGGGCTTCTCCGGATTTTCGGGCGTCTGCGGCTTTTCGGTTATCTGGACATTAGTGCTCCAGCCGGATTTCGCGGTTTCCACCGGGCGAGGAACTCCGGGCGCTGCGCTGCTGTCCGTGGGCTTTGCCGCAGCAATTCCCTGGAACTGCGCCCCGGGGGTGCTGCCGAACTGCGGCGCGGAGCCTGCCGGCACCTCCTGCCCGGGAGCTGCGGATACGCCTGCCGGCACGGTATTCACCGCTGCTTCCGGCTCCTTCTCCGTGGGATTCTCCTGCGGTGCCCGGGGCGCTGCAGGGGCTTCGATCCGCGCTCCGCACCAGCTGCAGAATGAGCTTTTGTCGTCGATTTTGTTTCCGCATTTATTACAGAACATATTTATTACTTCCTTTCAGTCACTTTTGTGCGAGATTTCTTTCATAGTCGAAAAGGTACTGCTGGGCAACGCCCTCGATACCCTTCGTGCATTCCGGCAGTCCGCCGGGGTAGTACTGCGCCATCAGCCGCTTCACCCACACGTCCTTCGGGAACGCGTCCAGCTTGTGGAATGCGAAGAGCAGCACGCAGTCCGCCACCTTATCGCCCACGCCGGTTATCAGCTTGAGCTTCTCCCGTGCCTCGTCCAGTGGGAGTCTGTCCACCTCCGCGAAGTCCACCTCGCCGGAGTTCACCTTATCCACCGCGTCAACGATGTACCTTGCGCGGAATCCGGCGCGGAGCGGAGCCAGATCCTCCGGCGTCAGCCCGGACATCTGTGCCGCCGTGGGAAAGGCGAATCCGCCGTCAACGGGGCTGCCGAAGTTTTCGCACAGCCGCGAGATTATCCCGGCGATACGCGGTATATTATTGTTCTGGCTGATGATGAAGCTGATGAGCGTTTCGAAAGGCTCCTGCCGAAGTATACGAATTCCGGAGGAGAATCCGCATGCGCGCCGCAGCGTTTCGTCCGCCGACAGAGTCTTTATGTACTGCGCGTAATCCGCGCCGAGGTCGAAGTAGTCCTCCCAGAACGGGATATCCTGCTTCTGCACGCCGTGAAGCGTGACATCGCTGCCGTTCTGCGACAAAGTAAGATGTTTTCCGCCGGCAATGCCGGAGAATTCACCGTTTTCGCCCTCGCTCCAGCGGAAGCACTGTCCGCAGAGGAACGTCCGTCGTATATCGAAATTTGGATTATGTATAACGTGTTCCATAAAAATTTTCGTAAACCCCTTGATTATTTGTCTTAATTATAATACAATAGGAGTATAATTTCAAGACCATGCGCTGTTTTTTCAGCGACTTTTCACTTTATTTACGCAAAAGGAAAGGATAATCAATGAGAGAGAGCATTCTGACGATACCGATAAACGAAGTGTTCGAGCCCCGGGAGGGCTGTCCCATCTGCGCCATGCGTAACACGGTGGAGCAGCATATCAGCGAATACATAATGGGTGCGGCGATGATGGAGCCTGACGTCCGCATGGAAACCAACCGCCTGGGATTCTGCCATACGCACTTCAACAGCCTGCTGAAGCAGAACAACCGCCTTTCCCTGGGACTTATGCTGAACACCTACCTCGGCACCCTGCGCGGTCAGATATTCGAGAACAAGAGCATATTCTTCACCAAGGGAGCCAAGGCGAAAAAGTGCAGCGAGATAGAGAACACCTGCTTCGTATGCAGCAAGGTGGACTGGGGCGTGGAGCATATGCTGGACACCGTTTTCACGATGTTCCGGGACGACGCGAAATTCCGTAACCTCTATAACTCGCAGAAGTACATCTGCATTCCGCATTACAACCTGCTGATGTCCCATGTACAGAGCAAGCTTGCGAAGCCCGACCAGAAGCCGTTTGTCGAGGCGACCGACAGACTTGTCGAGAACTACATCAAGGAGCTGAACAGCGATGTCAACGATTTCTGCAACAGCTTTGACTACCGCAACGCCGGGAAGCTGCACAGCGAGGAGATGGAACACGTCAGAAGCTCGATAGAGCGCGCTGTGGAGTTCCTCACATCCCGTAAGCCGGACGTCAAGTAACAGAAATACAGAACAAAGAAGGTCAGATAAATGGATATCCTAGCAATTGAGAGCAGCTGCGATGAAACCGCGGCCGCAGTAATACGCGATGGCCGCGAGATAATCTCGTCCGTCGTCGCAACGCAGATAGAGGAGCACAAGCTTTACGGCGGCGTTGTGCCCGAAATAGCAAGCCGCCGCCACTGCGAGAGCATAGTCGGAGTAGTCCAGGAGGCTCTGGACAGGGCAGGAATGAAAGCCCGGGACGTAGACGCGATCGCCGTCAGCTTTGCCCCGGGACTTATCGGTGCCCTGCTGGTAGGAGTGAACTTCGCCAAGGGCCTTGCGCTGGCGCTGAACAAGCCGCTTATCCCGGTGCACCATATCCGTGGGCATATTGCCGCGAATTACCTTGCGCACCCGGAATTGGAGCCGCCTTACCTCTGCCTGGTTGCCTCCGGAAGCCACAGCCACATCGTTAAGGTGAACAGCTGGACGGAATTCGAAACCATCGGTCAGACCGTGGACGACGCCGCCGGCGAAGCCTTTGACAAGGCGGCGCGCGCAATGGGATACCCTTATCCCGGCGGAATCCACATCGACAACGCAGCAAAAACCGGCGACCGGAAGAAGTATCAGCTTCCGCACCCACATACCGCAAATCCGTATGACTTCAGCTTCTCCGGACTAAAGACCGCGGTCATCAACCTTATCCACAACGCGAAGCAGAAGGGCGAGGAGATAGACGTGAACAGCCTTGCGGCGTGCTTCCAGTATACCGTTGCGGATATCCTTACACAGAAGTTCATCTCCGCAGCAAAGGAGAACGGCTATAAGACCCTGGCGCTTGCCGGCGGAGTTGCGGCGAACTCCGGGCTGCGCACTATGCTTCAGCAGCGCGCTGATTACAACGGCATGAAGGTGTATTATCCTCCGCTGGCGCTGTGCGGCGACAATGCGGCAATGATAGGCTGCCAGGCTTATTACGAGTTCCAGGCAGGGCATGTGGCAGGTTCCGACCTGAATGCGGTGGCCACCATGCGCCTTGACAGAGTTACCTGGTAAGGAGGCGCCATGAAGAACATAATACTCATCGGAATGCCCGGCTGCGGCAAATCCACCATCGGCGTCCTTCTGGCGAAGGCAATGGGGTTCCGCTTCATAGACACGGATATCACGATCCAGGATCGCACCGGAATGCTGCTCCAGCAGATAATCGACCAGAAGGGACTTGACTGGTTCTGCATTGAGGAGGAGCGCGCTATAATGTCAGTGGAGGAAAACGGCGGCTGCGTTATCGCCACCGGCGGCAGCGCGGTGTATTCCAGAAGCGCAATGCTGTATCTCAAGGAGCACGGCTATGTATACTACCTCTCCCTGCCGGTGGAGCAGGTGGAAAAGCGCCTGCACAACATCAAGACTCGCGGAATAGCAATGCGCCCGGGGGATTCCATCGAGGACGTATTCCGCCGCCGCCGGAAGCTGTACGAGGAATACGCGGATATCACGGTGGACTGCGCCGGCAAATCCATTGAGGATATCGTGGAGGAGATAGTCGGCGAGCATTCCCTTATTGCCGGCAGATGATCTGCCCGGAAAGGAGCGGAGATGGAAGAAAACACGATAGATACAGTCCCCGGTGGGGACGCGATGTCCAGAATGCCCGGATTCAAGCGCACCTGCCTGAAGATCGGGCTGATGATGGTGATAATATTCGTATCCCGGGGCACGGAGAGTATCCTGCTGTCCCTGGCGGCGTCAGGCGGTATGTTCGACGGAATGGACGGGAACCTGTCGTACCTGCTTCAGACGGTGTTCAGCTTTATATTTCTGTATATCATTCCGATAGTGTGCGCGGTGTTCCTGCTGAAGCCGCCGGGAATGTGCCGGAATGTCTACCGCAGACCGCAGTATTTCAGCAGTGCGATGGGAATGTTCCCGGCGTTCTACGGGCTGTCGTTCCTGGTGAACATGCTGACCATGCTGGCGTCGAAGCTGTTCGAGAACACTGACCTGTACAAGTCGTTCAACACCGTGAACGAACTGACTCCGGACAACATGTTCTGCGCGGCGGTTCTGCTGTTTCAGCTGGTGGTTATCGCGCCGATATTTGAGGAATTCTGGTTCCGTGGTATCGTGCTGGAATCCCTCAGACCATACGGGAACGGGTTTGCAATACTGATCTCGGGGCTTATGTTCGGGCTGACGCACGCGAATTTCAATCAGTTCTTCTATGCGTCGGTGCTTGGAATATGCCTGGGTTACATCGCGGTATCCACAAAGTCCATTGTCACCACGACAATCATGCACGCCATGTTCAACGGCATGTCGGGAATAATGCTGTTCCTCATCACCTTTGACGATGTGGGAGATTATCTCGTGGGGAAATCCACGGAAAAGACCCCGGCGGTGGTGTGCTACCTGGTATTCTGCTTCATCATGATAATGCTGATGATAATCGGCGTATTCATGGCGATAGCGAAGCTGCGCAAGATAAAGAAATACCGCGTCCCGAAGATGTGGGAGATTTCCGCCGGCAGGCGCTGGGGAATATTCCTGTCGAGATTCACGGTCATAATTGCGCTGGTGCTGGCGGCGGATACGTTCACGTTCCAGTACATTCCGCGCGGCATATTCAGGCTGTTTTCTATGTGAAACTGCACAAAAGCATATTACGGATTTGTCTGAATATACGAATCTGTAAAAGACGGGTTGACGCCCTCCGTTGCATGTGATACTATTATGGTAACATGAACGGGAGGTGTTTTTATGAAATCTGCAAAGACTTACATTTTTGACTCGATAGTAAATCTTCTGGGGCAGTCGATACTGTTCTTTGTCGGCGCGTTCGTCTGGGTGAATATTGCGGCTGAGATACTCTGGGCGCTCTGCGCTGTGGGATTCGCGGCATTCCTTTCGGTGATGGAGCGCGGAGCTGAACTCAGGCGCGGCGCGGATTTCCGGCACTATATGCTGTTTTCGGTGCTGCCGGTGAATATCGCGGCTCTGGCGGTCGCGGCGGTGAGCGGCGTGATCGAATACAACATCTGGGCTGGCGGAGCGGTAATATACGCCTACAATCCGCTGTATCCCATCGGGATAGCGCTGGGGACCCTCTGGATAACGGCTGCGTTTGCTGCGATAAACCGCCTTATGCGCAGGGAGGCTTGACCGGTATCTGTGCTTCTGTACCAGATCGTTTGTGCTGGGATCTCCGCTGGCATTTATGCATAATTCTATCTGCTCCGGCGGCGACGGCAGGATTTCAGCAATGATAACGATAGCGGTTATGTCAGAGAACCGTTACATGTGATTCTGGTCACAACAACATATTGTTATTTTTTCGTCAATATCTGCATAGATATGCGGCAGTCCATCGGGCTGCCGCTTTTTTGTGCAAATAAGAGAGTAGTTTTCCACATTTTCAACGGTGAAAACTGTTGAAATCACTGTTAATTCTGTTGAATGGTTGATTAACTTTCGGGATTTTTCAACATGAAGGTTGAAATACTCCCTCAAACCGCTTGTACAACTAACTGATAAAGTTGAAAACACTGTTAAACAAGTGGAAAACAAATTTAAGAAATAACTTTGAAATTTACTGGAATGAAATGTTATTACACGAATTGAATCGGATTCGATGGGATAAAATAGACTATTGCCATGTAACGTTTTTGTTCATTTGCCAGAACTTGAAATCTTAACGGAAAATTTGCAGAAAAAGCTCGAAAAGTGTGGTATAATACTTTCAATGGTTCAGCGGCTAGACGCTGGGAAAATGGAGGTAAGAATATGTGGGTAATTATATCTGAGGAAAGAATCACAGAGGACAAGGAAAGATACACCGCTTACGGCGTGCGCAGCGGCTGCTACTGTATCGGCGATCTCTGCACGGACAGCGATGAGATACTCCGGTTCGTCCGGGTGCTGAATAACTACGAGGTGTCCACCGCAAACGCGCTGGATATCGCGGAGGACTTCCTTGCCGCAGGCGGATTCCCCGAAGAACTCATCGCGGATCTCGGGGTATCGGCGTAAAATCCCTAAAACACAACAGCAAAGGCGGATCATCTGATCCGCCTTTGTTTTGTTCAGTTTACGATTATTCCCGATGGCGAGATATGCACCGTTGTCCGCACGACTGCCGCAGAATGCTGATCCGGTGCGGCTGCGGCGGAGGAGAGATCCCGGAAGGCTAGCCACTCGCGCAGCTTTTCCAGCGTGGAATACCCGGAGGTGAAGCTGGCGCCGCCGCATACCAGCCGCGCAGTCCCTCCGGCGGAGGTGAGCTTCCCGGCGAGGGCGAACGCCTGCTCGGCGCAGTTCCCATCGGAGCCAGGCTCCAGTACTATATCCACGCTCTGCGAAGCGATGTTCTCGTCCTTGCGCACCAGAAGCCTGCGCTTCTTGGCGGACAGCTTGTAGTTTATCCTGCGCAGCGGATCCCCGGGGACGTAATCCCGGTGGTCGTATCCCGGGATACCCCCGGTCAGCAGGGACTGCGCCGCGTCCTCGTCATCGTCCGACGGGAGCAGGCTCAGCGGCACCTCCGGTCCGGTGTAGTCCACGATCCGCGGCAGTACAGCCACCGCCGCCGGCTCCGGGCGCACTCTGGAATTTAGGTACACTATCCCGAGGAAATCCCTCAGGGTCACCGAGTCGATCTCCAGGCGGCTGAGTCCGCACTCCGGGGCGGTCAGTGAGATCCGTACCTTCCCGGATTTCCCGAGCGCCGAGCCGCGCGCCGTGAACCGCTGCCCGAGAAATCTGCCGCTGATCGTGATATAGGGCAGAAAGCAGAATCCCTGCGGAGTAAGCTCCAGCTCCACCGTCACGGTATCCCCGACATGGTGCAGCCCGGAGCAGCCGGAGCAGCTTATCGTGAAATTCCGCCGGGAAACCGCGCAGGTCGTCACGGAAAGCACTGCGGAGATTCCTATCGCATAAACCAGTATCCAGCCGCTTTCGCCGCTGATATACAGAAGTACGGCGGTGGCAAAAAGGAGGGATTCAATCCAGCCGGCAATACTCAGCCTCATTATTTCAGCCTCCTTCTGCGTTTCTTCAGTGACTTCAGATCCCTGAGCAGGTCGTTGTTCGCCGTATCCGCGCCGCCGGAATAGAACAGCCGGTCTGCGGCGGAGCAGATGTTCCCTGCTTCCTGCGGCATGCTGAGCCGGTCGGTGAGTGTCCTTCGGACTTCGCCGGCGGACAGCGTCCTCGCGTCCCTTCCGGATAGCTCCGCAGCGATCTCCCGGGCGCGGAAGTATACTCCGCGTACCCTGCTTTCGCCGCCGCGCAGCGGATAGGTGATACAGAATGCGAGCCAGCCCAGCTGCTTTCTGACGATGAATGCCAGGAATACAAGCAGCAATACTGCCGCCGCAATATACAGCCATATCATGTAGCTTTCGTCGTTCATCGCAGCGGTGGCGTACCTTGTCCCGTCGAAATCCAGCCAGCCCGCGCCGGGAATGTAGATCTGCGGCCATGCGTGGGACTGTGCGTCAGTGATATTATACAGCCCGGTGTCCGGGTCGAGGGTGTCCCGGGTGACGGCGAATCCCTCGCAGTAGCGCGTCGGAAGCCCTGCGGCGCGCGCCAGGAGAGCCAGTGCGGTGGCGTAGTCGCTGCATATCCCACGGCGGCTCCTGAACAGGAAGTATTCCACGCCTTTCTCCGCCGGAACGAACTCCATGTCGTAGATGAATCCCTCATCGCCGAACCACTTTTCCAGAGCCAGCGCCTTGTCGTAGTCCGAGGTGCAGCCGGCGGTTATCTCATCGGAAAGCGCCTGTATCTCCGGAGTGATTCCGTCCGTGCCGCACCGGTCAAGGTAGACGTAGGCGTTGTTCAGTTCCTCGGTCATTGCGGAATACTGGCTGGCGGTTATTATGTCGCTGGAATACGCGTCGCTTATAAGTAATTCCATGTCGTACCGGTCAGTGCGGCGCAGGAAGTTTTCGTCCGGGATTCCGACGTGGTGCGACAGGAAATAGGATACGTTCGGCTGTGGGGCGTTTTCGGTGAATATGTCGTTGCGCGGCGTGCGGTAGGTCCTGCCGCAGTCCTCGGGCAGCACCGCGCGGTAGGTCCCGGTGGGGTGCAGCACTACCCGGGAGGAAGAGCCGTCGCGTACCGTTATCCCGGTTATGGTGACGTTGTTCCCGTAGGATTCCGCGCCGCTGATCAGCTCCCGGCAGGATTCCGTGAGTTTGCCGGAGTTGGCGATAAGTTCGTCAAGGAATGCCACCTTATCCGCCGTCTGGGCGTTGTATTCCCACCCGGGATAGCCGGTGTTGAACAGATCCAGGGCGCGCCAGCCGTCCTCGTCGTAGGTGTCGAACACCCACCGCGTGAGATAACCCGGGTAGACGGTGCTGACGGTGAACAGGAGATTTCCGGTGGGATTGTTGTTTCCTTCATTGATGGAGGAGCGCGACGCGAAGTTCGACATGCCGGAGGTGTTGAAGTATCCGTGCTCCTGTCCCGTCAGCTGATCCAGGGTATCCAGCACCGGCTGCTGACCGGAGCGCGGAAGTATCGCGGTGACAAGTCCCACCGCCACGGCGGCAGCGCAGGAAAGCGCAGTCCGCCTGCGCCGGGAGGATCCGTCCTCAAACACGGCGTCGGTATCCGGTGGAACGGGCACTGAGAGATTTTCGCAGGCGAACACGAAGCACGCCGCCATGATTATCGTGAAATAAACCGGCAGCCCTCTCGCCGTGCGGAAAGAGAGTATCAGCGGAATGAACGACAGCAGCATAAGGAAGCACGGCCGAGGACTTATTACCGAAAAATAGCAGCCGATGAATCCTATGATGAGCGAGAAAATGACGATAGCCGCCGCGGCAAAGAGCAGGTCGAATTTTGCCGAAGCCGTGAACAGAAACGTCATGAAGCTGCTTCCGTCGTTGTAGTGCAAGCTGGCGGCGGAGCCTATTCCCCAGGCGGCGAGCACCAGCGCGAAGATGGAGATGGTGGTCACCACCGGGTGAAACCGCATTTTGTAGAACAGCAGGAATATACCGGAGGTGAGTGCGGACATCACTGCCGCACAGGGCAGGAACTCGCTGCGGCAGATGGTGAACATCAGCGCCGCGCAAACTGAGATAAGGAACAGAATGATAGGCAGCGGCGCAGCGCCGTCGTATCTTATTTTTTTGTTGTTTTTCATTTCGCTTTACTTGAAGTAGGAGTACAGCCGGCACATCATCATGCCGTTGTACAGCTTGCGGTTCTTGTCCGCTTTCTGACCGAAGATGTCCTCGAATTCCTCGTCAGGGGTGATGACGTAGAGCTGGCTTCCGTCCAGGGGGAGCAGTCTTTCACCCATTATGCGGTATAATTCCCGGGCTTCCTCGGTTTCGAGCATACGCTCGCCGTAGGGCGGATTCGTTATCATCTTGAAGGCTCCCTCTGGCTTGACGAAATCCCGGATATCCCGTTTTTCGGCGGATATCTTCATCAGCGGCGAAGCTTTTTTTGCGTTGGAAAGGGTGAGCGATACGCATTCTCCGTCGTTGTCGTAGCCGCAGGCGCGGAACTCCGCGTCGCGCTTTATGGCGTTCACGGCTTCCTCCCGGGCGGTTCTCCAGGTCTTGTCGGGAATGAATCCCAGGCGCTCTGCCGCAAAGCTGCGGTTAAGTCCCGGGGCGATGTTCAGCGCCTTCAGCCCGGCTTCTATCAGCAGCGTTCCGGAGCCGCAGAACGGGTCGATTACCGTGTCGTTTTCGCGTACTCTCGCAAGGTCGATAAGTCCGGCTGCGAGGGTCTCCTTGATGGGAGCGGCGTTGCTTTCACGGCGGTATCCGCGCTTGTGCAGTCCCACACCGCTGGTGTCCAGCATGAGGGTGACTTCGTCCTTCATTATCGAGAAGCGTATCTGCGCCATTGCGCCGGTTTCCGGCATGGTCTGCATTCCGTATGCCTTGCAGAGGTTCACCGCCATCGCCTTCTTCACTATCTTCTGGCACGCCGGAATGCTCTTCAGCGTGGAATTCAGCGAGTGCCCGGTGTTCGGGAACGCTTCATAGCGCCCGATGAAATCCGACAGTGGGAGCGCCTTTATTCCCTCGAAAAGCTCGTCGAATGTACGCGCCCGGAACTGCCCCAGTACAACGCACACTCTCTCCGCCGTTGAAAGTCCGATGTTCGCCTTTGCGCAAAGCTCGGCGCCGCCGGTGAACATCACGCGGCCGTCAGTCACGGTGATGTTCTCGCCGCCGATTTTCTTTACCTCGAATGAGAGCGTCTTTTCTATGCCGAAGTGGCAAGGGGTGATGTATGTGTAATTAGTCATCGTATTCTCCAATTTCTTAAAATTTAGTTACTTTATATTATATCAAATAGTCCGGGTAAAGTCAATAAAATGGTTGACTATTCTTGGTGAATGCTGTATAATGTCATCAAGGGAGTGATTGTATGAAAAGACATATCATGTTACTGACATCAGCTGCGCTGCTTATGCTCGCCGGCTGCTTCGGGAATCCCACGGCGGAGAGCGTGCAGACCTTGGAATCAGCCGCGCCGGAGGGAATAGCGGAAGTCCACACTACCTGGGAAGCTGTCACCACCCCGGACGGGGAACCGGTTATAACCGACTATCAGGGCACTTACTACCGGTACGCCGGGCGCAGATGGTGGAAAGACCTTGACCAGCCTGCCGGTAGTTTTATCCTGAAAGACGACGGGAAGTACTATCCGTATCTTGATGAAGAAAACGACCCGGGAGCCACAATCAATCCGGAATTCAAGATTTATCAGACTGTCGAGAGCTTCAACGAGGGCGGCTGGGAATACGCCGGGAGCATTGACGGGCGGGATTTCTACGTCGATGGAGCCCGTGAAGTCATGCTCTGCTTCGTGGATATGACTGATGAACAGGATAATTCCGCCAGCCTGTCGGACGGCGAAAGGGAATTCCTCATAGGTATGCTGAAGCCGTCTGCCATCAGTGAATGACCAGATGAACCCAATAACTCGAGCGGCGTATATTGCGCCGCTTTCGTGTTGTGCATAATTCACATAATCTGCGGCAAAAATTCGTTTTGTTTATCCAAATTCAACAGCTTGGGCGAAAACTTGTTGCAAAAAATATAAATATAAGCTATAATAGAAGCAGGTATAAACGGTACGGTGCATAACAGGCAGAAAATACCTGCGAATATACAGATACAGCCGTTCCGTGAAAGGAGAAAATCTAAAATGGCACTTAAACTTGTAGACAAATATCTCAGCAGCTTTGTTGCTGAGCACGAGCTGGACGCTATCGCTCCGGCAGTCAAGACCGCTCATCAGCAGCTGGTAGACAGAAATGGCCCCGGAAACGACTTCCTCGGCTGGCTCGACCTGCCCGTTGACTACGACAAGGACGAATTCGCACGCATCAAGAAAGCTGCCGCAAAGATCAAGAGCGACAGCCAGGTGCTCATCGTTATCGGTATCGGCGGCTCCTACCTCGGTGCAAGAGCTGTTATCGAGGCAATCAAGTCCTCCCTGTACAACAGCCTGAAGAAGGACACCCCCGAGATCTACTTCATCGGCAACTCCATCAGCCCGACATACCTCAGCGAGGTAGTTTCCCTCGTTGACGGCAAGGACTTCTCCGTAAACATCATCTCCAAGTCCGGCACCACCACCGAGCCGGCTCTGGCATTCCGCGTATTCCGCGACATGCTGGTCGAGAAGTACGGCGAGGACGGCGCAAAGGGCAGAATTTACGCCACCACCGACAAGGCAAAGGGCACCCTCAAGGAGCTTTCCGACAAGAAGGGCTATGAAACATTCGTTGTTCCGGACGATGTAGGCGGACGTTACTCCGTCCTCACCGCCGTTGGACTCCTCCCCATCGCATGCGCAGGCTGCGACATCGACGCGCTGATGAAGGGCGCCGCTGACGCACGTTCCGCTTACTCCGACAGCGACCTCAGGAAGAACGACTGCTACAAGTATGCAGCGCTCCGTAATATTCTGTACCGCAAGGGCAAGAGCGTTGAAATGCTCATCTCCTACGAGCCGAGCTTCGCTATGATGAACGAGTGGTACAAGCAGCTCTTCGGCGAGAGCGAGGGCAAGGACAACAAGGGTATTTACCCGTCCTCCGCAGTATTCTCCACCGACCTGCACTCCCTGGGTCAGTTCATTCAGGACGGCTCCAGAGTTATGTTCGAAACCGTTATGCAGTTCGCAAAGCCCCAGAAGGAATTCTTCCTCAAGGACGATCCCACTAACGTTGACGGTCTGAACTTCCTTTCCAACCAGAACATGTCCGTTGTAAACCGCAAGGCATTCGAGGGCACCGTTATCGCTCACACTGAGGGCGGCGTTCCGAATATCGTTCTGGAAGTTCCCGAACTCAACGAATACGAGCTTGGCTACATCATCTACTTCTTCGAGAAGGCCTGCGCTGTCAGCGGATATCTGCTGGGCGTAAACCCGTTCGACCAGCCCGGCGTTGAGAGCTACAAGAAGAACATGTTCGCACTGCTCGGCAAGCCCGGCTACGAAGCGCAGAAGGCTGCTCTCGAAGCCAAGCTGGGACTCTGATCACGGCAATTAAGGAAAACGGCGCATACCTGCACGTTCTCCTGGCAATATAAAACAATTCATGGAGGTTTACTATGATCAAGCTTATTACAGGCAAGAAGGGTACAGGCAAGACCAAGATCCTTATCGACGCTATTCACGAGGCAGAGAACAAGTCCAACGGCAACGTTGTTGCTGTCCAGAAGGGCTCCGCACTCAACACAGACATCACCCCCAAGGTTCGTCTGGTAAACATCGACGACTATGCAGTTGCAGGCGTTGATGGCTTCTACGGCTTCGTTTCCGGCGTTCTCGCTTCCGACTATGACTGCACCGACATCTTCGTTGACGCTACTCTCAAGATCACCGGCAGGGATTACGAGAAGGTTGCTGAGATGTTCGAGAAGCTTGCTAAGGTTTCCGGCGACACTGTTGTTACCTGCACCATTTCCGCAGATAACTCCGAGCTGCCCGAGAGCATGAAGAAGTACATCATCTGATCCGAGTATCAATACCGGTTCCCGGGGGCTGCTGGCTCCCGGGAGCTTTTTGTCAAAAACACAATATTACAAGCCCGTGGTTCCGGAAATTGCGGATAAATTAGACAAAACACAGAGAAATTTTGAGAAATTCCGCTAAAACACTTGACAAAACCGATTTACCATGCTATAATAATATGCGTGACTGTAAAAGGGTTCATTATACGAACTCTTAGAAAAAGATCAATTCATATTAAGGGGGTGCAATAATGGCAGTTCCGAAGAGAAAGGTGTCCCGTGCAAGACGCGACAAGAGACGTTCACAGGTATGGAAGTTATCTGCACCGTCCTTCTCTCGCTGCAAGCAGTGCGGTGAGCTGAAGCTTGCTCACAGAGTATGCGGCAATTGCGGTTATTACAATGATAAGGTCGTTATCGCTAAGGAAGCGTAATTGCCTGACATTGAATGACTAACACAATGTTTACGGGAAATCCCTCCGGTGTCGCCGGGGGGATTTTTGCTGTAATACGGTATTTATATGCGGTGTTGCCTTAAAAATATACAGTAAATTCCTTGAAAAGGCGCCGGAAATGTGTTATACTATATCTATATAGGCTTTTGATGACATAGTGAGAAGGAGAAACAATCAATGCAGGTAGTAGCAATAGTTGGACGCCCGAATGTCGGCAAGTCCACACTTTTTAATAAACTGGTAGGTCAGCGGCTCTCCATCGTGGACGACAAGCCCGGAGTCACCCGTGACCGTATCTACAGCCGCTGCGAGTGGCTGGGACGCGAATTCATGCTCATCGACACCGGCGGTATTGAGCCAAAGACCGATGACGTTATCCTGGCGCAGATGCGCGAGCAGGCAATGCTGGCGGTGGAGCGCGCGGACGCAATCATTTTCGTGACGGATATCACCACCGGAGTCACCGCTAACGACAGCGATGTTGCCTCCATGCTGATAAAGAGCGGAAAGCCCGTGGTCCTCGCCGTAAACAAGGTGGACGGAATAGGCACTCCGCCGCCGGAGATATACGAGTTCTATAATCTCGGACTGGGCGACCCTATCGCGGTATCCTCCGTGCACGGCCACGGCACCGGCGACCTGCTGGAGGCGGTGTTCGAGAATCTTCCCCCGGAGGAGCCGGACGAATACGACGCGGACGCCATCAAGGTAGCCGTCATCGGCAAGCCCAACGTCGGCAAGTCCTCACTCATCAACCAGATATCCGGCGAGGAACGCTCCATCGTTTCCGACATTGCCGGAACTACCCGTGACGCCATTGACACCGAGATACGCCGCGGCGACGACAAGTTCATATTCATCGACACCGCCGGAATGCGCCGCAAGGCAAAGGTCACCGAGAACATCGAGCATTTCAGCGTGCTGCGCGCACTGATGGCAGTGGACCGCGCGGACGTCTGCGTTATCGTCATAGACGCCACCGTGGGATTCACCGAGCAGGACAGCAAAGTTGCGGGCTACGCCCACGACAAGGGCAAGGCGTGCGTTATCGCCGTCAACAAATGGGACGCCGTCGAGGACAAGACCGACCGCACCATGGACGATTTCCGCAAGAAGCTGGAGGTGGATTTCTCGTTCATGTCCTACGCGCCGTTCGTGTTCATCTCCGCAAAGACCGGACAGCGTATCGACAAGCTGTTCGAGCTGATAAAGCACGTCCGTGAGCAGCACTGCATGAGGATCTCCACCGGCGTGCTCAACGATATGCTGAATTACGCTACTTCCCGCGTTCAGCCGCCGTCAGACAAGGGCAAGCGCCTGAAGATCTACTACATGACGCAGGCTTCCGTGTGCCCTCCGAATTTCGTAATATTCTGCAACAGCCGCGAGCTGTTCCATTATTCCTATCAGCGCTACCTCGAGAACCAGCTGCGTGAGACCTTCGGGCTGGAGGCTACCCCCATCAAGCTCACTATCCGCGAAAGAGGCGAGTGATGGAGCGCATTCTGTCGGATTTCAGACGGCGCCGTTCCGGATTGCTTGTGCGCTGCGTACTGTGCGCCGCCGCTATATGCGCTGGTGCGTGGGTTCCGCTGGCGTTCTCCGCCGGGTGGGCGGAGTGGCTCCGGACAGTGTGGCTGATTGCCGCAATTGTCGTATCGGCAGTGGTGGCGGTGCTTCTCGTGAGGGTGTTCGTTGAAATTCACGGCGTTGCCGTCAGCCGCCTGAGGAAGCAGCTTAACGACCTCCCCGAGGAGGAGCGCGAGAAGATCATAGCCGGGTACCCCGAGGCGAAATCCCTGGGGGAGCGCTGGTTCATGCCGGAGCATATCCTGTTCTATACCTACCGCCGGGCGATGGTATTCCGCTACGACGAGATCAAGACCGTGTCCCCGAAGAAGGACGGCGACCTGCTGCTGACCACCTCCCACGGAGATGTCACCATGCCGGTGAGGAGGGGCGAAAACGGCGGAATGATCTATGCCGTCCTCCGCAGCCGGAATCCCGATATACGGGCGGATTTCGGCAATACATCACAAAATTCAGGCAAAGAAACTGAAAGGACATAACACATAATGATGTGGATCTGCTATATAATCATGATCGTTGTACCGTACCTCCTGGGCGGTATCAATACCTCTATCATCGCTACCAGGGTGCGTTCCGGCAAGGATATCCGCGATATGGGCAGCGGCAATGCCGGGCTTACAAATACCCTGCGCACCCAGGGCAAGGCGGTTGCCGGGGTGGTACTCCTGGGTGACGTTGCCAAGGCGGTGCTTTCCATATGGGCGGTCAGGCTCGCATTCCTCTTCATCGGCGGCGTGGATACCACGGTGCTTTCCAATGAGATGAACTGGGTAGGCTACATGGCGGGTCTGATGGTGGTTGTCGGGCATGTGCTGCCGGTATATTACGGATTCCGCGGCGGAAAGGGCGTCCTGGCTGCCATCTCCGCAATATTTACCCTGGACTGGCGCACCGGCTGCCTGCTTCTGGGAGTGTTCATCGTCCTGGTGGCGATAACACGCTATGTTTCCCTGGGCAGCGTGGCAGCTTCTTCGCTGTATTTCGTGGGAACCCTGGTGTTCGTATACTTCATCGACAAGGATCCGTCCGGAATCGTGTGCACGTTCATCGCCCTGTTTACTGAGGCTATCGTTATATTCAAGCACCACGGCAATATACGCCGCCTGCTGACGCATACCGAAAAGAAGCTGGGCGAGAAATCAAAGTGAACTTAGGAGGGCGCATGACTGTACTGTTTTACACCGAGCGTCTTTCCGTGAGGCGATTTCTGCCGGAGGACTGCAACGATCTGGCAGATATCCTTTCCGACCCGGAAGTGACTTACTTTGAACCTTATGAAACTTTCACCCGTGAAGCCTGCGTGCAGGAAGCCGTGAAGCTTTCGCGCAGCCAGGAATTCTATGCGGTGGTGCTCGGCGATCGGGTCATCGGGAAGATATACTTCTCGGCGAGGGGTCACGGAAGCTATGAGATAGGATATACGTTCAACCGGACGTATCAAGGCATGGGCTATGCGTTTGAAAGCGTACGCGGCATGATGAACTATGCATTCAGCGTGCTGGGTGTGCGCCGCATTTCCGCTGATATAAATGCAGAAAATTTAAGGTCGCTCAGTCTTGCCGAGCGGCTCGGAATGCGCCGTGAAGCGCTCCACCGGGAACTTCTCCCGCGAAAAGAAAACGAGAACATTTTTGACGACATGTGCGTTTATGCGCTGCTGAAAAGCGAATTCGCAGGCTGATCGTCTATATATCTGGAGGTCTGTCATATCATGGCAAAGATAACGATACTGGGCTGCGGCTACGGCACAGCCCTTGGCGTATTATTCACGACATACGGTCACGAGGTGATGACCTGGACCAAGTTCGAGAACGAGGCGGAGCTGCTGCGCACCGAGCGCGAGCACAAGCGACTGCTCCCCGGCGTGAAGCTGCCGGAGGCTCTGGGAGTCACCACCGACCCGAAGTGCGTGAGCGGCGCTGATATCATTCTGGTGGCAATACCGTCGCCGTTCTTCCGGGAGGCAGTCCAGACGGTGAAGCCTTACGTTGACAGGGGCACTGTTGTCATAAACGTCAGCAAGGGACTTGAAGGCAGCACCGGATACCGTCTTTCCCAGATAATACAGGAGGAGCTTCCGGAGAACCCCGTGGGAGTCATCACCGGTCCCTGCCACGCGGAGGAGATAGCGCGGCTTGTCCCGACGACCGAGGTATGCGCAAGCTACAGCGACGGCGTTGCGGATTATATCCAGCGCACCCTTTCCAACGAGCGCTATCGCATCTACACGAACGATGATGTTGCAGGCTGCGAGCTTGGCGGCGTGCTTAAGAACCCCATCGCCCTGGGCTGCGGTATCGCGCGTGGAATGGGACTTGGCGACAACACCGTGGCGGCGCTCATGACCCGTGGAATGACCGAGATCACCCGACTTGGCGTAGGGCTTGGCGCGAACTGGAAAACATTCACCGGCATGGCAGGTATAGGCGACCTGATAGTTACCTGCACCTCACTGCACTCACGCAACTTCCGCGCAGGAAATCTCATCGGAAAGGGAGTCCCGGCGGCGGAGGCGGTGGCTCAGGTGGGAACAGTCGAGGGATACACCAGCAGCAAGATCGCATATCGACTGGCGCAGGAAAAGGGAATCGACACTCCGATAATAGAGCAGATAGTCAAGATATGCTATGAAGGCAGCGATCCGACGGAGAGCATTTCAGCGCTCATGATGAGGAAAAGCAAGCATGAGCGTGAAGTGTTCTGGATGGACTGACGAGGTAACTATGAACCAGAAAATTCCGGCAACCATACGGGAGCAGGTACAGAAGCTCAGGCAGCGCGGCTGCATAATTGAGGACGAGAAGCACGCCGAGGAAACGCTGAAATACATCAACTACTTCCGTTTGGCGGATTATTTCGCGCCGTTCACCGTATCCAAGGGGCGCTATGAGGAGGGAACCACCTTTGAGAACGTGCTCCGGGTGTACGAGGCGGACAGGAAGCTCCGCAGCATTCTGCTTGCGTCCCTGGAGGAAACCGAGATAGCCATGCGCGCGGCGGTGTCCAACTACCACGCTCTGAAATACGGCGCTCTGGGGTATCTGAATCCCTCCACGTTCGATTTCCGGCACAACCATCAGCAATTCCTGAGCAAGGTCAAGCACCTTATCGAGGTGAACGACGACCGTGAATTCGTAAGGCACTATAACTCCAAGTACTGCGGCGCATTCCCCCTGTGGGTGGTGATGGAGCTTTTCAGCTTCGGCACGCTGGCGTTCTTCTATAAAGATATGCAGAGCGCGGACAAGAAAGAGATCGCCGACCGGTACTACGGCTGCTCCAGCAACGAACTGGACAACTGGCTGTTCTGCCTGAATGAACTGCGGAATTACTGCGCGCACTACAACCGGCTTTACGGAAACTGCTTCCCGGTAATGCCCAGGACCCCGAGAGGCATGGACATGGAACTTAAGCCGGACGTGTTCGGCTACATCATCGTGATGAAGCAGCTTTCCCATAATCACAGGAACTGGAACGAGCGCGTCGTGAAGCCTGTTACAAGGCTTATCCGGAAGAATTCCGATGTGCTGCGTCTGGACGACCTCGGATTCCCGGAGGACTGGGAAGAGCTTATCACCTGGCAGGACGCAGTTATTCAGTAATACATTGAACGGCGCTGGAGCGCCGCAGGACAGCGCAAAATATGCGCAGCTGCGGCGGATTCCGGCGCTTTTGGGAAGGAGGGCGAGCATGCAGGACAAATTCCGGCTGATGATGGACAGCAAGGCAAAGACCCGGGAAGAGATAGCGCAGGAACTGAAGCGCATGATAGAACTGAAGGCTCGCCCGGTCGAGAATCCGCAGGCCTCCCCCACGGACAGCGGTGAGAGCACCCACGACATAAGCGCGGCGGTAAGAAAATCGGTGCAGGACAGGATAAGCAGCATTGTCCGGGAGGCGATACAGTCCGCCGGGGAGGAGTCCTACGGCGAGAAAATACCTCCCCGGGAAACGTTCCGGGAGCCGGGGAACAGCGTGGACTATCTCAGCGGCAGCGATACGCTCAGCGCCGACGACCTCGCGTTTGCGCCCTCCGAAACTGACGCCGACACCGCCGAGGGGAGTATCCGCGCGAAGATAGAGGGAATGCGCCGGCTGGGTCAGCGGTTCTACAACGGCTATATGCTGCGCCCCTGCGCGGAGGAAACCCTGGTGCAGCAGGGAGAATACGTCAGGGACGTCACCGATGACTTCGGCAGAAACTGCTTCTGCGGAATCGAGCGCCCGGTGTACGGAGCGCTTTCTACCGATCAGCTGCGGACTTACTTCACCTGGCGCACCCTCGCCCGGAACGGAGTTTACAACAGGACGGACAAACCTTACATTATCCTGTACTGCTACGAACTGCTGAACCGCATCGGAGTACTGTCTGCGGCGGACGCCTACAACCGGCTGTCCGGCGTGTGGGAGGGCTGCCGGGAATTCTGCCCGGCGCTGGACAAGCTGCTTCCGCGCTGGCTCAAGGATTTCCGGGCGTACAACGATATGGGCGGCAGCGTCCTGCCCTCCCCGGCGGAGAATCTCGGGCAGGATATCGGCGGCGACGCAATGGATATCCTGGAACAGAGGTATTCCGGGAAGCTGGAGTTCCTCATGCAGCGCTCCTCCTACAACCTCCGGGGGAGCATATTCTTCACCCCGGAGCACCAGGCAATGCTTGAGAGCGCCCTGGAGGCGGCTCTCACCGCCCTGGACGGCTATTTCACCGCCCGGGGGATAACCATGTTCGAACTGATCTGCGGACGGCTGTGGAAGGACCGCCAGTGGGTGCCTTTCGAGGGCGCCTATGTTGACCTTGACCGCATGGACGGATTCCACAGCCTGAAGATAAGCCCTCTGGAGCAGTACAGCGTGAAGCGCGGAAAGCCCTGCCTGGAGGTGTTCGAGCAGGCTCCCTACCGCTATTTCGTGGGCTGGGTGCTCAAGGGCGTGGAATCCGTGCTGAGAAAGCGCACAGGGTTCCGCTATGGCATTTCGCCGAACATCACTCCGGTCCTTGAGGATATGACCAACCGCGACAAGCTTTACGCCGCCGTCAGCGAGCCGGAATTCCAGGAGGTCGTTGCCCAGGCGGCGGAGAAGTGGTGCGACGACAACGGGATATTCCCACCGAAAAAGCAGAAGAAGCGCGCTGATTACAATTACGATGAGAAGCCGGAGCCTGCCGCAGCGGTAAGGGCGCCGGTGGAGATTGACGTCAGCAAGCTTGCGAAAATACGCCAGGAGGCGGACGAAACCACCCGGAAGCTCATCGTTGAGGAGCCGGACACCCTGCCGCAGACGGACATCACCGAGCGCATGACGGAGATCGAGGAGGATTCCTTCGAGGAACAGACCGCAGGATTTGCGAACGATTACTCGGAGTATAATATTTCCGCTGAAATACTTGCCGGAGAATCAGGCGGCGCGTTCGACGGACTTCCGGAGGGCTGGCGTGAATTCGCGCAGGGGCTGTCGGCGGAGGACATCGGGCTGCTGAGGGCGCTCTCCGGGGGGAGTGCCGAGGAATACTGCCGCAGTCGTGGAGTAATGCCGGAAACGGAATACGACCGGATAAACGCCGCAGCGATGGAGAACATCGGGGATATCCTGATAGAGGACGGCGGAATAATCCCGGATTACGCGCCGGACGTTGAGAACATTCTGTCACTGACGTAAGAGAGGGACGTTATGATAACTGTAAGAAGAGCGGAAGAAAAGGACGCCGAAAAGACAATGAAGCTGCTGAGCGAGGTGCTGGAGCTGCACGCGAAGCTGCGCCCGGACATCTTCATATCCGGCAGGACGAAGTACACCCGGGAGCAGCTGCACGACATATTCCGTGACGACGAAACTCCGGTATTCGTGGCTGAGGACGACAGCGGCGAGGTGGTGGGATACGCATTCTGCGTTATGAAGCAGCCGCCGTTTTCCACCAACATGCGCCCGGTCAGGACGCTGTACATCGACGACCTGTGCGTTGACGAGAACTCCCGCGGACAGCATGTGGGGACTATCCTGTTCGACCATGTGAAGAAGTACGCCAGGGAACAGGGCTGCTATGACGTGACGCTGAATGTCTGGGAGGGCAACAACGCCCGGGAGTTCTACGACAAGATGGGCATGTTCGTCAAGGAGACCCAGATGGAAATAATACTCTGAATTTTTGTGCTATCTGCTTTCCCTCCGGCTTTTCCGGGGGGATTTTTTTGTATGTGATAATAGTAGATTTTTCGCTGATAATATGCTATAATACAAGAGTATTGTATTGTATCCCCGGATATCGGGGAATGATAACAAGGAGGAAAATTGAATATGAACAGCGAAAAGATCCACAAGCTAGTCGGAATAGGGCTTCTCACCGCATTGGTAGCAGTCGTCTATTTCCTGACGATGGGAATAACGGTAGGTCCGTTCAACATCACGTTTGCGCTCATTCCGATAGTGGTCGGCGCGGCGCTGTACGGCTGGGCTGCCGGCGGCTGGCTGGGACTGGTTTTCGGTGCGATGGTACTGTTTACCGGCGGCGCTAATGCGTTCCTTATGATAAACGTGCCCGGCACCATAATCACGGTGCTTGTAAAGGGCGCGGCAGCCGGACTGGTTCCGGGACTTATATATAAGGCGCTTGAAAGCAAGAACCGCTGGGCAGCGACTATCTGCGCCGCTGTGGCTGCGCCGATTGTCAACACAGGTATATTCCTGCTGGGCTGCCTCGCATTCTTCATGGACACGATAAGCGAATGGGCGGCAGGCGCAGGCGTTGAGAATGCCGGCGTCTACATGGTGACTGCATTTGTCGGCGTGAACTTCCTGGTAGAACTTGGCGCCAATCTCCTGCTTAGCTCCGTGATAGTGAGAATTGTGGACATAGTAAAGAACAAGCTGTCAAGTAACAAGCAGGGCTTATAAAAAGGAGCGGCAATGATACTTGCGATAGATATAGGCAACACGAATATCGTCCTCGGCTGCGCGGACGGGGACAAGATACTTTTCCGGGAGCGCCTGGCGACAGTCCAGCGCGAAACCTCGCTGGAATACGCGGTCAAGATAAAGGCGGCGCTGGATATCAACGATATAAAGCGTGACGACATCACCGGCGCTATCATTTCGTCCGTCGTACCCTCCGTGACTTTCACCGTAAAGACTGCGGTGGAGAAGCTGGTGGACGGCAGGATAATGGTAGTCGGTCCGGGGATAAAGACCGGGCTTTCAATACAGATAGACAATCCGGCGCAGCTTGGAAGCGACCTTGTCGTTGACGCCGTTGCAGGTATCCACGAATATCCCGTCCCACAGGTACTTATCGACATGGGCACCGCGACGACGTTTTCCGTCATCGACAGGAACCGCACATATATCGGCGGTCTTATCACCACCGGCGTGGCGGTATCCGCAGACGCGCTGAATTCGCGCACGGCTCAGCTGCCGAAGATAGCGTACGAAAAGCCGAAGCGCGTTATCTGCTCAAACACGGTGGACTGCATAAAAAGCGGTATAATGTATTCCAACGCATGCGCTATCGACGGCATAATCGAGCGCATTGAAGAGGAACTCGGCGAAAAGACGACCGTAGTTGCAACCGGCGGACTGGCGCAGGTAGTTATCCCACTGTGCCATCACGAAATAATCTATGATGACGACCTTCTCTTAAAGGGACTTATGCTCATCTGGAACAAGAACGTAAAATAAACACACGAACCTTACAATACACAAAATCCCTCCGGATAACCGGGGGGATTTCTGTTTATAAAGCGATTCGGTAAATCGCCGCGTCGTCGTCCGGGTAATAGTTCCGGCGTGTGGAGATGTACTCGTACCCGGCTTTCTCGTACAGCGCTATCGCCGCGGAATTCCGGCTGCGCACCTCCAGAAAGCAGCACGCCGCCCCCCGGGACTTCATCTCGCCGTGCAGCCGCTCCAGAAGCCGCTGCGCAATACCCTGCCGGCGGAATTCCGGGAGCACAGCAATCTGGAACAGCTCCGCCTCGTCCGCCACGACGCGCCCCAGCGCGAATCCTGCGGTAATGACGCCGGATTCCTCGGTGCAGAGCACATTGAGCGGACTGTTTATTTCCGAAAGCAGCGTTTCAGAAGTCCAGCTTCCGTGGAAGCATTCCTGCTCGATACGGTCAAGCTGTGCGAATTTCTCGTCAGTGGGCGTCATACCAGGTTTTGCCCTCCTTTGCGTCGGCGGTCAGCGGAACCGTGAGCTTCACTGCGCCCTGCATTTCCTCGGTGAGTATCCTCGCCGCCTGCTCCGCCTGGGATTCCGGCGCTTCCACGATAAGCTCATCGTGCACCTGGAGTATCAGCCGCGCTTCCGGCAGTTCCGCCTTCAGCCTGCGGTAAACGCGCACCATGGCTATCTTGATGATATCCGCCGCAGTACCCTGTATTGGAGTGTTCATCGCAATGCGCTTTCCCAGCGCCTTCACGTTCTTGTTGGTTGAGAGTATCTCCGGAATAAATCGCTTCCTGCCGAACATGGTGACCGCCCAGCCGTCCTTTTCGGCGCTCTTCGTCACCCTGTCCATGTATTCCCTCACGCCGGAATAGTGGTTCAGGTAATCCTCAATGTAGCGCTTGGCTTCCGCCACGGACACGTTGATATCCTTTGCCAGGGAGAATGCGCCGATTCCGTACACGATGCCGAAGTTGACCGCCTTTGCGCTGCGGCGCTGCTCCGGAGTTATCCACTCGGGGGGAAGTCCCAGAACGCTGGCGGCGGTTTCGGTGTGGATATCGCCGCCCTCGCAGAATGTCTTTATCATCGCCTTGTCGCCGGAGAGGTGCGCCAGTACGCGCAGCTCTATCTGGCTGTAGTCCGCGTCTGCAAGGAGCTTCCCCTCGCCTGCCACGAAGAATTTCCGGAAATTGCGCCCTATCTCCGTGCGCACGGGAATGTTCTGGATATTCGGCTCGGCGGAGGAGATTCGCCCGGTGCGCGTTTCGGTCTGCTTGAACGTGGTGTGCATTCTACCGTCCGGGGAAACCGCGGATTCCAGACCCTTGACGTAGGTGTTGTACAGCTTCGTCAGCGTGCGGTATTCGAATATCAGCGGAATTATGGGGTGCCTGTCCCGGAGTGATTCCAGCGTATCGGCGTCGGTGGAGTAGCCGGTCTTGCGCTTCTTTCCTGCCGGGAGTCCAAGCTCCTCAAAAAGCACGACGGAAAGCTGTTTCGGCGAACCGATGTTGAATTCGTGCCCGGCAGCGGAGTAGATATCCTGCGCCAGTTCGTCGATTTTCGGCAGTATCTCTTCCCCGAACTGATGGAGCGCGGCGGTGTCCAGCCGTATTCCCTCTATCTCCATGGAGCTGAGCACTTCGGCGAGGGGAATTTCGATATCCGTCAGAACGCTGTACATTCCCTGGGCGTGCAGCTTTTCCCACAGCGTCCTGTTCAGCAGGAACAGCGACTCTCCCAGGCGCTCCGCGCTGTAGGCTGCGCCGTATTCCGCGCACAGCCTTTCCACGCTGTAGTCGTTGGAATTCACGTTCAGAAGGTATCCTGCGAGGGCGGCGTCGAATACCACGTTTCTCAGCTCCATGCCGTTCCTCATGCAGTGGGAATACAGCGCCTTGGCGTCGTCGGTGCGCTTTTTGCTGTCGGAGCGCAGGAATTCCACTATGTCCGCTTCCTGGCGCTTTCCGTTGAGGAAAACGTGTATCTCACCATCGCACAGCGCCACGTCGTAGGCTGTCAGGTCGAATTCCGGGATATCTGCCGGGGCTGACGGGGATTCCTCCGGCTCTGCGGAATCCGGCGCAGACTGCTCGGCGGCGATGTCTACTTTCGCCGGGGCGACTTTGTCCAGACCCAGCTTCTTCATTACGCTGAACATCTCCATCTCGGCGAGTATCCCGGCGGCTTCGGAGGGGTCGCCGGACTTCACGGCGTATTTCTCCATGTCAAGCGGCACCGGGGCTTCAAGGGTTATCTCGGCGAGCTTCCGGCTGAGCTTTGCGCTCTCCCTGCCGTTTTCCAGCTTGGTGCGCACTCCCTTGGTGACGTCTATTTCCGCGAGATTGTCGTAGATATACTGCACCGTGTGGTATTTCCGGATAAGTCCCAGGGCGGTCTTTTCGCCGACGCCGGGCACGCCGGGGATATTGTCGGAGCTGTCCCCCATGAGGGTCTTGACCTCCAGCATTTCCCGGGGAGTCACGCCGTACACTTCGGCGATCTTCGCCGGGGTGTAGAGGATATCCTCCTTGTTTGACGCGAGTCTTACCGTCACCCTGTCCGTTATTAGCTGGAAGCTGTCCCGGTCGCCGGTGGATATGGTGCAGCAGCCGCCCTGCTTTTCCGCTTCGTGGGAAAGGGTGCCGATGATGTCGTCCGCCTCGAATCCCTCTTTTTCCACGATGGTTATTCCCAGTGCGGTGAGAAGCTGCTTTATCACCGGCATCTGCGCCCGGAGTTCATCGGGCATTCCGTGGCGCGTGCCCTTGTATTCCGCGTACATCTTGTGCCGGAATGTCGGGGCGTGCAGGTCGAATGCCACTGCGATATGATCCGGCTGCTCCTCCTTGAGCAGCTTGAGGTAGATGTTCATGAATCCGGTGAGGGCGTTCGTGGGGGCGCCCTTTTTGTTCGTGAGCAGGCGGATACCGTAAAATGCACGGTTCATGATACTGTTGCCGTCTATTACAAGAAGCTTCATTGGTACTCCTTTAAGTCAGAATATTACTGCCGGGCAGTGATAATGCCCGGCTTGCCGTTACATTTCCCTGGGATTGGGCTTCGGGTGCTCCTCCAGATCGGTCATGCGGATATCGTTGAGCACGCTGGGGCTCATCTTCCTGAGAAGCAGCAGGGTGCAGAATCCTGTGAATGCGCCGCCGATTACTGCGGAAGCAAGCAGCAGAGGAGTATACGCGAGCACATAGAAATTGTTGTAGATTATCACCGCGGTGAGCATCTGCCCGGCGATATGAGCCAGCGCTCCGCCTATTCCCACCAGGGGGAGCCAGTTTTCGCGGTTCTTCTGCGGAAGCACCCGGCGGAGGAGGAGCATAGTCCCCAGTGCGCAGATACCGCCCATGACTCCATAGAATATGTTCATTACCATGCCGGTGATGAACGCCGCAACGAAACAGCGCAGTATCACCACGATCATGGTTTCGCCGCTGCTCCACCTGCCGCCTATGTACAGCATGAACATCGTTACAATATTCCCCAGCCCGATCCTTACGCCGGGGAAGGGGCATATTGCCGGCAGCCACGTTTCCACTGCTGAAAGCACTGCGGCGATGCATATGAAAAGGGCGCACAGGGCGACCTTCCGTACTTTCAGTGACACTATGCATTCTCCTTTCTGTCAGGCTCCTGAGGTGTGTTCATTATTTTCGCCACCTGCTCCGCTATCAGCATTAGGTCTGAGCGCTGCGGCTCCGGATTTTCCCGGGGCGGAGCGGATTCCGGAACAGGGGCTGCCGGGGGTTCCCCGGTCAGGGTATAGTTCTCCCCGGTGATCCTGGACGCAGGGTATGTCAGCAGGAATCCGCGCAGGTATCCTGCGCCGAATCCGCACAGCGCCGCCAGCGCAGAGAGCAGCATGGCAGCACCGCAGGTGGTGAGTATTCCGCCCGGAATGAAGCATATCACCGCGTACACCAGGTTCAGGATATAGCTCACGGTGGCGATAACGGGATCCCCGGGGACTGCCATGAGCGCCGCCGCAGCAGAAGCCAGCGCACCCACGGCGAGCGGGATACCGGTGGCGGCTCCGCCTGCCGCAAATCCGATGATAATGCACAGCAGAGCCGCCGCGCACTGAATATAGAAGCATATATGCACCGCCCGGCGAAGCATTCCGGCTCTTGCCTGTCTTGCGGAAACAAAGTCGGAAACTATGCTTGCACCGTTGGTGTCAAAATGCAGTAATCGCCTTTTAATACCTTCCAACATAATTACACTCCAAAGATCGAGGGAATATCAGAGTTCCTCCAGTTCCTTCAGCCAGAGCGCCGAGGAAGCGTCGCTGGGCATTCTCCAGTCGCCGCGCGGCGAAAGGGTGACAGAGCCGACCTTCACGCCGTCCGGCAGGCAGCTCCTCTTGAACTGCTGTGAGAAGAACCTGCGGTAGAACGTCCGCAGCCACTTGAGTATCGTATCGCGGTCGTAGCTTCCGGCGAATGCGTATTCCGCCAGGCGGAACACCTTTTTCGGAGGGAAGCACCATCTTATCCCGTTGTACAGGAAGAAGTCATGCAGCTCGTAGGGACCCACCAGGTCCTCGGTTATCTGTGCGATATTTCCGTTTTCGTCCGCCGGGAGAAGCTCCGGGCTTACCGGTGTGTCGAATATGCTCATGAGGACTTCGCGCAGCTCGGCGTTTTCCACCGTTCCGGCGTAGTATTTCACGATGTGGCGTACCAGTGTTTTCGGTACGGAGGCGTTGACCCCGTACATCGAGATGTGGTCGCCGTTGTAGGTCGCCCAGCCGAGCGCAAGCTCCGACAGGTCGCCGGTGCCGACCACCATTCCGTTTTCGGCGTTCGCAAGGTCCATAAGTATCTTGGTGCGCTCGCGCGCCTGACCATTCTCATATACCACGTTGTGGTTGCTCTCGTCGTGTCCGATGTCCCGGAAGTGCTGCTTGACGGAAGCCGCGATGTCGATTACGCGCAGCTGAGTTCCAAGAAGTTCGCACAGCCTTTCGGCATTGCTTCTGGTACGTTTTGTCGTGCCGAAGCAGGGCATGGTCACGGCGAGTATATCCGACGCCGGACGTCCCAGGAGCTTCATTGCTTCCACGCAGACAAGCAGCGCCAGAGTGGAATCCAGACCGCCGGAAATTCCGATGACAAGCGTCTTTGCGTTGGTGTGCCGGATACGCTTTTCAAGTCCGTGCGCCTGCATGGTGAGAATATCCTCGCAGCGCTTGTCCGTTTCGGCGGCGGTATTCGGCACGAACGGAGTCCTTCTCACTATCCGGGTGAGTTCCGTGGACCTTACCTCCATGTCGAATGGGATACGGCGCATTCCCGGGCGTATTCCTCCGGTGAAGCTGGTGTTCCTCCGGCGCTCGGAAGCGAGCTTCTGGACGTCTATTTCGGTTACTGTAAGCCCCGTGGAGTACAGCTTGCTCTCCGCCAGGATAATTCCGTTCTCTGCGATGATGTCGTGACCGCCGAACACCAGATCCTGGGTGCTTTCCCCGGAGCCGGCGCTGGCATAGACGTATCCGCACAGTATCCGCGCGGACTGGCTGTTCACAAGTTCCCGGCGGTACATATCCTTGCCGATGGTTTCGTTGCTGGCGGAGAGATTTGCGATAATCGTCGCACCGCCCAGGGCAAGGGAAATACTCGGCGGCTCCGCAGCCCAGAGGTCCTCGCAGAGTTCTGCGGCAAAAACGAGTTCCGGCATGGTGCGGCACTCGAACAGGAGTCCCAGCCCGAACGGCACGGACTCCCCGAACAGTTCTATATCGAACTGACCCTCCGGGGCGGCGGTGAAGTGGCGCTTCTCGTAGAACTCGTTGTAATTCGGCAGGAATTTCTTCGGGACGACGCCCAGAATCTTTCCGTCCTTGAGTACTACGGCGCAGTTATACAGCTCCCCACGGAAGCGCAGCGGACAGCCCACGGAAATCAGCATGTCCGATCCGGCGGTGTGTTCCGTTATTTCCCGGAGGGCGTTCAGCGCACCGTCCAGAAGCGCCTGCTGAAAGAAGAGGTCCTGGCAGGTGTAGCCGGTAATGCAGAGTTCCGGAAGCGCCAGGATACGCACTCCTGCGGCATATGCCTTATCTATAAGCGCGGTTATTTCCGCGCGGTTGTATTCACAGTCGGCGACCTTGATATCCGGGGTGCCGGCGGCAACTTTTATAAATCCGTCCTTCATTTGTTGCGCTCCTTATTTATATTGTTATCCATTATATATTATATACACTTTTCATCAGAAAATCAAGGGGCAGGGGCGAAAAAATACCCACAGTTGCTGGCTGTGTGGCAGACTGTCCAAAAAAGCTTTTTTTGCGCGAAGCGCTATTGAAGTTTTCGGTCCAGCCTTTTCCAAAAGGCTGGCGAGTCGAGGGCAGCGCCCTCGTCTGCCGTTAGGCACGCGCTGCGCGCTTAGCCTTGCAGATGGCGAAATTCCTAACGATAATAAGGCGCTAAAGGGGTGTGGGGGAAAACAAGAGTTTTCCCCCACAGTTTCTTTAAATTTATTGCCACTATGTCTTTTTTCGACAGACCGCTCCGGCTGATGCAATGCCTTATTTAAGTTCGAACGTCTTACCGCAGACGGTTATCGCAGTGATATCTCCGGGATTTATCGGCTGTGAGAACTCCCTGGTTTCGCCCTGACCGTTATCGTCAATCCAGTTCGAACCATCGCCGCTGATTATCTCCAGGGTCTTGTCCCCTGCCCTGACGTCTACGTCGATGAAGTATGCGTCGCCCTTGGCAAAGTCGGAGGTGTCCGCCTCAACGTAAATACGCCACGACAGCGGAGTTGCGCTGAAATACTTCACCGTGGCAGGGAGTTCGCCGCCGTAATAAAGGCGGTTCCATTCGTTCGCGGCAAGGTCTGTCGGCTGGTTTATCTCCCAGGTGGTGGTTTCGAATATCGGGAAATCTATAGGTATCTCGACATGCAGTCCGTCCTCGCCGAATAAAAGTTCCTGCTTGTCCTGATACGGCGTATCGTCCTTTTCGGATTTACCGGGAACGAACCTGCCCACGCTCTTGAAATCCAGTACCAGCGTTTTGCCTGCCCATGTGTATTCACTTAACATTTTCGGACTTACGCAGCAGTGCAGGATATTCCCCTCCTGCGAAATAACGTTCTCGCCTATCTGACCCACCATTCCAGACCCGGGCTGTTCATCAAGGGAGTTATCGACGGCTTCCGCGAGAGTGCAGACCTCCCAGGCGGTCCACCCTGCCTTTGCTGAATAGTCGAAATCCTCGTCGAACACGATGTCAAACAGGACATACGCCATGTAATCGTCCGCGCATACGCCCTTGATGTTCAGTTTGAAATCATCGAATGTGTGCCACAGGTCGAGTTCCTTTCCTCCGGAAAGATAATTGAACTGTTCCGGCTGCTCTCCGTAAATCACGGGCTGTGTGATTTCGGAATTCCGCTCCTGCTCCGCTTCATCGGTGGAATACGCCTTTATTGTATGAGTGCCATTGCTCTCCGCCACCGTCTGGTTCGCCTGGCTGAACGCGCTGTTGAAGTTCCACCCGGTAGCGGCTCCTACGCTCACCGTTGCCGCCGCAAGTACTGCCGCCGCCGCGATGATAGTCACCGCCGTGCGGTTAAGTCCGCGCTTCTTGCTGCCATTGTTCCTGTCCATATTTTCCGCCCTTTCAATAACGTTTCTTACGATAGTTCCGTTGTCGGTCGGGGGAGTTATCTCAGAGAAGCTGTCCCTGAGCCTTTTTTCAATTCTCATCGTAGCCCTCCTTTACAAGAATCCGCTTTAACTGCTGCCGTGCCCTTGAAAGCCTGGTGGTCACCGCCGTGGGCTTCTCGCCGAGAATTTCCGCGATCTGCTTCACCGGCATGTCCTCGTAATAGAACATGTACAGCACCACCCGGTATTTAGGCTTCATTCCCATTATAACCGGGAGCAGGCTGTCATGGCGCTGCGATTCCGCCGGAATCTCCCCGGCTTCATCAAGCGGAACGGTCGTGCGGTATCTGAGCGACCGCAGAAGGTTCCTGCAACGGTTTATCGCCACGCGTATCAGCCACGCCCTGATATGCTCGTCCCCGGTGAATTCCGCGCCGGAAGTATACAGTGCGAGAAACGCGTCCTGGGTTATGTCGTCGGCATCCGCGGAATTACGCAGACAGCAGTAAGCCGCCCTGTACACCGTGCCGCTGAATTTCTCCACCAGCCGGGTCAGTTCCTGTTCGTCCATTGTTACTCCTCCGTATTGAAAGGCCTTTCATAAATAATACACCCGGGCGGCGGGATTTGTCACGGTTTTCTGAAAAAATAAAGGCGCTGCCCTATGCAGCGCCTTTCAGCCCGAAATATTTTTCTATAATCAGAATCCAGTAGAGTAGTTCGGAGCTTCCTTGGTGATCTGGATATCGTGGGGGTGGGACTCTCTCAGACCAGCGCCGGTGATTCTTACGAACTCAGCACGCTCCTGGAGCTCGCTGATAGTCGGGCAGCCGCAGTAGCCCATACCGGAGCGGATACCGCCGACCAGCTGGAAGATGGTGTCTGCAACGGATCCCTTGTAAGGTACACGGCCCTCGACGCCCTCGGGAACGAGCTTCTTGCTCTTGTCCTGGAAGTAACGGTCAGCGGAGCCCTTCTTCATTGCCGCAAGGCTTCCCATGCCTCTGTATACCTTGAAGCTTCTGCCCTGATAGATCTCGACGTCGCCGGGAGCCTCCTCGCAGCCTGCGAGCAGGGAGCCGAGCATTACGCAGTTAGCGCCGGCAGCCAGTGCCTTTACGATATCGCCGGAGAACTTGATGCCGCCGTCCGCGATGACCGGAACGCCGTACTTCGCAGCCGCACAAGCGCAGTCGTAAACCGCGGTGATCTGCGGAACGCCGATACCTGCAACGATACGGGTGGTGCAGATGGAGCCGGGGCCGATACCTACCTTGACGGCGTCAGCGCCTGCCTTGATGAGATCCTCGGCGGCTGCGCCGGTTGCAACGTTGCCTGCTATAACGACTGCATTCGGGAATGCGTTCTTGATCTTGTCCAGGGTGGTCATGATGTTCTTGCTGTGACCGTGCGCGGAATCCAGTACAAGTACGTCCGCCTGAGCCTTGAGCAGCGCGCCGGCTCTGTCGAGAACGTCCGGAGTGATACCGATAGCGGCGCCGCAGAGGAGTCTGCCGCCGGCGTCACGCGCGGTGTTCGGGTACTGTACGCTCTTCTCGATATCCTTTATCGTGATAAGACCCTTGAGGAAGCCGTTCTCGTCAACGAGCGGCAGTTTCTCGATCTTGTGCTTTCTGAGTATCTCCTGTGCCTGGGGAAGTGTAGTGCCTACCGGGGCGGTAACGAGATTGTCCTTGGTCATTACTTCGCCGATCTTCTGGTTGTAGTCGGTGATGAAGCGGAGGTCACGGTTAGTGAGGATACCCACGAGCTTGCCGTTTTCAACGACCGGAACGCCGGAGATCTTGTATTTTCCCATCAGTGCGTCAGCGTCGAACACGCTGTCGGTCGGGGAGAGGAAGAACGGATTCACGATAACGCCGTTCTCGGAACGCTTTACCTTGTCCACCTCGTCCACCTGCTGCTCGATGGACATGTTCTTGTGGATTATACCGATACCGCCCTCTCTTGCGATAGCGATCGCCATGCGGCTCTCTGTAACTGTATCCATCGCGGAGGTCATTATCGGGGTGTTAAGGGTGATGTTCTTGGTCAGGTTTGTCCTGAGGTCGATCATGTTGGGTGTTACATCGCTCTTTGCCGGGATAAGGAGCACATCGTCAAAGGTCAGCCCTTCCTTGACAAATTTCTCGTTGTAGTTGCAGTTCAGCATTTGTAGATCCTCACTTTCTCCAGTCAGGCGCCGCGCGGTGCAGCGCCGCCGCATGGGTATACCCACGTCTGTTTCTTGAATTTGGAACTTTCCCCCATAAAGGAAAAAGCCGCTGATCACTGATGTATCATGGCTTCTGTTCCCGGTGGCATACAGGTATGACCGCCAAAAATATATTGTTATTATTATACCACTAAAGCGCCTTTTTTGCAAGAGCCGCCCCGGAGAAAAATATACAAATATCTCAGCGCAAAAGCGGCGTATTTCGGAAATTTTCACGCTTTCCCTGAAAAAAACAAAAAAAATCCGCCCAGCTTATTGACGAAAAATCATATTTATTATAGAATATATATGTATGGGTATACTGTACCTGTAAAATACTGTATAAAACAAGGATATGATAATATGATAAAGACATCTGCGTCGCTGCTCGCCTGCGATCTCTCGAATATTTCCGGGGAACTTTCACGCTGCAAGGCGGCAGGCGTTGACTGGATACACTTTGACGTGATGGACGGCGCATTCGTGGAACAGATAACTTACGGAAGCCCGGTTCTTAAATGCGTGCGCAAGGCGACGGACATGTTCCTGGACGTGCACCTGATGGTGAACGACCCGATGAGCCAGATAAAGTTCTTCGCGGAAGCCGGGGCTGATCTCATAAGCTTCCACCTGGAGAGCAACAGTAGCGCCGTGCAGACGCTGGAGCTTATCCGCTCCTTTGGGGTGAAGTCCGCGCTGGCGATAAAGCCGGGAACGGCGGCGGAGGAGGTCTATCCGCTTATCTCCCTGTGCGACATGGTGCTCGTTATGACCGTGGAGCCGGGCTACGGCGGACAGGCGTTCATTCCGGAGACCCTCGAAAAGATAAGACAGCTGCGTGAATACGCCGGCGGCGACCTTGACATCGAGGTTGACGGCGGAATAAACGCAAAGACCGCGCCGCTGGTGAAGGAAGCCGGGGCGAATGTTCTGGTAGCCGGCACCGGGCTTTTCAAGGCGGAGGACATGGAGCAGGCTAACGCCGCCCTCAAAACTCCGCAGAAAGGAGCCTAATGATTACCCCGATAACTGAGCGCAATCCGCGCAAGCTGTATCTTGAGCGCTTTGTATTCATGGCGGCCCTGCTTATCCCGGCGGTGTTCCGCGGAGGTATCAGACCGCTGATCATTTCGGCGGTGTGCATTATATTCTGCATGCTGACGGACTGGGCATGCTGCAAGATACGCAGGATAAAATACGACATAAAGGACACTGCGGTGCTTTTCTGGGGGCTTGCTTGCGCCATGCTCATGCCGGCAGGGATCCCTCATGTGCTGGCAGCGCTTGCCTCGGTGATCTGTATTGCGCTGGGGAAGCACATCTTCGGCGGAAACGAGAACCTGGTATTCTCGCCGCCTGCCATCGCGATCGCATTTCTGATAATCTGCTATCCCGGGGATATGCTGTATTACCCCAAGGCAGGCGAGGTAATTCCCATGTTTTCTGAGTACACCGGAACGTTCGCGCGCTCGGTGGAATACTCCATAAAGCTGGGGTCGGTGCCGTCGCAGTCCGTGACGGATATCCTTCTCGGAAACGTCCCGGGAGCCATCGGCACGGTGAATATCCTGGTCATTCTCGTGATCGGTATATGCATGCTGATAAAGCATTCCACCAGCTTCACCGCGATGATCTCCGCGCTGGCGACGGTCTGCGCTATCTCCGCGGTATATCCGCGTATTGACGTGGATCCGCTGATGTCCATTTTCTATGAGCTTTCCACAGGTTCGCTGCTGTTCGGTATCATATTCCTGGCGGCGGAGCCGTATATCCTCCCGAAACGCCGGGCGGCAAGAGTAATATACGGCGTCGTGCTGGGGTATACTGTTATGATGTTCCGCAGCTTCGGCAAGGTCGAGATGTGCTTCGTGTTTGCGCTGCTCATCACAAATGCTCTTTCCTGCTGCTTCGACACCATCGTCGAGAACATACTCTGGTGGAAGCGGAACTACATCAGCTCTTTCGAAAAGAACAAGAGCAGAGCGCAGCAGGGCGGTATCAAGCTCACCGACACGCAGGAGATCGAGCTTCCCAAGAAGTACCGCTATAACACTCCGCCTATCGACGGCAAGATAAAGCGCCGCAGACCCATTGCCGCGCCGATAACCGACGAGCCGGACGAGGACGGCTCTGACAGCAAGGAGGGCAGCGATGAGTGAACGAAAGCTCCCGAAGCTCAGCACTGACGGGCTGTTCCGGCAGAATATCGTGCTGATGAGCGGACTTGTGACCGCCCCGATAATCGTGGCGGCGACAACGTTCGAGCGCGCTCTTATCCTTACGCTGAGCTTCTTCCTGATATCCTATACTTCCATACTGATATGCAGGTTCATTCCCCGGAAGATAGTCTACACCGTGCGCATTCTCGCCTATGTCGGCGTTGCGGCGGTCATGTATATCCCCACGGCAATGCTGCTGAACGCGTGGTTCCCTGAAACCGCGCCGCAGGTGTCCATCTATGTCGAGATACTTGTGGTGAATTCACTGCTGCTTGCCAAGACCGAAAGCAGGTTCTACCTCATGCCCTACAACGAGATGGCGCTGGACGCGTTAATGTATGTGGCGGGCTATTCACTGGCTGCATTTGCCGTCGGGATAGTCCGGGAATTCCTGGCGTTCGGTCAGCTGTTCGGAATGCGCGTGTGTGACGCGCCCATGCCGGCGGCGAAAACGACTTTCTTCGGTTTCTTCCTGGTAGGTATTTTCGCGGCGGTATGCCGTGCGATCACCAATCACCGCCGCCGTCGCAGCGAGAGAGCTGACATAATACGGAAGGGGGCGGAGTGATGGAAGTACTCGCAAAGATCGTTTCCGTAGCCATGGTTTCGGTGTTCGTGCAGAATGCGATATTCGACCGCGCTTTCGGAAGCAATGTGGCGATATACGCCTCCCGTAAGAACGGCACGGTCATCGGCTTCACCCTGGGAATTACCGCAATGACCACCATCGCCAGCATGATCACCTACTTCCTGGACAGTGTTCTTCTGCCCACGCAGTTCGGCTGGCTTTTCATGCCGCTGATCTATTCCGCAATAATCGGCGTACTGTATGTGCTGGCTCTGCTGTTCTTCTGGAGGGTGTTCCCGAAGCTGTTCCGGCGTATGCGCAAGTATGTCCACCTGGCTATATTCAACTGTACCGTTATCGGGGCGCTGTTCCTGAATTCCAACTACGGCAGCGATCTGCCGTCCTATATCGGCTACGGATTCGGCACCGGTATCGGATTCTTCCTGGCGTGCTTCCTGATGAACGTCGCCCGGGATAAACTGGACAGCGAAAAGATTCCCAAGGTGTTCCGCGGATACCCCATAATGCTCATCTATATCGGCGTGGTTTCCCTGGCATTCTATGCGCTGGCGGGATACACAGCGGATTTCTGATTACAAGGGAGAGGATCATGAAGAAAAAGAAAATCAAGATAAAACACCGCAAATACAGTCTTTATCAGCGCAAGAAGAGCACCAGCAGGAAGGTGCTGACTGTGATACTGATGGTGGTGATCGTTGCTGCGCTTCTGGTCGTGGGATATGGTATCGGCAGGCCGCTGATGGAGTACCTCAACGGAAAGGGGAACACCTCAGAGCCAAGCTCCGCATGGACTCCGCCGGTTTCCGCTGAAACCTCCGGCGCTTCCGCAGAAACATCGCAGGTCAGCGCGGATTCCTCCGAGGCGACCGAAGAAACCAAGCCGGAAGATACTACCGTTAATGCGTTCATACTTCCGGAGGGAGCGGTGCTCAGCTCCGACGCTCTCAACAGCGCGCTTGCCGCAGCCAAGAGCGGCGGATATACCGACGTGACCGTCACATTAAAGGACGAGAGCGGTAATTTCCTGTACAAGACCTCCATCAAGGACATTCCCGAGGACCAGGTGACAGGAACCCTTACAGCAAAGCAGATAGCTTCAATAATCACCTCCGCAGGATTCACTCCCCGGGCGCGTATCAACACGCTGCTTGACCGCACCACCCAGACCTACGGCGGCGAGAACATCTGCTTCATGATAGCGGACGGAGGTATCTGGCATGACTTCTATGTTGACCGGGGCGGAAAATCCTGGCTTGATCCGTTTAACGAGGGCACGCCGAAGTTCCTTGCGGCGGTGACTGCTGAGATATCCCAGGCAGGATTCTCCAGCGTGGCTCTTGCGAACACCAGATTCCCGGCATTCAACAACCAGGATTACTCCAACTTCCTTAGCAATCTCCCGATTTCCGACGACAGCGCACGCCTGGAGGCTCTGTGGAAGGTAGTGACCTCCTGCACCACGGCGGCTGGCTCCAATGCGGAGGTGCTTGTGGAAGTCACTGACGAGGAACTCCTGGCGGACAGCAAGGCGCTCACCACTGCGGAAATAACCGCAGACAAGACGAAGCTGAAATCCGTCACCCTGCTGGTGGATTACACCCCCGGCGAAAAGACGGGCTACACCGAGGCGAGGGCGTTCATCGGCAGGCTGTCGGCGATGTATTCAGGGCAGAGTATCGCAGTGTGCCTGCCCTCCTCCGGATTTTCCGGGAATGCGCTGGCAGAGGTGCGCAGGGCATTTACCGACGCCGGCATGGCAATATATTCTGAATAATCGGTGAAAATTTCGCACATCTACTTGATTTATGGCGTTGTTTAGGCTATAATAGAAAGGTACAGTAAATAATGCCCGGCAAGGGCAGGTAAATAATGGAGGACAACTAATGACAACACTTGCAATGATATCTTCTGCAAATACTACCACGACGACCAACGGTGCTGGTGGCGCGGCAAGCATGCTGACCATGCTGATTCCGCTTGCGCTGATCGTGGTATTCTTCTACTTTTTCATAATCCGTCCGGAGAAGAAGCGCACCAAGGAAATGCAGAACATGCTGAACAATATCCAGGTGGCTGACGAGGTTATCACCAACGGCGGAATCATCGGCAGAGTCCTTTCCGTCAAGGAGGACACCGTTCTGATCGAAACCGGCAGCGACCGCACCAAGATCCGTGTGCTGAAGTCCGCTATCGCAAAGAACAACACCGTTCACGAAGTTCCGGCTGAAACCGCAGCCCCCAAGAAAAAGAAGGGCAAGGGCGACAAGCCTGCTGAGATCAAGTGATAATCACAAACGCCGCTGGAATACAGCGGCGTTTTGTTTTGCCTGCATAAAAAACGGGACTGCAAAAGCAGTCCCATTTTTTGTGCTCATCTCTTTACCCTGCGTATCTTCACGCGGTGGGTGATTCGCGGCTCTTCCGCGGATTTCGCCGGAGCGATAGGGTGGACGTAATTCGGCGCGAGTGCAAGCTCTGCCTCCCTGCGTGCGGCGGATTCCTCTGCGCGGCGTCTGCGGAGGGATTCCTCCTCGTTCTTTGCGGCTTCCTCAGCCGCACTGTACGCCTGCTCATAGAAGAATATCTGAGAATTCAGCGGAGCCTCTCCGGGTTTGCGCTCAACACGGTGGTAGTTACCCTCGCTGTCCTGCTCGCGCGCCTTTACATTATCACGCAGGCAGGTGTTGAATATGTCCACGGCGCGGTCCGCAAGCCTGCGGTCCAGCAGCGGCGCTGCGACCTCGACGCGGCGCTCGGTGTTTCGGGTCATGAAATCCGCGCTGGAGATGTATACCCGGCGGCGCGAATCCTTGCCGAAAATGTAGATACGGCTGTGTTCCAGGAATCTCCCTACAATGGATATCACGCGGATATTCTCTGTGTCGCCTTCAACTCCGGCGATAAGGCAGCATATTCCCCGGACGACCAGCTCTATCTTCACGCCGGCGCGGCTTGCTTCGGCGAGCTTTTCGATGATATCCTTGTCGGTGAGGGAGTTCATCTTTATGCCGATGTAGCCGTCGTTTTTGTAGGTTATTTCGTTGTCGATAAGCTCCACGATACGGCTCTTCAGTCCCTTGGGTGCGACAAGGAGCTTGTTCGTACTCTCGACCGTGTTTCCGACAGCCAGGGCGTTGAACACCACCGAGGCGTCGGAACCGAAATCCCTGTCCGCAGTCATGAGCGTGATGTCTGTGTACAGCTTTGAGGTGCGCTCGTTGTAGTTTCCGGTGCCCACCTGGGTGATGTAGCTTACGTCGCTTCCGTCCCGGAGAGTTATCAGCAGCAGCTTGGAGTGCACCTTGAGTTCCTCCAGACCGTAGATGACTGTAACTCCGGCTTCCTCAAGGCGCTTGGACCAACCGATGTTGTTCTCCTCGTCGAACCTGGCGCGGAGTTCCACCAGCGCAAGTACGTCCTTGCCATTCTCGGCGGCGCGTGTGAGGGCGCTGATGATTTTGCTGTCCCTTGCCACGCGGTACAGCGTGATTTTTATCGACACAACGTCGGGATTATCCGCCGCTTCGTCCAGCAGGCGAATGAACTGGCTGATGTTCTCGTAGGGGTAGTTCAGCATTACGTCATGCTGCTTTATCTGCTCGATCATAGAGCGTTTCGGGTCGATATCCGGGGATTTCTGCGGAGTGAGTGGTGTGAAGAACAGCTCGCCCTGCTTTTCCAGACGGCGCTCCACGGAGGAGAGAAAACTCATGGTCAGCGGCGCGGTCTGGGTGAACACGAAATTGTCCTTGACCTTGAGGGTCTTGGCGATAAGCGCTATGATGGATTCGTCCGGTTCGCCCTGGAACTCCAGGCGGACAGGCTGGAGCTTCTTGCGCTTCTTGACAAGCTCGCTCATGATGTCGCGGAAATCCACATCGTGGTCGTACAGTCCCTCGTCCATTGCGATGTCCGCATTCCTTGTTACCCTGAAAATACACCGGGACACAATCTCGAAATTCTTGAACACCATCTCGGAATAACGGCTGATAAGCTCCTCGGTCAGCAGGAATTTCCCGGTGCCCGGCAGCCATACCAGCCTGGGGAAGTTTTCGGAAGCAGGCAGTATCCCGAAGGTGGTCTTTCCTGCATCGTCCTTCTTGCGGATAGTTACGCCGACGTAGATCTCGCCGTTCTTAAGGAAGGGCACGGGGTGCTTTTTGTCCACCATTCCGGTGAACAGCAGCGGCTGTATTTCCCGGGCGAAGAATGCGCGGTAGAATGCGTCCTCCTCCGGTGAGAGGGCGGCAGGGTCGATGTGCTCGATTCCGTAATCCTTCAGCCCGGTCATGATGTCGGAATATGCCTTGTCCTTGAGTGGAAGCAGCTTCTTGACCTGCTTTGCGATTTCAATGAGCTGTTCCCGGGCGGTCATGTTGGTCTTGTTTTCGGTGTCCTTGCTGTCGAAAAGCATTTTGTCGTGCAGGCTGCCGACTCTTATCATGAAGAATTCGTCGAGGTTGGAGCAGAATATCTGCACGAAGCGGAGCCTTTCAAACAGAGGAGTATCCTCGTCGAATGCCTCTTCCAGAACTCTTGCGTTAAATTTGAGCCATGAAAGCTCACGGTTGTCGTAAAATTTACCGCCCATTTCAGGTTCCTTTCACCACTTAACGTGGATTTTACATAATAAGCGCAAATGCCGCCTGGTCTGACGCAGGCGGCATTGAATTATCAATGAATATAACGTGATTCCAACGGTGGAGAGAAAGGGGATACTTGCCGCCTTTATCGCCGATTATTTCTTGAGGTCGAGGGAAGCCTTGATGAATCCGTTGAACAGCGGGTGGGGTCTGTTGGGTCTGCTCTTGAACTCGGGGTGGAACTGTACAGCCACGAACCACGGGTGTACGTCCTTCGGAAGCTCAACGATCTCAACGAGCTTTCCGTCCGGGGAGAGACCTGCGAACTTCAGACCCTTTGCAGCCATCTGCTCACGGTAGATATTGTTGAACTCATAACGGTGACGGTGGCGCTCGTAGATGAGTCCCTCGCCGTAAAGCTCACGGGAGATGGAGGTTTCATCAAGCTTGCAGGGATACAGTCCAAGACGCATTGTGCCGCCCATGTCAACGCCCTTCTGGTCGGGCATGATGTCGATAACGTCGTACTTGTGCTCGCCGAATTCTGCGGAGCTTGCGCCCTCAAGACCTGCTACATGGCGCGCGAACTCAATAACAGCCATCTGCATGCCCAGGCACAGACCCAGATACGGCTTCTTGTTCTCTCTTGCGTAGCGGACAGCCTCGATCTTGCCCTCGATACCTCTGTCGCCAAAGCCGCCGGGAACAACGATACCGTCAACCTTGCCGAGGATCGCCTCGGAGGTTTCCGGGGTGACTTCCTCGGAGTTGATAAGCTCGATGTGCACGTCAGCGCCGTTTGCAGCGCCGGCATGTCTGATGGATTCCATAACGGAGATATATGCGTCAGGGAGTGCAACATACTTGCCGACAAGACCGATGGTCAGCGGCTTCTTCGCATTCTCCTGCATGTGAACCATGTTCTTCCACTCGGTGAGGTCAGGCTCCCTGTCCTCAAGTCCGAGGTGGTGGCATGCGGAGTGCGCCAGACCGGCTTCCTCCAGCATAAGCGGAACCGCGTACAGTGAGGAAGCGGTAAGATTCGGGATAACGTCCTCCTTGCGGACGTTGCAGAAGCTTGCCACCTTCTCCATCATGTCCTGCGGGATCTCGCAGTCGCTGCGGAGCACCAGTACGTTCGGCTGGATGCCGATGGAGAGAAGCTCCTTTACGCTGTGCTGCGTGGGCTTTGTTTTCAGCTCGTTGCTGCCGGAGATGAACGGGAGCAGTGTAACATGGATATACATTACATTCTCGCGGCCCACGTCGTTGCTTACCTGACGGATAGCCTCAAGGAACGGGGTGGACTCGATATCGCCGACAGTGCCGCCGATCTCGGTGATAACTACGTCAGCAGCCTCGGCGCCGCTGTTCGCAACGCGGTAGATACGGTCCTTGATCTCGTTGGTGACGTGGGGAATAACCTGAACGGTGCCGCCGAGATAGTCGCCGCGGCGCTCCTTGTTGAGGACGGTCCAGTAGATCTTACCGGTTGTGACGTTGCTGTTCACGGACAGATTCTCGTCGATGAAGCGCTCGTAGTGTCCGAGGTCGAGGTCGGTTTCGGCACCGTCGTCGGTGACGAATACCTCGCCGTGCTGGTAGGGGCTCATTGTGCCCGGGTCAACGTTTATATAAGGGTCGAACTTCTGGATAGTTACCTTGTACCCTCTCATTTTAAGCAGACGTCCGAGTGACGCAGCGGTGATTCCCTTGCCAAGACCGGAAACGACGCCGCCGGTGACGAAAATATACTTTGCAGCCATTTTGTGACCTTCCCTTCAATTCTGATCCGGATAATTCTCCGTTCCTTTTCTGAAAACATATCTACAGTTTATTATACCACCCTGCCGCATTTTTTTCAAGTGGTATTTCTACTAAATTCGCAATAATGCTGTCATATTTTTAGGGCAATACCCCACATTGGCGGAACTACTTCCAGTTTCTGTCGTAGCTTGGCGCTTCCAGCAGGGGATTTGAGGTCGTGGGGCGCTTCTTCTGCTTCCTGGTTATGTGTTCGGCGATGTTGAAAGGCTTCTTCTCCGGAATGTTCCGGTATTGCTCCAGGTAGAAGTTCAGCGCTTTTTCAAGGCGTTTCGTCCGCCCGAACCAGCCGTCGATACACAGCCTGTCCAGCTTTTCAAATCCGCGCTCGTCAAGTTCCGGGCTGTCAAAGCGCATGTGGTCGTCCTCGTCAACATGGTATCCCAGGCGGTCGGTTTCGCAGAGGTAGCAGCGTATTTCCCCGCGGACGTTAAGCGCAAAGGGAGAATTCCTGCCGTCCCGGGATATTTCCTCCACTCCGGAGAAGGGTACGACGTACAGCCTCCGCAGTATCACCTTTTCGGAGTAATCCCGGAATTCCCCGGCGTAAAGGCTGAACACGAAGCAGTCCGGAAGAATGTCGAGATAGGTGAACCGGGAATGCCGCCGGTCCAGTTTGTAGCAGAAGTAAGCTGCGGTGAATATCGCAGCGGCGCCGACGAAAACGCACCCGGCGATAACCGCCGCCATCAGCAGGATGATCCCCCGGGAAGCTCCGGCGCTGTAGTTCAGCAGGATATTCACGGCGCAGAACACGCAGATTCCGAACAGCGGGACGGCGGTGGTTATGACGATGGCTTTCAGCCGCCGCCGGTATTTTGACGTATCTGCATGAAAAAAGTAATCCATACCGTCCCTCCTGGCAATTTTTATGGATATATTGTATCACATCGGGGCGGTTACGTCAATCCCTTACTCTTCCGGAGGGATAGCCGCAAAGCTGTTGTCAAGGGTTATCTCGCAGCGCATGTCCGGGTATTTCTGCGCCGCGAACCGGGATATTTCTTCCCTCAGTTCGGATTCGTTCATGCCAAGCTCCTTTGGTGCGACTACATCGAAGTATGCAATAGTGCGTTCGCCGCAGTTCATCAGCCGCAGGTCGTGGATCGACAGGCGGCTGTCTATCAGGCGGACTATCCGGTCAAGTTCCCGGCGGACCTCTCCGGTGGCGGAGCCGTCCGTTACAACCGGGTCGAAGTGCACCAGCATGTTTATTCCCTCGCGCAGGAAATCCCGTTCGATGTCGTCAATGATTTCATGGCTCTTTATAACGTCGTTCTCCGCCGCCATCTCAACGTGGACGGTGGCGAATTTTCTGCCGTGGCCGTAGTCGTGCACGATGAGGTCGTGGGTGCCGAGAACTCCGGGGTAGGAGAGTATCTTCTCCCGTATCTTTCCTACCATTTCCGGGGAGGGGGCGTTGCCAAGCAGAGGGTCCATGGTGTCGCGCACAAGTCCGGCGCCGCTGAACAGGATAAATCCCGCGACGAGGACCGCCATCACGCCGTCCAGCTGAACGCCGGTGCGGTGCGAGAGTATCCCGGCGGCAAGTACCGCGGCGGTGACTATGCAGTCGTTGCGGCTGTCCGCCGCCGCTGCGATGAGCGTCCTGGAGTCGATCCGCCTGCCCATGCTGCGGTCAAATATCATCATTCCGAACTTGACTGCGATGGATACCAGCATTACCACGATGGCTACGATGGAGAAATCCACCGGCTGTGGGGTGATTATCCTCTCGATTCCGCTGCGGAGCAGTTCTATCCCGATGACGATGATAAGTATCGCTACGACGAATCCGGAGATGTATTCATACCGCGCGTGACCGTATGGGTGCTCCGCGTCCGGGCGCTTTTCCGACAGCTGGAATCCTATAAGGCTTATCAGGCTTGAGGAGGCGTCGGAAAAGTTGTTCAGTGCGTCCGCCGTGATGGAAACGCTGCCGGAAAGATTTCCGGCAATGAATTTCCCGGTGCTCAGCAGTATGTTGCAGATTATACCGACCCACCCGGCAAGCCTGCCGCAGCGCGCACGCTTTTTTTCTCCCATCACGGTCACTCCCTCTGTATATCTATAATAGTATTGTATTGTATTCCTCAGGAAACTTATTCTTTATAGTATATCACACCGATATTTTGTTAGTCAAGCGCAACGGCGGATAAAAGTGCAGAAGAATATTTTTCGTAAACTACTTGATTTTTTCGGAGGAATAGAGTATAATAGAGAATGTAAATGCTCTCGCTTATGGGGGCAGGCCCTGTGCAACAGAGTGCTGTGAACCATGTCAGGCGGGGAACCGAGCAGCATTAAGCGGACATCTCTGTGTGCCGCAGCAAGCCTGTTCCCATAATCGAGGGCATTTATATTTTTATCTGAAAAGGGGTGTGTTTATGTATCTTGCGCTGTACCGTAAATACCGTCCGAGGACTTTCGACGACGTAATATCCCAGCCGCAGATAGTCACCACCCTGAAAAACCAGATCGCGACCGGGCAGAACACACACGCGTATCTCTTCACCGGCAGCCGCGGAACAGGTAAGACCACCTGCGCGAAAATACTCGCGATGGCGCTCAACTGCAAGCACCCGGTGAACGGCAATCCCTGCCTTGAGTGCGAGAGCTGCCGCGAGATAGCCGACGGCTCCGCCACGGATATCGTAGAGATGGACGCCGCCAGCAACAACAAGGTGGAGGACGTTCATCTGCTCCAGGATCAGCTGGCGTATACTCCGGTCAGCTGCAAATACCGCGTCTACATCGTGGACGAGGTGCATATGCTTTCAACTGCGGCATTCAACGCGCTTCTCAAGACTATTGAGGAGCCGCCTGCCCATGTTATATTCATTCTTGCCACCACCGAGCTGCACAAGGTCCCGGCGACCATCGTTTCCAGGTGCCAGCGGTTCGAGTTCCGCAGGATAGATATTGCGGACAGTTCCGCAAGACTGCTCAGCGTCGCCGCCAACGAGGGCGTGAGCCTAACGCAGGGCGCGGCGGACATGATATCCCGTATTTCCGACGGCGGAATGCGTGACGCGCTTTCGCTGCTAGACAGGTGTATTTCTGTCAGCCGCGACGTCACGGAGGATACGGTGAGGGACTGCGCAGGCGTGGCGGACAACCAGAGAATGTATCAGCTTTCAGAGTTCGTTGCGGCGAGGGATATTCCCAGCTGTATCCGGCTGCTGGAGGAACTGTACAAGGGCGGAAAGGACATCGCCCGGGTCATGGATGAGCTTGGCTCGGTGTTCCGTGACCTCATGCTGTGCAGGAGCGCTCCCGGGGAATACGGGCTGCTCTCGGTCATGCCGTCGGATTATGCCGAGATAGAGCGGCTGGCAGGAATGTTTTCCCTCGGGGATATACTGCGCTGCCTTACTCTTATCCAGGAATGCTCCGATAATATGGCGAAAACGCGCCAGCGCCGCACCGTGGCGGAGATGTGCTTTGTCAAGCTGTGCACCGGCGCCCAGACTGCGGCACAGTCCGCAGCGCATGGCAGCGCTGTGATAGCCCCGGCGCCCCAGCCGGCTCCCAGACCGGAATTCAAGCCAATGGGCAGTGAATTTGCGCCGCGCTCCGATGAGAAGCTTTCTCCGAGCCAGGCGGCAGCGGTGAAGAAGCTCCAGAAGATTTTCGAGCCTGTTGTGCAGGAACAGCCTGTCCCGGCGGCAAAATCTGCGGAGGTCCCGGCGGAAGCTGCTGAAAAGCCCGCTCCGGATATCTCCGGGAATCAGGACAAGCTTCAGGATATAATCAGTCAGAATGTTCCGAAGCAGGAAAGCAAGCCGCAAGCCGCCGTAGTTCCGGCTCCCGTGAAGCCTGCTCCGGTACCTGCGCCATCGGCGAGGGAGGATATACCCATGCCGGTGATGAACAGCGTTCCTGCGGCACCGGAGGTGGATTTCGCTCCGCCGCCGGAGGAACCTCCCGAGGAATACATTCCGCCGAGAGAGTTCGACACCGCGCCTGCGGCTGCCGTAGTTACATCGGCGCCTGTGAATACGCAGGAAGCTGCGCCTGCTCCCGAGGTTAAGCCCGAGCCTGCGAATACGGCGGAGGTAAAGCCCACGGTTCCGGAGCCAGTGGCAGAGGATAAGCCGGCGGAATCTGCTGCGGAGCCTGCGCAGACAACTTCCGCAGGCTATGAGAAGCTTTCCATAATGTCCCGGGAAGAGTGGGGCGGAATACTCGCAAAGGTGAGCGATGCTCTTTACGCAGCGATGCTGGAGGATTCCACCGCCAGTGTGAACGCGGACGGCGTGCTTGAGATACACACCGGGAATCTTATGCTCCAGGGCATGACCGCCAACGGCACGCAGGAACTGGAAAAGGTGCTGTCCCAGGCTTCCGGCAGGAAACTGAGGGCGAAGGTCGTCGGCGACGATACGGATACAGCAGCCGAGGAAGAGAACTCAGCTGTGAAGGGGCTGCTGGAAAAAGCACGGCGGCTCAATATAGATGTACAAATCAAGTGAAAGGATAATACCGAAATGAAAGCAAGATTACCCCAGGGATATCAGAATTCCACACCTAACATGAACCAGATGGTGAGAAAAGCACAGAAGATGCAGGACGACATCGCAAAGATCCAGGAAGAGCTTGCAGTCAAGGAGTTCACAAAGCAGGTAGGCGGCGGTGCTCTTGAGCTGGTAATGACCGGCGACAAGCAGCTCAAGTCCGTTACCCTCAAGCCCGAGGTCGTTGACCCCGAGGACATCGAAATGCTCCAGGACCTCATCATCAGCGGCGTAAATGAGATACTCAAGGAAGTTGACGATTACGGCGCAGCTGAGATGGAGAAGGTGACCGGCGGCGTTTCCTTCCCTGGCTTCATCTGATAAGATCCTGAAATTATCCCGGGCGGAAAGGTGCGTATCGCGTCCTTGCCGCCCTTTGTTTCACGCTGAATATGGACAGACAAATTACTGCGGTGCTTCGGCTGCCTGCGGTACGCCTTGGTCTGACCTACGCGGTCGGGTGTATTGCAGCGGCGTGCGGCGACGATTTTCTGAGAATAATACTGCTCTCCGGGGCGGCGGTGCTGACTGCCGCTTGCTTTGCCATGCACCGTGAGAAACTGCTGTCCGTGGGACTCCTCCTCGGCGTATTCAGCATGTCCGCTTACATGTGGTTCTATTGCCAGCCGCTGACCGGAATGAGCGGCAGTGAGATACGCACCTCCTGTCGGGTGACTTCGGTGAGCTATTACTCCAAGTATTTCTCCGCAGGACGGGCGTTGTGCGTGCTGAACGGATTCCCGGCGCTGATAGACTTCACGGGGAATTACTCCGCGCAGCCCGGCGACGTGCTGGACGTAACCATCACCCTTGCCCGGGCGGACGACGACCTGTTCACCTTCTCTGACGGAGTTGTCCTGGAGGGCGGAGTACAGGAGATACACTCCCAGAGGCACTCATTCAGCCTGCTGGGACTTGCCGGGAATATCCGCAGCGCCGCCGGGGAGCACCTTGACGTGCTCGGCGGAGATGAAGCGGCGCTCTGCAGGGGGCTTCTGCTGGGGGATACCTCCGGATTCTCGATGAAGCTGAAGCGCGATATTACCTGGAGCGGGCTGAACTATATGACCGCGGTGTCCGGCGCGCACATCACCCTGGTGCTGATGATACTGATGGAGCTTTTCGGCAGGGGGAAGCGCTCCCAGGCGTATATCGCGATCGCGGCTGTCCCTCTGCTGGCGGTGCTGTTCGGGTTTTCGCCCTCCGTTATGCGCGCCGGTCTGATGATGCTGATAGCAAAATGCTCGCTGCTGTTCTGCCGCCGGGCGGAAACGATGAACTCCCTGTGCGCGGCTTTCCTGGCGCTGACGATACCTGCGCCCTACGCTGCGGCGGACCCCGCGCTTCAGATGTCCGTGCTGGGAGTATTCGGCGCGGCAGTCCTGGGAAGATATCTGAACGGGCTGAGGAAATTCCGGTTCGAGAAGATTCGGGCGCTTGCCAAGCTGAAAGAAGCGGCGGTGCTTTCGCTGTGCGCGATGATCTGCATTGCGCCCGTGAGCATTTCCTGCTTCGGAGGGATATCCCTGGTGGAGGTCCCGGCTTCCGTGGCTGCGGCGCCGCTGTTCACCGCCGGACTTACGCTGGGAGTGCTGTTCCTGGTATCCGGGATACCGCTGCTTGCCCTGCCGCTTTTGTGGGTCATGAAGGGATTCTGCGGACTTCTGGGAGTATTCGGCGGTATTCCCCGGGCATGGCTCCCGGCGGATCACCCGGCGATGGTTCCGCTGGCGTTCCTGGCGGCTGCGCTGCTTGTGATCGGAGTGTTCCGGGCTGACAGCACAAAGCTGGCGTTACAGGGATTCGCGTTGTCTGTGGTGCTTTTCGTCTGCGTGGGGTCCTACGGGAACTACACCAGGAATCGTATCGACATGATATCCGACGGCAGGAGCGGAGCCGCAGTGATATGCACCGGGGACGAGGCTTCCGTCATGATCTCCGGAACAGGCTCCGGGCTGAAAAAGAAGCTGTTCAACGAATTCATGCGCAGTGGGATAACCCACGTCCGCATGGTGAACGCGCCGCAGCTGGACTACGCCGGAATGGCGGCGCTGTCCGACCTGGCGGAGCTTTTCCCGATAGACCAGCTGCTCGCTCCGGACGACGAGGGCATGATTGCTTACGGCGCAGGCGCGGACGGCACTGCCGCAGATTCCATCGAGGTGAACGGCAGGGAACTCGTCAGCGCGAAATCCGGGGACGAGTCCGTCAGCGGAGATATCGTCATGTACTGGGGCTACACCCGGAGCGTTCCGGCGAATTCCGCAGGGCTGCCGCTGTATGTGTCGGCGTGGCAGAACCAGGTGCCGTACAACGGCGTGAATATTTACGACAAACCGCTCAGAGTTGAGCTGTAGAATACCAAGGAGAATAAGATGGCTGAATTTATTTCTGCACCGCTGGCGCTTGCCGCGGAGCAATTCGCGAAACTCCCCGGGATCGGGATAAAGACCGCGCAGCGGCTGGCGTATTACATGCTGAACCTTCCGCAGCACGAGGTGGAGGAGTTCGCTTCCGCCCTGGTGCAGGCGCGGAGCGGAGTGCAGCTGTGCCGCTGCTGCCAGAACTTCACTGACCGCGAGGTGTGCGAGATATGCTCCGACGATAACCGGGACAAGGGCGTGATATGCGTGGTGGAATCCCCGAAGGACGTTTCGGCGTTCGAGCGCTCCGGCGGATACGAGGGAGTGTACCATGTGCTGCACGGGCTGCTTTCCCCCATGGACGGAGTTACCGCGGAGGACCTTAAGATAAAGGAACTCATGGGCAGACTGACGGACGTGCGTGAGGTCATAATGGCGACGAATCCCACGGTGGAGGGAGAGGCGACGGCGGTCTACATCAGCCGTCTTATCAAGCCGATGGGAATAAAGGTTAGCCGCCTTGCCTACGGACTGCCGGCAGGCTCCGCACTGGAATTCGCGGACGATGTGACGCTGATGAAGGCGCTGGAGAACCGCAGCACGCTCTGATCACGGACAAAAAAATCCCACAGCTGTGCGGGCTGTGGGAAAAAGGATAACGTCTGCACGAAAAAAGGAAGGAAAACGTACAGACTTTTGGGATCGGCCGGTATCAATCAGCTTTACCCAGATGAAAACTCATCATAAAAGGGGAGGTAGGTTATTGAAACGCCGCGGTAATAACCGCAGCTGCTTGTCGGCATTGACCTTCCGGTCATCTGCTGTGATTATATGATACCGGTTTTGTATGTATTTCCAATATTCATTTTGTGAAATAACCGTGAAAGAAAAATGAAACAAAGTTTTACAGTTGCACGGTTAATGCGCAGGTGGGAATTAGCTCCGTGCGCGGAGTTCTGTCCTCTTGCTTATCAGTTGATTCTTACCTGTTCTGTCTGTGAAGCGGTCTAGGCAATGAGCGTTCATCAAGCCCGGAGGGCGCAGGGGAATGCCATTGCGTTTAACAAAAACGCCCTTGCATAGCAAGGGCAGTTTTGTTAAACTGGTGCGCCTGACAGGACTTGAACCTGCATTCCTCGCGGAAATGGAACCTAAATCCATCGTGTCTGCCAGTTTCACCACAGGCGCATGTAACATTACTATTATAGCAGGATTCTGTGAAATTGTCAAGCGAAAATCGGCGCATGTGATTATTTCCGCTTTTACGGCATATTGACAACTCCGAAAATAAGTGATATAATATAGAATGCTGGGGGTACTCTGCGGAGTTGAGAGGGCTTTTCGCCTGACCCTTTGAACCTGTTGGTCAATACCATCGTAGGGAAGCCGTGACAATAGTATTTCAGGACTTCTTCTATCACCGGAGAAGTCTTTTTTGCACAGGAGGCTCACTATGAAAAACTGCCTTACGATCGCCGGTTCTGATTGCAGCGGCGGCGCTGGTATCCAGGCGGACCTCAAGACGTTTTCCGCCCTGGGCTGCTACGGAATGAGCGCAATTTCCGCTGTCGTGGCGGAGAACACCGAGCGCGTTATTTCTACGATGCCGGTAACGCCGTCCGTGATTTACGACCAGCTTGAGGCGGTGTTCACGGATATCCGGGTGGACGCCGTGAAGATAGGCATGCTTCCGGACTCCGGCTCAATGCACGCCGTTGCGGCTGCGCTGATGAAATTCGACCCGGAGATCGTCGTGTGCGACCCTATTCTCGCTGCCACCGCCGGGACTGAACTTATGCAGGGTTCCGCCGTCAATACGTTCATCACCACCATCGTGCCGCTATGCACGCTGCTCACGCCGAATATCCCCGAGGCGGAAAAGCTGCTGGGCTGCACCATAAAGGAATACGCCGACATCAAGGCGGCGGCGCTGAGTCTGTTTGCCCACGGCGCAGGCGCAGTCCTGATAAAGGGCGGCCATCTCACCGGGGACGCCACCGACGTGCTGTTCGACGGTAATCAGTTCCACAATTACACGCACGAGCGTGTGAATACCAACACTACGCACGGCACCGGCTGCACGCTTTCCTCGGCGATAGCCGCTTTCCAGGCGCAGGGGCGCTCCCTGCCGGAGGCTGTCGGCCTTGCCAAGGATTACACCACCGGAGCAATAGAACACGGAATCAATATCGGGAAGGGACACGGACCGCTGGGTCACTTCTACCGCCTTTTCCCGGAAAGGACATAACATGAGAGAATACAAAACACAGATGGAAGCCGCAAAGAAGGGTATCATCACCCCTGAAATGCAGACCGTTGCGGCGAAGGAATACATGGAGCCCGAGAAGCTCCGGGAGCTGGTGGCAAAGGGCTGGGTGGCTATCCCGGCTAACGTGCGCCACACGGCGCTCTCCGCCGAGGGCGTAGGCTCCGGGCTGAAAACAAAGATCAACGTCAACCTCGGTATTTCCGGCGACTGCAAGGACTACACCATGGAAATGCAGAAGGTGGATATGGCGATAAAGTTCGGCGCAGAAGCCATCATGGACCTGTCGAACTACGGCAAGACCAATACTTTCCGCAAACAGCTTGTCGAACGCTCCCCGGCGATGATAGGCACCGTGCCCATGTACGACGCCATCGGCTACCTTGACAAGGATCTGCTGGAGATATCCGCAGAGGACTTCCTGAAAGTAGTCCGCGCACATGCGGAAGAGGGCGTGGACTTCATGACAATCCATGCCGGCATCAACCGCCGTGCGATCGAGGCGTTCCGCCGCGACCCGAGAAAGATGAACATAGTATCCCGCGGCGGCTCCCTGCTGTTCGCGTGGATGATGATGACCGGGAACGAGAACCCGTTCTACGAGCATTACGACGAGGTGCTGGATATTCTGCGCGAGTACGACGTCACTATCTCCCTTGGCGACGCGCTGCGCCCCGGCTGTATCGATGACGCCACCGACGCCGGACAGATCTCCGAACTCATCGAGCTTGGCGCACTGACCGAGCGCGCCTGGGCAAAGGACGTACAGGTAATGGTAGAGGGTCCCGGACACATGGCGATGAACGAGATCGAAGCCAACATGAAGCTTGAGAAGCGTATCTGCCACAACGCACCGTTCTATGTGCTGGGTCCGCTGGTAACTGATATATTCCCCGGATACGACCACATCACCTCCGCAATCGGCGGCGCCATTGCTGCTGCAAGCGGCGCGGACTTCCTGTGCTATGTGACTCCGGCAGAGCACCTCAGACTCCCCGACCTCAACGACGTCAAGGAGGGCGTAATTGCCAGCAAGATCGCTGCCCATGCCGCAGATATCGCAAAGGGAATCCCACATGCGCGCGACAAGGACAACGAAATGGCGGCAGCACGCCACAAGCTTGACTGGGAGGAGATGTTCAAGGTAGCCGCTGACCCAGAGAAGGCACGCGCTTATTTTGAGAGCGTTCCTCCGGCTGACAGGCATTCCTGCTCCATGTGCGGCAAGATGTGCGCAGTCCGCACCACGAATATGATACTTGAGGGCAAGGAAGTAAAGTTCTGCACAGAAAAATAAATCGGAACAGGATTCGTATTCGGGTTTCACCATAATTCCGAATTCCGAATTAAGAATTCCGAATTTATTAAATCCCCGGCGGGGAGCGCCGTCCGGGGGATATTCCAGCGAGGGAACGCGTGTTTCGCGGTGAGAGGATACTTCTGAGTATCGACCGGCAGTACGGATAAGCCGTATTGTAACGCATTTGTGCGTGCGCCGGGATAACTCTGCCCTGCGTCGCGCAGGAAAGAGGTATCTTATGAAAAAGACAAACATCAGGAAATTAGCGATCGCCGCGGTTCTGGCGGCAGTTGCGGTAGTCGGCTCGCTGTTCTCGTTCCCGTTCCTCGGGGCTAAGTGCAGTCCCGTGCAGCACCTTGTGAACATCGTCGGCGGCGTTTACCTCGGTCCGTGGTGGTCGATGGGAACCGCGTTCGTTGCCAGCCTTATCCGCAATCTCACCGGGCTTGGCTCTCCGCTGGCGTTCCCGGGGAGCATGGTGGGCGCGTTCCTTTCCGGCGCAATGTACCACTGGATATTCAAGGGCAAGCCCCTCAGCCTGCGTCTGCCCATGGCTTACATAGGCGAGCTGTTCGGCACCTCCGTCATCGGCGGTATGCTCTCCTTCCCGATAGCCTACCTCATCATGAACAACACCGCTGCCACCCTGTTCGGATTCGTGTTCCCGTTCTTCGCTTCCAGCGTTGTGGGCACAGTCATTGCGGCAGTGATAGTCACCTCGCTCAAGCGCGTGAAGGCTATCGACGCATTTATGGGTGACGTTCAGCAGTGACCCTGAAAGGCTTGAAATGACCTTAAACAGACTTATCGGGCATGCCCTTGCAGATTTGCGGGGCATGTCGCCGCTTATACACTGTATCACGAACCACGTCACCTCCGGGGACACCGCGAATATGCTCCTTGCCGCCGGCGCTTCGCCGATAATGGCGGACGATCCGGCGGAGAGCGCTGAAATAACCGCCATCGCCGGAGGGCTTACGCTGAACCTCGGTACTCCGTCGCAGTCCAGGGTGGAGGCTATGCTCCGGTCCGGGGAGGAAGCGAACAGCCGTGGAATACCGGTGGTGTTCGACCCGGTGGGAGTCGGCTGCACGGGATTCCGCAGGGAATCCGCCGCGGAGATAATCCGCCGCGTGAAGCTGACCGCAGTCCGCGGAAATCTCTCCGAGATGTCCTTTCTTGCCGGATTTGATTCCCGGGAGAACGGCGTGGATTCCTCCGAAACGCAGATATCACCCCGGGAAGCGGCGCAGACCGCCGCCAGGAATCTCGGCTGCGTTTGCGCAGTCACCGGGGCAATCGATGTTATCTCGGACGGGGAGCGCACCGCCGTGATACGCAATGGGAATCCCATGCTGCGCAATATTACCGGCGCAGGCTGCATGACTTCCGCCCTGTGCGCGGCGTTCTGCTCCGTTTCCGGGGCGTTCGCCGGGACAGCCGCCGCGATATCCTTCATGGATATCTGCGGAGAGCTTGCCGCGGAGCATTCCGGCGGCGCCGGCAGCTTCCGGGCGGCGCTGTTCGATTTCGCCGGGAATATCACACCAGAGCTTCTCATGGAAAGGCTTGATATTGATGAAGATTGACTACACACTGTATCTCTGCACTGACAGCGGACTGATGTCCAGCGCCACCGTTGAGGAAAGCGTTGAAAGGGCGGTGAAGGGCGGCTGCTCCGTGGTCCAGCTGAGGGAGAAGGAGGCCTCCTCCCTGGAGCTGTTCCGGCTGGCGGAGCGCGTTAAGAGGGTCACGGACAAATACGGCGTGCCGCTGATAATCAACGACCGTCTGGATATCTGCCAGGCGGTGGACGCCGCCGGAGTTCACCTTGGGCAGTCCGACCTGCCCTGCGCGGAGGCCCGCAGGATACTCGGCGCGGAGAAGATAATCGGAGTGTCCGCCGCAACTCCGGAGGAAGCCGCAAAGGCGCAGGCGGACGGCGCGGACTACCTGGGCGTGGGCGCAGTATTCCCCACTGCCACGAAAACGAACACCCGTAAGGTAACGCCGGAGATAATCCGTGGAATACGGCAAGCGGTGACGATACCGTTCGTGGTCATCGGCGGAGTCAACGCAGAGAACATCACCAGGCTTTACGGACTGGGAATAGACGGCGCGGCGGTGATATCCGCGGTGATAGCACAGCCGGATATCACTGCGGCGGCGGAAAAAATGCGCGCGGCTGCGGAACTGCTGTAAATACGACTGATGGCGGAGCACAAACTCCGCCATTTTTTATTGGTGCTTTGCCCAGGATATGCTCTCTTCCGGCGGCAGGAACGGGTACAGCTCCGCGTAGCTGTCGTATTCCACCTCGCCGGATACCGCAGGGATAAGCCCGGTGCAGTCCCCGGCGCAGCCGGAGTTCATCGTCATGTTCTGGAGCCGCTGGGCTTCCTCCGGGCGTTCGTCGGGCGGATATGGCATTTTCATGGTATCATCTCCTTCCTACGGTTATTTTTCGCGGTATTCTGCGGCTGATACGCGGTAAATACTGCAATTGGATTCAATTTCCGCAAAATTCCGGTTTGTGTGAATATTCCGGTTGACAAATCGGCGGTGATGGGGTATAATATATGTTGAGTATTTATATTCGATAATAAGTCTTACAGAAAGGGATTTATAATACAATGGGTTTATTTAAAGCATTATTCGGCACCTACTCTTCCAAAGAGTTAAAGCGGATTGAGCCGATCAAGCAGGCTGTTCTCGACCTGGCGGATAAGTACTCCGCCATGAGCGAAACAGAGCTGAAGGCGCAGACCGGCATTCTCAAGGACAGGCTCGCCGCCGGCGAAACGCTCGACCAGATCCTGCCCGACGCGTTCGCAGTGTGCCGTGAGGCTTCAACACGAGTTATCGGAATCCGCCATTACCCCGTTCAGATCATCGGCGGTATCGTGCTTCACCAGGGCAGAATCGCTGAGATGAAGACCGGTGAGGGTAAAACCTTCGTTGCCGCTCTCCCGTCCTACCTGAACGGCCTTACCGGAAAGGGCGTACACATCGTTACCGTCAACGATTACCTTGCAAAGCGCGACAGTGAGCTGATGGCAAAGGTACACAGATACCTCGGCCTTACCGTCGGGCTTATTTCCCACGATATGGACAACGACGCACGCCGTGCCGCTTACGCATGCGATATAACATATGCCACCAACAACGAGCTTGGTTTCGACTACCTGCGCGATAACATGTGCCTTTATAAGAAGGACAAGGTTCAGCGCGCCCCCAACTTCGCCATCGTGGACGAGGTTGACTCCATTCTCATTGATGAGGCGAGAACGCCTCTGATCATTTCCGGACGCGGCGACAAGTCCACCGACCTGTACGAGAAGGCTGACAAGTTCGCCAAGACCCTTACCATGAATAAGGTGGCAGAACTTGACGACAAGGAGGACTACGAGGGCAACTTCGACGGCGATTACCTTATCGACGAGAAGGCAAAGACCTGCAACCTGCTTCCCTCCGGCGTGGCAAAGGCTGAGAAGTATTTCGGCGTGGAGAACCTCATGGATCCCGAGAACACCACTCTGCTCCACCACATCAACCAGGCTATCCGCGCGAACGGAATCATGAAGCTTGACGTTGACTACGTTATCAAGGACGGCGAGATCGTTATCGTTGACGAGTTCACCGGACGTCTGATGTTCGGCCGCCGCTACAACGATGGACTCCACCAGGCGATCGAGGCGAAGGAAGGCGTTAAGGTAAACCGCGAGAGCAAGACGCTTGCCACCATTACGTTCCAGAACTTCTTCCGTCTGTACGACAAGCTGTCCGGTATGACCGGCACCGCTATGACCGAGGAATCCGAGTTCCGTCAGATCTACAGCCTGGACGTTATAGAGATACCCACGAACAAGCCGGTTATCCGTATTGATAACCACGATCAGATATACAAGAACGAGCGCGGAAAGTTCAAGGCAGTCTGCGACCAGGTCGAGGAATGCCACAAGAAGGGACAGCCCGTTCTGGTAGGTACTGTCACCATTGAGAAATCCGAGCTGGTATCCAAGCTGCTCAAGGCGCGCGGAATCAAGCACCAGGTTCTGAACGCGAAGAACCATGAGCGCGAGGCTGAGATAGTTGCGCAGGCTGGCAAGAAGGGCGCAGTAACCATCGCGACCAACATGGCAGGTCGTGGTACCGATATCAAGCTGGGCGGTAACTCCGAGTTCCTGGCTATCCATGAGATGCGCCGTCTGGACTACTCCGAGGAGCTTATCCAGGAGGCTACCGGCTACGCTGAAACTGACAACGAGGAGATCCTCGAGGCAAGGGCAAAGTACCAGGAGCTGATGAAGAAGTTCGACGAGCAGATCAAGCCCGAGGCGGAGGAAGTCCGCGAGGCAGGCGGTCTGTTCATCATCGGCACCGAGCGCCACGAGTCACGCCGTATCGACAACCAGCTCCGCGGACGTGCAGGCCGTCAGGGCGACCCCGGCGAGAGCCGCTTCTACATTTCCCTGGAGGACGACCTCATGCGACTGTTCGGCGGCGAACGCGTGCAGAAGTTTATGGAAACCATGAACTTTGATGAATCCATGCCTATCGAAGCGCCGTTCCTCAGCAGCGCGATCGAATCCGCCCAGAAGAAGATCGAGGGCAGGAACTTCTCAATCAGAAAGAACGTCCTGGATTTCGACGACGTTATGTCGCAGCAGCGTGCCACGATCTACTCCCAGCGCTCCAAGGTGCTTGACGGCGAGGATGTAAGCAAGAATATCCACGACATGATGAACACCTCCATCGAAGAGGCTGTCAACATGTACTGCTCCGACACCGTTGCGGAGAACTGGAATCTTGACGGACTGCGTTCTCACTTCCTTAACCTGTACGTTATGGACAGCGATCTGCGCTACACCACCGAGGAACTGAACGACCTCACCAAGAAGGACATCATCGACTTCCTCAAGGAAAGAGGAGAGCTTATCTATAAGACCCGCGAGGCGGATATGGGCAGCGAGGCAATGCGTGAAGTCGAGCGTGTATGCCTGCTCAAGACCGTTGACCGCCACTGGATGGACCACATCGACGCCATGGAGGAACTCAAGCGCGGTATCTATCTGAGAAGCTACGGTCAGAAGGATCCTGTCGTAGAGTACCGTTTCGAGGGCTTTGCGATGTTCGACGAGATGATCGCGGCTATCCGCGAGGAAACCGTCCGCATGGTGCTGACAGTCCCGGTAAGGATCCAGCGTCCGATCCAGCGCGAGCAGGTATTTCAGCCGGACGCCCCCAACGCAGGATCGCAGACTCCCTATAAGAACAAGGGCGAGAAGATCGGCAGAAACGACCCCTGTCCCTGCGGAAGCGGAAAGAAATATAAGAACTGCTGCGGCAAGGACGAGTAAAATTAGGCGATAAGCACTCATCTGCGTCGTCACATGGCTATCGGCAGGCAGCAAGCCTGGTCGATAGCTGTGTGCCTGGAATTTGAAGTTATTTCAGGCAATAAAAAGTGGAAAGCATTACTGGTTTGCGTTCCGCTTGGTACATAGTATGGGAATATGGCGAGTAGAACAAAACTTACACAAGGGGTACAAAAGATGAAGAGAGAAGAATTTGTACAGGAGCTTACCGGGCATATAATCCCGTTCTGGAACAAGCTCCGCGATGATGAAAACGGCGGATTCACCGGATTCATGGACAGTGCGCTCAATATCGACAAGAAGGGCGAAAAGGGAGTTATCCTCCACTCGAGAATACTGTGGTTCTATTCCAACGCGTATATGGAACTCAAGGATCCCACGCTGCTTGACAATGCAAGGCACGCTTATGAATTCCTGACCGAAAAGTGTGTTGACAAGGAGTACGGCGGCGTTTACTGGAGTATGAACTACGACGGTACCGTCAAGGACGATTTCAAGCACAGCTACTGCCAGGCGTTCTTTATTTATGCGCTGTCCAGCTACTACCGCGCAAGCGGCGACAAGAACGCGCTGAAGCTTGCGTATGAGGTAATGGATCTCGTGGAGAAGTACGCTACCGACGATGTGGCTTACCTTGAAACGATGGCGCGCGACTGGAAGAGCGAGCTTGCCAACGACGAGCTTTCCGAGAACGGACTCATGGCGGACAAGACCATGAACACCACTCTCCATCTGATGGAAGCCTACACGGAACTGTATCTTGCAGACCACAGCCCGAAAGTCCTGGAGCGTCTGAAGTTCCAGCTGGAGCTTACATACGACAAGATTTTCGACAAGCAGGGCAACAAGCTGTTGGTGTTCTTTGACAAGAATATGGACGTCATCGGCGATATCCACTCCTACGGTCACGATATCGAGGCGACATGGCTCATCGACCGCGCCACCGAGGTCATCGGCGACCCGGAGCTTACCGCAAAGTTCGCTGAGATGAACAAGCGTATCGTTCGCAATATAGCTGACATAGCATACGACAAGGCTTCCGGCTCCCTGCTCAACGAGCGCGACAAGGATAAGATAAACACCTGGCGTATCTGGTGGGTACAGGCGGAAACCGTCATCGGCTTCATGAACGGCTACCAGAAGGGCTACGGCGGCGAGGAGTATTTCGAGATCTCCTCCAATGTGTGGAAGTTCATTCAGGAGCACATCATCGACAAGCGCCCGGGCGGCGAGTGGCATTCCCAGATCGACGATCAGTGGAAGCCCGCGGATTTCAAGCCCATGGTCGATCCCTGGAAGTGCCCCTACCACAACGGAAGAATGTGCATGGAAATGATGCGCAGACTGGCAGAAAAGGCATAATAACAGCACATCAGTGAGGTTCACCCAATGAAAAGAATTGTTGCGGCACTGGCTGCAATGGCAGTAATGCTGACCGGCTGCTCCGGCAGGAGCACCTCCGGCGAGATTCAGCTGCCGATTTACGGCGCAGATGAAGTCAGATACGAGATCGCGACGGCAAAATACATGGATCTGTCGGACACCCAGAGCATAGGCGTCAGCATCGGCTATCCCTATGCTGTTTATCTGACGTATCCGGCGGACGCCATGGTGGTAAGCTACAACGCCCTAAAGGGACGCACCGTAACCGAGGGAGAGATCCTGGCGGAGCTGGATTCTTCCGGCCTGGACTATGACATCAGCAACCAGCAGACCATCGTCAACGCTGCGTATGAATCATCGCTGTCCGGCGGCAGGTCGGAGCAGCTGCAATATCAGATCGAGCAGAAAAAGCTCGACATGATGATGGCGGAAAAGGAAAAGTACACTATCCGGGCGCCTTTTGACGGGATAATCTGCATGGCGTACGCCGTGGCGGAAGGCTCCGAAGTGGGCGGCGGACAGATATGCTGCGCCATATCGGAGGAATCCAAGACCGAGGTGTACCTCGACAAAAGCTCGGATTTCCGTTTCGGGCAGAAGTTACAGATACGCATTGAGGACACGATGTACGACGCTACCGTGGTTGAAGCGCCCGACGTAGCCCCGGCGACCGCCTATGGGGAATCCGCCAAGCGTGTGATATTCGACCTGGGCGACGATGTTATGGCGAAAATCGTCAAGGAAGAGGAGATGGCGGTGGCGTCCGGCTGGGCGACTGCTTTTGTCACCACCGAGAGGAAGAACGTGCTTGCAGTTCCGGATTCCGCGGTAAAGACTAGCGGCACGGAGAGCTGGGTAACGCTTGTTGAGAACGGCGAGCGTTACAAGCTCAGGGTGACTATCGGAGTGAGCCTCGGCGGATACACCGAGATACTCAACGGAATCTCGGCAGGAGATGTGGTTCTGGCGACTGGCACGGGTGAATACACGGGCACCGAGAGCTCAACGTAATGCATAAGAATTAGCGGCTGTAAACGCGTCAGTTTACAGCCGCTTTTTTTATTTACGGTCATGCGCTCTGGCAGGAACTCTGCCTCTGCGCCATTCTGCGCCAGTTGAAGAATCCGTACAGGTCGTTCACCAGAAACGCCGCGAAGCATACCAGCACCGATACATAGCGGATATCCTCCATGGAAGCGAGAGTCCACAGAACTAACAGCACCATGTCGTTGGCGGCGTATCCCACTGCATACAGCGGACTCCGGCGGAACACGAAATATACGGCGATGAAACTTGTGGCAACGGAGATCGTGCTTGGAATCAGGTTTGCGGTGTTGAAAAAGCGAAGTATGAAGAAGAATGCCACGGTGACGATCACTGTAAGTCCGGCAAGAATCGCATACTCCGCCGGTTTAAGGTGATTTACGCGGACCTCGTTCTTGTTTTCCGACGGATTCCTCAGCCAGGAAACCAGCGAAAAAGCCGCCATCGGCAGCGACATGAATATATAGGTTATCATCTCGCCGTAATATCGGCACTGCCAGGAGATTACCCCATAAAGTACTGCGAAGATTATCGCCATCGCCTGCGCCGCCGGGTGCCCCTTTGCGGCGAATATCAGGGATGTCACTCCGATCAGCGAAGCGGCGAGCGTGAGCCAGTTATTCCTGTCAAACATCAGGAAGGCTGTCACGACGGCGGCAGCGGAGAATCCCCACAGCAGCAATTCTCCCCTGCTGAAATAGGTTATAATTTTTTTCATTGTGTACCTCACAAAAAAAGCATCCGTACACATCTTCTCAGACCTGATGATGTGCACGAATGCTTAGCATTCTTCTACCCGGTGGCAGTTTATTCACGAATCATAGTATACCACAGTCCCGCTGATTTGTCAAGGGCGGCGGAAGAATTATTGCTCATGCTCAGCCGAGTTCCTTTACGGCTGCTTTGAGGGCTTCGGTCATGTCGGTGCGCTCCCATGCTACATCGAGATCGTCCCTTCCCATATGACCGTAGGCTGCGAGCGCCATGTACTGCGGCTTGCGTAGATCCAGCTTTTTGATTATGGCAGCCGGACGGAAGTCGAACACCTTTGCGACAGCCGCAGAGATAACATCGTCAGCCACCTTGCCGGTGCCGAATGTGTCAACGAAGATGGATACGGGGTGCGCAACGCCTATCGCATAAGCTACCTGGATCTCCGCCTTTTCAGCAAGTCCGGCTGCAACGACGTTCTTTGCAGCGTAGCGCGACATGTATGCAGCGGAACGGTCCACCTTTGTCGGATCCTTGCCGGAGAATGCTCCGCCGCCGTGACGGGAGTATCCGCCGTAGGTGTCAACGATGATCTTTCTGCCGGTGAGTCCGCTGTCGCCCATAGGACCGCCGACAACGAAGCGTCCGGTGGGGTTGATGTAGTACTTTGTGTCTGCATCGAGAAGCTCAGCGGGAATGGTGGGCTTGACTACCTTTTCGATGATGTCCGCACGGATCTGCTCCAGGGTAGCGGAAGCCTTGTGCTGTGAGGATACGACCACGGTGTCAACGCGGTGGGGCTTTCCGTCAACGTATTCAACGGTGACCTGGGTCTTTCCGTCGGGGAGCAGGTAGGGAATAGTGCCGTCCTTGCGGACTGCGGTCAGTTTCTTCGCCAGCTTGTGGGCAAGGCTGATAGGCATAGGCATAAGCTCGGGGGTTTCGGTGCACGCATATCCGAACATCATACCCTGGTCGCCTGCACCGGTGTCGCCGGCGTTCTCCTCGCGGCCCTCAAGAGCGTTGTTTACGCCCATTGCTATATCCGGGGACTGCTTGTCGATGGTGGTGAATACAGCGCAGCTGTCAGCGTCGAATCCGTATTCGGAGCTTGTGTAGCCGATATCGCGCACGGTGCTGCGCACGATGGACGGAATATCTATCTGCGCGGTGGTGGTGATCTCGCCCATTACGGTGACCATACCGGTGGTGGTGAGGGTTTCGCAGGCAACTCTGCCCATGGGATCCTGCTCCAGGATAGCGTCCAGGATAGCGTCTGAGATGTTGTCGCAGATCTTGTCGGGGTGACCTTCGGTTACGCTCTCGGAGGTGAAAAGATACTTGCTCATTGGTTTTCCTTTCTCTATATGTTCCTTTTGTGCTGAAAACAAAAAACTCACTCCAGGGAGTGAGCCGAAATTCGTATCACTCCTCATCTTTCGGCAGTTACACCGCCGCAGGAAGTAGCACCTTTTCCCTCCGTGCAGAAAGCACATCAGCAGGATAGGTTGCCGGGCTTCATAGGGACCAGTCCCCCGCATTACGCCAGAAGCCGCTCTTGATAAGGTTTTTTGTCGATTATCAGTATATCATATAATATCCCCTTTGTCAAGGGGGAATACGCAAATTTCCTGCCGTATCCGTCCCGGGATCACACGGGATTCTCCCAGGTCATCATTTCCGCCAGGGTGATACGGTCAACGACGCTGTTCACGGCGTTGTTTATCTCCTCGTAAAGGCGTATCGTCACGCACTTGTCCCGGCGGTCGCAGGCTTCCCCGGCGTCCAGGCATGCCACCGGCGCCAGACTCCCCTCGGAAAGGCGCAGGATCTCGCCGACGGTGTATTCCTCCGGCTTCCGGGTGAGCAGGTAGCCGCCCTGCGCTCCTCTTACGCTGCGCACGAATCCCGCCTTGTTCAGCACTGCAACTATCTGCTCCATGTACTTCATGGAAATACCGCTGCGTGCGGATATGTCCTTTATCTTCACCGGCTCTCCGGCAGGCTGTTTCGCCATATCCAGCATAAGCAGTATGGAATAGCGGCCTTTGGTTGATATCCTCATTATCTGGCTCCTTTGGTATTATGGCTGCTCAATTTGTCGATATATACAGCTTATACTATATCACAAGGTAGGATATTTGTCAAGAAAGTGGAATATTATTCCAATACGCTGCATATACATTGGAGTGAATAACCACAGGAGGGACAAACATCATGGACAGAAAAAAGATCATCATAGCTGCGGCAGCCGCTGCGACAAGTCTACTGACGCTGACCGCCGGAGGACTCCGCCCGGACGCTGCGCTGACAGCCGCGATAGGCACGGCGCGGAGCACGGCGTATCTTTCCGCCGGAATAAGGCTTTCGGGTACTTCCACCGTGGAGGCTCCGCCGTCAACGGAGGAATCCTCCGCCGACCATGCAGGACAAGCCTTGGAATCCGCTGCCTTTTCGGAAACAGATGAGCCGACAGAGGAATCCCCGGAATCCGCTGAGGACAGCGCGCCGGAGGAGAATTCCGCCCGGGTGATTTCCCGGAATATTCTGGATTTCAGCGACGGAGTTAACCGCACGGCAAAGGGCACCGAGAGCGGCGTGATAGTCCGGGAGCGTTTCGGCGGATATCAGGGGGACGACTACATAAAGCTGCCCGGCGGAGGGCTTGTGTGGAACTGCACGGCGGATTCCGCAGACAGTATCCTCGCCGCCGGGACCACTCCGCCGGAGCTTTCGATAGAGCGGAATACGCCGGAGCCGCAGGTGCTGATAATCCACACGCACACGACGGAAAGCTACGAGCCGTATCAGCGCACATATTACGACAGCGGCTACCCCAGCCGCACCCGGGATTCCGAGCACAACATGATAAGGGTCGGCGAAGCCCTGGCGCAGAAGCTGGCGGATAACGGTATCTCAGTCCTGCATGACGGGACTGTTCACGACTACCCCAGCTACACCGGGTCCTATGACCGAAGCGAAGCAACGATCCGGGCGGCGCTGGAGGAATACCCTTCCATAAAGATGATCCTGGATATCCACCGGGACGCCATCTCCGGCGGAGGTGTGCGGACGGCGCCGGTCGCGGAGATATACGGCAGGAATGCGGCGCAGTTCATGATAATCACTGGCTGCGACGACGGACGTTTCGGCAATATGCCGGAATACAGCAGGAATCTGAGCCTTGCCTGTGCGATACAGGATTCCTCGGAGAAGCTGTACCCGGGACTTGCGCGCCCGGTGCTGTTCGATTACCGGAACTACAACCAGCATATCTCCACCGGCTCCCTCCTCATCGAGGTGGGAAGCGACGCCAACTCCCTTGACGAAGCGGTTTACACCGGGGAATTGCTCGGGGATATCATTTCCGCGGCGGTGTGAGAATAGTCAGCGCGTCATTAGGTAATCCCCCGGGGTGCTGCGGTAGTAGTCCGCAGTCTGTTTCAGCAGTTCCTGCTGCGGCTCGGAAACGTCCCCCACCGCCGCCGTGAGGAATCCGGCAGCCTTAGCCGTCCGGACTGCGGCGAGGGAATCCTCGAACACGGCGCATTTCTGCGGTGGGAATCCAGCTATTCCGGCTGCGGCGCGGAATATCTCCGGGCTGGATTTGCTGCCGTATTCCGCGCAGGTGACTATCCCGGAGAAGTATCCCAGAATCCCACAGCGCGCCAGTGCGGATTCCGACAGCGCCCTGTCCCCGGCGGTGGCGAGGACGAGCCTTACGCCCCTGCCCGATAACTCCTGCACGAGCGGTGCGGCGCCGGGGCGCAGCTGGCATTCCTGCCGGTAGAATTCCGATATTATGGAGAGCAGGGCGGCGCGGATATCTCCGGTGCTTTCCGGGAGGGAGTAGTTTTCGCGCAGGAACCGGCAGCTCTCCTCCATGGTCATCGGGGCGAGAATACCGGCAAGCCCGGACTGCGGCGCTATTCCGCGGCGCAGCAGGAAATCTTCCCCGAGGTGCTCCCATATTCCGGAGCTGTCCAGCAGCGTGCCGTCGATGTCGAATATTGCGGCGGCGATGTCGTTCAGCGTTCTCATCCTGCGGTTATGCCGTCGATGATTGCCGAAACCTGTACTCCGGTGTCGGCGGTGTGGTAGTACGCCTGCAATGAGCAGAAGCAGCCGCCATATTCAAATGTGAATTCCTGCTGTCCCATCAGCAGCGTGTCGTCGGTGTAGACGTCGCACTGGGAGAGGAATCCGTCGTTGCCGCCGATGTTCATGGGGGTGAATCCCGTGTTGTCAAGGGTGTAGCCGTCTATCTGGAATCCCAGCAGGGTGTCGTTGTGGTTGGTCTGGGCGTATTCCTCCAGGGAAAGCTGCCCGGCGCCGTTCTCATCAGTGGTAATCTCCAGGGCGGTGATGTTCATCTGCGCGGATTTGTCGGCGTTCTCCGCATAGAAGATGTAGGAGCTGCCGTTCTTTTCATAGGCGCTCTTGAGGGATTCCGCGTCGGAATATCCGGTGTCGTTGTCCGCAAGTATCTTTTCGTAAATATCGTCCCCGGTGAGCACTGTCCAGCCCTCCGGGAAAGTTATCTTCATGCCGCAGGTGGCGGCGTCGGATTCCGCGCCGTTTTTCCGGACGGTGGCGGTGGGGGCGTTGCCGGAGCATGCGGTCATGGTTACGGCGGTGAGTATTGCCGCGGCTGCGGCGAGAGGTCTTTTCATGCTTGTCCTCCAGTTTCAGTAGTTCATTACTCCCTATTATACACCATTGCCGCGCGGATTTCAACCGGCTGTTACGGCGGATAATTATGCAAATAGAAAGTGCCGCAAATTATTGCTTGCAATATTATCAAAAAAGTGGTACAATATAAAAGAACGCAATTTTTGCCGGAAAACCGGCGTATCAATAAAAAAGAGGAGAATTCCCGAAATGAAATTAGGCATGGTAGGTCTGCCGAATGTCGGCAAGAGCACCCTTTTCAACGCACTCACCAACGCAGGCGCAGAGTCTGCGAATTACCCGTTCTGCACCATCGAGCCGAACGTGGGCATAGTTTCCGTACCGGACGAGCGGCTGGACAAGCTCGCTGAGATGTACCACCCCGAGAAGTTCACCCCGGCAACGCTGGAGTTCGTGGACATCGCAGGTCTTGTAAAGGGCGCTTCCAGGGGCGAGGGTCTGGGCAACAAGTTCCTGTCCAATATCCGCGAGGTGGACGCTATCGTGCATGTAGTACGCTGCTTCCAGGACGACAACATAATCCACGTTGACGGCAGCATTGGCGCCGCAAGGGATATCGAAACCATAAACCTGGAGCTCATCTTCTCCGACCTGGAGATACTCGAGCGCCGTATCGACCGTGCAAAGAAGGCGGTCAAGGGCGACAAGTCCCTCCAGAAAGAGGTGGATTTCTTCGAGGCGCTCAAGGCGCACCTTGAGAACGGAAAATCCGCGCGCAGCTACGATTTCAGCGACGACGAGCGCGCTATGTTAAAGGATACTCCGCTGCTCTCCAACAAGCCGGTCATCTACGCCGCCAACCTTTCCGAGGCGGATTTCACTGGGGATATCAACAGCAATCCCGAGTACCAGGCTGTATGCGCCATCGCAAAGGAAGAGAACGCCGAGGTGTTGCCCATCTGCGCCCAGATTGAGGCGGAGATTTCCGGCATGAGCGACGAGGACAAGGAGCTGTTCCTTGCGGATATGCACCTTGAAAGCTCCGGCCTTGCGAGAATCATCAAGACAGGATACCACCTGCTGGGTCTTATTTCCTACCTGACCGCAGGTCCGCAGGAGGTCCGCGCATGGACCATCACCCGTGGAACAAAGGCTCCCCAGGCTGCCGGAAAGATCCACACCGACTTCGAAAAGGGCTTTATCCGCGCTGAGATCGTCGCATTCAACGACCTTATGTCGTGCGGAAGCATGGCTGCCGCAAAGGAAAAGGGTCTTGTCCGCCTGGAGGGCAAGGATTACGTTATGCAGGACGGCGATGTAACGCTGTTCCGTTTCAATGTCTGATCCACATAGAGAAAACGCTGGAACGAGGTCCCGATGAACAAGATCATACGCGGAAGAAACAACAATACCAAAAAGGTAAAGCTGCTTTTCATATCCCAGGTAGTGCTCGGAGTCATGCCGGTGCTGCTTCTGATCTTCTTTGTCTGGAAGAGGCTGTATACCACGCCTATCATTGCGGCGGTGTTTATACTCCTGATCTTTCTGTGCAACGTGGCGTATGCTTTCTTTGCAAGGCAGTATGCGGTGCTGAACTCCGGCGTGAAGGGGGAGCGGCGGCTTTTCCGGACGGTGAAGAAGCTGCACGGCACCAATATCGTGTTCCATAACCTGCCGGTGAGATACAAGCGCGGCAGGTCTGAACTTGATGTGCTCATCGTGTGCCACTCCGGAGTACTTATCATTGAGGTGAAGAACCATTCCGGCACGATAAGCGGTTCCTGGCGCGATGAAAAGTGGACCCAGCGGAAGCACTACCGCGACGGGAAGGTCACTGAAACCCTCATGGACAATCCCATCAAGCAGATGAGGCGACAGCGCGATATCGTCAAGAGTATCCTTGCCGCCGCCGGCGAGGACGTGTGGATAGACTCCGTACTGTATTTCTCATCGCCCAACGCCCGTCTGAAGCTCTCCCTGCGCGAGAACGACTACGTTTGCTGTGAGAGCCAGGAGCTGCTTCAGTTCCTGAGGGAATACGACCGCGGAGAGGTGCTGTCAAAGACCCGAATGGAGCATATCGCCCAGATACTCCGGGACAGCTCCGGGGTGTGACGGAATTAAATTACTTACTGAAGGACCGTGTAAACGCGGTCCTTTTGCTTTGCGCTCAATAATAATATGAATTACTACTGGACAAAATAGAAAAGCTGTGATATAATATATGATGTATATTTATCTCTCTGCGGCACAACGCAGGGACAGCACTGTAAATGAAAGGAAACAAAAACAATGAAAGTAACAAAGGATACAGTAATCGGCGATATTCTCGATGCAGCAGGCGAGGCTGCCGCTCCCATCTTCTTCAGCATGGGAATGCACTGCCTGGGCTGCCCGGCTTCCCGCGGCGAAACCGTAGAGCAGGCTTGCATGGTTCACGGCGTGGACGCTGACGAGATCGTGGAGCAGCTCAATGCAGCCATCGGCGAATAATGGTGAAACTTACCAGCAGGCTGCGCACCGCAGCTAATCTCTGCCGCAGAGGGGTCACCGTCTGCGACGTGGGGACTGACCATGCGCTGCTCGCCTGCTACCTTGCGCAGACCGGCGCAAAGTCCGTCATAGCGTCCGATGTGCGGGAGGGGCCTCTCTCCGCCGCACGCCGGACTATCGCGGAGCAGGGCGTGACCAACGTCGCCGCCGTGCTTTCCGACGGGCTTGAGAAGATAGACTACGCCGATGATGTCGTGATATGCGGCATGGGCGGCGAACTTATCATGAAGATAATCTCCGGGTGCAGGTTCCTGTCTGAGGATACCCGGTTCATCCTTCAGCCCATGACCAGCGCAGAGGACCTCCGGGAGCTTCTTTATCTCAACGGCTTTGAGATAATCGAGGAGCGCGCTGCCCGGGAGGGCGACCGCTTCTATACCATAATGCTGGTGAAATACACCGGCGTGAAGCGGCAGATCGACGATGTGTTCATGTACTGCGGAAAGATCACGGACGCTGACATGCTGCGGAGGATCTCCACAAAGCTGAGGAGGATCGCCGACGGTCAGCAGAAGGCTGCGCAGGAACGTCCGGGACAGACAGACGAAGGCGACATGAGCGCGGCGGAGAATACCAGAAGCCTTGCCGACCGCATTGATGCGCACGCAAGGGAAATTAACATCGACAGAGGTATGAAATGGGAATAACAGTAGGTCAGGTGCTGAGTTTTCTCAACACAATCGCACCGATGAACACGGCGGAAAGCTATGACAATGTTGGACTTCTGACCGGAAGCTCAGCGGAGAACGTCACTGGAATAGCCGCCTGCCTTGATATAACCGAAGAAATAATTATCGAAGCGGTGTCGAAGAATGCGAACCTTATCGTATCCCACCACCCGGTGATATTCCACCCGATGAAGCGGATACTTGCCGGTAACCCGGTGTATTCTCTGGTACGCAACGACATCAGCGCCATCGCCATACATACGAACTTTGACATGTGCGAAGCCGGCGTGAACGACGCCCTGATGGAGCTCCTCGGCTGGCAGAGCGTGGGAGTCCTTGAGCAGACCCAGCCCACCGGGCTTGGTATCGGCGGAATTGCGGAGCTTCCGCTCGGATTCACCGCAAAGGCTCTCGCGGAGCACTGCAAGAAGTCCCTGGACCTTGAAAGCGTGAAGTACTGCGAGGGCGATACGCACGCGATAACTCGCATTGGCGTGTGCTCCGGCTCCGGCGGAGATCTGCTGGCGCGGGCGAAAGCCCTGGGCTGCCAGGCGCTCGTCACCGGAGATGTGAAGCACTCCGTGTGGATAGAAGCCGTGAACTCCGGCATGGCGCTCATCGACGCCGGACATTACGGCACGGAGAAGTGCGCTTCCCACCGCATTGCGACGCTGCTCAGCCGTGCATTCCCGGAGATCCCGGTGTTCACGCCGGACGTGGAGCACGAGCCTTGCAGCTATATCTGAATCCTGAATTCCGGCGTACTCGCTGTCCTTTTGAGTCAGCCGCGTCCGGCTGTATGATGATCCCGAATTGACCTGGGGGTGTTTATTTGTCACTTGACGGAGCGTTTCTTCATATCGTCACCAACGAACTCCAGCCGCTTGTCGGCGCGCGTGTGGACAAGGTGTATCAGCCTTCCCGGGAGGAGATCGTGGTTTCACTGCGCACATACCGCGACGGCGGAAAGAAAATCGTGCTCTCCGCCAACAGCGTGAGCGCCCGGGTGAACCTCACCTCCGCCGCATTCGAGAATCCGCAGCAGCCTCCTATGTTCTGCATGCTGCTGAGAAAGCACCTTTCCGGCGGCAAGCTCATGGCAATACGCCAGGACGGACTTGAGCGCATTGTCGCTCTGGATTTCGAGTGCACCAATGAAATAGGCGATATCGTGACGAATACCCTCATCGCAGAGATAATGGGACGTCACAGCAATATAATCCTCGTCCGGGACGGGCGCGTTATCGACAGCGTGAAGCGTATCACGGACGATATTTCCTCCGTGCGCCGGGTGCTGCCGGGAATACAGTACGAAGCGCCGCCGCGCCAGGACAGGCTGTGCCTGCTGGAATGCGAGCCGGAGCAGGTGCTGAACGCCATAGCGGATTCCCCGGAGCGGCTCTGCAAGAAGCTTTCCGCAGTGCTGGAGGGAGTTTCGCCGATCCTCACCCGTGAGATCGCGTGGTATTCCGCCAAGGACGTGGACGCCGTGTGCAGTGCGCTCTCCGACAGCGCCAGGGACAGGCTGAGATTTATTCTCGGCAGGATAAAGTCCGCGCTTTCCGGCGGAGAGTGCAGCTTCACCGTGGTATCCGAACCGGGCGGCAGGAAGAAGGATTTCTGCTTCATCAACATCGAGCAGTATTCCACCTCCATGGTGATAAGCCATGCGGATTCTGCAAACGGACTGCTGGACGATTTCTTCGCTTCCCAGGACAGGACGGAGCGTACCAGACAGCGCGCCCACGACCTGCTGAAACTCCTGATGAACAGCTATGAGCGCGTTTCAAGGAAACTCGAATTGCAGAAGAAGGAACTTGCGGAGTGCTCCGAAAGGGAGGCTTTCCGAGTCCGGGGCGACCTTATAAACGCGAACATCTGGCGGCTTGAAAAGGGACAGACCAAAGCGGTGCTGGAGGATTTCACCACCGGGGAGCCGGTTGAAGTCCAGCTGGACCCCAGGCTCACCCCGGCGCAGAACGCGCAGAAGTACTACACCGAGTACCGCAAGCTGGATACTGCTGAAAAGAAGCTCACCGAGCTTATCGCCAAGGGACAGCAGGAGCTTGTCTACATCGACAGCGTATTTGACGCCGCAAGCCGCACCGACAGCGAAATGGACCTCGCCGAGATACGCCGGGAGCTGCGCGAGCAGGGCTACATCAAGGGCGGCGTACGGGCGGACGAAAAGGTGAAGAAAACCTCCGATCCACTGCATTTCCGTTCCAGCGAGGGGTTCGAAATTCTGGTCGGCAGGAACAACCGCCAGAACGACCAGCTCACTCTAAAGACCGCAAAAGCAGCCGATATCTGGCTGCACACGCAGGGAATCGCAGGTTCGCACGTCATAATCCGCACCGAGGGGAAGCAGCCCGGCGAGCAGACGCTGTTCGAAGCGGCGCAGCTGGCGGCGTTCCATTCCAAGGGGCGCAGCGGCTCGGGAGTCCCGGTGGATTACGTTGCGGTGAAATTCGTCAAGAAGCCTGCTGGTGCAAAGCCCGGCATGGTGATTTTCACGAACAACCGCACGCTGTACGTCACCCCGGACGAAAATCTCGTCAACTCACTGAAAGCCAATAACGCAAAAGCGTAAACATAAATCCCAAAAAACGAAAGGACAACATTGCAATGAGAAAGGAACTTGCAAAGACCTACGCCCCGAAGGAATTCGAGGACCGTATCTATCATAACTGGGAGGAAAAGGGCTATTTCCACGCTGAGATAGACCCCAAGAAGAAGCCCTACACCATCGTTATCCCTCCGCCAAACATCACCGGACAGCTCCACATGGGACACGCACTGGACAACACCCTTCAGGATATCCTTATCCGCTGGAGAAGAATGCAGGGATTTTCCGCTCTGTGGCTCCCCGGAACAGACCACGCTTCCATCGCGACCGAGGCTAAGATCGTCGGCAAGATGAAGGAGGAGGGTCTGACCAAGGAACAGATCGGCAGAGAGGAATTCCTCAAGCGTGCATGGGACTGGAAGCGCGTTTACGGCGGTCGTATCGTTCAGCAGCTCAAGAAGCTCGGAAGCTCCTGCGACTGGGAGCGCGAGCGCTTCACTCTCGACGAGGGCTGCTCCAGAGCCGTTCAGAAGGTATTCATGGACCTCTACAACAAGGGGCTCATCTACCACGGCGTAAGAATGATCAACTGGTGCCCGAACTGCAAGACCTCCATTTCCGATATCGAGTGCGAGTACGAGGAGCAGGACGGATTCTTCTGGCACATCAACTATCCTCTGGCGGACGGCTCCGGCTTCGTTGAGATTGCTACCACCCGTCCGGAAACCCTGCTGGGCGACTCCGCGCTGGCGGTAAATCCGAACGACGAGCGCTACAAGGATATCGTCGGCAAGATGGTGAAGCTTCCTCTCACCGACCGTGAAATTCCGATAATCGCCGACGATTACGTTGACGTGGAGTTCGGTACCGGCGTCGTTAAGATCACCCCGGCGCACGACCCCAACGACTTCATGGTAGGTCAGCGCCACGACCTGCCGGTTATCTCCATGATGAACGACGACGCTACGATAAGCGCCGACGTTGGCGGAAAGTACGCAGGCATGGACAGATACGAAGCAAGAAAGCAGATGGTCGCAGACCTCGAAGCCCAGGGACTTCTCGTAAAGGTAGAGCCGCACAGACACAACGTCGGCTGCTGCCAGCGCTGCGGTACTACCGTTGAGCCGAGAGCCTCCCTCCAGTGGTTCGTTTCCATGAAGGAGCTTGCACAGCCGGCTATCGACGTTGTTAAGTCCGGTGAGCTGCGCTATATTCCGAAGCGCTTTGAGAACGGCTACCTCTACTGGATGGAGAATATCCGCGACTGGTGCATTTCCAGACAGCTGTGGTGGGGTCACAGGATCCCGGCGTACTACTGCCAGAATCCTTCCTGCAAGCACACCGCCATCTCCCTCGAACCGCTGGAGAAGTGCCCGAAGTGCGGCGCTCCCGTAAAGCAGGACGAGGATACTCTCGATACATGGTTCAGCTCCGCGCTGTGGCCTTTCTCCACCCTCGGCTGGCCGGACAAGACCCCCGAGATGGATTACTTCTATCCGACAAATACCCTGGTTACGGGCTATGACATTATCCCGTTCTGGGTTGCAAGAATGATATTCTCCGGTCTGGAACACACCGGTCAGAAGCCGTTCAGTGACGTTCTTATCCACGGTCTGGTGCGCGACGAGCAGGGACGCAAGATGTCCAAGTCCCTGGGCAACGGCGTTGATCCGCTGGAGATCATCGACAAGTACGGCGCCGACGCGCTCCGTCTGACCCTTGTCACCGGCAACGCTCCCGGCAACGACATGCGCTGGACTGAAACCAAGGTGACCAACTCCAGAAACTTTGCAAACAAGCTCTGGAACGCTTCCAGATATATCCTGATGAACCTCCCTGAGGACTTCGGAACTCCGGTTCTCCCGGAGAACCTCCCCATCGAGGACAAGTGGGTGCTCAGCCTGTTCAACGACACTGTGAAGAACGTGACCTCCAACCTCGAGGCGTTTGAGCTTGGCGTTGCAGTCCAGAACCTCACCGACTTCATCTGGGACGTTTACTGCGACTGGTACATTGAGCTTACAAAGCCGCGTATCGCCGAGGGCGGTGAATCCGCGCTGGCTGCGCAGAACGTCCTGGTTTACATCATGCAGGGCATTCTGAAGCTGCTGCACCCGTTCATGCCGTTCATCACCGAGGAGATCTGGCAGTCCATGCCGGGCACCGAGTGCGAGAGCATTATGGTAGCCAAGTGGTGTGAATATGACGAGAAGCTGCACTTCGGCGAGGCTGCCGGGGAATTCAGCCGCGTTGTCAGCGCCATCAAGGCTATCAGAGTACAGCGCAACGAGCTGAACGTTCCTCCGTCAAAGAAGGTAACGATGACCGTTGAAACCCAGTATACCACGCTGTTCGGCGACTGCCGCAGATTCTTCGAGAAGCTCGCCGGCGCCGGGGAATTCACCGTAACCGAAAAGGCGGACGCTGCCGAGGGTATGATGACCGTTGTCACCGACTCCGCACGAGTATTCATTCCGATGGGCGAACTGGTTGATAAGGATAAAGAACTTGCGCGCCTTGACAAGGAGAAGAAGGCTGCTGAAAAGGATATCGAGTTCCTTTCCAAGAAGCTGAACAATCCGGGATTCCTTGCAAAGGCTCCGGCTCAGCAGATCGAGAACGAGCGTGCAAAGCTTGCGAAGGCAGAGGAGAAGCTGGCGAAGATCACAGCTTCCATCGAAGGCTTAAAGTAATGGAGATACGCCGCATGGAGCCGCAGGAAGCCGACGAGGTGGCGCGGCTCTATGTGAGGAGCTGGCAGGCAGGCTACCGTGGACTGCTTCCGCAGTACTACCTGGATCTGCTTTCGCCGGACCGCTGGAAGGACGGCTTCACCGGGCTTCCCGGGAGTTTCGTGCTGTCCGATGGCGGAGTTATCCTTGGGCACTCCTGCGCACGCCCGGCGGCGGACGTGAAAATGTCCGGCTGGGGCGAGGTGCACACGCTGTACGTCCTGCCGGAATTCTGGGGCAGAGGCTTCGGCACGGCGCTGCTGGATAATTCAGTACGGTGGCTGAATTCCCAGGGATTCGACAGAATATATCTCTGGGCGCTGGACACTAATCTCCGGGCACGCAGGCTCTATGAAAAATACGGTTTCACGCAGACCTCCGACACGCTTCTGTGCCAGGTCGGAAATGCAGAGGTAACAGACATACGATATATTTGGAATAATGCGCGAAGCGCACTCCAAAATTCCGAATTCCGAATTCTTAATTCTGAATTTAATTAAAGGGGGGCATTATGGCAAAGATGACTCTGGTCGTCCTTGCGGCGGGCATGGGAACACGCTTCGGCACAAGGATAAAGCAGCTTGAAAAGCTCGGGCCCGACGGCGAGCTGCTGATAGATTATTCGGTTTACGACGCGCTCCGCGCTGGCTTCGACAGGGTGGTTTTCATAATCCGCAGGGATATCGAGGAACTGTTCAAGTCCACCATCGGCGCACGGGTGGAGAAGCGTATCCAGACGGATTATGTCTTTCAGTCCACGGATCAGCTTCCGGTGCGGACGGGGGATTTTCCAGGGCGCGCAAGACCCTGGGGTACAGCGCAGGCGCTCTGGTGCTGCCGTGAAGCCCTGGATGGGCCGTTCGCTATCGTAAATGCGGACGACTTCTATGGACAGGACGCGTTCCGCCGTCTGGGAGGATTCCTCAGCAACTTTACGGCTGACGCGTGCTCCGTCGGATTTATGCTCAGGAACACCCTGTCGGATTTCGGCACGGTGAACCGCGGCGTCTGCAAGACTGACGCGCAGGGGCTTCTCACAAAGGTGGAGGAAACCAAGAAGATTGCCCGGGGCGCGGACGGAGTTATTTCCGGCGACCACTGCGGCGAGAAGCGTATCCTCAGCGAGGACGACACCGTTTCCATGAGCATGTGGGGTTTCGGCGCGGAATTCCTGCCCAGGCTGGAGCGGCAGCTGTCCGCTTTCCTGGAGGGACTCCCGGCGGACGAGCCGGCGGCGGAGCTTACTATCGCTGACGCAGTGGACGCGGAGATCGGCAGCCGTGGATTCCGGGTGCAGAATCTCACCACGGACAGCCGGTGGTTTGGTATCACCTATGAGGCGGACGTGGATTCCGCCCGGGAAACGTTGAAGAGCAGTATCAACTCAGGGGTTTACCCAGCGCCGCTGTGGGGCTGATATCATTCAGGGGGAGGTGCCCGTTATGCTGATCGTACCGATAGAAAACGTCACTGAGGGAATGGTGCTTGAAAAAGACGTTGCTTCCACCTCGGCGAAGGATTACAAGACCCTGCTGATGAAGGGCACGGTGATCACTCGCGAAATGATCGACCTGCTTAAAAGAAAGGGCATAAAAAACATCACTGTCAGGGGCTTGGAGGAGCCTGCGGAAGATCCTAAGCCGGAGCAGATCATCTCTGCGGAAAAGACGGCGGAGGAGATTAAGAACCGTCATATCGGCAGGGCGCTGAACGAATTGAGTTCAGTGTTCGAGAACGAGGGCGAGATACAGAAGCTGTCCGAGAAGGCTATAAAGGAGGTCGACAGTATTGCGGACGATATCCTGGTTGATATCGGCAATGATTCCTCTTATCTTGGCAATCAGATGATAGCCCTTCAGAACTACGATGATTATACCTACAAGCACTGCCTGAGAGTTGCAATGCTGTCCACCAGCATTGCAAACGAGCTGCACCTTCCCCAGGCGGACATCAAGGAAGTCATCGTGGCGGCGCTTCTGCATGATATCGGGAAATCCAACATAGACCATGAGATAATAGTCAAACCCGGAAAACTCACCGATGAGGAATTCGAGAAGATAAAGCAGCACCCTTACATCGGCTATGAAATACTCAAGCGATCCGGCGGATATAACGCGAATATCATGTCGGGAGTGCTGTTCCACCAGGAAAAGTTCGACGGCAGCGGATATCCTACCGGGCTTTCCGGCAGGCGTATTCCGCTCATCGCCCGGATAATAACCGTGGCGGACGTATTTGACGCGCTCACGTCAAACCGCCCCTACCGCAGACCGTGGTCCGTGGCGGAAACCGAGGAATACATGCTGGGAGGCTGCGGCGTGCACTTTGACTATGATGTCGTGGCGGCGTTCCTGCGGTCGTTCAACCCGTATCCCGTGGGTACTGTGGTGTCGCTGTCTGACGGACGGCACGGGGTGGTCATAAGACACAACACTAATGTGCTGCGCCCTGTGGTGAGAATCAGCGGAGATGGTTCCGGCGAAGTGATAGATCTCGGCAGCGACTTCCGATTCCTGTCGCTGATGATAACGGGAATTTACAGCGGAAATTACAATGTATGATTAAGGAGAAACTAATATGGTAGTCATCGAAATGGAAAACGGAAAGAAGATCAAGCTGGAGCTTTACCCCGACAAGGCTCCCATCACTGTTGAGAACTTCCTCAAGCTGGTGAAGGACGGCTTCTACGACGGTCTGATATTCCACAGAGTCATCAAGGATTTCATGATCCAGGGCGGAGATCCCCAGGGAACCGGCATGGGCGGCGCAAAGGACAAGATCAAGGGCGAGTTCTTGATGAACGGTGTTCCCAACGATCTCAAGCACGAGCGCGGCGTGATCTCCATGGCAAGGGCGCAGAATCCGAATTCTGCAAGCTCCCAGTTTTTCATCTGTCACAAGGACAGCTTCTTCCTTGACGGTCAGTATGCTGCTTTCGGCAGAGTCGTTGACGGTATGGACGCGGTTGACGAGATTGCTGAAACCAGGACGGACTACAACGATCGCCCCCTCAACGACTGCAAGATGAAGCGCGTTTACATCGAGGACTGATCGCAATAAGCGCTGCGGCTGCGTGTTCCCGGCGAGGGAATGTGCAGCCATTTTTTCAGTTTGATAATTACAGCCGTTTTTTGTGCATTGTGTACATATATTATGCGCCGATAAAGCATAATTTGTCCATAATCCGGGTATTAATTGACTTTTTAGGCTGCGTTGGTATTGACAAAAACGCCGTTTTATAGTATCATTAGATAATAGGGGCAGAATAAGTTTTTGCCGTTTCCCCCCTGGAATGAAATGACGCGCCGCAGGTGTTGCACCGCAGCGCTTCATATACAAATGAGGTCTTTAAATGCAGTTTGGCAGTGTTGAATTCTTCAAAGTGCTGATCAAAACAGTCCTCTGCATACTTTTCTTTGTTCCGCTGGTGCTCTGCGTGGTTTTCGCTGTGCTCCTCTGGAACAGCAATCAGAAGCAGGCAGAGCTGGCACAGGACAATCAGAAGCTGGAATATTACGCCGAGATACTCAGCGGCGAGCGTGAGCCCACCGTCAAGGGATTTTACGATATCTACGAGCGCAGCGGACTTTCTGACGACGACCTGGTGGAGTATATCCTCCACGGCAGGGAGCCGTCAGAGCAGGCTAACGCCGACGCCGCAGCGACTGAACCTGCTTCCTCGCAGGTGCAGTCCGAGCCGGAGGCTTCCACGGTGCCCACCGTGGATTCCGCGGAGCCGACGGTGGAATCCCAGGAGCCGGAAAGCCCCTACGCGGACATCTATCCGGAAATGACGGTCAGCGCGCCCTCTGAGGAGGAGTACGTCCGGGAAGAGAACGTGGTGTACCTCACCTTCGACGATGGTCCGTCCGACCATACTTACAGCATTCTGAGCTATCTTGAACAGTATAATATCAAGGCGACGTTCTTTGTCGTGCCCAGCAGGACTGAAGGTTGTTACGCCAAGCTGAAGGCAATAGCGGACGCAGGACATTCCATCGGCGTCCACAGCGCTTCCCACGTCTACAAGGATATTTACGCTTCCGTAGAGAATTTCCTGGAGGATTTCCACGAGGCATGGGACATAATATATGACGCGACCGGTATAAAGACCGAGATATTCCGATTTCCGGGCGGCAGCGTGAACGATTTCAACGCGGACACCCGGGACCATATCATTCAGGAGATGACGCGCCGCGGATTCCGCTACTTCGACTGGAACGTTGACAGCAACGACGCAGGCGGCGCCAACTGGACGTATATGTACAACTCCATTCCGAAGGATATTTCCGGCAATTACCGTTCTGTGGTGCTGATGCACGATTCCGCTTCCACACCGAACACGGTGCTGGTTCTGGGAGATGTGCTCCAGGTGCTTGTTAACGAGGGATACAAATTCGACAAGATAAACAATGATACGATGCCGGTGCAGTTCACCGGACCGTTTGCGTAAATACGACAGAATAACGGCTGAAAAAGAAAGGAAAATAAAATGGGCATCAAGGATAACTTTTCCCAGGCAGTAAAGGAACTGTGGAAAAAGGACGGCATGGAGGAGAACGGCGAAAATCGTACTGACAAGCCGGCTCAGCCCACGGAACTGGATAAGTATCTGACAGAACCGCAGCAGGAGAGCGCGCAGCCCCAGGCAGCGCCGCAGGCTCCCCAGGCACAGAAGGCTCCGCAGGAGGCTCAGCTGGAGCAGCCGGCGGCTCCTCAGCAGGGCGGATACCAGTACAGCGCAGGGCAGCAGAATGCCGCACAGTCCGGCGCTCCCACTGAAACGCCGTACTATCGTCAGCAGCCTCAGCAGAACACCGCTCCGGCTTCCGGTGGAAACGGCGGATTCGGCGGCGGTGCAGGATTTGGCGGAAACGGCGGCAGCGTACCTCCCACCCCCTCCGGGAAGCCAATTGACGCCCCCAGCGATACCGACGAGGTGACTGTGATTTCTCGCAACACCATCATCGACGGTAATGTTCGAAGCCTTGCCAACATGCAGGTAGACGGCAACATAAAGGGCAACGTCGAAACCACCCGTGACATTGAGATGTCCGGAAAGGTTGTCGGCGACATCAAGTGCAATAATGCGAACATGAATTCCGCGGCAATGCAGGGAAATCTGAACCTCAAGGGGAAGATACGCATGGACCGCGACACTATACTTATTGGCGACCTTACATCGCAGTACGCTGACGTGAACGGCAGAATAAGGGGTAAGCTCGAGATCGGCGGAAAGGCGGAGCTGAAGCGCGACGCCATCGTTTTCGGAGATATCAACGCTTCCACGATCGCCGTAACGGACGGCGCGATAATCCAGGGTTACGTCAACACGACCTTCCTCTCCAAGGAGGACAGCCGCAGCGTATTCCCCGAGGCGATCTCTTTCGATAACAAGACAGCTGATAAGGCGTAATCACAATTCCGGGAAAGGCAGCATCACTCAATGAGCACCAAGAAGAATCAGAATATTGCATCACTCATAGCCACAGTAGTCATTGCAGGACTTGCCTGCGCAGCGGCGATCGTTGCGGCGGTAATGATCCTGGGCGGAAACAAGGACGGCGACGGCGGTCAGCCGCAGCAGCAGACCTCCGCGCACGACACCTCCTACCTCACGCAGGAATACCGCGACGAGGCGGGACTGGCGGCGCACGACCTGCTGGACGACAGCCACGAGATACTCAGACTGTTTGTCACCGAGGGACTACATCACAATGACGAGCCTTACGGAAATCTTCCCGAGGACGGATACTACACCGTCAACAACACTGACTACGATTTACAGAAGATACAGGATCTGGTACACTCGGTTTATGTGGACGACGCAGCGGAAAAGATCCTTACAGACATTGACGGCAACGGGCTGACCGTTTACGCCAACAGAAAGATACAGCAGAAGGTGGAAACCACCGCAGTCCCCGAGGGCTCCACAGCGGAAGCGGACAGCACCGTGAAGTACGAAACCGTCGAGGTGCTCGGAATAAGCTCAGACTTCCTGGCTGACCCGTCCAAGAGCTGGGTCAGCTGCTCCATCAAGATAGACTACGTTGAAGAGGGAAAATGCACCCTTGAAGTGGGCGTGTTCGACCAGAAGCTGGATATCCTGATTGGCACCGCCGAGGTGGATTCCCCGAAGGAGCCAGACGCTTCCTACACCGTTGGAATGGTAAAGACCGACGACGGCTGGCGCCTGGAAGAGTTCATCACCAGGTAATGAGCGAAAAGAAAAGCCCCTTTGCCGTATGGGCGGTGGCGAGCCAGATGGCATTCGTTATCCTGGCGCCGCTGCTGGTTTTCATCGTGGGCGGACATTATATCGTGGAGCGTTACAGCCTGCCGGACTGGGTTATGGTGATATGTATTGTCCTCGGAATCCTGTTCATGATAAGCGGCGCGATAAACCACATCATGAAGATGATCCGCCTTTTCGCAAAGGACGACAAGTCAAAGTACCGCAGCTATTACAGCGACCGCCGGGACAATGACTACTACGACGACCACGGACATCAGTGAGGTGCGAATGTCGGCAAAAAGATACAGCGTTACCCGGCAGGAACTGCGCGCAATGCTCCCATGGCTGCTCGCAATTAATGCGGCGTATTTCGCCGTGCTGACGGCTCTCTTCTTCGCCTCCGGGCTGGATTACTCCCTGCTCCTCGGCGGAGTGTGGGGCAACATCGCCGGGGTTGGCAACTTCTGGCTGATGGGGGTCACGGCTGAGAACGCCCTGAGGCGCGGCTCCAAATCCGCACAGAGATATATGAACACGCTCTACTGCGTCAGATACCTGGGATTGTTCCTGGTTATGACTGCGGCGGGGCTGCTCCCTTTCATTGATCTTATTACCGCGGCGGTGCCGCTTTTCTTTCCCAGGATAATCATTACGGTGAAAGCCCTGTGGGAAACTCGCACATCGCGGAAATCAGATAAATAAATCCAAAGGAGGAATGATAGGATATGCCATCAGCTTTACTTCTGGCGTCTGAGGGCGGATTTACCGTCACCGGTCCGAAGGTCATCGCTAGCTTCGACCTGTTCGGGATAACGTGGAATCTCACTGAAACAGTATTTATCCAGTGGATAGTCATGCTGATCCTGCTGGTGGTAATGCTCGTTCTAACAAGCAAGCTGGAAATAATCCCGAAAACAAAGCGCCAGGCGGCGGCAGAATGGATCGTGACTTTCGCCAGAAACATGGTGGATACCACGATGGGCCCCAGATATAAGGGCTACACCACCTACATCGGTGCGCTGCTGTGTTTCCTGCTGCTGAACAACCTCATGAGCCTTTTCGGTCTCAAGAATCCGACCTCTGATATCTCGGTCACGGGTGCGATCGCGCTCATCACTTTCGTGCTGACCCAGATCAACCGCGCAAGAACCGGCAAGGTTAAGGGATTTTTCCACGCATTCATCGAGCCTATGCCCTTCATGCTGCCGTTCAACATCATCGGCGAGATCGCGAATCCGCTGTCGCAGGCGCTGCGTATCTTCGGCAACATGGTCGCAGGTATGGTAATCGGCGGTCTGATCTATTTCGCGCTGGGTAACTTCGCGATACTGATCCCTGCAATTACATCGCTGTATTTCGATATCTTCTCGGCAGTGATCCAGGCTTACATCTTCACAACTCTGACAATGGCGTATATTTCCGGCGCAGAGTGCGAATGATCTCACATGGCTACACTCCCTTCTGGGGATAGTATTTATATCAAATGGAGGAAATAACAATGACAGATATGCAGACTTTATCCAGTGCCATCGTTCTTGGCGCTTCCGCGCTCGGCGCAGGCACAGCAATGATCGCCGGTCTTGGTCCTGGTATCGGTGAAGGTATATGCGCCAGCAAGGCGGTCGAGGCTATCGGCAGACAGCCTGAGGCTTCCGGTGCGGTTACAAGAACAATGATCATCGGTGACGCGCTCGCTGAGACCACCGGTCTTTATGCGCTGGTTATCGCGCTGCTTCTCCTTTATGCAAATCCGCTGTTCAGCAATCTCACTAACCTGTTCGATTAATGCGGAATAAAGCACAAAGGGAGGAGTTGGATTAAATGCTGACACTTATAAGTGAAAGCGCAGCGCAGGAAGTCCTGCCGCTCGTTACCATCGACCCCGGTACCATTGTGTTCACCCTGATAAACACTCTTATCATCTTTATCCTGTTCAGAATATTCCTGTTCAAGCCGGTCGGAAAGGTACTCGACAAGCGCAACGAAATGGCGGCGGCGGAGATCGCCGAGGCCAAGCGCGCGAAGGAATCCGCCGCAAAGACTGAGCAGGAATACCTCGAGAAGCTGGCAAAGGCAAAGGAGGAGGCTGCTGAGATCATGAAGCAGGCCACCGCCCGTGCACAGCGCCGCGAGGAGGAGATAATCAACGACGCCAACCAGAAGGCGGCGGAGATCAGGGCAAGGGCTGAGGAAAACATCGAGCGCGACAGGCAGAGCGCCGTTAACGAGATCAAGGATCAGATATCCGACATCGTTATCATGGCGGCTTCAAGCGTTGTTGAGAAGGAACTTTCCGCGAAGGATAACGAGGCGCTCATAAACAGCTTCCTCGAGAACGTGGGCACTGCAAAGTGACCGCCGCAGAAAGGAGCTTCTATGAACGACAAGGCTGAAAAAGTATACGCCGGGGCGTTCTTTGAGCTGTGTACGGAGGAGGCTCCGGACAGGCTCAGCGATATTCTCGGCGAACTGGACGCGCTCAATGCCATTTTCGACGGGGATCCGGAATTCGTCAAGCTGCTCGGCACCCCCACGATAACCATGGACGAGAAGCTTGGCATGATGAGGGATATCATCAGCCGGGGCGAGATCTCGGAAATCACCGGGAACCTGCTGTGCGTCCTGACGGAGCGTGGGAGAATGAACTGCTTTGGCGGTATCCTCAGGAATTTCCGCGCGTCATATAACGAGTATTTCAAGATAGCTGAGATAACCGTGACCAGCAGCGCTCCGCTGCCGGAAGCTGTTGTGGAAAAGATAAGGGCGAAGATGTCCGAGGTCACCGGAAAGACCGTTTCCGTGAAGGAGAAGGTTGACCCGGCGCTCATTGGCGGCGTTGTTATCGACTACGGCAGCACTCGCTGGGACGGCAGTATCCGCTCCAGGCTCGCAGGTCTGCGCAAAGAGCTTGGCGGCGTGATCGCCTGACGGCAAAACCGCCGCGAGCCACGGCTCCGGCAGTATCATCAAAAAGAAAGGGATTGATTTAATGGATCTACGCCCCGATGAAATAACGGGTCTGATAAAGTCCCGGATAAAGAACTACAACTCGAAGCTCCAGCTGGCTGACGTCGGCACCGTTGTCACAGTAGGCGACGGTATCGTGCGTATCCACGGGCTTGAAAAGTGCATGCTCAACGAGCTTCTCGAATTCGAGAACGGCGTGCAGTGCATGGCGATGAATCTCGAGCAGGATTTCGTTGGCGCGGTTATGCTCGGCTCCGACGAGGATATCAAGGAAGGCTCCACCGTAAAGCGCACAGGCAGCATCATGTCCGTGCCGGTCGGCGAAGCGCTCCTGGGCAGAGTTGTGAATTCTCTGGGACAGCCCATCGACGGCAAGGGCGCTATCCTCGCGAAGGAAACACGCCCCATTGAAAAGATCGCGTCTGGTATCATCACCAGAAAGCCTGTTACCGTGCCCCTCCAGACCGGTATCAAGGCAATAGACAGCATGATCCCGATAGGCAGAGGTCAGCGTGAGCTTATCATCGGCGACCGCCAGACAGGTAAGACTGCCATCGCTATCGACACCATCATCAACCAGAAGGGCAAGGACGTTATCTGCATCTATGTCGCAATAGGTCAGAAGAACTCCACTGTTGCCGGCGTTGTTGAGCAGCTGCGCGCAGGCGGCGCGCTGGATTACTCCATCGTGGTTTCCGCGACTGCTTCCGAGCTGGCGCCGCTTCAGTACATCGCACCCTATTCCGGCTGCACCATGGGCGAGTACTTCATGGACCAGGGCAAGGACGTCCTCGTGGTATACGACGACCTGTCCAAGCACGCCGTGGCTTACCGTACCCTCTCGCTGCTGCTGAAAAGACCGCCAGGACGTGAAGCGTACCCCGGCGATGTATTCTATCTGCACTCAAGACTTCTCGAGCGTGCCGCAAGACTCAATGAGAACTACGGCGGCGGCTCCCTGACTGCGCTGCCGATAATCGAAACGCAGGCAGGCGACGTATCCGCGTATATCCCGACCAACGTAATCTCCATCACCGACGGTCAGATATACCTTGAGAGCGAGCTGTTCAACGCTGGTGTACGCCCCGCAGTAAACCCGGGCATCTCCGTATCCCGTGTAGGCGGTAACGCACAGATCAAGGCTATGAAGAAGGTAGCCGGCACCCTGAAGCTGGATTACTCCCAGTACAGGGAGCTTCAGAGTTTTGCGCAGTTCGGCTCCGACCTGGATAAGGACACCAAGGAGCGTCTGGCAAAGGGCGAGCGTATCGTTGAGGTGCTCAAGCAGGATCAGAACTCCCCCCTCGAGGTAGAGGAGCAGGTAGTCATCATCTACGCTGTCGTACACAACTACCTCAAGGATATCCCCGTTGAGAAGATAAAGCAGTATCAGGCAGACCTGCTTGACCACATCAGGTCCACCGTTCCTGAGATACTCACAAGCATAAAGACCGAAAAGGTGATCACCCCCGAGAACGAGGAGCAGCTTAAGAACGTGCTGACCGAGTTTGCCAGGGGTTACACCGCCTGACGAAAGGAGCATAACATGAAGCAGGCTGCTTTTGTGCTCGGCATTATTGCCACAACTCTTTCCATGTTCGCCGCCCTCGGCGTTGCATGGCTCTTCATCGAAAAGAAGGTAAGATATATCACTACGGACGACAACGTTTAATGCCGCCGTTTCCGCCGCAGGTCTGCTGCGGCGCGGTATCTTTACCCAGGGGGTGATATTATAGCATCAGGTAATATGAAGGACATCAAGCGGCGTATCAAGTCCGTCGGCTCCACCCGGCAGATAACCAAGGCGATGGAGCTGGTGTCCTCAAGTAAGCTCCGCAAGGCGAAGCAGCGCGCTGAACAGGCTCGTCCCTATTTCAACGAGCTGTATAAGTCCATGTGTGAGATTGTTTCCGCCAATACCGACTTCTCCACGGTGTTCACAGTGAAGAGGGAGGTAAAGCACCGCCTGTTCATCGTTGTGGCAGGCGACAGAGGACTTGCCGGCGGATATAACTCAAATATCCTGAAGCTGGCGGCATCGGCGCATTCCGCAGATCCGGAGAAGCCCAAGATAATCGCTGTCGGCAAGAAGGCTATAGAGTATTTCTCCAAGCGCGACTACGACATAGTGGGAAGCTATCCGAACATCGCCGAGAACATCAAGCCCGCCCAGGCGCAGGAGATCGCGGATACAGCGGTCGAGCTGTTCCGCAAGGGCGAGGTGGACGACGTCCAGATATTCTTCACCATGTTCGTTTCCCAGCTGACGCAGGAGGCACAGCAGATGGCGGTGCTTCCTATGATGACGCAGAAGCTCGAGAATTACGGCACCATGACTTATGACCCGTCCCCCGAGGCGGTGTTCGACCGTATCGTGCCGAAGTTCACCGCCAGCCTTGTGCAGTGCGCTGTTGTGGAGGCGTATGCTTCCGAGCAGGGCGCGCGCAGAACGGCTATGGAGTCCGCAACTGACAACGCAGACGCCATGACCGAGAGTCTGTCGCTGCTCTATAACAGAGCGCGCCAGGCAAGCATCACGCAGGAGATCACCGAGATCGTATCTGGCGCGAATGCTCTTGAGTAATTACAATACGTTATATCGCCGCGCGATGTAACATTCGGTATAGCATTTCCAAAACTACTATTGGAAAGGAAAAATCAGAAATGACAAATCAGAACATTGGCACGATCGTCACGGTCATCGGCGCGGTTCTTGATATCAGGTTCCACCCGGATCACCTGCCCAATCTGCTGAATGCCATTGAGATCGACAACAACGGTCAGAAGCTGGTCGTTGAGGTCGCACAGCATATCGGCGATGATGTGGTGCGCTGCATCGCGATGGGTTCCACGGACGGTCTTGTCAGAGGTATGGAGGCTGTCGATACTGGCGCTTCCATCAAGGTGCCTGTCGGAAAGGAAACCCTGGGACGCGTGTTCAACCTGCTCGGCGAGGCAGTAGACAACAAGCCCCAGCCCCAGACCGAGGAAAAATGGGAGATACACCGCCAGGCTCCGAAGTTTGAGGAGCAGGAGGCTTCCAACCAGGTTCTTGAAACCGGTATCAAGGTCGTTGATCTTATCGCGCCGTACCTCAAGGGCGGTAAGATAGGTCTGTTCGGAGGCGCGGGCGTTGGTAAGACGGTTCTCATCATGGAGCTTATCAACAACATCGCAAAGCAGCACGGCGGTATTTCCGTTTTCACCGGCGTCGGCGAGCGTACCCGTGAGGGTAACGACCTGTACAACGAGATGACGGAATCCGGCGTTATCAGCAAGACCGCGCTGGTTTACGGTCAGATGAACGAGCCGCCAGGAGCAAGAATGAGAGTTGCGCTCTCCGGTCTGACTATGGCGGAGTATTTCCGTGATAAGGAAGGTCAGGACGTTCTGCTGTTCATCGACAACATCTTCCGTTTCACCCAGGCAGGTTCCGAGGTTTCCGCGCTGCTCGGCCGTATGCCCTCCGCCGTTGGTTACCAGCCGACCCTTGCCACTGAGATGGGCGCTCTCCAGGAGCGTATCACTTCCACCAAGAAAGGCTCCATCACGTCCGTTCAGGCGGTCTATGTTCCTGCGGACGACCTGACTGACCCGGCTCCGGCGACTACATTCGCACATCTGGACGCTACCACGGTTCTTTCCAGAAACATCGCGTCCATGGGTATCTATCCGGCGGTAGATCCGCTGGAATCCACCTCCAGAATCCTCACCCCGGATATCGTGGGCAAGGAGCACTACGAGGTTGCGAGAGCGGTGCAGTCCATTCTTCAGCGCTATAACGAGCTTCAGGATATTATTGCGATCCTGGGTATGGACGAGTTGTCAGACGAGGATAAGCTGACCGTATCCCGTGCGAGAAAGATCCAGCGCTTCCTGTCACAGCCGTTCTCCGTTGCGGAGGCATTCACCGGCATGGAGGGCAAGTATGTTCCGCTGAAGGAAACTATCCGCGGCTTCAAGGAGATAATCGAGGGCAAGCACGACGACCTGCCGGAATCCGCATTCCTGTTCGCAGGCACGATCGACGAGGTTATCGAGAAGGCAAAGAAAGTCTGACGGGGGTACAAAATGACACCGTTCAAGTTACAAATAATCACGCCTGAAAAGACATTTTTTGACGGCGAAACCGAGCAGATCATTGCCCGGACGACTGTCGGCGATGTCGGAATACTCAACGGGCATGAGCCTTATTGCGCCGCCCTGGGAATAGGGCAGATGCGCGTGATGATCGATGGTCAGTTCCGGCGTGCGGCAACCACTGGTGGTATCATTAAGGTGTCTAGGGAAAAGACTGTGATACTGGTGCAGGCGTGCGAGTGGGCGGACGAGATCGATGTGAACCGCGCGGAGCATGCAAAGGAGGTCGCAGAGGGACGTATAAAGGCGGCGCACAGCGATAATGAACTGCGCCTTGCTGAAGCAAAGCTCAAGCGCGCCCTCAACCGTATCGACGCGGCAAACCTGAGATAAGTAAAAAAAGGACTGGATTCTCCAGTCCTTTCAGACTGTCGATAAACCCTCATCTTCGTCGTCACTCCGTATGACGGCAGGCACAAAGCCTAGCCGCCATACGGGTTCCTAGAATCTGAGGGTTTCTCAACAGTCTGAGAATTTACTTTTTACAACAAACTAAAAGGACTGGATTCTCCAGTCCTTTTTTATTGAATCGGAGTTCGGAAGAAAATATTGAAAAAATTTGATTTTACCCCTTGACAAAGCAAATAAAAAGTGCTATAATAATTAAGCATTGATGTTAAGTTCAGATATGTCGGATATGCGGGTGTAGTTCAATGGTAGAATCCCAGCCTTCCAAGCTGGTCGCGTGGGTTCGATTCCCATCACCCGCTCCAGTCCTTTTTGGACAAGCATACAGTGCATGCGCCATTAGCTCAGCTGGATAGAGCAACCGCCTTCTAAGCGGTAGGTCGAAGGTTCGAATCCTTCATGGCGTGCCATGCATGGTGGGTATGGCTTAGTAGGTTAAAGCGTCGGATTGTGGTCCCGAAGATCGTGGGTTCGACTCCCACTACCCACCCCAGATATCAAAAGGCATAGGATTTTCCTGTGCCTTTTTCGTTAAGCGCCGCACTCAGGCGGATTCCGGAATACGGAGCCGGGTGCGTTACACTGGGATATAGCCAAGTGGTAAGGCAAGGGTCTTTGACTCCCTCATGCGTGCGTTCGAATCGCACTATCCCAACCAGTCGAGCGCCTCGACATGAATTTCGCGCGTTGAGGCGCTTTTCTTTCGTGGGTTTTCGCCTGCGTAAAAAATCTATTTTGTATAGCATAGACATACAAGAATCCCCCGGTACACAGCGTGCCGGGGGATTTTCCGCATTCAGCCGCGTAAATGCGGCTGCGGTCTTACTGCTTTCTCGCAATGGCGTATTCGTCATCGGAGGAATAATAGGGACAGTTGTAGTTCGTGCCGGTCATGAATCTGTACATCTCGTCCTCGTCAAGGTTCACAAGACACACCCAGCAGTCGCATTCCTCATCGTAAACATAGTTCACGCAGTCGTCGCAGTTCGTCATTTTGTTTCCTCCTTGTTGGCGTTTATAGCGCGGAATGCCTGCTCCAGCGTGCGCACGCCGATTATCTGAATGCCGTAATTCTCCGCCTTGCTGAGGGAGGAGAAGCTCTGCTTCGGAATTATGCAACGCTCGAATCCGAGCCGGGCGCCCTCCTTGACTCTCTCCCGGACGTGGGAAGCCGCCCGGACTTCGCCGCCTAGTCCCACCTCGCCGAATACCATCAGCTTTTCCGGGATAACTTTGTCGCACAGCCCGGAATACAGCGCCAGTGCCACTGCAAGGTCCGCCGCAGGCTCGTCGAGTTTCAGTCCGCCGACGATATTGACGTAGACGTCAACTCCGCCGAAGAAGAATCCCGTGCGCTTCTCCAGAACCGCCAGAAGCATGTACAGCCGGTTGTAGTCGAATCCTGTGGCGACGCGGCGCGGCGCGGACAGCGAGGATTTCGTCACCAGCGCCTGGACCTCCGCCAAGATAGGGCGTGTGCCCTCCACGGTGCATACGACGGCGCTGCCGGAAACCGTTGAGATACGCCCGGAAAGCATCATCTCGGATGGGTTAGTCACCTCGTGGAGTCCGTCGTCGTCCATGTTGAATACGCCTATCTCGTTGGTGGAGCCGAAGCGGTTCTTTATCGCCCGTAGTATCCTGTAGGAAAGCTGCTTCTCGCCCTCAAAGTACAGAACGGTGTCCACGATGTGCTCCATTATTTTCGGACCTGCGATTCCGCCGTCCTTGTTGACATGGCTTACGATGAATATGGGAATTTCCTCGGATTTCGCAAGGTGCATGAATGCGTTGGTGCATTCCCGTACCTGGACTATGCTCCCGGCGGAGGAACTGATTCCGCTGGATGTTATCGTCTGGATAGAGTCGATGATGACTATATCCGGCTTGGATTTCTTTACTGCCTGTATAATGCTCTCGCAATTATTCCCGGAGGCGAGCATGAGATTGTTGCTGCCGGATACGCCCAGGCGGTCGGCGCGGAGCTTTATCTGGCGCTCGGATTCCTCGCCGGAAACGTAGAGTATGGTGTGCTGGCTGCTCATGAATCCGCATATTTGCAGCAGCAGGGTGGATTTTCCTATCCCGGGGTCGCCGCCGATAAGCACCAGGGAGCCTTTGACAAGCCCTCCGCCCAGCACCCTGTCCAGCTCGGAAATTCCAGTGTCGTAACGGGTTTCGTCCTCGTAGCTTATGCCGTCGATAGGGGAGAATTTCAGCTCCCCGACCGGCGCCGCGGATTTCCCTCCGATAAGCGGAGCCGGCTCCGCTTCCTCTATGGTGTTCCAGCTTCCGCAGGCGGTGCACCTGCCGTTCCACTTTGAGTATTCCTGACCGCATTCGCTGCAGACGAAAACGGTTTTTGCCTTTGCCATTTATTTTCTCCTTTTGACGGTTATCTGGTTATAATCCGGAATGTTCCCTCATATTCATTGGACAAAGAGTACTTTGTCCTGCGCCGCGCCGGTGCACACGGGCAGAAATTCTGGGGGTATCAACATGAAATTAAACAAAAAGTCCTTGAGATTTGCCGTCAGCATGGCGGCTATATTTGCGGTGCTTGCTGTGTGCGCCCGTGTGACGGACCACGCTCTCCCTGCCGCCGCAGAGGTGTCGGATAAGCCGGTCATAGTCCTTGACGCAGGCCACGGTGGGCTGGACAGCGGCGCCGTAGGAAAGGGCGGCACGCTTGAAAAGGACGTCAACCTTGCCGTTGTAAAGCGCCTTCAGCAGCTGCTGGAGCTGTCCGGATTCCATACGGTGCTGACTCGGAGCGAGGATATATCAATATACGACCCGGGCACGGAGGGAATACGCAACCAGAAGCTTTCCGACATGGATAACCGCCTGGAGCTTATCCAGAGCTATCCCGACAGCATATTCCTGTGCATACACCAGAACAACTTCACTGACCCGGCATATTTCGGCGGACAGATGTTCTACAATAACAACAATCCCGGCAACCGCACACTGGCGCAGATAATGCAGAACCGCTTCGCGCAGCTTCAGCCGGGGAACGACCGTGAAATCAAGCTGACCGGCGACGAACTCTACCTGCTGAAATCCAACAAGAACCTGTCGCTGATGATCGAGTGCGGATTCCTCTCCAATCCGGACGAGGAGGCGAAGCTTGCCACCGCGGAATATCAGCAGCAGCTGGCGTTCACGATATACAGCGGACTGCTGGATTACCTCAGCACGATGGCGCCCGACGAACAGTGGACAGCCGATGAGGACTCCGGGGAGCTTTTTGTGACCATAGAATAAGTATAAATCTTTACGGCAGAAATGTCAAGGGCACGGAACTGCGCACGGTCGTATTGACAATTCCCACCGGCAATGGTATAATGGATACATAGCTGATATCAATGCGGATCGGTCTGCGTCGGGCAGACGATTGCCGCATGGTTGTGGGAGGTCAAAAATGTCTGATACACCGATAAATCCTTTTGACAATGCGGAAGAGATCGCCAAGAAATCCATGGTGCTCTTCTTTGTGATAGACTGCTCCGGCAGCATGAGCGGAAGCAAGATCGGCACCGTGAACTCCGTTATGGAGGAGCTTATCCCGGAGATCAGGGATATCGGCGGCGCTGACGCTGATATCAAGCTTGCCGTTCTGAAGTTCTCCGGCGGATGCGAATGGATGTACGACGCGCCGGTATCCATAGACGAATTCGAGTGGAAACCCCTTGAGGCGGAGAATGTCACCGACCTCGGTGCGGCGCTCACCGAGCTTGCTTCCAAGCTGTCCAGAAACGAATTCATGAAGTCCCCGAGCCTGTCCTTTGCGCCGGTCATGATACTCATGTCCGACGGCTACCCGACGGATAACTACGTCAAGGGACTGGATACCATCGCAAAGAACCGCTGGTACTCCAACGGAATCAAGGCGGCTGTCGCCATCGGCGAGGACGCGGATCTGGATATCCTGGCGCAGTTCACCGGGGATCCCGGCAGCGTGGTTACAGCCCACAACGGGGAAGCCCTGGCGAAGCTGATAAAGTTCGTGGCAGTGACTTCTTCACAGATAGGAAGCCGCAGCGTCCGCCTGGCGGAGAGCGGCGAGCAGGCGCACACAAAGCAGGAATCCGCGGCGGAGCAGATTCGGGAATTCGCAGAGAGCGACGAGATCAACGCTGACATCGAGGCTGGCTGGTAATGCAGTTCGATGGGTTTGCGGCGTCCGTCAGGGGCGCTTCCCACGAAGAGAACGGAACTCCCTGCCAGGACAGCGCACGGGTGTACGTTTCCGACAAGCTGGCGGTGGCGGCGGTATCCGACGGTCACGGCAGCGAGAAGCACTTTCGCAGCGACGCCGGGAGCGAGATGGCGGCGCGTATCGCCATTCGTTCGGTGATGGATTTCTGCGAGCGTAATGGCAGTCTTTCCGAAATTTTTTCACGGGATCCGAAGGAATCGGCGCGCAGGATCGCCGGAAACATAATCTGCGGCTGGAACGACGAGATCGCCGCCCACCTTGGATTCCGTCCGCTGAACGGGCAGGAGCTTGCGGTGTGCGAGAAATTCGGCGGAATACAGCCGGAGGTCATATACGGCGCGACGCTGATACTGGCGGCGGCGGACGAAACCGGCATGTTCGGAATGCAGATCGGCGATGGCACCTTTGTGATGGAATCCGCAGAGGGGGCGCAGCTCCCCATGCCCGAGGACGAGCGGCTGATGGGGAATCTCACGACCTCCCTGTGCGACGGCGACGCGATAAACAGCTTCCGCAGCTTCTGGCAGGAGGGCGGATTCCGGGCGGCAATGCTTTCCAGCGACGGGCTGATAAACTCCTTTGCCAGCCGGGGTGATTTCCTGAGTTTCGCTTCCAGAACTTCCGCGCTGCCCCGGGAGGGAGTGCCTGCGCTGACGGAGCACCTACTGGAGCGTTCCAGGGCAGGCAGCCGGGACGATATTTCGGTCGCTGTTATCCGATGGGGCTGCCCGTAAGGCGCAAAACGGCTTTCTGCCCCTGTTTAAGCCGTTTTGTGCGTATTATTACAAAATCAGACGTTTTTTGCGCGAAGTTTGTCAAAATGGGCAAAAAAATCGTCCCTAATAACAAAAATGTGCGGATTTATCCGCCTTTTTTTTATCCTTAAATGCTTGACTTTTGGCGCTGTTTGGTGTATAATATCATAATGTATCATAATGGATATGTGTGTGAAAAAGCCGTTTTTTGACCCTGACAAGGCGCCAAAATCCAATATTTTCCAGCTATCCAGACCGGATTTTTATTAAGGAGTGATAAAGCCGATGGTGAATGTTAAGCCCATACAGCTCGGAAAAACCACCCGAATGAGTTTTTCTAAGATCAATGAGGTCATCGATATGCCGAACCTCATCGGTATTCAGAAGGATTCCTACGAATGGTTCCTGAATGACGGTATCAAGGAGATCTTCAAGGAGTTCTCCCCGATCACCGATTCCAATGGCAGATACGAACTCTCGTTCATCAGCCACCGCCTTGACGACAAGACTAAGTATACCATTGAGGAGTGCAAGGAGCGTGACGCTACCTATGCTATTCCGATCCGTGTGACCGCGCGTCTTCTCAACAAGGAGACCGGCGAGTTCATGGACAACGAGATCTATATGGGCGATCTGCCGCTTATGACCGACAGCGGTACCTTCGTCATCAATGGCTCTGAGCGTGTTGTAGTATCTCAGCTGGTTCGTTCCCCGGGCGTTTACTACGGCTTCGAGAACGACAAGACCGGTAAGCCCCTCTACAAGGCTACCGTTATCCCGAACCGCGGCGCATGGCTCGAATACGAGATGGACGCCAACGACGTATACTATGTCCGCATAGATAAGAACAGAAAGATCCCCGTTACCACGTTCCTGCGTGCGCTGGGTCTTTCCTCCAACGCTGAGCTGACCGCTAAGTTCGGCGAGGATCCCAGGATCCTTGCTACCATCGAGAAGGACAGCACCCAGAACAAGGAAGAGGCTCTCCTCGAGGTCTACAGAAAGCTGCACCCCGGCGACATGACCAGCGTTGAGTCCGCGCAGAACTACCTCAACAACCAGTTCTTCGACGCAAAGAGATATGATCTGTCCAGATTCGGACGTTACAAGTACAACAAGAAGCTCGCTATCTCCGACAGACTGTACGGCAGAAAGATAGCTGAACCGGTCATCGCTCCTATGACCGGCGAGATTCTCGCTGACGAGGGTGAGTTCATCAGCCGCGAAAAGGCTCTCGAGATCGAGAACGCCGGCGTTATCGACGTAGCTGTTTACCACCCCGAGCGTGAGGACGCCATCGTCCGTGTTACCGGCAACGGCATGGTGGATATCAGGGTCTACACCGGCGATATGGACGTTGAATCCCTCGGCATCAACGAGCATGTTCGCTTCGCTGTTCTTCGCGATATCCTTGAAACTGCGGCAGGCGACCAGGAAGAGCTGGCACGCCTTATCAAGAACCGCGCTGAGGAGCTTATCCCCAGACACATCACAATTGAAGATATTTTCGCGACTGTAAGCTACTTCCTCGATCTCTGCGAGAAGGTCGGCACAGTCGATGATATCGACCACCTCGGCAACAGACGTATCCGCTGCGTAGGCGAGCTGCTCCAGAACAACTTCAGAATGGGCTTCGTCCGCATGGAAAAGACCATTCACGAGAGAATGCAGCTCAATGGTCAGGATCAGGAGAAGGTTTCCCCGGCGTCCCTTATCAATGCACGCCAGGTTATCTCCGCGATGAGAGAATTCTTCGGCTCCTCTCCGCTGTCCCAGTTCATGGATCAGAACAACCCGCTGGCTGAGCTTACTCACAAGCGCCGTCTGTCCTCTCTGGGTCCGGGCGGTCTGTCCAGGGACAGAGCCGGATTTGAGGTCCGCGACGTACACTACTCCCACTACGGAAGAATGTGTCCTATCGAGACCCCTGAAGGTCCTAACATCGGTCTGATCTCCTATCTTGCTTCCTTCGCGAGAATCAACGTATACGGCTTCATCGAGGCCCCCTACAGACGCGTTGACAAGGCTACCGGCAGAGTACTCGACGAGGTGGTCTACATGACCGCTGACGAAGAGGATAACTACGTTGTGGCTCAGGCCAACGAGCCGCTGGACGATGAAGGCCATTTCGCAAGACCGATGGTTCACGCACGCTGCCGCGATACTATCCGTGAGTTCGAACGCGACAAGATCGATTTTATGGACGTATCCCCGAAGATGGTCGTTTCCGTCGCTACGGCTATGATCCCGTTCCTCGAGAACGATGATGCGAACCGTGCGCTGATGGGTGCGAACATGCAGCGTCAGGCTGTGCCGCTGATGGTTACCGACAATCCTATCGTCGGAACCGGTATGGAGTACAAGGCTGCCGTTGACTCCGGCGTTGTCATCTGCTCCAAGGAAGACGGCGTAGTCACCGACGTTGACGCAGACAAGATCATCATCACAAACGACCTCGGTCAGGAGCACATCTACAGACTCATCAAGTTCAAGCGCTCCAACCAGGGCAACTGCGTAAACCAGCGCCCGATCGTAAGCAAGGGTGAGAAGGTTAAGGCAGGCGACGTTATTGCAGACGGTCCTGCAACAAAGATGGGCGAGATCGCGCTCGGTAAGAACGCCCTCATCGGCTTTACCACATGGGAAGGCTACAACTACGAGGACGCGGTCCTTATCAACGAGAAGCTCGTTTATAATGACGTTTACACTTCAATTCATATAGAGGAATACGAACTCGAGTGCCGTGAAACCAAGCTCGGCTCCGAGGAGATCACCCGTGATATCCCGAACCTTTCCGACGAGGCTCTCAAGGACCTTGACGAGCGCGGTATCGTTCGTATTGGCGCTGAGGTACACTCCGGCGATATCCTGGTAGGTAAGGTTTCTCCCAAGGGTGAAACTGAGCTTAACGCGGAGGAAAGACTGCTCCGCGCGATCTTCGGCGAGAAGGCAAGGGAAGTGCGCGACAATTCTCTGAGAGTTGCCCACGGCGTAAGCGGTATCGTTGTTGACGTAAAGGTATTCAACCGCGACAACTGCGACGAGCTGTCCCCCGGAGTAAACGAGAAGGTTCGCGTATATATCGCGCAGAAGAGAAAGATCTCCGTCGGCGATAAGATGGCGGGCCGTCACGGTAACAAGGGTGTCGTTTCCAGAATTCTCCGCCAGGAGGATATGCCGTTCCTTCCGGACGGTACTCCGCTTGACATCGTGCTGAATCCTCTGGGCGTACCTTCCCGAATGAACATCGGACAGGTGCTCGAGGTTCACCTTGGATACGTTGCAAAGGCGCTCGGCTGGAAGATCGCAACACCGGTATTCGACGGCGCGCACGAGCAGGATATCCGCGAGCTGTACGAGGCTGCAAGAGCGGTCAACAGCGGCAAGATGGACGAGAACGCAGAGCGTATCTACAACATGAACAGAGAGCCGGGCGAACACAGCGAGGCCGAGCTGCTGGGTGCGAACTCCGCAGGAATCGACTTCACGAAGATCGCATTCACCTCTGACTGTAAGACGCAGCTGACAGACGGCAGAACCGGCGAGAAGTTCGACGGACCTGTAACTGTTGGTTATATGTACTACCTCAAGCTGCACCACCTGGTTGATGATAAGATCCATGCGCGTTCCACCGGTCCTTACTCTCTCGTAACACAGCAGCCTCTGGGCGGTAAGGCTCAGTTCGGCGGTCAGCGTTTCGGTGAGATGGAGGTTTGGGCTCTCGAGGCTTACGGCGCTGCATATACGCTTCAGGAGATCCTGACCGTCAAGTCCGACGACCTGATGGGACGTCAGAAGACCTACGAGGCTATCGTAAAGGGCGAGCCCGTTCCGAAGCCTGGTGTTCCTGAGTCCTTCAAGGTAATGATAAGAGAGCTTCAGGGTCTTGGTCTGGACGTAAGAGTCCTGGACGACAAGGGCGAAGTCGTTGATCTCAGAAATGACGGCGACGAGGACGAGGACGAAACTGGATACGCTTCTGAAACAATGGATTTCAACTACAACACTAATGAGGACGAGCTTAATGACAGAGGCTACGGAATCGTGAACGAGGACGAGATCAATGGTGAATCCGCTGGCTCCTCCGACGATGAGGATGGCTTCGGCGAGGGCAATCTCCCGGACGATGAGCCGATCGACTTCGGCGAGGACGAGTGATCCTCCCGATAATCCCGTGACGAATACAGCCTGCCGCGACCGGCAGCTTTAACGGCTGCCGGCTGGGGCTTTCATAAAGAAACGAGGTAATAAATTGAACACTGTTTTTGAGTCAATGAAGATCGGACTTGCCTCTCCCGACCAGATAAGAGAATGGTCCTACGGTGAAGTGCTCCGTCCTGAAACCATAAACTATCGTACCCAGAAGCCGGAAAAGGAAGGTCTGTTCTGCGAGCGTATCTTTGGCCCGCAGAAGGACTGGGAGTGTAACTGTGGTAAGTACAAGCGCATTCGCTTCAAGGGCAAGGTCTGCGAGAAGTGCGGCGTTGAGGTTACCCGTGCGAAGGTAAGACGTGAGCGTATGGGTCACATTGAGCTTGCCGCCCCGGTTTCCCACATCTGGTATTTCAAGGGCACGCCCTCCCGCATCGGTCAGGTGCTGGATATCTCTCCCAAAAGACTGGAAGAGGTGCTCTATTTCACAAAGTATATCGTTATAGATCCCGGCGAGGCCAAGGAGCTGAGCAAGAACCAGCTGCTGGAGGAGAAGGAGTACGCTAACTTCCGCACGAAGTACGGTTCTGATTTCAAGGCAGGCATGGGCGCAGAGGCTATCAAGGAGCTTCTCCAGGAGATCGACCTTGAAAAGCTCTCCAATGAGCTGAAGGAGGAGCTGGCAACAACCCAGCAGGGTCAGAAGCGCGTAAAGCTGCTCAAGCGCCTTGACGTTGTAGAGGCATTCCTCCAGTCCCACAACCGTCCCGAGTGGATGATCCTGGACGTTATCCCGGTTATCCCTCCGGATATCCGCCCGATGGTACAGCTGGACGGCGGACGCTACGGCGTTTCCGACCTGAACGACCTGTACCGCCGCGTTATCAACAGAAACAACCGTCTGAGAAAGCTCATCGAGATGCACTCCCCGGAGATCATCGTGAGAAACGAGAAGCGCATGCTCCAGGAAGCTGTTGACGCACTTATAGATAACGGCAGACACGGCAGAGCGTACACCGGTTCCAACAACCGTCCGCTCAAGTCCCTTTCCGACCTGTTAAAGGGTAAGCAGGGACGTTTCCGTCAGAACCTGCTCGGTAAGCGTGTTGACTACTCCGGACGTTCCGTTATCGTCGTTGGCCCTGAGCTGAAGATGGATCAGTGCGGTCTGCCTAAGGAGATGGCTCTTGAGCTGTTCAAGCCGTTCGTTCTGAACGATCTGGTAGTAAAGGGCAGCGCTCAGAACATCAAGCAGGCCAAGAAGATGGTAGAGCGCGCAGACGACAAGGTATGGGATTCCCTCGAGTGCGTTATCAAGGACCACCCCGTTCTGCTGAACCGTGCGCCTACACTGCACAGACTGGGTATCCAGGCGTTCTCTCCGGTACTCGTCGAGGGTCGTGCGATCAAGCTGCACCCCCTGTGCTGTACCGCATTCAACGCGGACTTCGACGGCGACCAGATGGCGGTACACCTCCCCCTGTCCGCAGAGGCTCAGGAAGAGGCGCGCACTCTCATGCTCGCAGCCAAGAACCTGCTGAAGCCGTCTGATGGACGTCCTGTTACCGTTCCTACACAGGATATGGTACTGGGTTCCTACTACCTGACCATCGAAAAGTCCGGCGAGAAGGGCGAGGGCAAGGTATTCCGCGACGCAAACGAAGCGCTCATGGCTTACCAGGACGGCATAATCTCCATTCACGCAAATATAAAGGTAAGAGTTACCAAGGATCTCGGCGACACCAAGATCACAAGACTTGTTCCGGCTACCGTCGGCAGGATCATCTTTAACGAGCACATTCCGCAGGATCTGGGCTACGTTGACAGAACAGATCCCGAGCACCAGCTGGATTACGAGATCTCCTTCAAGGTCGGCAAGAGCCAGCTTGGTAAGATCATCGACCGCTGCCTCAAGATCCACGGCACAGCTACAACAGCTCAGGTGTTGGATAAGATCAAGGCAATGGGTTATAAGTACTCCACAAGATCCGGTATCACCGTTGCGGTAAGCGACGCTGTTATCCCTCCGCAGAAGGCAGAGATCCTCGCCGACGCGGACGCAAAGATCGCAAAGCTGAACAAGCGCTTCAATCGTGGTTTCATCTCCAACTACGAGCGCCAGGAAGAGTTCAAGAAGATCTGGAACAAGGCTACCGAGGACGTCGGAAACGCTCTGACAGCAAACCTCGACAAGTACAACAATATCTTCATGATGGCGGACTCCGGTGCGCGTGGTTCTACAAACCAGATCAGACAGCTGGCAGGTATGAGAGGACTTATCGCGAACACCTCCGGTAAGACCATCGAAATGCCTATCAGAGCTAACTACCGTGAAGGTCTGACAGTCCTGGAGTACTTCATCTCCGCCCGCGGCGCCCGTAAGGGACTTGCCGATACCGCGCTGAGAACGGCGGACTCCGGTTACCTGACCAGACGTCTTGTTGACGTATCCCAGGAAGTCATCGTACGCGAAGAGGACTGCGGCACCACCGATGGTATCGACGTATACGAGATCAAGGAAGGCAAGGAGCTGGTCGAGAAGCTCGGCGAACGTCTTGTGGGACGCTTCCTCTCCGAGGACTTCAAGGACAAGGACGGCAACGTCCTCGTATCCCGTGATAAACTCATGACCGACGCTGACGCAGCAAAGATCGTGGATTCCGGCGCTGAGCTGGTAAAGATCCGTTCTGTTCTCACCTGCGGACTCAAGAACGGCGTGTGCGCACGCTGTTATGGCGCTTCCCTGGCAACAGGTCAGCTCATCAATATCGGCGAGGCTGTTGGTATCATCGCGGCACAGTCCATCGGTGAGCCTGGTACTCAGCTGACAATGAGAACGTTCCATACCGGTGGTATCGCTTCCGCCGAGGATATCACACAGGGTCTTCCCCGTGTCGAGGAACTGTTCGAGTCCCGCCGCCCGAAGAACGCTGCGATCATCGCAAGAGTCGGCGGTAAGGTCCGCTACGAGAAGATCAAGAAGCAGAACAACATCATCATTACCCAGGAGGACGGCACCGAGGAAGCTTATCCGATTTCCTACGACCTCCGCCCGAGGGTATATGAGGGTGATACAGTAAATGTCGGCGATCCGCTGACCATCGGTTCCTTCAACCCCCACGACGTGCTGGAAGTACTCGGTGAAGAGGCAGTTCAGAACTACATCATCGCAGAGGTACAGAAGGTTTACCGTATGCAGGGCGTTGACATCAACGATAAGCACATTGAGGTCATCGTTCGTCAGATGATGAGAAAGATCAGGATCACCGATCCGGGCGACAGCTACCTGCTGCCTGGTTCCATCATCGGCAAGAACGAGCTTACCCAGGTCTGCGAGGAGATCCAGCAGCGCATAGACAACGGCGAGGTTGGTCTGAGAATGCCGCAGAGCGAGGCAGTCCTGCTCGGTATTACCAAGGCATCTTTGGCTACGGACAGCTTCCTGTCTGCTGCTTCCTTCCAGGAAACCACACGAGTTCTTACTGACGCGGCTATCCGCGGCAAGGAGGATCCGCTGCTCGGTCTGAAGGAGAACGTCATCATCGGTAAGCTTATCCCTGCCGGCACAGGTCTTTACGCTGAAGAGCGCGAGGCTGAGAAGGAGGCTCTCGCAGCCGCTGAGGCAGCCGCAGAGAATGCTTCCGAGGACAATGTTGGCTAAAATGCACAAAAAAGTGCGCGCGTGATACAAATGTAACGGTGTTTGCTACAAAGTTTCGCTGAAACTCTTGACAAACACCGTTCTTTGCTTTAAAATATATAAATGTGTGTGAGTATATTTTTCGAGATCGTCGGGAAAATACATGCATACGAAAAATTATTGGAGGTGAAATAATGCCTACGTTTAATCAGCTTGTCCGCAAGGGACGCGAGGTTTCTGAGAAGAAATCCAAGGCTCCTGCACTCCAGAAGTCAATGAACACACTGCGCAAGCAGCAGGTTGACCAGTCTTCTCCCCAGAAGAGAGGCGTGTGCACAGCCGTTCGTACTCAGACCCCTAAGAAGCCGAACTCCGCTATGAGAAAGGTAGCCAGAGTAAAGCTTTCTAACGGTTATGAAGTTACAGCTTATATTCCCGGTATCGGACACAAACTGCAGGAACACTCTGTTGTAATGATCCGCGGCGGCCGTGTTAAGGACCTTCCTGGTGTGCGTTACCACATCATCAGAGGTACACTCGACGCTCAGGGTGTAGACAAGAGAATGCAGGGACGCTCCAAGTATGGTGCAAAGCGTCCGAAGGCTGGAAAGAAAGCGTAATTTCTGACTTATTGCTGTCAGACAAGGCATTATTTTTGATAGAGCCTCTGTTTGGACGGCGGAAGGTCAATGCCACCCGAGAGGGTAGGATTTATGCTTTCGAGTACCTATGATTTTCATTTCGTATGAAGGAGGGAAGTAAAGTGCCAAGAAGAGGTAATGTTCCGAAGCGTGAAGTTCTTCCGGATCCTGTGTACGGCTCTGAGCTCGTAACAAGACTGGTAAACAATATCATGCTCGACGGAAAGAAGGGCGTAGCCCAGAAGATCGTATACGGCGCATTTGAGATCGTTGCTGAGAAGACCGGCAAGGACGCTCTGGAAGCTTTCGAGGAGGCAATGGAGAACATCATGCCGCAGCTCGAGGTTAAGGCTCGCCGTGTCGGCGGTGCAACCTACCAGGTTCCTATGGAGGTTCGCCCCGAGAGAAGACGCACACTCGGTCTGAGATGGATCACCACCTACAGCCGTGCGCGTAACGAGAAGACAATGAAGGAAAGACTTGCAAACGAGATCCTGGACGCACTGAACGGTCAGGGCGGCGCTTGCAAGAAGCGTGACGATACTCATAAGATGGCTGAAGCTAACAAGGCTTTCGCACATTATAAGTGGTAATCAGAAACAGATGAGTTACCTGGGGCGCATACCCCGGGTAATTCCAGAATTACGGAGGAATTTATGAAAAGAGACGTATCTCTCGAAATGACCCGTAATATTGGTATCATGGCGCACATCGACGCCGGCAAGACCACCACAACTGAGCGTATCCTGTTCTACACTGGTATCAACCATAAGATCGGTGAAACTCACGATGGTACTGCTACGATGGACTGGATGGTTCAGGAGCAGGAGAGAGGTATCACAATCACCTCCGCTGCTACCACGGCCTTCTGGAAGGACCATAGAATCAATATTATTGACACCCCTGGTCACGTTGACTTCACCGTTGAAGTTCAGCGTTCCCTGAGAGTGCTTGACGGTTCCGTAACTGTTTTCTGTGCAAAGGGCGGCGTAGAGCCTCAGTCAGAAACAGTATGGCGTCAGGCAGATGAATACCATGTACCCAGAATGGCTTATGTCAACAAGATGGATATCATGGGCGCAGACTTCTACAATGTAGTACAGATGATGCACGACAGACTGAAGTGCAACGCTGTTCCGATCCAGCTGCCTATCGGCGCTGAGGCGGACTTCAAGGGAATCATCGACCTCGTTGAGATGAAGGCTGATGTATACTACGACGATATCGGTAAGGATATGCGTGTTGAGGATATCCCTGCTGACATGATGGATAAGGCTAAGGAATACAGACAGAACCTTCTCGAGAAGGTCGCTGAGCTGGACGACGCTCTGATGGAGAGATACTTCGAGACCGAGGGTGAGGATTTCACCGTTGAGGAGATCAAGGCTGCCATCAGAAAGGGCACCATCGAGAACAAGTTCGTTCCTGTTATCTGTGGTACTTCCTACAGAAACAAGGGCGTTCAGAAGCTCCTTGACGCTGTCGTTGACTATATGCCTTCTCCTCTTGATATTCCTTCCATCAAGGGTGTAGACCCCGAGACTGGCGAGGAAGTTGAGAGACACGCAGGCGACGATCAGCCGTTCTCCGCGCTCGCATTCAAGATCGCTACTGACCCGTTCGTTGGTAAGCTCTGCTTCTTCAGAGTTTACTCCGGTTACGTTGAGGCTGGTACAACAGTCCTGAACGCTACAAAGGACAAGAACGAGCGTATGGGCCGTATCCTTCAGATGCACTCCAACCACAGACAGGATATCGACGCATGCCCGTGCGGTGATATCGCAGCTGTTGTTGGTACAAAGTACACCACCACTGGTGATACTCTCTGCGACGAGAACCACCCTGTAATCCTCGAGTCCATGGAGTTCCCGGAGCCGGTTATCGACCTGGCTATCGAGCCCAAGACCAAGGCTGGTCAGGAAAAGATGGCTATCGCACTCGCAAAGCTTGCTGAAGAAGACCCGACATTCAAGACCTGGACAAACCAGGAGACCGGTCAGACCATCATCGCTGGTATGGGTGAGCTCCACCTCGATATCATCGTTGACAGACTGCTCCGTGAGTTCAAGGTTGAGGCTAACGTTGGTGCTCCTCAGGTTGCTTATAAGGAAACTATCACTGGCACAGCTGACATCGACATGAAGTACAAGCGCCAGTCCGGTGGTTCCGGTCAGTACGGTCACGTTAAGATCAAGGTAGAGCCGAACGAGTCCGGTAAGGGCTACGAGTTCAGCAACGACGTTGTCGGCGGTTCTATCCCGAAGGAGTTCATTCCTGCTGTTGACGCAGGTATCCAGGGCGCTCTTAACGCCGGTGTCCTCGCAGGCTATCCTGTTGTTGACATCAAGGTATCCCTGTACGACGGTTCTTACCACGAGGTAGACTCCTCCGAAATGGCATTTAAGATCGCAGGTTCTATGGCTATCAAGGAAGCCCTCAAGCAGGCGCATTCCGTTATCCTCGAGCCGATCATGAGAGTTGACGTTGTCGTTCCTGATGACTACATCGGTAACGTAATCGGCGACCTTAACTCCCGCCGTGGCCAGATTCAGAACCAGGAGACCAGAAACGGTTCCGTTCAGGTTACCGCTTTCGTTCCGCTTTCTGAGATGTTCGGCTACTCCAACGATCTTCGTTCCAAGACCCAGGGCCGCGGTCAGTATGTAATGCAGCCGAGCCACTACATTGAGGTTCCGAAGTCCATTTCCGAGGCTATCATGAGCAAGCGCAAGCAGGGTTAATTCCGCGTAAATTTGCACTCTCAGACCAATTTTTCTGCGAAACTACTTGATTTTTTCGCAGAAAGATGATAAAATAATATTACTGAAATTACGGCGTCCCCCACCCAATGGGGGACACCAGATCACCTATTAAGGAGGACATACCCATGGCAAAGGAACATTATAATTCCACCAAGCCCCACGTAAACATTGGTACCATCGGTCACGTAGACCACGGTAAGACCACCACCACCGCTGCTATCACCAAGTGGCTTTCCCTTCAGGGCAAGGCTAAGTTCGAAGCTTACGACATGATCGATAAGGCTCCGGAGGAGAGAGAGCGTGGTATCACAATCAACACCGCTCACGTTGAGTACGAGACCGAGAAGCGTCACTACGCTCACGTTGACTGCCCCGGCCATGCTGACTATATCAAGAACATGATCACCGGTGCTGCTCAGATGGACGGCGCTATCCTCGTTGTTGCTGGTACTGATGGCCCTATGGCTCAGACCAAGGAGCACATCCTTCTCGCTCGTCAGGTAGGCGTTCCTGCAATCGTTGTATTCATCAACAAGTGCGATGACGTTGACGATCCCGAGCTGCTCGACCTCGTAGAGATGGATATCCGTGACGTTCTGTCCCAGAATGACTTCCCCGGCGATGAAGTTCCCGTTATCCGTGGTTCCGCTAAGGTTGCTCTGGATTGCACTTCCACCGATCCTAACGCTCCCGAGTATGCTTGCATCAAGGAGCTCATGGATGCTGTTGACGAGTACATTCCTGCTCCTGAGCGTGATGAGAACAAGCCGTTCCTGATGCCTGTTGAGGATACAATGACCATCACTGGCCGTGGTACCGTTGCAACTGGTAGAGTTGAGCGTGGCGTTGTTAAGGTTAACGATACCGTTGAGATCACTGGTCTGACTGACGAGCCCAAGTCCACCGTTGTTACCGGTCTTGAGATGTTCAGAAAGACCCTGGACGAGGCAGTTGCTGGTTACAACATCGGCGCTCTGCTCCGTGGTGTTACCCGTCAGGATATCGAGCGTGGTCAGGTTCTCTGCAAGCCCGGTTCTATCCACCCGCACACCAAGTTCACTGGTCAGGTTTACGTTCTTAAGAAGGAAGAGGGCGGTCGTCATACTCCGTTCGTTTCCAACTATCGTCCGCAGTTCTTCTTCAGAACTACCGACGTTACCGGCGTAATCACCCTGCCTGCTGACAAGGAAATGTGCATGCCTGGCGATAACGTAGTTATGGACGTTGAGCTCATCACTCCTATCGCTATCGAAGAGGGTCTGCGTTTCGCTATCCGTGAGGGTGGCAGAACCGTAGGTTCCGGCGTTGTTACCAAGGTTAACGGCTAATTCCGTTGAACTGGTGCAAACCACTTCATAAAAATAAGACCGCTTCCCGAAAGGGGAGCGGTTTTTTATATGTAGATGCTCATTTAATCTATTGACAAACTAAGTTGTTTAAGTTATAATAAGAATAGATTAATCAGTTTATAATATTTATTTTTGTACGATGATTCAAATAATCAACAAGGGTAAGGAGAATCAAGTATGTACTGCAGATACTGTGGTAAACCACTTTTAGACGGATCAAAATATTGTAGTTTTTGTGGTAAAAATCAAGAAACAAATAAGCGTAAGTTAGGAGAAAGCGATGGTTCAATAATAAATCTAGCTTATACAGTAGTTTCTTTTTTACTTCAAGCTGCAATAATTATTCTGTCTTTCACTGATGTGATAAAAATTACATTTGGTGATGTATTGTTTAAACAAATTTTTCTGCTAAATGTGTTTGACTTGTTTGATGGTGCGAGTTATATAAAAGACTTAGGAAGTCTAGTTCCGGATTTGCGGTCTTTATCAAACTACGCTTTCACTGCTGGAATTTTGGTTATTGCGTCGATTAGTGCATGCATTATTTATTTTATTTATGTTATTATGGTATATGTACCAAATATCAAAATGAAGAACAAATGTAGATTTGGTACAGAATACTATAAATACTCAGTCGTGCCTAATCTGATTTATGTTTTGGCGGTCACTTTTATTATTTTCTTCATATCTTCAAAGGCTGGAGATATAATTACTGTTATGCCATCGAATAAAATGATTGCAATTTATATTCTTGTGGGTATTCAGTTTGTCGGAAACATTATTTTCACAAATATAGGTAAAACAGTACTTGATAATAATGATACAGACCAGATAAACTCAAATGAGGAGCCTGCCAATCCAGAATATATAGGGTTAAAGATAATGGGAATTGCACTGGCAATTATTATAATTGTATTGTTGAATCTTTGGTTACATATTTTTTAAAGTATATAAGAAACTCCCCCGGCACGCAACCGGGGGAGTTGTTCTATTCAGAAGCTATCACAGCAGGCTCTTATAAAGCTCAGTGATCTCCTCAACGGAGGTATCACGGGGGTTACCGGGTCTGCAAGCGTCGTCGTAAGCGGACTGCGCCAGGAACGGAATATCCTCGGGCTTTACGATATCCTTGAGGTTAGCCGGGATTCCTACGTCGTGGGACAGCTGCTTTACTGCGTCAACGGCTGCCTTTCTGTACTCTTCCTGGGTCATCTTCTCGGTACCCTCAACGCCCATAGCCTTTGCAATATCGCGGTACTTCTCGCCGGTGCAGGGAGCGTTGTACTCCATTACAGTCGGGAGAATGATTGCGTTGGCAACGCCGTGGGGAGTATCATACAAAGCGCCCAGAGGGTGAGCCATGGAGTGAACGATACCCAGTCCAACATTGGAGAATCCCATGCCGGCAACGTACTGACCGAGAGCCATTCCCTCGCGTCCCTCGGGAGTGTTGGCAACGGCGCCGCGGAGGGATCTGGAGATGATTTCGATAGCCTTGAGGTGGAACATATCGGAAAGTTCCCATGCAGCCTTAGTGATGTAGCCCTCAATAGCGTGCGTGAGAGCGTCCATACCGGTGGCAGCAGTCAGTCCCTTGGGCATTGTGGACATCATCTCAGGGTCAACAACAGCAACGACAGGAATGTCGTGGGGGTCAACGCATACCATCTTGCGGTTCTTCTCAACATCGGTGATAACGTAGTTGATGGTAACTTCCGCAGCGGTGCCGGCGGTGGTAGGAACTGCAATTATCGGAACTGCCGGCTTCTTTGTGGGAGCAACACCCTCCAGGCTTCTAACATCAGCGAACTCCGGATTGTTGATGATGATTCCGATCGCCTTGGCGGTATCCATGGAGGAACCGCCGCCGATGGCGATGAGGTAGTCAGCGCCGCTCTTCTTGAAAGCAGCAACGCCGGTCTGAACGTTTTCGATGGTGGGGTTCGGCTTGATATTATCATAAACCTCGTAAGCCAGACCGTCCTTCTCAAGCACATCGAGGACCTTCTTGGTCACACCGAACTTGATGAGGTCGGGATCGGAACATACGAAAGCTTTCTTGAATGCGCGGTTCTTTGCTTCGACAGCGATGTTGGCGATAGCGCCTGCGCCATGATAGGAGGTTTCGTTGAGTACAAATCTGTTTGCCATAATTGCATTTTCCTTTCATGTTGGAATTTATCTGAACGGCGTAATACCTGTTTCAGTCTTTACTTGAGGTTCTTTACCTGGGCGTTCGCTTCGTCCACAAGAGCCTTGAGCTTCTCGATGACATCGGCGTTCTGCTGGATTTCGGTGTTGCAGGTCTTGAGCTGAGCGTTGATACCTACGATCGCCTTCTTGATCTCGTTGAGAGTATTCTCGACCTCGTTAGCCTGCTTGGTGTTCTTGTCGGCAAGGGTGCGCACTTCCTGGGCGATAACGTTGAATCCGGCTCCGGCGGCGCCTGCTCGCTTCGCTTCAATGGAAGCGTTGAATCCTATCAGCGTAAGCTGCGTGGAGGCATTCTCAATAGCCTTTACGATACCGTCCGTGCTCTCGACAGCCTTTGAGGACGCAGCGGCGGAATCCTTAATTGTGGAGAAATTGTTCTCAAGCGAGAGAATATTTGACACGACGTTGTTCATGCTTCCGGTGATCTCCGTAAACTTGTCGTTTACTTCATCAATAACAGTGTCCTTTCTCTTCTGGGATTCCAGGGCGACAAGTCTTTGATATCCTACTTCGGAGAGCGCATTTGCCATCTGCCAGAGCAGATTTGCCGCTGCTTCGATCTGGCGCTTCGGAACGATCTTCACCTTGCGGAGGGCTGCTATGTAATCGTCCTGGTCAATGCCAAGCTCGTCAGCTATATTGCGGAATTTATCCTCGTCAGGCACCTCGGGAAGTACCTGACCGCCGATAAGGGAGCCGATGTGCTTACCATTCACGACAACTGGAGCGGCAAAATCCATAAGTCCGCTGGTGCAGTAATATACGGAGGGCTTTCCTGTGCGGCTGGCTTCCTCGCCGCCCTTCAGGTCGCACTGATTGCAGCGTTCTGCGCCAACGTGGGATTTGCGTGTGAGCTTCATGCAGAAGTCAGTGAAATTACTTCCCTCGGTAACGGGGCCGTTTTCGTCTGTTGCAATCGCAGCCATTCCAGTGGCGGCGGCAAAAGCGTCCTGCAGGTTTTGGAGTGTACGCCTGTCGATTACATCAAGCAGAGTGATATTGTTAAGATCCATTTTAATATCTCCTTTTTAGAAATTGATATTCGTGGGTTTTATCTATACACGAATTTAGTATAATTACATTATACATGATTTTTACAAATAAATCAAGGGGTTTGATGTGAAAAAAAGCAAACGAAGCCTAAATTGATGTGAAATTTTTGTGAATTATATACATAACGGTAATATTAAAAAGGCATATACGGGACATGCGCCGCATATTATAGACCGGGTGATGATATGCGAAAAAAGCGCGGAAATTCACGGCTTGCGCCGTTTGTCAGAGGAATTGCCACCGGATACATGGTAACTGCCGCAATATCAGCGGCTGGGGCGCTGATATTGCTTCTGTTCGGTGCGGACGGAGGGATATCATGGCTCCCCGCAACAGCCGCTGCTGCGGCAGGCAGCTTCGTCTGCGGAAGGACTGCCGGAAAAATACGCCGGCATGACGGGCTAAGGACCGGAGCAATATGTGGAGTAATGTACATAGCGCCGCTGATCCTCCTGGGAATTATCCTCGGGCGGACTGACGGCACTCTTATTCTGATAAAGCTGCTTCTGTGCCTGGGATTCGCGGCAGGGGGCGCGGTCTCCGGGGTAAATTCCCCGGAAAGCTGATGCGCGCCCGTAAGATACTTCTGGCGGCGATGGCGGTCGCTGCCGCAGTCGGGATAGTACTCCGCCCGGAGGAGCTTTCCGGCGCGGTCAGGGAGTCGGTATCCGGCTGCCTGGAGGTAGTAATACCAGCGCTGTTCGCGTTCACGGTGCTTTCCGTCTACCTGCAGCGCAGCGGATTGTACCTGCTCGCGTTCGTTCCGCTGACAAAGCCGCTGTCGGTGATACTCAGGCTGCCCGGGGAATTGTGCGCGGTGTTCCTGCTGGCGAACATCGGCGGATATCCGGTGGGAGCGAAGCTGCTGTCGGAGCTGGTGCGTGCCGGGAGATTATCGCGCAGGGACGCAGGAAGAATGCTGTGCTGCTGTTACGGCAGCGGCCCGTCATTCGTTATAGGTACCGCCGGTATGGTGGTATTCTGCAGCGCTGCCGTGGGCGGAGTAATATACGGGGCATGCTTACTGTCATCGCTTGTTATCGCTGTGGTAGTCTGCCGTACCGGTGAGCGGATAACGCTTACTGGAAGAGAGGCGCATACAGACCTTGGTGTGGAGTGCTTCGTGCGGTCGGTGGACAGCGGCGCCAGGGTGATGTACACGGTCTGCATTATGGCGGCGGCATTTGCGGCGGTGACTGCGCTGTTGGAATGCTCGGGAGTTACCGGGCTTATTGAGAAGCTGCTGAGGTCGGCAGGACTGGGAGGGAACTCCGGCAGGGTGTTTCCTGCGCTGCTGGAAGTAACCCGGGTGAGGGATCTTGTTCCTGCGGTGGGCGCTGTTCCGCTGTGCGCAGCGGCGCTGAGTTTCGGCGGAGTCTGCGTGATAATGCAGGCGGCGGCGGTATCCGGGGGAGCGGTGCCGATCAGGGGACTGCTGATCTCCCGGATTCCGGCGGCGCTGATGAGCGCCCTGTTTTCGCTTCCGGCGGAGCTGCTGACGGATAATTCCGAGGCGGTCTGGGCGAACGCATATTCCGCAGAGCCGTTCACGATGAATGCCGGGCTGTCGGTATGCGTGCTTGTCATGGCAGGAATGCTGATCCTTTCCATGGGTGGAATACAGGAGAATGAGTAAAATTGACCGCCCCGGAATCTGTGCTTCCGGGGCGGTCATGCAGTTGAGGAGTTATACTTACTTGTTGTCGTTCATTATGCCGGAAAGTCTGTCGCGGAGCGCGATGGTGAGCACTGTCGCGCAGGCGATCTTGATGAGGTCGCCGGGAATGAACGGAATAACGCAGCCTGCCATAGCGACTTCCAGTGTTACGCCGCGCGCAACGATGAACCATGCAGTTCCGAAAGCGTACAGTACTACGGTTCCGAGAACCATGCCAACGGGAACAGCCCAGGCTCTGCTGAGCCAGTTGAGGAACGCATTCTTGATATTGGATCTCTTTCTGAAGAAGAGGTCAACGAAAAGTCCGGTGATGAGCACACAGGGGATATAGCCGATTATGTATCCTCCGGTAACTCCGAACAGTTTCTGTAATCCGCCTTCGCCGCCGGAGAATACAGGAAGTCCCACAGCGCCGAGAAGCACATAGACCACTACTGCAACGGTGCCCTTTTTAGCGCCGAGGATTCCGCCGGCAAGGTATATTGCGAATGTCGCAAGGGATATCGGAACAAGTCCCGGCATGGGAACGGAAAACGGCGACGCAACGCAGATAAGTGCTGCCATTACCGCAATGAACACCATGTTCTTTACGGTGAAGAATTTGTTCGTCTTAACGGCTGCGGTGCCGTTGGAATTGATTGTTTCTTTCATTGTTAACTATCTCCTGTTCTTTGGGTTTACAATTGAGCCTTGTTAATTATATCACAACAATGTAAACTTGTCAAGAGGGTTTAGTTAACAATCTGAATTCCGGAGGTAAAAATCCGCCAGATCCCGGGCGGCGGAAAAAATATCGTAGCCCTTTTGTGTGAGCACTTCCGGCGCCTTGCTGTCGCGCAGTCCGGAGCAGCACAGTACAGCGCATGCCCAGTCATGGGGATTTCCCAGGGGAAGGAACTGTGCAGTGCCCAGCAGCTTTATTTCCGGCGTCACCCGGTTGGAGAACAGGCAGGGCAGCCCGGAGCACTGCGCTTCCACCCCTACAACCGGGAGTCCCTCATAGTTGGAGGGCAGAAGGAAGCAGTCAAACGCGCTGTACAGCCGTTCGGCGTCGCTGCGCTGCCCGGTGAATACCACCCGGGAGGACACGCCGAGAGCGATGGCACGCGCCTTTATCAGTTCACGGTCCGGTCCGTCGCCGGTCATCACCAGTACTGCGTTCTGGTTCTGCTGGAGGACTTCCCGGAAGATATCAATTATGAACCCCTGGTTCTTCTGGGGGCAGAATCTTCCGATGTGTCCGATCACGAGTGACTTCACGGGGATATTCAGCTCCCTGCGGACTTCACGGCGTGACTTCTCGCTGAACTTGTACTTCTTTGTGTCGATGGCGTTGGGCATTATGCGCACGCGGCGGTGCTTGACTTCCGGGTGGGAGTCCTCGGTGAGCGGCGCTGTTGCGCGGCTTCCGTAGATCCACTGAGCGGCATATTCCGAGCAGGCGAAGTATTCCGTCGCATGCATTCTGGCAAAGGGCTTGAACAGCGATTTCGCAATATTCCGGAGCCATTCCCGGGCGCCGCCGGAGGTGCTGTGGTTGTGGAGTATCCGCACAGGGACTCCTGCCTTTTTACCAGCGAGCAGCGGCAGATACGACAGCGTGCTGAGGTGGCAGTGCATTATCCTGTAGCCGTTCTCGGAGAGCAGCCGTCGCAGCGTCCGGAAGTACTTCACGGGGTGCTTCAGCGTTGGCAGCACGAACAGCCGTCCGCCAAGTGATTTTATTTCCTCAACGGGAACGTACTTCGACCCCTTGAACAGGTAGAAATCGAACTGAACCTGCTCCCGGTCGATCGCCCGGTAGTAGTTCATCACGACCTGTTCGGCGCCGCCGCCGTTCATCTTTCCGAGTATTTGTGCCACACGAATCATTCGCTGCCCTCCTAAAACAAAAGGGCGAGTTTTTCATCGCCCTGTGAATTATTACTGACCCAGTTCGTAAGCGCGCTTTGTGCAGGCTTCGCAGGCTCTCTTGACGTCGCCGGTGAGGTCGCCCTCGTAAAGCTTGTCAAGTCCGGCAAGGGTGGTTCCTCCGGGGGAGGATACCTGCTTTATCAGCTCGTCCACCGTCATTCCGGATTCGGTGAGCATTTTCGCAGAACCGATAAGGCTCTGGGCGAACAGGCGCAGCGCGGCTTCCTTGTCGATACCGACGGAGTCCGCATAATCAACGAATCCCTTTGCATAGAGATAGATGAACGCCGGAGAGCTGCCGTTTATCGCGATGATCTCCTTCATCTTGTCGGTGGGGACTACTTCGGTGATACCGCAGCTGCCGATGATCTTGCGTGCGAATGCGAACTCTTCCTCGGAAACGGTGTTGTCGTGGGACATTGCGGAGGCTCCGAAGCCCAGCATCATCGGGGTGTTCGGCATAACGAGCACTACCTTTGCGTTGGGAATGGTGCGTTCTCTGATGAATTCTGCGGAGATTCCGGCGCAGATGGAGATGAATACGGTTTCCGGCTTTACGCTGTCCTTTATCTCCGCGAGGACTTCCGCAAGGTGCTGGGGCTTTACCGCCAGGAGGATATAGTCGCACTTGTCGGCTATCTCCTTTGCGCTGCCCGCGGCGGTAGCGCCTACCTGAGTGAGGTCTGCGAGTTTTTCCGAGTTTGCGTCATAGGCGAAAACCGCGGTATTGCCGAGCTTTCCCTCGATACCCTTGAGTATTGCGCCGCCCATATTACCGACGCCGATAAATCCGAGCTTTTTCATAATTGAGCCTTTCCGAGCCGCTTAAACGCTCTGACGATGATTTTTGAAAACTGCGCTGTAAGCCGCCTTAATCGGGAACAGCGTCAGCAGAAGAATGAACACTTCGATCGGCAGCATGGTGGCGTTCTTGATAACGCGTTCGCCCACCTTTATCCAGAATGTTTCGGGGACGATACCGTATCCCATTATCATCAGGAACAGCGTGTTCATGAACACGTTGCAGACGAGATTTATCGTGAACTTAGCGCCGACTATCCGAAGCACTGTTGGTACATTGGACCTGATGCCTGTCCAGAAGCTTTTTGCCGAGGTGAAATCCGGCTTTATCGGATTCATTCCGTAAAGGAATATGCCGTAGATCACGCCGCCGGTGACCTCTACCAGCGTGAACAGCGGAGAGAATCCCTGCTGCTGGTTTGAGATAAGGTATCCGATGACGTCCGTGGCAACGCAGGAAAGTCCTGCGACCGTGGGACCATACAGCATTCCGATGGCGGATATCGCGACGAACGCAAAGCCGATTTTCAGCGTGGGCAGCGGCTGTATCGTAAGCGTCTTGAGAATGCACGCCAGCGCGATGAGTACCGCCGTCACTGCCAGGCAGCGAATGCTTTTCAGCTCCTGCGCAGATCTCTTGAAATTGCCAAAGAAGTTAAGAAAAAAAGCCATGACTTTATCCTCCGTAACTTCGCCATATACAAACAGAATAAAGCCCCATGGCTTCATATTCAATTTATGTACAGCGAGATGCGAAGAACGTACCGCAGCCCGGTGGGCTTTCGTCCGCACGGCAACTCTCCGTCCGTGTGGCACTTAACGCACGTTCTCCTACTCTGTGTTGTAGTTTTATTTTTGCGCCCGTCCGGACGCCGGATAACTGTTTTATCAGAAGCTGATTTCGTTTGCGATGTCGTAAAGACGTTTGTCAAACGGCTTCTTCATGCTGAGGGCTTCCTGGATATCTACGTCGTAGATCTTGCCGTCCTTCATGCCGACAACGCGGTTGCCGATGCCCTTCTCAAGCAGCTCAACTGCGTAATAGCCCATCTCGGACGCAACGACTCTGTCGCGTACTGTGGGGCTGCCGCCTCTCTGAACGTGGCCAAGGATAGTTGCTCTGGACTCAATTCCGGTTTCCTCATAGATCTTCTTGGCGATCTCTTCGGTGTGACCTACTCCCTCTGCGACGATGACGATGAACTGCTCCTTGCCGTTCTCGCGCGCGGTCCTGATCTTTCTGACAACATCTTCTATATTGAACTCGATCTCAGGAACGAGGATAGCGGTAGCGCCGCATGCAACGCCGGTGTTCAGCGCGATATGACCAGCGCCTCTGCCCATTACCTCAACGACAGCGCAGCGCTCATGGGAGTGAGATGTGTCACGGAGCTTGTCCACCAGTTCCATAACGGTGTTCATTGCAGTGTCATAGCCGATGGTGTACTCGGAGCACTGGATATCGTTGTCGATCGTGCCAGGCAGACCCACGCAGGGAATACCAGCCTTGGAAAGGTCTGCTGCGCCGCGGAAGGAACCGTCGCCGCCGATAACAACGATGCCTGCGAAGTTATCTCTTACGCAGATATCCTTTGCCTTGAGGACATATTCCCACTCTCTGAATTCCTTGCAGCGAGCGGTGAATATCTCTGTGCCGCCTCTCTGGATTATATCGGCAACATCTCTTGTGGTGAGTTCGATCATGTCGTTGTTGAGCAGACCGTTATATCCACGGCGGATACCAACGACTCTGAAGCCCTTCTTGATAGCAGCTCTTGTTACGGCGCGAACTGCCGCGTTCATGCCGGGGGCGTCGCCGCCGCTTGTAAGTACGCCAATTGTCTTCTGCATAGTAATTCTCTCCGTTTCATTTATAGTTGCGGTTGAGTCCATTTCTCAATCCTATACATTTATATTTTACTACAAACTCCCCGGGATAGTCAAGAGTTTTTTCTAAATCAGACAGATTACTTGAAATTATAGTGCTATTTCAACAAAAACGCACACCAAACCAAGCCAAAACTGTGCAAATTCCGCCACCAGGCAATTATACCCTTTGTATAAAACTATTTTGATATGCCAAACTAAAATTGCACTGGACAAACACCGTATTTTAGTATATAATGAATAAGGGGGAATCCCCGTCAACAAAACAACTGCCTGAACGGAGGTATGATATTATGGCTGTACTGACGATAACCAAGGAAAATTTTAAGACCGAGATAGTCGAGAGCGGCAAGCCGGTGCTGCTTGATTTCTGGGCAAGCTGGTGCGCGCCCTGCATGATGCAGTCCCCGGTGGTGGACACCATCGCGGAGGAGCACCCGGAAATAAAGGTGGGCAAGGTGAACGTGGACGAGCAGCCGGAGCTGGCTTCCGCGTTTGCGGTGCAGAGCATTCCGACGCTGGTGATCATACAGGACGGGATCACCAAGGAGATACTGGTGGGACTGCATTCCAAGGAACAGATACTGGAGCAGTTCTGAACTGCGGTAACGACTGATGGGCGGATAATTTGTCCGCCCATTTCTGCACATTGGGAACGGAGGTACATATATGAACAGCATTAAAACAGCGCTGCTCCAGATAATGCCGGGCGGCTCTGTGGAAGATAACCTGCGGCTGGGAATCGAAGCGTGTGAAATGGCGGCGCAGATGGGCGCGGATATCGCACTGTTTCCGGAGATGTGGAGCTGCGGCTATAATATCCCGGAGGATATAACGGAGCTGAAAGCGCTTGCAGTCCCGCGCGACGGTGAATTTATGGAAGCTTTCAGAAAAACGGCGCAGCGGCTCGGAATAGCTGTAGCGGTGACATACCTCGAAAGCTTTGAACCGCTGCCGAGAAATACCGTCACGCTGTTTGACCGCACCGGGCGCAGGGTGCTTGATTATTCAAAGGTGCACACCTGCGATTTCGGCGACGAGTGCCGGCTTTCGGCGGGGGAGGAATTCAGCACGGCGGAGCTGGACACGGCTTCCGGGAAAGTGACCATCGGCACCATGATATGCTATGACCGTGAGTTTCCGGAGAGCGCCCGGATACTCATGCTGAAAGGCGCGGAGATAATACTTGTCCCCAACGCTTGCCCGATGGAGATAAACCGGATCTCTCAGCTGAGGGCGCGCGCCTATGAAAATATGGTCGGCATAGCTACTGTGAATTACCCTTATGGAAAGCCGGACTGCAACGGGCATTCCACCGCATTTGACGGGATAGCTTACCGCGTGGACGGCAGCGGCTCCCGGAATACGCTGATAATTGAAGCGGGCGAGCGCGAGGGAATATATCTCGCGGATTTCCCGATAGACGACATGCGCGAGTACCGCCGCAGAGAGGTACACGGCAACGCATACCGCCGCCCGGAAAAATATGGGCTTCTTATATCTGAAGAGCGTATGGAGCCGTTCATAAGACCAGACCGCCGCAAATAACGTTCTTAATTTGAGAAAACCGGTTGTCAGCCGACGGATTTTGTGTTATAATTGAAGTGGAATTGTTCCGCAGAAATTGTGGAAATACTCACCATGAAAGGAATTACATCCATGACAGCATTCACATCAGCAGATATACTCCTCCCGAAGCTGGACGCCGAGGGAATGACCAAGTGGTCGGTAGTTGCGTGCGACCAGTACACAAGCGAGCCGGAATACTGGGCAAAGACCGCGGAGATCGCCGGGGACGCACCCTCCACGCTGAACCTCATCTTCCCGGAGGTCTATCTGGAGCAGCCCGGCGCAGACGAGCGTATTGCGAAGATAAACAGGACCATGCAGGAGTACCTCGACAAGGGTCTTTTCAACGAGTATAAGTCCGCGCTGATACTCATGCGCCGCACCCAGGCGGACGGAAAGGTGCGCACCGGATTAGTCGGCGCCATCGACCTGGAGCAGTACGACTACAACAAGGGCAGCAAGTCCCAGGTGCGTGCTACCGAGGCGACCGTTGCCTCCCGTATTCCGCCGCGCGTGAAGATACGCCGCGACGCCGCGCTGGAGCTTCCGCACATCATGATACTTATTGACGACGTGAAGCGCACCGTTATCGAGCCGCTGGAGACAAAGCGAGATCAGCTCACCAAGCTGTATGACTTCGACCTCATGCAGAACGGCGGACACCTCGAGGGTTGGCTGGTGGACGGCGACCACGCCAGGGATGTATTCGCGGCGCTGGACAAGCTTGCGGACAAGGAGGACTTCAACAAGCGCTACGGACTGACCGGCGAGGAAGTACTGCTGTACGCGATGGGCGACGGGAATCATTCCCTTGCAACCGCCAAGGAATGCTACGAGCAGAAGAAGCGCGAGGGCGCTCCCGAATCTGCACTGGCACGCTATGCGCTTGCTGAGGTAGTGAATCTCCACAGCGAAGCGCTGGAGTTCGAGGCTATCCACAGAGTTGTCACCGACGCCGATACGGATAAGCTGATGGCGGACATGACCGCCGCGCTGAAGCTCGCCGAGGGCACCTCCGGCCAGAGTTTCACAGTGCTGCTGAACGGCATGAGAAAGCAGTACTCCGTTGGCGCGCCCACCGCAAATCTGACTGTCGGCAGCTTACAGATGTTCCTGGACAAGTGGCTCTACGAGAATGCAGGTAAGATAGACTATATCCACGGCGAGGACGTTGTGGAGAACCTTTCCTCCGCAAAGGGAAGCATAGGATTCCTGCTGCCCTCCATGACCAAGGAGGAGCTGTTCCCGACCGTTATCAAGGACGGCGCGCTCCCCAGAAAGACCTTCTCCATGGGACACGCCCACGACAAGCGCTTCTATTGCGAGGCAAGAAAGATCAGGTGAGGGAAATCAGATGAACCTTGTTAAACTTGAACAGATATCCGATATGCTGCGCTCCCAGGTGGAGAGCGGCGCAATAAAAGGCGGCTCCGCCTACGTCCTCAAAAACGGCAGACCAATATTCCGCATGAACGCCGGAATGGCTGACGAAGCGCGCGGAATAAAGTGGACGAACGACACCATCGTGCGGCTGTATTCCCTGACGAAGCCGATAACTGCGGCGGCTGCGATGATACTTCTCGACCGCGGCAAGCTTGACCTTTTCGATAAGGTGAGCTGGTTCATTCCGGGATTCCGGGATCAGACGGTGCTCACCGAAAACGGCAGAGTTCCCGTTGGCAGGGAGGTCTGCGTAAAGGACCTGCTGGATATGACCTCCGGGCTGTGCTATCCGGACAGGAGCACGCCTGCCGGCAGCGTCATGCAGGATCTCTACGATAAAATCTGCGAGGAAGTTGCCGCCGGGAATCCTGCTGACACCATGAGCTACGCCAACAGGATAGGGCAGCAGCCGCTGGCGTTCCACCCGGGTGATCAGTGGCAGTACGGGACTTCCGCGGACGTACTTGGCGCAGTCATCGAGGCTGTGTCCGGCAAGAAGTTCGGGGACTTCCTGAAGGAGGAGCTTTTCGAGCCGCTGGAAATGATGGATACGGATTTCTGGGTCCCCGAGGAAAAGCTGGGCAGGTTTGCCGAGAACTACCAGGAAGAGGACGGAAAGCTGATCCCATGCCTGTGGCAGCACCTGGGACTGACCTACCTGTGCAGGAAGCCGCCGGAGTTCCAGTCCGGCGGCGCGGGGCTGTGCTCCACCATGGACGACTACGCGGCGTTTGCTGAAATGCTGCTGAACGAGGGCGTATACAACGGCAGACGTATCCTCAGCAGGAACGCAGTCAGATACATGACATCAAACCAGCTTACACAGCACCAGCTGCGTACATGCGACTGGGATCAGTGCACCGGCTACGGATACGGCAATCTCATGCGTATCGCCACCGAGGAGGGCAAGCCGGGTATTTCCGCGCACCCCGGCGAGTACGGCTGGGACGGCTGGCTTGGCTGTTTCTGGGCGAACGACCCCAGGGACGGCTACACGTTCCTGTACTTTATCCAGCGCTGCGGCGGACTCGGCGTGCGTCCGCTCAGAATGATCAAGCAGATCGTCTACAGCGCCGAGGACTGATTTCAGAGGTTCCCTGTAACAAAAGCTATAAAAAATCCAGCAAAACACTGGGACGTATTGTAAAATCCACTATTGACTTTTCTTGTGTTTTATTATATAATTATAGATAATGCAACGCAGGTTATGCATTGGCTGTTTTTGCAGCAAAAAAGGGAGAGAAATACGGAGGGGATATTAATGGAGGAACGCAATACTCTGCTGATAGTTGATGATTTCGAGTTCAACCGGCTCATGCTGAGCGATACCTTCAGTGACCGCAGGGTCATAGAGGCGGAGAACGGCAAGCGCGCCATCGAGGAGTTTGAGAAGAACAAGGATAAGCTGTGCGCAGTACTGCTGGATATAATGATGCCGGTCATGGACGGCTTCGGCGTGCTGGAATACCTGGTGGATAACAAATACATAGACGATATCCCGGTGTTCATCATCAGCGCCGATACCTCGGACAAATCCCTTTCGAGAGCGTATGACCTGGGCGCGGCTGACGTTATTGCAAAGCCTTTTAATATTCGCTTCGTCCGCAGACGTATCAACAACATCATCGAGCTTTACAGCCAGCGCCGTTATCTGAACATGCTGGTCAGGGAAAAGGGAATTGAGCTTCCTTTTGTAAAGAACAAAAAGTAACGTCAATACAGCGTGCTCCGGTACGCTGTATTATTTTTTGCAGGATTTACAAAAAAGGCTTGCAAAAAAAGCGTCCATATGTTATAATAAAAGCATATGGGCGCGGGATTGATATGCGCACGATAAACTGACAGCGTAAAGAGAGGATAACACAATGCTTTATTCACAGATGAGCAAGGAACAGCTTCAGGCGGAAAAGACAGCGCTTGAAAAGCAGTATGCAGACTTCAAGGCAAAGGGACTGAAGCTGGATATGTCCAGAGGTAAGCCTGCCCCCGAGCAGCTCAACCTTTCACTGGATATGCTGCTGCACTGCCTGGACGGCGACTACAAGTCCAGCAACGGCATCGACTGCCGCAACTACGGCGTTCTGGACGGAATCCCCGAGGCGAAGGCTCTGTTCCAGGAGATGCTCGGCGTTTCCGCTGACGAGGTGATCGTAGGCGGCAACTCCAGCTTACAGATGATGTACGACACCATTATCCGTGCACTCCAGCTTGGCGTTCTCGGCAGCGAGAAGCCCTGGTGCAGATACGATCATGTGAAGTTCCTGTGCCCGGCTCCGGGTTACGACAGACACTTCGCTATCTGCCAGGCGCTCGGCATCGAGATGATCACCGTTGATTACAAGGAGGACGGTCCCGATATGGATACCATCGAGAAGCTGGTATCCGAGGACGAGGAGATCAAGGGTATCTGGTGCGTTCCGATGTACTCCAACCCGACCGGCATCACCTACTCCGACGAGGTGGTAAAGCGTTTCGCTAACCTCAAGCCCAGGGCTAAGGACTTCCGTATCTTCTGGGACAACGCGTACTGCGTACACCACCTTTCCGAGAATCACGACCACCTGCTGAACATCATTGAGGAGTGCAAGAAGGCTGGCAATCCGAACATGGTATTCGAGTTCACCTCCACTTCCAAGATATCCTTCCCCGGCGGCGGACTTGCGGTAGTTGCGGCAAGCAAGGAGAACATCGACTTCATCAAGAGCCAGATGACATATCAGACTATCGGCTTTGATAAGCTGAATCAGCTGCGCCACGCAAAGTACTTCAAGAATTTCGAGAGCATAAGCGAGCACATGAAGCACCATGCGGCTATAATCCGCCCGAAGTTCGACGTAGTGCTCTACATGCTGGATAAGGAGATCGAGCCTCTGGGAATCGGCAAGTGGAACAAGCCCAACGGCGGCTACTTCATTTCCTTTGACGCGCTCCCCGGCTGCGCAAAGCGCATTGTTTCCCTCGCCAAGGAGGCAGGCGTTGTAATGACCGGCGCCGGCGCTACATTCCCCTATGGCAAGGACCCCAAGGACAGCAATATCCGTATCGCTCCGACATTCCCGTCCGTTGACGAGCTTCGTCAGGCTATGGAGATCTTCTGCGTTTGTGTAAAGCTTGCAAGCGCTGAGGTACTGCTGAACAAGTAATTCAAGATGTACATATTAAATCCGTGGGCACTCGCTCACGGATTTTTCTTATAAAATTTCAGATAAAATATTGCGTAATCCTGTTGAATTTTTTCGTCACATATGCTATAATGGCAGTGAAATAACTTTGATTTAGCTAAATCGAGGAGTAAATTCAAGTAACAGAACATATTGCTTAACTGACTTTAAGGAGAAATCAATGGACAACAAATTTTTAGGACTGACTCCGCCTATGGGCTGGAATTCCTGGAACACCTTCACCTGGGAGATCAATGACAAGCTCATCAGGGAAGCCGCAGACGCGATGGCTTCCGAACTGAAGGACGCCGGCTATGAGTACATCGTAATCGATGACTGCTGGAGCGAAAAGCAGCGCGACAGCAACGGAAAGCTTGTACCGGATCACTGGAAGTTCCCCGAGGGAATCAAGCCCGTTGCGGATTACGTCCACAGCAAGGGACTGAAGTTCGGCATGTATTCCTGCGCCGGAACCCACACCTGCGGCGGACACCCCGGCAGCTTCGAGCATGAGTTCGATGACGCGGAAACCTTCGCGGAGTGGGGCGTGGACTACCTCAAGTACGACTACTGCTACAAGCCGGACTATATCCCCGGTGAGATACTTTACAAGAGAATGAGCACTGCGCTGCGCAACTGCGGACGCGACATCATGTTCTCCGCCTGCAACTGGGGCAATGACAACGTATACAAGTGGATAAGGGAATCCGGAGCACACCTGTTCCGCTCCACCGGCGATATCCAGGATAACTGGGAATCCATCAAGCGCCTTGCGCTCTCCCAGATCGGCAACGAGTGCTACGGCGGAAACTTCTGCCACAACGACATCGACATGCTGGTTGTAGGAATGCACGGCGGCAGCAACAACGAGTGGATCAACTCCACCGAGCAGGGAGTGAACGTGATCGCTGACAGCGGCGAAACCATGCCGAAGCTGGGCGGCTGCACCGACGAGGAGTACCGTACCCATTTCAGCCTGTGGGCTATCATGAATTCTCCGCTGATGATAGGCTGCGATATCCGCCGCATGACCCCGGCAACAAAGGAGATACTCACCAACAAGGACGTTATCGCCATCAACCAGGATATCGAGTGCCGCGGTCCCTACTGCATAAAGCAGTGGAACAACCCGGACAATGTATTCTCCCTCGTAAAGCCGCTGGCTAACGGCGACTACGCTGTCGGCATGTTCAACTTCGGCGACCGCGCCGGCGAGATGAGCCTTCAGTTCTGGGATATCGGTCTGACCACCGCGTCCGGTCGTGGGCTCTCCATTTACGATTGCTGGAAGCACGAGGAACTCGGAACATTCACCGAGCGCTTCTGCACCACCGTTGAACCCCACGGCTGCGTAGTCCTGCGCGCTAAGGTAGTCAAGGTGTGATGGGGAATTATTCCACCTGCAGGAAATGCGGCGCGAAGCTAGGCTCCGATGATATTGCGATACATCAGAAACTGGTTTCACGCAATGATACGGAATTTTTCTGCATAGACTGCCTGGCAGAATACTACCGGACCACCCGGGAGGTCATTCAGCAGCGAATAGACTACTACAGAAAAAGCGGAAAATGCACTTTATTCAGATGAGGTATTTCACATGAGAAAATTTATTGCACTAATGCTGGCGGCGGCAATGGCGCTTTCGTTGACAGCCTGCCAGAAGTCCGACGAGGCTTCCGGGAGCGCGGCGGAGGACAGCGGCTCCGCTCCCTCTTCCACCTCCGAGGCGCAGACTCCCGATAACGGCGGTAATGGCACCGGACTGCTGTCCAATCCCATTGCGCTGACCGAGGACGGCGACATCGATATGGACGCCGCCCTTGCCTACGAAACGGATTTCGACGCGCTCAAGGCTTCCTTTGCAGCAAAGGAAGTTGATGCCACCAAGCCGGTATCCGAGAACGCCCAGAAGAACGAAAAGACCATGGAGGTGTGGAATTACCTCCGCAGCGTATATGGAAAGCAGGTAATCACCTGTCAGCAGATGATGGACAGCGAAGCGTACGAGGATCTGGTATTCTACAACGCCAGCGGAGATCTGACGGCAATGAAGGGATTCGACTTCATATTCAGCACCGGCAGCTACACCAGCGACGACATGATCGACATGGCAATCGAATGGTCCAAGACCTCCGGCGGACTGTGCGCATTCACATGGCACTGGAATGTCCCGAAGGATATTGATAATCCGTCCGGCGGCTATGCGTTCTACACCAGCGAGATAACTAACTTCAGCCAGATAAACGCCGTAACTCCCGGCACCAAGGAGTACGAAACCGTAATCCACGACATCGACCTTATTGCAACAAAGATCCAGCGCATGGAAAGCGAGGGCGTGACTATCCTGTTCCGTCCGCTGCACGAGGCGAGCAATGCGTGGTTCTGGTGGGGACTCCAGGGCAGGGACAGCGCCACGAACGAGGTGTTCCAGAAGCTGTGGTACATGATCTACGACAGGCTTGAGAACTACCACAAGCTGTCCAATATCATCTGGGTATGGAACGGTCAGAATCCTCATACCGCAATCCACCCGAACTCCTACGATATCGCAGGTATCGACAGATATTACGATAACGAGGACACCTCCGCCGAGGCGATAACCAAGTATTACACAAGCTGCTACAGCGAGCTCCAGGGCTTCGAGAAGTACTGCGCCGAGGTAGCCGGCATTGAGGAAACCGGTAAAATGCTGACTCTCTCCGAGTGCGGATACATGCCGGACCCCGAAGGAATCAGGGCTAACAACACCATGTGGCTTTACTATATGATCTGGAACGGTGACTTCATTTATGAGCCGGGCGGCGGCGGAAGCCCCCTGCTCGACCTGGACAGCACTCCGTCACCGAATTCCAAGCGCCTTTCCAACGAGATGATACAGAGCTATTTCGGCAACGATCTGTTCGTGACCCTGAACAAGCTTCCGGAGTTCAGCTTCGGCGGCAGGGATATCCCCCAGAAGATTAAGAACTGGGAGTTCTACAAGAACGGCGGCTGATATTTAATTCAGAATTAGGGCACAGGCTGCGAGAATATCGCAGCCCGTTTTCTGTTTTGTTGATTATTACTATATTTCGCCTGCGTTTTTCGTCTTTAAAGTAAATTTCCTAAACAAAAAAATATGTTATCGTTTTCAGCCCTTGTAATTCTTCGCAATATATTGTATACTTGTTATTAGCGGCTTTGTGCTTTCCGCTGTGTGTGAACACGGAGGGCTGCCGGAATTATATTTCTGTGAGGGCAAAATCCCTCGGCTCATATGAGCAAACAAGGAAGGAAGGTCACTTAATGAAATTCGGTCATTTTGACGACAAAAACCGTGAGTATGTCATTACTTCTCCCCGTACTCCCTATCCGTGGATAAACTACCTCGGAACACAGGGATTCTTTTCTTTGATATCCAACACCGCAGGCGGATACAGCTTCTATAAGGACGCTCGTCTGCGCCGTATCACACGTTATCGCTATAACAACGTCCCAATCGACATGGGCGGCAGATACTTCTACATCAAGGACGGCGACACCATCTGGAATCCCGGCTGGTCCCCCGTAAAGACCGAGCTCGACAGCTACGAGTGCCGCCACGGCATGGGCTACACCATCATCACCGGCAAGAAGAACGGACTCAAGGCTGAGGCTACTTTCTTCGTTCCGCAGAATTACGACGGCGAGGTTCAGCAGCTGGTTCTCACTAACGAGAGCAATTCCGCCAAGACCTTCAAACTGTGGTCTTTCGCAGAGTGGTGCCTCTGGGACGCTCAGGACGACTGCACAAACTTCCAGAGAAACTTCTCCACCGGCCGTGTTGAGGTAGTCGGCTCCACCATCTACCACAAGACCGAATACCGCGACAGACGCGACCATTTCGCATTCTACACCGTAAACGATACTATTGACGGCTACGATACCGACCGTGACGCTTTCATCGGTCTTTACAACGGATTCCACAATCCGCAGGCTGTCCTCAACGGCAAGGCTGCAAACTCCTTCGCTGACGGCTGGTCCCCCATCGCTTCCCACTACAAGGAGATCACCCTTGCAGCCGGCGAGAGCAAGACCCTCGTGTTCATTCTCGGATACGTTGAAATGCCCGTTGCTGAGAAGTTCGAGGCTGACGGCAAGACCATCAACAAGGTAAAGAGCAACGCAATGATCGAGAAGTACAACACTCCCGAGAAGGTTGCGGCAGGTCTTGCAGAGCTGAGAGAAACCTGGGACAAGCTCCTCGGAATCCTCAATGTTGACACACCGGACGACAAGGTAAACCGCATGGTCAACATCTGGAACCAGTATCAGTGCATGGTTACATTCAACCTGTCCCGTTCCGCTTCCTACTTCGAGAGCGGTATCGGACGCGGCATGGGCTTCCGTGATTCCAACCAGGATGTACTCGGTTTCGTTCACCAGATCCCCGACAGAGCAAGAGAGAGAATCATCGACATCGCTTCCACCCAGTTCCCGGACGGCGGCTGCTACCACCAGTACCAGCCCCTTACCAAGAAGGGCAACGCTGATATCGGCGGCGACTTCTCCGACGATCCGCTGTGGCTCATTCTCTCCGTTTCCGCTTACATCAAGGAAACCGGCGACTGGAGCATTCTCGACGAGATGGTGCCCTACGACAACGATATGTCCGTTGCACAGCCCATGCTCGAGCACCTGAAGGTTTCCTTCTACCACATCGTTAACAACCTCGGTCCGCACGGTCTGCCCCTCGCAATGCGCGCAGACTGGAACGACTGCATCAATCTCTCCTGCTACTCCGATACTCCCGGTGAGTCCTTCCAGACCTACACCAACCCGAAGTTCAAGGCAGAGGGCGGCTACTCCAAGGTCGCTGAGTCCGCGTTTGTCGGCGCTCTCTTTACATACGCTGGCCCGAACTACGTTCAGATACTCAACCACCTCGGCAAGACTGACGAGGCTGCAAAGGCACAGGCTGAGATCGACAAGATGAAGAAGGTTATGATGGACTCCGCATGGGACGGCGACTGGTTCCTCAGAGCGTACGACGCAGAGGGCAAGAAGATGGGCTCCAAGGAGTGCGAGGAAGGTCAGATCTTCATCGAGCCGCAGGGCTTCGCAATCATGTCCGACATCGACGCCGAGGCTTCCAGGAAAACCCTAAAGGCTGTAGATGAAAGACTGAACACCCAGTACGGTCTGGTACTCAACAATCCTGCATTCACCAAGTACTATATCCAGTACGGTGAGATCTCCACATATCCCGGCGGATACAAGGAGAACGCAGGTATCTTCACCCACAACAACGCGTGGATAATCTGCGCGGCTGCATACGCAGGCGAGGGCGACCAGGCGTTCAAGTACTACTCCGAGATCGCTCCGGCGTTCACCGAGGATACCTCCGATATCCACAAGACCGAGCCGTATGTTTACGGTCAGATGATCGGCGGTAAGGACGCAGGCGCTGATATCGGCAAGCAGGGCGACAACTTCGGTCAGGGCAAGAACAGCTGGCTGACAGGTACCGCTGCATGGAACATGGTTGCTATCTCCCAGTACATTCTGGGTATTGCGGCAGACTTCGACGGACTGAAGATCGACCCGTCCATTCCTCACGAGTGGGACGGCATGAAGGCTACCCGTCAGTTCCGCGGCGCAACCTACAACATCACAGTTAAGAACCCGAACCACGTTTGCAAGGGCGTTAAGGCAATGACCGTTGACGGCAAGGCTGTCGAGGGCAACGTTATTCCCGTTTGCGACGGCGGCGAGCACACAGTTGAGGTCGTTCTCGGCTGATAAGGGCATTAGGACAGAATCAGGCGCCGGAGGATAATTCCCCCGGCGCCTTTTGTGAAAGAGGTATTATATGTTCCGTGGAGTTATCTTATTGGTGGACAGGTTCTCCGGAATGAATTCCCTGATAAGCAGCTACCTGACTGCTTCTGGATTTGACGTGCGCTGCATGCAGTCTGTTGACGGAATAACCGCGGAGGCGCTTTCATCGGCGCACCTTGTGCTGATGGACATAGACACCGCTGGCGATCGTCTTAGCGAGATTGCCGGTCGGCTGAGCGCCGCCGGAATCCCACTGGTGGTGCTTACATCGGAGCATGACTCCGACGGCAGGCTGACCGCGCTGGAGATGGGCGCCGCGGACGTGATGAGCCGTCCGCTGGATATGGCGGAGCTTACCGCCAGGGTACGCGCCGCGACCGCAAGGACGCTGTTGGCGGTGCCGTTCGTGAAGCGCCCTCCGGTCAGCTGCGGCGGACTTACCGCAGACATTATGCAGTACCGGGCGACGCTGGACGGCGAGGAGCTTGACCTGCCACCGAAGGAGATCGCGCTGCTGTACCTGCTGATAGGCTCTCCGGGGAGAGTATGCACCCGTGAGGAGCTTTCCCGTCAGCTGGGCAGCACAGGCAGCGAGCGAACCGTGAATCTCCACGTCAGCCGGCTGAAAAAGAAGATCGGGCGGTATTCAGAGAATATCGTCCCGGTGCGCGGCGTGGGGTATAAGTTCACGGGGTGATCACGGCTCGCTTATGGTTATGAACCGCAATTCCGGGTCAGGGGAGTTCACGGCTTCAAAAAGGTGCTCCGGGAATACCGGCATATCCGGCTCTTTCGTGGAGTCCAGCCATACCAGCCGCTGGTCTGCGCCATCACATCGTATTGCAGAATCGTCTATCAGCGAAACGTCAAACGGCTTGATAAGGAACAGAAATTCCAGCTCGTGGTAAGCAATCCCGTCAAAGCGGAAGAACTTTTCGCTGATGGAATACAGCCGGTCAATCTTGGCGGAAATTCCCGTTTCCTCGCGTATTTCCCGGAGTATCGCGGCTTCGGCGGTTTCGCCAAGTTTCACGCGTCCTCCTATAACGGTGTAGAAATCAACGCGGCTGTCCTTTCCGACAAGTACGCGGCTTCCGTCGGTTATCACAGCGCCGACGCGCAGGTTGAATTTGCCCTCTGTAGTATTGAATGTGCAGTCCATGGTAGCCTCCTTTGTTGTGTGATTTATGTGGGTAATTATTATAGCATATTTGTGGCGTTGTGTCAATAATAATCACCAAATCCCGGGCGGACCGGCGTGGATTTTTGTGTAAATCGGAGAAAAAGGGCGTAAGTCCGGAATTGCGCAACAGTAATGCAACAAACTGTCCCATATGGGGCTTGGTGGCGCTGATTGTCCATTGAAAAAAATAGAAACCGCGTTTATAATATTAAATAGGTGCTGATCTCGGTCGGCACTGGAAGGGAGCGTTTATGGAACAAGACCGCAAAAGCCCCCTGAAGCAGTCCCTGTGGGGAAAGTTCTATCAGATGCTTATAACCTGGATAGTCTATTTCCTGTTCAGACCGAAGGTCGAATGGGTGGACAGATCCGTTAAGAAGCAGCTTAAAGGCAAGCCGGCGGTGTTCGTGTTCAACCACACGCACCACTTTGACGGAGCCTTTACCGGGGCGGTGCTGGGACGCTACAAGCCCTATGTCCTGGTGAAAAAGAACTGGTACGAGAAAAAGGCAGTCGGCACGATGATCGGCTGGTGCAGGTGCTTCCCGATTGATCTCGAGGGCGCCGACGCAAGCTGGTATTCCACTGCTGAGGAGATAATCCATCGCAACGGCTCGCTTATAATCTTCCCCGAGGGCGGCATTGCCAGGGAGGGAAAAATCGAGAAATTCAAGCCCGGAGCGGCGCTGGTATGCGCTTCCACCGGGGCGTGCGTGGTGCCTATGGCGATCTACGGCGGTTATCACATGGTGTTCGGCAGGCGGCAGAGGCTGCTGGTCGGAAAGCCCATCGAGAGCAGCTGCCCGGAGAACATGCGTCATTCACAGTACGCAAAGCAGCTGATGAAGCAGGCTGAGGAAGAAACCAAGCGGCTTTACGGCATACTGGAGCAGAAATACGGCAAGACGGATACATACACCGAAAGCTATGCTCCGCAGAACAGTACACAGGCGGAAGAAACCGCAGAAAATTAATTGTAGAGAGGTATTTTACTATGAACACAGAAATCGCAGAAAAGATCAAGAACATGCTGGTCGAGAACCTTCGTATCCCCGCTGACGAGCTGGAGTACACCAGCGAGCTGTTCGGCGACGATATCGGACTTGACTCCATCGACTCCATCGAGATCATCGCAGGCATCGACAATCTGTTCGGTGTTCAGATGACCGGTGCTGCAAGAGAGAACTTCCAGACTATCGAGACCCTCACAAAGTTCGTTGAGGAGCACATGGGAGAGTAATCAATGGATAACAAGAACAGATGCGTTGTCACCGGTCTGGGACTCATCTGCGCCCTGGGCGATGGCACCGACAAGTGCTGGAGCGCCGCAATAAACGGCGTGACAGGTATTCATGACGTAAAGACATTCAGCACCGAGGGCTGCTACGCTCACAAGGGCGCTGAGGTCGCTGAAAGCTCCGAGCAGCTTTCCGGCGAGGACTACGACCGCAGCTCCCTGCTGTGCATCAAGGCAGCCGGCGAGGCTCTCGCAGACGCCGGATATTCCGTTACTGCCGGGAATTCCGACCGTATCGGCGTTATCGTCGGCAACTGCGTCGGCGGTGCGGCAAGCATTGACAAGTACTACACCGACGAGTTCAGGACCGGCTCCGCAAAGGCTTCCGATATCCTCAGAATGCCGGCGGCTGCTATCGCTAACAACGTTGCCAAGCACTTCGGACTCAACGGCGCCACCGCGAACATCGTTAATGCGTGCGCGGCTGGTACCATGAGCCTTTCCTATGCCTGCGACCTTATCCGCGCCGGAAAGGCTGACGCGTTTGTTGCCGGTGGTTCCGACAGCTTCTCTTCGCTGGCTTTCGCAGGATTCCACGCGCTCCACGCGCTGTCCGAGAATCCCTGCTCTCCGTTCAACCACAGCAACGGAATCACCCTCGGCGAGGGCGCTGGTATCCTCATCGTTGAGAGCTACGAGCACGCTGTTGCACGCGGCGCGAAGATATACTGCGAGATACTCGGATCCGGCGTAAGCTCCGACGCGCACCACATCACCGCTCCCCGTCCCGACGGACAGGGGCAGATGAGCGCTATCCGCCGCGCTGTCAGGACCTCCGGTCTGGATTTCACCGATGTTGACTATATCAACGCGCACGGCACGGGCACTGCCAAGAACGACGAGGCAGAGTTCCTTTCCCTGCACACACTGTTCGACGAGAACAAGCATCTTTCCGTAAGCTCTACAAAGTCCATGACCGGACATTGCCTTGGCGCGGCTGGCTCCATTGAAGCTGTCCTGACTGTAAAGGCAGTGTGCGAGGACACAGTTCCCCCGACCATCGGATATTCCGATGAGGATCTTGCAGTTCTTAAGGAGAAGGCAGGGGATATCGACTTCGTACCGAACACAAAGCACGAGAAGCCGGTGAATTTCGCGGTTTCCAATTCCTTTGCGTTCGGCGGCAACAATGCTTCTATTGTATTCGCAAAGAAGCCGCACGATATGCCCGACAACACAAATAACGAGAAGATCTACATCACCGGTATCGGCGAGGTAGTCGGCAATGCAGAGGAAGAGGGCAAGGGTATCCGCGCCTCCATTACCTCTGACGACTACAAGGAGCACGGAATCAAGATGGCGTTCTACCGCAAGCTCGACAGATTCAGCCAGATCCAGCTGATAAGCGGCATGCGCGCGCTGGCTGACGGCAAGGTCACCATAGATGAGAGCAGCGAGAACGAGATCGGCATAGTTGTCGGTACTTCCGACGGTCCTATGACTGAGATCGTGGGATTCCAGAAGGCTGTAGTAGAGGGCGGCACCGCAAACGGCAGTGCGTTCTCCTTCCCGAACACCGTATACAATGCGGCTGGCGGATATTTCAGCATTTTCGCAGGAATCAAGGGCTATAACGTAACTGTAGCCAACAGCGTCCAGGCGGGACTCCAGAGTATCTGCTACGCTGCGGACGTACTGCACAACGGCACCGAGAACATCATGGTCGCAAGCGGTACTGACGAGAACACCGACGTTGACGCAGAGCTTTACGGAAAGCTCGGTCTGCTGGCTGAGAGCAAGCCGTATTCCCTGGATAAGTCCGGATTTGTTCTGGGCGAGGGTTCAGTTTCCCTCATTCTGGAGAAGGCTTCCTCTGCGGAGAAGCGCGGCGCTGAGAAGTACGCCGAGGTTGCCGGCTGCGCTATGACCCACCACGCGGTGGAATTCGGCACAGTTGCAGGCTCCGAGGACGCACTCGCCAAGGCTATCGAGCAGGCGTGCGCGGCTGCCGGTATTGCTCCTGCGGACATCGACGCAGTGAGCGGATTCGCTGACGGTCACAAATCCATCGACGAGATGGAGCTTGCAGCCTACAAGAAGGTATTCGCAAAGGATATCCCGGTATTCGCTGTAAGGGAGAACATCGGCGAGGCAAGAGCGGCTGCGGCTTCAATGCAGGCTGCATACGCTGCGAAGGTGCTTTCCGGCAAGGCTGGAAATACTGTTAAGGCTTACGTTGGCGGCAAGGCTGCCGATGTGGACGTATCCGGATACAAGTACGTCCTGGCGGCTGCATGGGGCGCCGGTGGTTCTTATTCCGCGGTAGTCCTCAAAAAGGCATAATAATTCGAATTCGGAATTCGGAATGCGGAATCCGGAATTGTGGTGTCGCTTCGCGATGGATACTGATTCGTGGGCAGAAGCCTGAATTCCGTGTAACGTCGGCATTGTACGGTGGAACTTCCCGTGCATGCCCCGAATTCCGATTTTTATAAGGAGGAAAAATGGAGAAGGTCGCATTAGTTACCGGCGCTTCCCGTGGTATTGGCAAGGCGTGTGCCCTGCGGCTGGCGGAATGCGGTTACGATATAGTTGTGAACTACAACTCAAACGAGGCAAAGGCGCAGGAGGTAGTTTCTGCGATAGAGGCAAAGGGGCAGAAGGCTGTTGCCATCAAGGCGAACACCGCCGACCTCAAGGAAGTGCAGAACATGTTCCGCGAGGCTCACAAGGCGTTCGGCAGGCTTGACGTACTGGTCAACAACGCCGGCGTTGTTGACGACGCATATCTGCTGATGATCAACGAGGATTCCCTCACACGCAGTCTGGACATCAACATCAAGGGTTATTTCCACTGCGCGCAGCAGGCTGCCCTCAAAATGATGGGCAAGAAGCAGGGCGTTATCATCAATGTGTCCTCCGTAAGTTCCGTGCTTGCTGTCGAGGGACAGGGAGTATACAGCGCCACCAAGGGCGCGGTGAACTCCATGACCGCAACTCTCGCCAAGGAGCTTGCTCCCCGTGGTATCCGCGTGAATGCGGTTGCGCCTGGCTTCATCGAAACCGAAATGCTGGACGCTATCCCCGAGGACAAGAAAGAGGAATATCTCAAGGCTATCCCCATGCACAGACTGGGTACTGCCGCAGAGGTTGCTGACGTGGTTGCACAGCTGTGCTCCGATTCCTTCGCATATGTCACCGGTCAGGTGATAGTTCTTGATGGAGGTCTGAGCTTATGATGAACCTGCTTGAAATCAACGAGCGCATTAAGCAGCGCCCCCCGTTCCAGATGATAGAGCGCGTGACCGAACTGGTTCCGAATGAATCCGCGAAGGGGATCAAGTGCGTTTCCGTCAACGAGCCGTACTTCATGGGGCATTTCCCCGGCGCCCCAATCATGCCGGGAGTCCTGCTGATCGAGAGCGCTGCGCAGCTTTGCAGCCTGGTCATCGCCCCCGAGGGAGCAGCCCAGGACGACAACAAGATGTACGTCCTGCTAAAGGTCAAGGACTTCAAATTCCTGCGCCCGGTTATCCCCGGTGACAGGCTGGAGATCGAGGTCAAGGCGGTCATGATATCCGCCGCGGCTGCGGAATTCTCCGCGGTTATCTCCTGCGACGGTGCTGTCAAGGCAAAGGGCAGCATGCTGTTCACCGCTATGGACAAGAATGCAATCTATGGCTGAGCTTAAATACGATTTTACTGCGTGTATCGTGTCCGGCGGCTCAGAGCTGCTGACGCGGATAAACTCCGCCCGGGCGGAATATTCCGGCATGAGCGGGGATTACTTCGACTACATCTCCGGAAAATACGGCAAGCCGACGTTCACCCAGAGCGCCTGTGGATTCATCCTGCTGGATAATCTGCTGAAGAAGAACGGCGTTGACCGCAGGAGCCTTGAGATCGTGCGGAATCCCAGCGGAAGACCCTGCGTGATTAACCGCCAGGACGTTGACATAAGCGTGTCGCACTCCGAAGGTGCGGCGCTGGTGTGCCTGGCGATAGGACCTGACGCTGAGGTCGGGGTGGATATCCAGCGCGTGCGGAACTACACCAACGAGCACATGGAGCGGCTCGCTCGGTCGTTCATGGACGAGGCGGAACTGACGGGATTCCTCATCAGCGAGGACCGGGAGCGGTATTTCTACACCGCCTGGACGCGCCGCGAAGCGCTTTACAAGCGCAGCGGAAGCTATCACGGACTTAACGGCAAGCCCGAAGCCATCAGGATACACGGGGAATTCATTACTGGCACCATCACCGCCTGCGGAAATCTGTATTACTACAGCATAAGCCTGCCGGAAGATGATGATTAAGGAGAACAAATGAGAGTATTAGTACTTAACGGAAGTCCCAAAGCGGAGCGCAGCAATACGCTGAATATCACCAGGGCGTTCCTGAAGGGATTCCCGGAGGGAACCGAGGTCGAGCAGGTGAACCTCTATAAAAAGGACATCAAGCCCTGCTGCGGCTGCTTTTCCTGCTGGAGCCGCACTCCCGGAAGCTGCGTGCTGAAGGACGACATGCAGGATATCTACGAGAAGATCAAGGCTGCGGATATCGTTATCGAGAGCTTTCCGCTGTATTTCTTCGGAATGCCCTCCCAGATGAAGGCGATGACCGACCGCTGTCTTCCGTTCATGCTGCCGTACATGGGCAACCTTGTGGAGGATAAGAACGCAAGCTTCCATGAGCTTCGTGATGAATCCATGCACGACAAGCGCCTGGTGGTTATAACCACCTGCGGTTACGTTGACGCAAAGCCGATGTATCCGGCGCTGCTGAAGCAGCTTGACCTCATCGCCGGCGACGGTCACTACACCGCGATACTGTGCCCCGAAGGTGAGCTTTTCATCGCGGAGAAGGCAAAGCGCCAGCGCGAGGGCTACCTTGCGGAGATCACGAAGGCAGGCGCAGAGTTCGCGCAGAACAGGGCGCTCTCCGAAGAAACCAAGCAGCGTATCGCAAAGCCGATCCTCTCTCCGAAGGGATTCGAAACGATCACCCTGGCTCACTGGGAAATGAACAAGTAATATACAGGCTGCCGTACTGATGTACGGCAGCCGTTTTGTTATCAGTGCAATAAAAAAATCCCTGCCGCGCTGGCAGGGATTTTCTGTAGCTGTGTAAATCAGTTCTTTAAGCTCTGGAGCGGAGCAGGAATACGTCCGCCGCGGCTGATGAACTTGCTTGCGGAGTACTTGCTTACCGGCATAACGGGAGCGCTTCCGAAAAGTCCGCCGAACTCGACCATCTCGCCTTCCTTCTTTCCGATGGCAGGAATTACACGGACTGCGGTGGTCTTGCTGTTAACCATACCGATAGCAGCTTCGTCCGCGATGATAGCTGAAATGGTGTCCGCAGGAGTATCGCCGGGAATTGCGATCATATCCAGACCAACGGAGCATACCGCGGTCATAGCTTCGAGCTTCTCAAGACCGAGGGAGCCCTTTACTGCGGCGTCGATCATGCCGGCGTCCTCAGATACGGGAATGAATGCGCCGGAGAGTCCGCCGACGTGGGAGGAAGCCATTACGCCGCCCTTCTTGACTGCGTCGTTGAGCATTGCGAGGCATGCGGTGGTGCCGTGGCAGCCGCAGCTCTCCAGACCAATCTCCTCAAGGATATGGGCAACGGAGTCGCCCACAGCGGGAGTAGGAGCCAGGGAGAGGTCAACGATACCGAACGGAACGCCGAGCCTTGCGGAAGCTTCGTTGCCGACCAGCTGACCCATACGGGTGATCTTGAATGCAGTTTTCTTGATAACATCGGCGATCTCGCTGATGTTTGCCTCGGGGTGCTTGCGGAGTGCTGCGCGTACAACACCAGGACCGGAAACTCCGACATTGATCTCGCAGTCGTATTCGCCCACGCCGTGGAATGCGCCTGCCATGAAGGGGTTATCCTCAACGGCGTTGCAGAATACAACGATCTTTGCCGCGCCGAAGTAGCTGTTGTCCTTGGTTGCCTCAGCGGCGTCGCGGATAACCTGACCCATCATTGCGACGGCGTCCATGTTGATGCCGGCACGGGTAGAGCCGATGTTTACGGAAGAACATACGTTGCTTGTTTCAGCAAGAGCCTCCGGAATGGACTGGATAAGTTCCAGGTCGCCGGCGGAGAATCCCTTGTGGACGAGCGCGGAGTAACCGCCGAGGTAGTTTACGCCGGTGCCGTCAGCCGCGCGCTGGAGCGCCTTCGCGAACTTCACGGGGCTGCCCTTGCACGCTGCGGATACCATTGCGATAGGTGTAACGGAGATACGCTTGTTGACTATCGGGATACCGTACTGCTTTTCGATATCCTCGCCGGTCTTTACAAGGTTCTCTGCCTTGCGCATGATCTTGTCATAGACCTTGTTGCATGCCTTGTCGATGTCGCTGTCGATACAGTCGAGAAGGGAAATACCCATTGTGATGGTGCGGATATCCAGGTTCTCCTCCTGTATCATCTTTATCGTTTCTAAAATATCGCTTGAATTCAGCATTTGTCGGTGTTCTCCTTACATTAAAACTTCACAAAGACCCAATGTGGATTTCAGTTTGTTAAAATAATCATTTTGCCAGCGAAGTGGGCTTTTGAAATCCTTTTTTGCCTCAGCTCTGCCGAGGCAAAAAACACTTTTATCCCAGCAAGTGTCTAAGCGACGGCTGCGCCTTACGCTGGGTTGGCGGCAAAGCCGCCAAGACGTGCGCGCAGCTGGGATGTTCGGCGGAAAA